>Ga0210241_100272_pt1 | contig 44157 bp, 34 predicted proteins | sample ChrtobMetP5a_8mM_FD_155488 | JGI IMG/M metagenome (GOLD analysis project Ga0210241, IMG submission 155488) | Chrysochromulina tobin associated microbial communities from unialgal haptophyte culture, Seattle, Washington, United States - P5a_8mM | ecosystem: Host-associated > Algae > Haptophytes >...
GTTGAGCAGGCTGAGCTTGCTGAGCTTGCTGAGCACGCTGGGCACGCACCGAGCACGCTGCAGCGATCGCGGTGATGATGAGCCCGCTGAGCACAATGAGCTTGCTGAGCCCGCTGAGCATGATGAGGATGCTGAGCCCGCTGAGCATGATGAGGATGCTGTGCTCAATGAGCAGGTTGAGCAGGCTGAGCAGGCTGAGCAGGCTGAGCTTGCTGAGCAAGCTGGGCACGCGCTGAGCACGCTGCAGCGATCCCGGTGATGATGAGCCTGCTGAGCACGATGAGCTTGCTGAGCCTGCTGAGCATGATGAGGATGCTGAGCCCGCTGAGCATGCTGAGGATGATGAGCTCAATGAGCAGGCTGAGCAGGTTGAGCAGGCTGAGCTTCCTGGGCTTTTTGAGCTTGCTCAGCCTGCGGAGCACGCTGAGCACGCTGTGGCGATGTTGGCAATGGATGATGAGCCCGCTGTGCGCTGAGCACGATGAGGATGCTGAGTGAGCCTGCTGAGCATGATGAGGATTCTGAGCATGATGAGCTTACTGAGCTTGCTTTGCTTGCTGAGCTTGCTGAGCTTGCTGAGCTTGCTGAGCTTGATGAGCTTGCTGAGCTTGATGAGCCTGCAGATCACACTGAGCACGCTGAAGCAATGTTGGCGATGTTGAGCATGCTGAACACAATAAGGATGCTGAGCTAGCTGAGCACAATAAGGATGCTGAGCAAGCTGAGCACAGTTAGGATTATAAGCCCTACGAGCATGCTGATTTTGCCGAGCACGCTTAACTGAGCTTGCTGAGCCTGCTGAGCCTGCTGAGCAAGCTAAGCTCAGCGGGCTCATCATCACTGCCATCGCTGCAGCATGCTCGGCGCGTGCCCAGGATGCTAAGCAAGCTCAGCCTGCTCAACCTGCTCAGCCTGCTCAGCCTGCTCAACCTGCTCATTGAGCTCATCATCTTCAGCATGCTCAGCGCGCTCAGCATCCTCATCATGCTCAGCGAGCACGCTGCAGCGATGTTGGCGATGATGATCGCACTAAGCACTATGAGCATGCTGAGCCCCCTGAGCACCATGAAGATGCTGAACCCGCTGAGCATGAGTAGGAGGATGAGCCTAATGAGCATGCTGGGCTTGCTGAGCTTGCTGAGCTTTCTGGGCTTGCTGAGCTTGCTGAGCCTGTAGAGCACGCTTCGGCGATGTTGGCAATGATAAGCACGCGGATCACAATAAGGATGCTGAGCCCACTGAGCAGGATCAGGATGATAAGCCCGATGAGCAGGCTGAGCTTACTGAGTACGCTGAGCTTGCTGAGCTTGCTGAGCGCGCTGAGCACACTGAGCATGCTGAGCACACTGAGCTTGCTGAGCTTAATGTGCTCCGGTGCATGCCCAGGGTGCTCAGCAAGCTCAGCGGGCTCAACAAGCTCAACCTGCTCAACCTGCTTATCAGGCTCATCATCCTTATCATGCTCGGCGCCATCAGCATCCTCATCATGCTCAGCGGGCTCAGCAAGCTCATTGTGCTCAGCGGGCTCATCATCACCTCCATCACTGCAGCGTGCTCAGCGCGTGCCCAGCGTGCTCAGCAAGCTCAGCCTGCTCAGCCTGCTCAACCTGCTCAACCTGCTCACAGGGCTCATCATCCTCAGCATGCTCAGCGCGCTCAGCATCCTCATCATGCTCAGCGGGCTCAGCAAGCTCATTGTGCTCAGCGGGCTCATCATCACCGCGATCGCTGCAGCGTGCTCGGTGCGTGCCCAGCGTGCTCAGCAAGCTCAGCGAGCTCAGCAGGCTCAGCAGGCTCAGCCTGCTCACCGGGCTCATCATCCTCAGCATTCTCAGCGCGCTCAGCATCCTCATCATGCTCAGCGGGCTCAGCAAGCTCATTGTGCTCAGCGGGCTCATCATCGCCGCGATCGCTGCAGCGTGCCTGGCGCGTGCCCAGCGTGCTCAGCAAGCTCAGCCTGCTCAGCCTGCTCAACCTGCTCAACCTGCTCATCTGGCTCAGCATGCTCAGCATGCTCAGCATGTTCAGCGCGCTCAGCTAGCTCATGGTGCTCAGCGGGCTCAGTATGCTCATTGTGCTCTGCATGCTCATCATCAGCAACAATGCCGCATCGTGCTCAGCGTGCTCAGCGTGCTCAGCACGCTCAGCAAGCTCAGCAAGCTCAGCAGGCTTGGCATGCTCACTGTGCTCAGCATCCTCATTGAGCTCAGCATCCTCATCATGCTCAGCGCGCTCAGCATCCTCATCATGCTCAGCGGGCTCAGCAAGCTCATCGTGCTCAGCGGGCTCATCATCGCCGCGATCGCTGCAGCGTGCTCGGCGCGTGCCCAGCGTGCTCAGCAAGCTCAGCCTGCTCAGCCTGCTCAACCTGCTCAACCTGCTCATCTGGCTCAGCATGCTCAGCATGCTCAGCATGTTCAGCGCGCTCAGCTAGCTCATGGTGCTCAGCGGGCTCAGTATGCTCATTGTGCTCGGCATGCTCATCATCGGCAACAATGCCGCATCGTGCTCAGCGTGCTCAGCGTGCTCAGCATGCTCAGCAAGCTCAGCAAGCTCAGCAGGCTTGGCATGCTCACTGTGCTCAGCATCCTCATTGAGCTCAGCAGGCTCAGCATGCTCATTGTGCTCAGCATCCTTTTCTAATCCTCATCGTGCTCAGTGTGCTCAGCAAGCTCATCGACATCGTGCTCAGCATGCTCATCGTGCATCGCCAACATTGCTGCAGCGTGCTCAGCGTGCTCTGCAGGATCAGCAAGCTCATCAAGCTCAGCGTGCTCAAGCTCAGCAAGCTCATCAAGCTCATCGTGCTCAGCAGATTGAGCATGCTCATCATGCTCAGCATCCTCTTCATGCCCAGTGGGCTCAGCATCCTCATCGTGCTCAGCGGGCTCAGCATGCTCATCGTGCTCAGCCGGCTCATCATTGCCAACATCGCCGCAGCGTTCTCAGCTTGCTCAGCAGGCTCATCAAGCTCAGCAAGCTCAGCGGGCTCAGCAGGCTCAGCATGCTCATTGTGCTCAGCATCCTCATCGTGCTCAGTGAGCTCAAGTCGGAACGATATAACATATATGTGCTGCCTTGCACAATACTCAAAAGATGTCCTTGATGGTGGAAGAGAGGGTGGCCATGTGTGGCATGGTGTTTATTAGTCTATGTTTCGAAGCTGATCTAGCATGTACTGTACGACATTTGAATGGCGTGGCGTGGATGACCGGACAAGCGTCTCGCATACGATGAGAGCTGCAGCTGAGAGCTGGTGCAGCAAAAGGTGCGCGCGTGTTGGCTCACGAGAGCTCGATTGCGTTCGATTTCATTGGCGAACAAGGATCCGTGGTCAGCTGCCCACAGATCGGCCGCTATCTCTTCCAGAACCGGTAGCTTTGGCACCAACTCATCTTGCAGAGGTTCAGCGGCATGCACAATGCCGGCGTCAACGTCGGCGTCGATCGATGAAGTTCCATTCGATGCCAATGGCCTCGACCGTCTCATGGGCCGCCTAAACCACCCCCTCGATCGAGGCATCTCGCGACGGCGGGCTGCACTCTGGCGGGGTTGTGCGCGAGACCGATCATCGGTGAGGTCCCTTTTTTCTTCGCAACGACGCGCGTACATGCACAATGGCGCCATCATGAGCTGTGAATGCCGCGATGACCCCATAACATGCCCCATCTTCCCCCGCAATCATACAACTAGGTTTCAACTATTGTACTATCAGAACCAGTACTGTGACGGGTGCACAAATTTACGCGCACATTTTTCAAAGGGTACCGCACTGCGGGGGGAAACGACCGCAGTGCGGTAAAAATCGACCGCAGTGCGGTGTGAAAATCGACCGCAGTGCGGTCGATGTGCGGTCGTAATCGACCGCACTGCGGTCGGAATCGACCGCACTGCGGTCGAACATTTTCACACCGCACTGCGGTCGATTTTTACCGCACTGCGGTCGTTTCCCCCCGCAGTGCGCAAGAGCAGTGAAAGAGCAGTGCGGTCGATTTAGACCGCACAGGTGCCGCGCAGTGCGGCTGGCCCAGTAGCCGAGCCCCGCCTAGTTGCTTCGAAACCCCATCCTAAGTGCGGTTCGTGTGTCTGTCCCGTGTGTGTCCCGGCTCCCCCGGTGTCTTTTTACCGGTAGGAACCTAAGTTGTCCAAAAAAAGAAGGGGCCGCACATGCAGGAGACAAAACTAGTGTTCACTCCTCAAGGCCTCAAGGCCGTGCTCACATCACAAGCACTTTGTCGGCTGCTAACGGTCGCGGTGCTCGCTTGGCTCATCGCAGCAGCGTTTGTGGCTCCGCTGCCCATCTGGTCGCAGAGGGCCAACGAAGCGGTGCCCCAACTGTGCACGGCGCCAAAACTCACGTGCACGGATGGGCAGAGCTTCGCCGCCGTTCTCGCTGTGACGGGTCGCACAGCTGGCTGTGGGTGTGGTCAAGGTGTCTTTGGCGAGTATGGCTGCCCTACCCTTCCAGGCGGATTCACCGTCGCCGCATACATCAGTGCTGCGCCAGCCACTGGTGCCATGGCGATTTGTACTGTTCCAACCATTCTACTGCAGTGGGTGTATGGTTCAGGCAGCTCGGCGATGCTGGCCAAGCACGCCGCACCCGAGTGGTTGCTCGGCCTCGCGCAGCCCACGCTTTTCATCTTCACTGCTTCATTATTGGCGTCGCTCATCGCCACACCTTGCGCCTTCCCTTCGGCCCATGCAGTCGTGTACCTCATGTTGGGGGTGGCACAGGCAGCGCACCTCGGCGTGATGGCAGTCGTCATGCTCGTCGACGGCGACCGCCTCGGCGGCCGGATCACGCTTGCCGTGGCGAGCACCGGCGTGCTGGCCGCCCTCTTGTTTCTTGCGACATACCATCCAGGAATCACCCTCGCTGCCGGATACGACGTACCATCCTTCTCGCTGCCGGACGAGCCGAGATTGCCGTTCATACTGGAGACGGTCGCTCTGCTCTCTATGTTCGGGATGACACCGTGCATGCTATTGCATGACGTCCTAGGAGACAATCGACCTGCTAAACCACGCCCGATTATTGCTTGGGCTGCTGCGTCGTCCTCAACCCGCGCAGTGCCTTCCTCGCCGCCGCCTCCGCCAGGCGCACGACGAGCAGACTTTAGCTCGATGCATTAGAGATTAGTGAGTTGGGTGCGAATTCGAAACTCTTTCAAAGTCGTGTACACCGCCGACCATGTGCCATTCCTCCGCTCCTGCCCCGCGCCGTGTGTCCGCTCACGATCCCTCCACGCCTCCATCAACGTTCCTCAGAGCTCCAGTTCGCCGCGCAACGCCGAACGATCGGATCACAGCCGCATATGTACACCGTTGACGCTCTCCCATGCGCATGCCGGATCGAGGGATGCACATTGCCATCGCTCGTTCGATGTTTGGGTACAGCGCCGCCGCGCCGCACCGGGCGCGCTCCAAGCTCCTCCCCAAGAGAAGTTCGGTCGCTCTTCCACGTTCTGACATCATCACCGCCCGTCAGAATGGACGACCCTCAATCCGTGAGTGAACAGGGCGTGTGTGAATGGAAGACCCTCAGTCCTTGCCCGCCGTCGCCGCCGCTGCCGCCACCTCGGGCTGCGCCGCAGAACGTTGGTCAGCCCACGTGAAGCGGTCGGGCACGTACTCCCACGAAGCCGGGAAGGGGCGCATCGAAGTGGCACCCACCATGATGTCCGCCGTCTTCTTGAGCCGCTGGAACACGTTCTGCTGCACATAAGGCACGCCATACTTGTGGCAGATGGCGCGCAGCTCGGGCGCGGCCTTCTGGTACGAAAGCATCGAGAGCTGTGGCCAGGCGTGGTGCTCGATCTGATAGTTGAGCCAGCCATGCAGGAAATCGTTCAAGTCCGCCGTGAAGCCGTGCACCGGCTTGCCCACGCCGTTCGCCGTGCGGAAGTTAGACGAGGACGTGACTGCACGCATGTAAAACGAGCCTGAGCGCGGCACGATCGAGTTGTCGAACTTGTACATGTCGTCGCCGCAGTGGTTGGTCGCGATGATGATGAACGAGTGGATGTTCGAGAGCACGTCCGCCAGCAGCAGGTTGGCCACGGCCACGCCATACAAAGATGGGCGCAACAGCGCGAGCGGCGCGGGCAGCAACAAGAAGCGGAAGAGTACCATCGGGCCCATTACGCGCTTGATGAAATCGAGCGGCCCGGTGTTCCATTTGGCGGCGAGGGTGGGCGAGAAGAGCACGTGGGGCAGCGTGAACGCCTCGTGCGCCTCCTGCTCGTCGATGACGGCGCCATCCTTGCGCATCTGTGCAATCTTGAGCTGCTTGTACGTGTTGGGCGCATAGTAGTACCACTTCCACATAGCGGCGAGGAAGGCAACGGCGACGTACTTGAGCGGGCGCGGCAGCGGGATGTCACGCATCATCTCGAGGTTGCGTTCCACAAGGTCCGGGTCGCCCGACTCGCCCAGACGGTAGTGGTGCAGGTTGTTGTGCTCGACGTGCCACGCTTCGGGAAGCATCCAATCGAGCCAGTCGCGCACGCGCCGGAACACGGTGCCCACCGCAAAGCCGTTGGCAGTGTAGCGACCCTTGAGCTCGTCGGTGTCCTGGCGGTTGTACCCGCCATGGCAGATGTGGTGCCCGACCATCGTCCAGCGCGTGCACGTCCACGTGCTCAGACTGACGATAGAGAGCAGCCGCCCGAGCGGCGACGACATCCACATGGTGGCAATGCCCACGCCACCGCACAGATTGGACCACAGGATCATGCGCTGCAGGTGCTTCACGTCCGCCTCGCCCTGCTCATTGCTCAGTCGCTGGCCCAGCTCATGGACTTCCTTGCGGAAGCCCGGGTAGTCAAGGCGCTGCGTCCACTCGTCGTAGGCCTCAACCGGCTCGCTGTGCACAAGCGGCGCCGCAACGACCGAGTGCAGCAAGCTCGTGCGCGCGGGCACGACCGCGCGCTGCGCCAGGGGCGCCCGGTGAGCCACCAGACCCAGCAGGACCGGCCCCAGGAGGTAGATCGCCGCCATTGTCGAAAGTATCACTCTCCAAGAATCTCGTTCTGAACTTCGCGAGCCTTACCCGGTTACAGAACCGATTTGTGCGTCACGAAGTCAACATGAGTCAAGTCGAGCGATCACAACTATTTATACGGGTCGCCTATCGAATGTACTCATTCGTAGACGCGATTCACACTTCACACGGTCATAGCGAAGACGACCGCGAATCCGGTCGATTTCACGGACACGACGAACTGCGAACAGCAGGCTCGCCGCCCACACCCCACACCCCGGACGTTTCAACGGTTTGTGATAAAACCCCAGCGCAAACCAGATGCGCTTACCGGTACCGTCACGTGTAATGGCATTTCATAACCGAGTGATCCGTCCAAGCAACTGCGCAACTCTGTATGCGCCTCTTTCGTGAATCTTTACTGTCGACGCACAAATGCTCACCTTCCTCCTCCTGGCTGACAGTGCAGCAGCATTCAATACTGCTGCACGCACACAGTTTTCGATCACTACAGCTGGACGTGCACTGCCATCTCCGTCGATCGCGATGGCAGCGTCCGACGCGGACGTGTGCCCGCCACGGCTTCCAACCTTTGGGCTGTCCGAGCGGGAGCAGATCCGGTTTCGCTACATGATGCTGCGGTCAGAGCCGCTGCCGCACGAAATCTTCGGGCTTCAAGTCCTGCTGGGTGTCATCGGCACGCATCTCGCCGGCTTCATCGGCTTCATCTTCGGCAGCTGCCAGTTAGCGCCTTGCGTTAGTTGGCTTCCTGGCACTGTCGGCGACAAGTTCCGCGCCACCGGATGGCTCACCTTCTCGAGCGTGCGGTCGGCATGCATGTGGACGAGCAGTGTCTGGCGCGAGACTGGCCTTCAGGTGCGCCACACCGCCCGCACGCGCACGCTAGCTTCCCATTCCTTCTCGAGTGCTCACCGACCGTTGATTCACTTGCGCTGGCAGGCGGCAAGATCCCGTCTGATCGAGGTTTGCCGCAGGTTTGACAGCGAGACGGCTGTCAGGGCCAAGGCCGGCGCCGCGAGCTCAGCGCTTCTGCGCAGCCTCATGGGTGCTTTCACGGCCACGTTGGGAGCACTTTCGGCGACGCTCGGCGCCGTTCAATCCGTTCGTCAGCGGCGACTGGCGAGCTTGAAGGTGTAGAAGCTGCACCCACGAATGTGTGTAGGCGCAGCTAAGTATTCACTAAGTATCGAACCAAATGCATTCATCGGCCCTCTATCGGCCCTCGTGCCTCGACCCTGGCTCGAGCAGGCCCGGCCGGGCGGCGGCGCAGGAATGCGGCGGTTATGCGGTATGCGCGCTCTAACCTCTATGCCGCGGAAATGCCGGAAAACTCGTAAACCGTGCACACACAGTGGGCGAACCGTGTGGAACCGCTTGGAACGACGAAAGTGAAAACGACCTACGACGGTCCCGTAATCGGATAGTTACGGCCGGGGCGCCGCGGCGCGCGCGGATCGGTCGGCGCACACGCGCGTCACGCCGCGCGGGCGCGCGCGTGTCTTAAAATGCGCGGCCGCGCGCGCGAAGGCGCCGTAACGGTCGGACGGTTGCGTCGTAGAGGTTGCCGGTACGAACGCGCGAATCGATTGCCGTCGTGCGATCTGACACGCGGTATGAGTCGTGACGCTGTGCGCTAGTAGGGTACGAACTCTCACGATTTTGCTTCGCAAAGAATCTGCACGTCTTCCACACGCGGACTTGAGGCACCGGCCACGGGGCACATACACCCAGCAGCTCTCGTGAACACACCCAGCTCATGCGTCGTGTCAATCTCTCATCGCGTGCCAACCCCTCGATCCTCGGCACCCGTCTGCGCCTCTCCGCTAGCCGAGGGCGCTCTAGAAGGCCGAGGTGAGCGCGGGCACGGCGCCCGGCAGGTTGTGGCCCACCAGGAAAGAGATGATGCCGATCATGGCGAGGCGGCCGTTCTTCAGCTCGGCCTTCCGCTTCTTCGCCTTCTGCGCCGGCGTCAGAGCGCCCATGAAGCCGAGCGGATCCCAGAACTTGATCTTGGGCGCCCAGATACCCTTGATGCCGTCAAAGGGCAGCTGGTCAATCTTGCCGGGCACGCCACCGCGCATGTAGTGCGGCTTCTTCGACTCGGTCGCGACCTCAAGCATGAAGATGATCGAGAGGATCTGCCAGGGGAGTGGAGGGAGCAGAGCAGCGCGCGAGTGAGAGGCTGGTACACGCGGCGTCGCGCGCGGAGAAGATTCAGCCGGATGCAGGTGTTGGCTGGCGGTATCATGAGGCTCCACGCTGGCGTCCGGAGCACCTCGGAGCACCTCTCTCGCGCGCGCACAAGCTAGCCGCCTCCGCCACGGCAGTCCATGCCACGCAGCGCGGCTCGTGCTCTGCAACCTCATTGGCCGTGCGCGTGGCTCCAAGCGTGTGCGGCGAGGGCTCACCTGGAGCTTGCCCGCCTCGGGCACCGACGACCACGCGTTGAAAACGCCGCCCGCGTTGACGCTCGCGAAGGACACACCCTTGGCGAGCTCGCCCGGGAAAGTGATGCCGGCGGCACCGGTCAGGTAGCCGACAGTCGCAAGCATCGCAACGCGGCCGTGCTTCAGCTCGGAAGCGCGGAACCACATGAGCGCCTCGTCACCGACCGAGCCGGCAATGTCCAGCGGGTCCCAGATGACGCCGCCGGTCTCCTCGCCGGTGCCCTCGAGGGAGTCGATGAACGCCATGGTCGGCATCGCGGCACGGGCAGCGGTGTGCGGCACCATCATGGGTGCGTTGAAGGCCATCGATGACGAGACGAACGAAAGCATGGCTGCCTGATCAATGGGAGGCAACGGGCAGCGCGAAGCGTCAGCTGGCATTCGAGTTTCGGATGGCAGAGACGGGTGCCTCGGCAGCGTGAGGTTGCCTCAGGAAGCCTTCGGAGCAGAGGCGCACGCGTAGAGACGGGGACAAAGCGCAAGGGCGTCGGGGCCCGAAGGTGTCTGCCGCGATCTGGAGTTAATTGAACAACTTGATCAACATAATTGAACATCCTCGATTTCAACCCAAACTGGTCTCGCGCCCTCCACTTGAGCCTGTTCATGTACAAACGCGTCAGACAAAATGCATGCTGACCAAAACGTGGTCGCGTCAGGAAAGAAGTCCACGGGAACCAGACGCGTCGTCGAGTGTTGCGCAGCAAAATGCCGGTCGCGCCTGGCCCTCCCTCGCGCCATAGCCCGCGTCTCGCGGTCATGCGCGCCATGCAACGGCTCGCCGCATCGAGCTACGGGCCAGCCGGCTGCTCCAAGATCGTGCAGGCCGGTGAGGCCGGCGGCGCGCTCACGGTGACGACGACCTCGCACCGGCTGTTTGGCGCGCTCTGTCTCGACGATCCCGTCGCCAAGGTGCTGCAGCAGCTGCTCACCGCGAGGCAGGAGCGCGGTGCCGACGGCGGGCTGCTGACTATCATGCTTGCCGCGGGGCTCGTCCTCGGCGCCGCCGAGCGAGGGCTGCCGGCGCGGCTGTGTGCCATGCTGCTTCCAGCCGCGCTGACGCGATGCGTGCGCGCGGTGCTCGACGGCGAGGGTGATGACGTCCCGGCCGTGCTGCCCGCGGCCGTCGCAATTCGGATGAGCGATCTGCCGTGCCTGCTCGCGATCGTGCGCGCCGTGCTCCGCCCAAAACACGTGGCGATGCCCGACGACTCGGACGAAGCGGCCCAACGGCTCGCCCTGCTGCTAGTCGAGGCGTTCGTGACGTCGCTCACCGATGCCCAGGCCGCCGACGGCGACCACCAGACCCAGGCCCTCACGAGCCCTTCCGCCAGTGATCAGCTTTTGCCGAGCCCAGCTGAGCGACGCGCCGCCGCGGTGCTTCCCGGTGAGAGAGAGCCTACTAGAGAGGTGGGCGTGCGTTCGAGCGAACGTCCCCCAGCCTCGCGCCCCTTCCCCCAGCCTCGCGCCCCTTCCCCCCCTGCCGCGGCCGCACGCACTTCCCTGACACACCCACCGGAGGCCGAGGACGAGCACTTTATTGGTTTGTATTCACTGAGGCTCGACGATGAGCGAGCGAACGGACAAGACGAGACAGAGGCCATCCGACTGCATGCATGCTCGCGTGCATGCACGCGCATGGGACTGCATGCATGCACGCGACTCTGCATGCACGCGCGCAACTGCGGAAGGCATGCTGCACGCGCGCGAGACTGACGAATCCCCTCCTATGACGACCGCGCTCGCTTCGCCCCCCCATGCCTCTTCAGGCGTGCGCCACGTATCGGTCGTGGGCGGGCGTACTGGTGCGTCGACGTTGCTGCCAGGGGTGTTGCTCGACACACCAGTGCCCGAGGGCGCGCCGCTCCCTCCTCGCTCGGCCACACCGCTTTGCGTGGCCTTGTATAATGAGAGCCTCGAGGCGATGCTTCCAGGGGGTCTCGAGGCGCGCGTACAGTTGGTCAGCCGCGATGCCGATGGCCACCAGGTCGAGTCGATCGCGGAGGACTTGCTCGGCGGCTATGTGCGCTCGCTCCAGGCGATGGGCGTGCGCGTGCTTGGTTGCCAGCAGCGCATAGCACCCGCGCTGATCAGGCTCTTGATTGCGAACGGCATCCTACCGCTGCCGCGACTCTCGCTGCGCCATATCGCTGCCGTGCGCCGCCTATGCGGTGCCACGCCGCTCTCACACCTGCGCCCGCCCAGCGCCGCTGACCTTGGGTACATCGGAGGCGTCGAAGTACGTACCTTTGGAGGACGGGTGTACACACATCTGCTGCCGCCGCCATCGGCGCTACCGCCTCCGCCGCCGTCGCCGCCACGACCATCGCTGCCACCGCCGCCGCCGCCGTGCCGTCCCGTAATCACAGCCATCCTCTCCGCACCGAATCGCACTGCCTCCGAGGAGCTGCAGGCGGCCGCCGCATGCGCTCTGGGCACGCTGGGCGCCGCACTGCGCCAGCGTGCGCCGCGCCTCGTACCGGGGGCTGGCTGTGTAGAGGTGCTGCTTGCTATGTGGCTTCGCCACGAGGCGGCGTTGGCGGTGGCCGCCGCCGACGACGACGACGACAACGACGACGCGGACGCTCGGGCGATGCGTCGGCTGCAGCGGGCAGTCAGCGAGCTTTTGGCTGAAGTGCTAGAAGACACCGTGGGCGCGCTCGCGGGTGGTGGGGTGGCAGGCCGCGAGGCGGTCGACACGTTGCGCGCAGCCAACCGGCAGGGCGCCCGGCACGGCGCTGAACAAGCCCACGTGGCTCGGCGCCGTGCCGGGCATACGCGGAGCAGCGACGAAGGCGGCGGCCGCGCAGATGGCCGTGATGCTGGGCGCTGTTGTGAGCGCGTCGTGCGCTCCTTTTATGGCTGGGATGCGGACGCAGGGCATGCAGTCGAAGTATTACGCGTCTCGTGCGACGGCGAGAAGGAGGATGAGGAGGGCAGCGACGAGGAGGACGAGGAGAACGAGGATGAAGAGGAGGAGAAGGGCAGGCGGAACCGGAAGGCGTCTCTCCGCGTGGACCACGTGGGTGTGGCTGAGCTTGCGAGCGAGAAACTCGAGGCCATCTTCAGCGCCATTGAGATTGCGTGCGCGATCATCGGCGTGGATGAGGTGAGAGTCGACAATAGGTAGCGTATAGCGTTACGGTAGCGTTACGGTAGGTATACGTGGTAGGAGCGTATAGGCTATCGAGCGCACGATGAGATATGGAAATGACGCCGACACCACACAGGCCTACACGTAATAGCTGTGCAGATTCAAGATTGGGTGAAGTGGCAGAAGTCCTGATCGATGGTTCATGCGCAATTGTTCATGCGACGAGCGCGGAGCCAATTGCGCGGAGCGCGGCGGAAAGTTCAAAGTAGTGTATGTGAACGCTTCACGGTAACACAAGCGGTACTGTGTACCAGTAAAGCGACGGATCGTCTTTCTGGAACTTTCCTGTCGACGCGCGCGTTTCGGGCGAGTTGGAGTTCAGCGTTCAGCTTTCTAGTCGTGCGAGGCGGCGAAATTCTCGGCGAAAATTCTGTGAAAAGGTCGCGCGGACTCTTCTCTCGTGGACCTCAAACGGCTGACCTGAATCAACCGCTCAAAGGCAAAGGTTGTACAAAGATGCCGGGCTTCTCTGGTGGGTATGGTGGCGTGGCCACGATCGATATCGCCGCGCCGTCGATGAAGCGTCTGATGTCTGTGAAGTGCGGCCTGCAGCCACCTATTGGTGCCTCTCCCGGAGAGCTCCGATTATGGATGAAGATGAACGGGCTGCTCGATGAGCCGACCGCCATGCTGAGGCGACCAGCCAAGCCAAACCCACGCCTGCCTCCTCTCGCACCCATCCAGGACAACGGTGCGCGGGGCTCGGCTCGCGGCCTTGGGAATGCGAAGGCGGAGGCCGCTGCTGTAAAGGCAGAGGTGGAGGCACAGGCAAAGGCAGAAGAGGCAGCCGCCAAGAAGGAAGCAAGGCGCAAGGCGGCTGCACAGGCCAAGCGGGAGGCGAAGGTCAAGGCCGCCGATGAGGCCAGGGCCGCTGCGGAGACGACTGCTGCCGCTGAGCGGAAGGCGGATCGGAAGGCGGCGATTGCCCGTGCGGAAGCGGAGGCAGCGGCCGCTGCTGAGGCCGCGGTAGCCGCAGTAGCCGCGGTAGTCGCATCGGATCCGGCGGTGGCCGAGGCGGATATGGCTTCTTATGAGATGGACGATACCCCCTTCGAGGTGGATGGCGAGTCGATGGAGGTGCCCCACGATGTCGAGCTCGCGTAATAAGCATGTACGCATGTTGAGAGGCATGCGCTCTTGTTGTGTAATAGGCATGCGCTCTTCACAATCTCCACTGGAAGGCATGGACTACGTGGTGCATGGCAGTGCAATCGAATGGGTACAGTGCCTTGGTCCTACAGGATTTCCATTACTGGGCCGAACATAAACTTCAAATTGGAGTTTGGGCTCTCGCAAACTCGCACTCCGCTCGCAAGTCGCAGCATGGCCGCCCCTCAGAGTCAACACATGTACCGGAACAAGACGGTCCGCCACTTGGGGCTGTATGGCTACATCTGGGAGTGGGACGGGGAGAATGCTCAGGGCAACAGGTGGCATAAGTACGACCGAAAGGAGCAGGAATCTCTCAACGCGGCGCTTGTTGTGCAGCACTACCAGGCAGGCACAAAGGATCTCGACATGGGCAAGTACGTTGTCAACCTCAACTCGATGAATCAGACCAACAAGGCCACCGGCTACAAGCGACCGGTTCGCAAGCTGCCAGCCGTGGTCGTATCTCGACCCGATAGCATCTCGACGACCATGCTTCGCAAGGTGGCATCAAACGAACGAGATGACACAGTGTGGGTCCCGTCTCGGACATCGGTGAAAAATGGCGAGGTCGTTGCCATCCTGGAAGCGGCCCGCGAAGGCTTCACCAAGATCCGGACGAGCGGCTACGTCGAAGGCTACATTCGCTCGGCATATCTGCACTCAGCAGAACCGCCAGCGGCCAAGCCGGCAGGTCCACCGAAGGCTGTTCCCATAGCTGTTCCCATAGCCGTTCTCGCAAAGGAACCTTCAATGAAGGACGTGAAGATGGTTCTTGTGGCACCCGGGGCGTGGTCGACATTCGAGGGCGGCACTCAGGAGTGGAAGGGCGGTGACGCGTGCAACTTCCTCGACGACCCGCTAGGCTGCATGTACACCTGCTGCTGCCCGTGCTGCATGCTGTGCTCTGCGGCCGAGAGGCTCAAAAGAGGACATCAAGGCGCGTCGTTCCCGGACGCGGACATGTTCCTGTGTGCCGGCCAGATCATCTCGTGCCTATCTGTGTCGTGCTTCCCGTTCGGCATCTGCATCGGCACAGGCTGCCCGTGCGAGTGCTGCCCCCCCATGTGTGGCCCCAATGCGGGTGCGTGCCCGCAACACGTCGGCTGCGGCTGCTACACGACCTCGCTCATCAAGATGACGATGCAGAAGTATGATCTTGCGTATCCCGAGGCGCCGTGCAGTGATTCGTGCTGCGGCAAAAGCTGCTTCTGCTCAGCTTGCTGGTGCCACGAGTGCATGCTCTGCCTCGTGTGGCGCGAGCTCAAGGCGCGTGAGGCAGACTTCCTCCGCAAACACTCCCAGAATGTGCATTCAATTCCCAAACAGGTGTAGGGTTGGGCCCATGAAAACTTGTAGACCACTCCCATTTGTGTCAACAGTGGTCTCCGCTGCATGGGTCGCTGTCGGTCGCGCGGTATCGGGTATGAATTATTTTTTAACACCCGACCGGTAACAACACCGAACTGCGAACACGTAAGCACAAGCAGGTGGGCGGCGCGGTCGTGAACTCACTTGAAGGTGTCAATCATAGGAGACGGGGGGAGCGCGAGAGCCCATAGCCCAAAGTGTGGCAGCTCTGTGTGAAACGGCTGTGAGCCGGAGCGTGCGCCTGCACCAGGCCGCACAGTTGGTCGTGCCTGAGAGATGTGGGGTTCTCCCGGGATCTCTTTTCGTCCAGGCTACTTCGCACAGGTTCATGCGGTCCGAGGTCGTCGTGCAACTGTGGCCGCGTGCTGCAGTATTGGCAGGCGTCCTCCTCTCCTTGACCTCCAGTCTGACCATTGATTTCACCCAAGGGCCGCAGCCGTCAATCCAACCGCGAGATGCCGCCTTTGCGATATGGGGCTTCATTTTCCCTGCTCTGGGTTGGAGCGGTGCCACACAAGCAGGAACTCACACGTTCCCGAAGAAAGCCGCCGTGATGACGACTGGATCGCTGGTGGTCACCTGCGCGTGGGCGATAAGTGCAAGTGGTCCAAGTATGGGATGGCTCAGCGCCTTACTTTTAGGCCTGTCAGCAGTGCTCGCGTGGGTGGCGGTGCTCGTGTGTCCATTGCCAGATGGTTCGGATCCCGCCTCGTGGGGAGTGCAAGCCGCACTTGGAGTTTATGCTGGCTGGCTGACGGCGGCGACGAGTATAAACATCGCCATTGCCGACTCACGCTTTGACGACCCCTTGCTACTCGTCGCCACCGCAAGCATCGCAGCTGCTGTGTGTGCAGCGGCCAGACGGCCCTTACCGTGCGTTCCCGTCTTTTGGGCCGCGCTGATGCAACCAAGCGGCTACGCAATAGCTGCTATGGCGATTGCGGTCGCCGGCGCCACCGTCGCCGGCGTTCGCGTGATGCACACGCTAGGATTCGGCCAGGGCAGCGCTCAGGATAGCGCCTCGAACCCGTATACCTCCTTGCCATGATGCTGCTGCGAGGTTGCAATGACCTAGCGACTACGAGTAGCAGCATTCGGTGTGGGGTTTAATGAATCCTGGAAGTTCCTGAAAACTCTCGCGCCAGCGAACTGCTCGACTCGAACGCGTGCCTCTGACATCTCCCCACAGCCGCAACCAGCACCTGAGTACCATTCACCATGACATTCACCATATCGCCTCCCCTCGTCCGAAGTGTGGATGCCATCGCTCGTCCTCATCATCACATTCGCGTGCTCCACGCAGGCTCATCACTTCCTAATCCACGCCCCGCCGCGTCTCACCTCGTTGATCACGAGCGTCGATCTCGAGACAGCGAAGTTTCTCTACTCCTCCTCGGCTTCGAGATCGCGATCTGGTCGAACTCTGGCCTCGAGATCGCGATCTGGTCGAGCTCCGGCCTCGAGATCGCGATCTGGTCGAGCTCCCGAGCTTACGCCTCGTCCATCTCCTTGGTGAAGAGCGTCGCCTGCGGGCATAAGCCGAGAGCTTCGAGCGTGGCCGACCGCGTCTCCGCGCTGAAGACCTTGCGCGGGTAGTTGGAGACGAGCTCAAAGTCGGCGCCGTCGTAAATGTCCGGGAGCTCACTCTCAATGTAGTCGACCACTGCCTGCAGCCTCTCGCGTTTGCCAAACCGGCGATCGAGTCGACGACCGTCCGAAAGTCGGATGACGAGTCGGGTCGCATCATCTGCACCGGCGGTCGGCTCGGGCGCCAGCGAGGTGGCCTTGGCGGCACGCGCGGCGCGTTTCGCTTCGGCCGCGGCCTCCGCCTGCGCCGCCGCCGCCTGCGCCGCCGCTGCCTCCGCCGCTGCCGCCCTTGCAACGGCCGCCGCGGCCGCGCCCGCCTCAGCCTCCCTGGCCTCCCTCGCCTGATCCTCGGCTAGCGAGCGCGCGTACTCCTCCTCTTGCTGCTCTCTCATCATTCGCTCCACGAGGCGCTCATTCTGTTCGGCGCGCGCGGCGACGAGCAGCGGCTCGAAGGCATCGACGATGCCACGTAACGAGGCAATTAACGAATTCTCGTCGAGGGCGCGAGCACCGGCGACCGTGCCCAGCGCCTGCACCGGCGGGGGCGGCGCGCCCGCGTCCCCTCCGGGCGAGCCCGCGCCACCGAAGCCGCCGCCGCCGAAGGCGCCGCCCATCGCCGCCGCCATCTCGCCGTGGGCAAGCACCACGAGGGTGGGCAGCTGCGTCGCCCGGAGGGCGCGCCGAACGGAGCGCCCTTCCGGGCTGGCGAGGTCGCCGACCCAGAAGACAAAGTGCTCGGCGACGAAGCCGGAGAAGCGCGCGGAGCTCAGCACGCGCTCGCAGAACTGGGCGCTCTCCTCCGCACCGCTGTCATGCAGGTACACGAGCACAAACTTAGCCTCCGACCTGCTTCGCCCGATTGCGCTCTGGCACGAGCCGCGGAAAAAGGGCGGATGGAGCGCGCCATAGCGCTCCTCGAACATCGTCTCGAAGCGCTGCGCGGCCGCGGCGGGCGGCGGCGGCGGCGGCGCGGGCGCGACCAGGCCGAGCATCGCGAGCGGTGACCAGAGGACAGTGCCGATGAGCTGCAGCAGGCCCGTCGCGTACAGGAAGCGGCCGCCACCGAGGAGCAGCCGATAGATGAGCGAGATGCCCGGCTGGCTGACGAGCCAGCCGAACGCCGCGTACAGGCGCGCCATGCGCGTCGTCGGCGGCGGCGGCGCGCCGCGCGGCCCCGCGCCTGGGCTGTGTGCGCGGCGGCGGGCCGCCATGCGGCCGCCGCCGCCGCCGCCGCCGCCGCCGCCGCCGCCGCCGCCGCCGCCGCCGCCATCATCATCATCGGCCACCGGCTCAGGAAAGTCAGCGTGATCGTTGCCATCGTCTTCGTCGCTGCTACCGCCGTAGTGGCCGCCGTAATTGGCTGCATCCTCATCCATTTGCGCTGCCCTCGCCGCCGCCTCGTCAGCGGCGCTGTTGCCTGGCCGATTCATGCCCTCCTCGCTGTCAAAGTGTAACTGCACGGCCACGGCCAGGTCGCCGCCCGCCGCCTCGAGCAGCACGAACGCCTGCCCAGCGTCGAGCCCGGTGATGGCGCACAACTCCTCGACGCCCTCCATGCTTGCTCCGAGGCTCCGCGAACCGCGATTCCTGCTAGTCCCAGCTGTGAATAAGAACCTTTCTTAAAAACGTGCCGCTGCGCCTTCTTTTAATCTGTTAAGATTTTCAGAACTCAGATCCGCACATCCGCTTGCAAAATAATGCAAAAAAGTGAAAGTCCAGCTGTAAAAGTCCTCAAAACCCCAACGTGCAACGACCGAACATTGTCCACCCCGGCCAATGAAGGACATGAACTCCAGTCCTCGATCATTCTGGATTCTGTAGCACGATCATAAGATCCCGGCACGCTCGCCTCCTCGGTCGCTCCCCCATCGAGACAACCGCGACTATTAAAGGTGCTGCTGCAGCAGTACGCGTGTACGCCTGACCGCCTTGAGCGCAGAGCTCTGGCGGGGGATACGCGCTTGAGATGCTACTTCTCCTCGAGGCGCTCCACACGGTGCTCCGCATTCAGCGTCGGTCCGGTGTGCTGGCCGGGCGGCCTGCTGCCATCACATCTGCCATCACTGCTGCCATGGCCAGATACGCCTGCGCGCCGGCCGCCCACGTTCACGGTCACGGCCACGTTCACGGCCACGCGGCTTCTCGGAGGCGCCGTGGTGGGCGTCACGAGGATCCTCTAGTCAATGCTTCGCCGAGGCGCGGTGCGGGAGCGCAGCGGGTTGGCCGAGGAGCAGATGCCATCCGAATTCGAGGAGCTGTGCGTTCTTGGCGCTCTCCGCGTCGGACCCCTTGATGAGGTCGTACAGCTGCTTCCACGTCTGCAGGGTCAGCAGCTGGACACGCCGACGTGGCACCATGATGACGGCATCGGCCATCGACACCACACGGTCGGGGCAGGGTTTTGTGCGCGCCTTTTTGGCAAAGGGCCAGATCTTGGCGCAGAAGGCCGTGTGCAGGCTCTGCGGCATCTCGACCACGTGCGAACCCCAAACGGCAAAGTCTCCTGCGGTGGCCATCGCCTCTGTGAGCGCGGCCGCTGTGAACACTTTGGACGTCTTGGAGACCGTCGCGGGTGTGAACAGGAGCACGTCGGGCAGCGTCGAGTAGCGGCTGACGATGTGCTGCACCCATCCGGAGATGGGAGGTGCATGGAAGGTGTGAGGGACGCGGTCGTGGTGGTTGAGCGCCTCACGGAGCATCTCCTTCATAGGTCGCTTGACGTCCGCGACGCCGCATCGCTCATACCCGTGAATGAGCCATTTGGTCTCGGCGGGCAGCGCGACCATCACCTTCCTAATCTGGTCGACCCACTCGTCCTTCTCGTCGCAATGCGGGAGCACCCAATCCCACTGGGGCTTCCTCGCCATGCGGCGCGGCGGCTTCCCGAACGTGTGCGCGCGCCCGGCTGTTCGTGAGAGCTCCAACGGGTCAAAGTCGCGATCGTACTTGCGCATGTTGTTATTGACCACGTCGGGCGCGTTGAAGGTCGCCTCGCGACCGGCCGCGTTCCCGCCGAAGAGCATGCTATCGACCGCATCGACGCCGAGCATGCAAGAGTGGTCTTGATTGCCCACCTGATGAGACAGAGGTGGGGGGGGGGCATGAGAGGCGATCAGACGCCCTCAGAGACGCCCTCAGACGCACTCAGACGCACGCAGGGACCATCAGTGGTCATCAGTGGTCATCAGTGGTCATCCGCATGCGCGAGTGGTCCGGATGGTGCCCACCTCGTACTTCCAGGATCCGAAACGGCCCCGGCTCCAGATGCCCAGGTTGCGCAGCGCCATGTCGGCCGTGTGCACGTGCATGTTGCGCTCGACGTACGGGACCGGGTACCCATACTCAAGACGCTTGGACCACGTGGACACGATGCTGGCGTCCTTTGGCAGCATGCCGCCGCGGTGAAGTCCGGCGATCACCTGCCTAATTAGGTCCTGCTCGTCCACCGGCCACGTGTTGCCCAGGCCCGTCCACACGTTCTTGCGGAAGCGCGATTCGGATACCTCGATGAGGAGCGACCACTGCTGCCATGGCTTGGCGACCATCAGAGGAGAGAAGTTGGAGAGGATCGTCACGCGGTAGAAGATGTACTCATCCTCGGGGAAGTAGACCCAGTGGACGCCGTCGAGCTCCGTCGGGACCGCAGTGCCGGTCACGCCGATGCCGACGAGGTTGACCGTCTGGTGCTTGAACTTCGAGTGGTCGGCCGCGCCATTATTTCCCTCGGCGAGCTTCGCGAGCTCGGGGTGATCTGGCGTCATGCGCAGCAGCTGCGGCAGCGGCATCGTCGAGAGCAGCCCATCGAAGGGCACCTGAGGACAGGGAGGCAATCAGAGGTCATCAGAGGCCATCAGATGTCATCAGAGGTCATCCGAGGTCATCCGAGGTCATCCGAGGTCAATCCCGTCGAAGGACACACCTTGCGCCCGTCGGCGAGCTCGAGCTCCTTAGCGCCGTCCTTTGTGCGAACGGAGGTCACGCGCGCGCCGAGCCTCTTGTTCTCCTTGGGCAGGGTGTTCCACACCTTGACCCAGATGTGGCCCGTCCCGTTCATCGGGTAACGGAACTGGGCATTCGGGCCCCACTTCGGAGCGTCGCGTTTGTTGATCACATTCGAGAAGACGGACTGAGATTTGATCTCGGCCACGCGCTCGCCCACCCAAATATGGTTCATCTCATTGGCCGGGTGCGCCCAGACCTTCGCATTGTACGGCGCCATGAACGTGTCGGTGAGCGCCTTGCCAAACTTGGCAATCAGGAACTCTTCAAAGTTGCGCGGCGGCGGCGGCTTTGGCTTCGCATCCTTCTGCGCGAGATCACTCAAGATCGTCATCACTTCCTTTTCGGGCAGCCGCCACACGTTCGCCTGCACCGGGTAGCCCACCCACGTATTGCGCATGCGCGCGGGCGAATAGCGCTGATGATACAGCCACTCCGCCGGCGGCAGTAGATCGTCGAGGAGCGCGTCGAAGAACTCAAAGTGCGAAAAGAGGCAGTGGACACCAATGTCCCAAGCAAAGTTCTTCTCGTCCTTGATGGTGCCTGAGGAGGGAGGCGATCCGACGTCATCGGAGGTCGTCCGAGGTCATCAGAGGTCATCAGAGGTCATCAGGGGTCATCAGGGGTCATCAGGGGTCATCAGACCCAAACGCACACGCAACAAGCATCATGAATAGGCAAAGGCTGTCAGAGGCCCGCAGAGGCCATTGGCGGCTATCAGCGTACATGCAAGGCCCGCGGGCTCGGTGGTACCCTCAACGAGTTCCCAATTGGTATACCCGAGCTCGTGGAGCCGGTAGGCAGCGCACAGTCCCGTTGGCCCTGCGCCGATGACGACGATGCGAGGGTTCGACTTGAGAGGGGGCGCCGTGTCGTTGCGCTCATCGAACAGGACGTAATTGTACTGCAGGGGATCGACTGAGGGCGCGGGCGGGTTGCCGTAGTGGTTCACGCGCCAGTCCCAGCCGTGGCGGACCATAGACTCGATGTCGGGGAAGCGTGGCTTCCAGCCGAGCTCGTACCTGAGGAGGGAGGCAGTCCGACGTCATCAGGGTGATGAGGGAGGCAATCCGACGTCATCAGAGGTCCTCAGAGGTCCTCTCAGTGGCACTCAGAGGCAGTCAGACGCAATCAAAGGAAATCAGAGGCAATCAAAGATCAGCAGAGGTCATCAGAGGTCCATCAGGGGTCATCAACGGTCCTCAAAAGGGCACCAGAGGTCCATCAGAGGTCCATCAGAGGTCATCAGAGGTCATCAGAGGCCATCGTGGTTCCAGCCGAGCTCGTACTTGATCTTGGCGGGGTCGGCGTACAAGGTGGGAGGGTCCCCGGGGCGGGCGGCGCTGATCTGGACGGGCAATGGCTTGCCGGAGACTTTCTTGACGACCTCGACGATCTCGAGCACCTGAGATTGAGATGAGATGGAGATGAGATGAGATTGAGATAGAGATTGAGATGAGATGGAGATGGGTGGGGAAGAGTGAAAGAGAGGGTGGGTACAGAGAGGGGATGTGAGGCGCAGCGGGGCGCGCGAGATATGGAGATTGAGATGAGATTGAGATGAGCGGGAGCAAGTGGCGCGCGCGCTCGCGGCCGCGCGCTCGCGGCCGCGCGCTCGCGCGGCCCGGCAACGGACCGTGTACGGTTGGCCGTTGCCCACGTTGTAGTAGAGAAGGTCGTTGTCACGGAGTGCGTAGAGTAGGAGTACATGAGCGTCGACCAGATCGGAGACGTGAATGTAGTCGCGCGCCGCCGACTTGTCCTTCGTCGGGAACGAGTCGCCCATCACCGTCAGGTACGGGCGCAGCCCCAGCGCCACGTCATACGCAGCGTCCAGGATCCGTGGGTACTTTCGGTTCGCGGCATGCGAGAGATGAGGGCCCAGGCGGCCCTGCGGGTCAGCACCGACGACGTTGAAGTAGCGCAGGAGGGCGGCCGAGAAGGGCACCTTGGCGCGCTCCTGCGCGCGCAGGAACGCCACGATCGCCTGCTCCGCCTGCAGCTTCGCTTGGCCATACGGGTTGGTCGGCCGCTGCGGTGTGAGCTCTGTGATCGGGAAGGTGGTCGGAGCTCCGAAGGTGGCGCACGACGAGGAGAAGATGAGCTTGGTGAGGCCGACGCGGTGCATCGCGCGCACGATCGAGACGGTCGAGGCCGTGATGTTCTGATAATAGTCCTCCGGGTGCACCATCGACTCGCCCACGTACGCGTTCGCGCCAAAGTGCACGACAGTGTCGATCGCGTGGCGCTTGAGCAGCTCGACCATCTGGTGCTCCTCGTTGACGTCGAGGCGCACAAAGTTGAAGGGCTCACCCGCCTGCTCAGCGATCGCCTGCAGCCGCAGGATCGTCTCGATCGAGCCACGCGACAGGTCGTCCACCACGGTCACGTTGAAGCCCTTGCGGTCGATGAGAGCGAGCGCAAAGTGGGAGCCGATGAGGCCGGCGCCGCCTGTCACGAGCACATTCTTGGCCTGGCCATCCATCTGCCGGCGCACGAGCGGCGGCGCGACGATCGGCACCGCTCCACAGCCCACGTCGCCTCGCATGCCGCCGCCGGCAGGCGGCACGAAGAGCACAGCTAGCAGGCCCACAAAGAAGCCGAGCGCGACCCAGGGCCACTTGGGCGCCTCGCGTTGATCGTGCTCGGGAGCCATTCGAAGCGGCGTGCGCTGCACGTCTTCCTCGTCGTCGGAATCCGACGGCAGCGATCGGGGTGTGCTGCTCGCGCCCCGTGACATAAAAGACGATAGATTCTGCGCCCGCCGCGGCGCGAACTTCACGCGAGGAATTTTGACTTGCAATCCTTGCAAGGTACATGTTGTAGCGTGCCGCGCTCGCGCTCGACTGTGTGTGCCCCCTGGCTTGATTTTCCACAAAACGCCGTCGTGAACATCCTCGGGCGGCCTCGGCGCGAACGCCATCTCACAAGCGCGCGCCCCTCTTGAGTCGCACGAAGCGGGAGAGCGAAGAAATGCCAGCGGACCGCCCGAGCCTGTCCACGCGCCTGTCGGCCGGCGCGTCGGCCGGCGCATCATCTACCGTTGGCACGCGTTCCTCCGGCCGCATCGTGCGGCTGGAGATGTACAACTTCAAGAGCTACAGCGGCCGTCGCGTCGTCGGCCCCTTCAAGAACTTCACCGCGGTCATCGGCCCGAACGGCGCGGGCAAGTCCAACACCATGGACGCGTGCGCGTTTGTCTCGGGCGTCAACTCCAAGGAGCTGCGCGGCAAGCAGCTCAAGGATCTCATCTACCGCTCGACGGCCGACACGGGCGACGAGAAGCGCACCGCGTCGGTCACGCTCGTCTTCGAAAAGGACGGCAAGGAGACGGCCTTCAAGCGCTCGATTCTCAGCTCGGGCGTCAGCGAGTACCACATCGATGGCCTTCCCATCTCGGCGGAGGACTACCAGAAGCGCATGCAGGCCGAGGGCATCATGTCCGACGCGCACGCGAGCTTCCTCGCCTTCCAAGGGTACGTGTCCGAGCTCGCGGCCAAGTCGCCGCAGGAGCTCACAGAGCTGCTCGAGCAGATCTCGGGCTCGGCCCAGCACAAGGACGAGTACGAGCGCCTCGAGCGCGAGAAGACCAAGGCGGAGAACCAGGCGAGCTACGCGTTCCAGAAGAAGAAGCTGCTCGTCCAGGAGCGCACCAACGTCGCAAAGCAGAAGAAGGAGGCGGAGGAGTACGCGGCGCTCCAAAAGGGGCTCAAGGAGACGCGGCGCAAGCTCGAGCTGCTTCGGCTCTTCCACCTCGAGAAGGAGGTGACGGAGCGCAAGCAGCTGGCTGAGGAGGAAGCCAGGGAGGCTGAGGAGGTCGCCGCCAAGCAGGAGGAGATCGAGCTGCTGGTGCGCACGCATGAGAAGGAGATGGCCGCGCAGCGCAGCCTCGTGGTCACGTCGGAGCGCAAGGCCGTCGATCTCGCCAAGAAGGTCGACGGGCGCTCGCCCGAGCAGATCCAGCTGCAGGCCGAGATTGAGCAGGTGCGATCTCCCTTGATTGCCCCTGATTGTCCCTGATTGCCCTTGATTGCCCTTGATGGCCACTGATGATCTTCGTCATCTGCTGAGATTGAACAGCACCATAAGCGCAAGGCGATGGCCGCAAAGTCCCTCGAGAAGCTCGAGAAGCAGCAGCATGACTCGGAGAAGCAGATGGCGACGCTCAAGCAAGAGCTCGACGAGATCCGCGCCAGATCGGGCCAGCTCGAGGCCGAGGGCGCGGCGGCCGAGGAGGCGGGAGATTTGGAGCTCGAGGGCGAGCAGCGTCGTGAGTACAATCAGCTCAAGGCGCAGGTGTTCTGCCGCTGAGTGCCGCTGAGTGCCGCTGAGTGCTCCTGAGTGCTCCTGAGCGCCTCGGTCACCCCCTCGATCTCCCCCTTGATCACTCCCTTGAGCACTCCCTCGACCACCCCCTGAGCAGGTGGGCACCAAGACCGCCGCCATGTCCGAAGAGCTCGCCAAGAAGCGGCGCGAGCTGCGCGATCTCGAGCCGACGCTCATGCAGGCGCGCACGAAGCACGAGCAGCTCGTGCATGAGCTTCGTCAGCTGGAGGGCAAGCTGGGCGCGCTCGAGCAGCGCCAGACGGCGGGCGCGCAGGCGACGCATCTCGCCGAGGCCGAGCTCAAGGCGCTCGCGCAGGAGGAGTCCCTGTTTTGCAAGTCCGTCGAGACGTCTCGCGTGCGGCGCCTGAAGCTCGAGGCCGAGCTCGGCGAGATGGAGGCGAGATTGCACGCTTCCAAGAGCGACCAGCGAGAGTCCGAGCGCGAGCGCCGCTCGGCGGAGGCGGTGCAGAAGCTCATGCGCATCTACCCGGCGGTCCACGGACGGATGGTCGATCTCTGCAAGCCGACGAAGGCCATCTACCGCACCGCGCTCACGGTGGCGATGGGCAAGAACATGGACGCGGTCGTCGTCGACGATGAGAAGACCGCGATCGAGTGCATCCAGTACCTCAAGGAGCAAAAGTATGCGCCCGAGACCTTCATCCCGCTCGATTCGGTCCGCGTACGCCCGGCGCGCGACGCCCTGCGGCAGCTCGGAAAGTCGTACCTGCCCGTGCAGGACGTGGTCGCGACGCAGGACGAGCGCTTCAAGCCGGCCATCTTTTTCGCGGTCGGCGACACGATCGTGTGCGACTCGTGGCAAGAGGCGAGGCAGCTCGCGTTCCAGAGCGGCGCCGGCGAGCGGTACAAGGTCGTGACCAAGGATGGCACCCTCATCAACAAGGCCGGCCTGATCACGGGCGGCTCGTCCCAGTCTGACAAGGAGCGGGAGAAGAAGTGGGACCGGGCGCCACAGTCACGCAAGGACCTCAAGGAGCACGATGAGCTCAAGAAGGTGATTGCGTCTTGATTGCGTCTGATTGAGTCTGATTGGTCCGAGGGCGTCTGATCGGGCCTGAGCTCGTCTCTGAGCTGCTTTGAGCTCCTACGATTGCCATCCTCATCAGTGAGCCCACCTGATTGCCACCCTCATCAGTGAGCCCACATGATTGCCACCCTCATCAGTGAGCCCACATGATTGCCACCCTCATCAGGAGTACATGAAGCTGCTGACCGAGCTCGAGGCCCTCGAGAGCGTCGCGGCCGTGGACGAGCGCGCCCTCACGCTGCGGGAGCGCCTCGCTACCAAGCGCCTCGAGGCGGAGGCTGCCAAGGACGACCTGCGGCTCACGAGCACCAAGCTCTCCAAGCTGCAGGAGGAGCACAAGGTGATCAAGAAAGAGTCCGAGAAGGCGTCCAAGGAGCTGCGTACCCACGAGACGGCCAAGGAGAAGCTCGATGCCGAGCTTCGTCAACTTGCCGAGCAGTGCGCGCAGGTGGAGGACCGCATCTTTGCCGCCTTCTCAAAAAGGGTACGGCGTTGCGTCCTTGATTGCGTCGGATTGCGTCTGATTGCGTCGGATTGCGTCTGATTGCGTCGGATTGCGTCGGATTGCGTCTGATGGCCTCGGATGGCGTCGGGTGGGTTGCACAGGTGGGCGTCGCCTCAGTGCGTGAGTACGAGGAGACGCGCATCCGCAAGGCACGCGAGCGCGAGACGCAGCTGCTCGAGCTGCAGCAGCATGAGTCGCGGCTGGCGGCGCGCCTGACTTTCGAGGAGCGCAAGGCGCTCAGTACGGCGGCTAAGAAGCTTCGCGACTCGATGGCCAAGGATGAGAAGGAGCTGAGCGCCTTGGAGCACAAGCTGCGGCTGGCGCACGAGAAGAGCGACAAGCTCAAAGAGGTGCGTGCCGCCGAGTGCCGCGGAGTGCAACTGAGTGCCACCGAGTGCCATGCCATTAATGACTCTCACCGTCCTCCTGTTCTCGTCTGACCACGTCTGAACAGGACGCGGCGAAGGCGGAGGAGGAGGCGAAGAAGGCAAGGGAAGCGCGCGCCGCCGCCGAGGCTGCCCTCAAGAACGCAAAGCGGGACCTCAAGGCGGTGGCCGACCAGACGGCCGCGGCGCGCGCCAAGGAGGCCGCAGCGAGGGAATCTCTCGAAGAGCGACGTGGGCAGCGGCAGCGCGCCTTTGCATGTGCGCAGCTCGCGGAGCTCGATCTGCCTCTCCTCCCCGCCGACGAGGACGTGGACATGGGCGATGGCACCGCAACCACGGCCACTGCAGGCGGTAGGAGCGGCGGCAAGCACGGCAGTGCGGGCAAGCGCAAGCGTTCCGGCAGTGCGGGCGCCGTCGCGGTCACCGGCGCGAGCCTGCTCGCGTCCGAACTGATGGCGAGTGAGCCGTTTGAAGCGAGCGCTCTCGTGGGCACTGGGACGCTCAACGGCGAGCCTGAGGTGGCGGATGAGGGCGCCCAGGGCAGCGCGAGCGCCGGAGCGGGCGGCGCGAGCGGCGGCGCGGCGGCGGGTTCGGAAAGGGTTCGAGTCGACTTTTCGTCCCTCGACGCGCTCGAGCGTACCAGCAAGCCTGCGGACTTTGAGAAGCATCTTGGCGCCGAGATTTCGGAGGCGAGCCGCGCGATCGACGCGATGACGCCGAACATGAAGGCGATCGAGCAGTATGATGAGGTGCAGCAGCGGCTGCTCGAGGTGGAGACCGAGTACGACGCTGTCAAGGCGAGCCAGAAGGAGGCCAACTCGAGCTTCCAGAACGCGCGCAATCAACGGTACTCCAAGTTCATGAGCTGCTTCAAGGTGATCTCCGAGTCCATCGACGACAAGTACAAGGACCTGACGCAGACCGAAGGCGTCCTCGTGGGCGGCACGGCCTACCTGTCGATAGAGGACACGACCGAACCCTACCTGCACGGGATCAAGTACACGGCCATGCCGCCCGCGAAGCGCTTCCGCCCGATGATGGAGCTCAGTGGTGGCGAACGTACCGTCGCGGCGCTCGCGCTCCTCTTTGCGATCTGGGAGTTCCGCCCGTCGCCCTTTTTCGTAATGGATGAGATCGACGCGGCCCTCGACAACGTCAACGTGACGCGCGTCGCCCAGTACATTCGCGAGCGCGCGGCGGAGGGCAAGATCCAGTTCGTGGTCATCTCTCTCAAGGACACCTTCTACCACATGGCGCACTCGCTCGTGGGCGTGTACCGGGATCGCTCGGACGAGAGCTCCGATGTGGTGACGCTTGATCTCGAGTCGCTTGAGCAGCCGCCCGGAGCGGCCGAGCCGCGCCGCTCGTCCGGTGCGTCGACATCGTCCTTCCGCAAGTCGCTCGAGGTCAAGTGAGGTGCGAAGGGAGAGAGCGTCCGAGAGCAACTGACAGAGCGAGCGGAGAGCGAGAATGCGAGACTGAGATAGTAGACCCTTCTCGCGTAGAAAGCGGCATGCAGCCGAAAACTGTGTACAGAGGGCCACTGCCCGATTGGTTGCACGTAGAGAGCGGGCCCGGCGGACGAGTGCCGTCACTCTGCCGAGATGTACGCCCGGCCGCATGTCCCTCGCAACTCGTCATACGTCAAGTAAATTAAGCACATTTACTCCGATACGCGCGACCGTTTTCCGCTGTTCCCGGGTCAGTCCGCCACTCCGCCTGTTCCGGCCCCGCCCGGCCGAGATCGAGATCCCCGGCCCTGAACCTCCCCGTTAATAACCTCACCGCCCATGTGCAGAATGGCTCGCGCCGAAACCATGCGCCGTGCGCTACATGCCCCTGCGCCCTCTCTTCCTCTATCTCGCCTTCTTTGTACCGGCCGGCCTCCACACGAAGAGCTTGCCTTGATCAGCATCACCAGTGCCGTTCATCACGCTCGCGACAAAGCCGCCCGACGGCGAGATGGCCACGCTCCTAACAGGGCTAGGGTGTGTGTCGAGCGTGGCGCACTCGCTCGCGTCGACGTCTTCGAGGAGCGACCAGACCTTGATCGTCCTGTCGTCGCTTCCGCCGCTCACCAGCACCGAGCCACCGAGGGCGAGGCTCTGCACTGATCCCTTGTGCCCGCGCAGCTCGCGCACGAGCTGGCCGGTGGAGAGAGCAAAGACGCGCACGACCGCATCCATCCCCCCGGTGGCGAGCATATCCCCTTGCATGCGCACCGCGCGCAAGGGGCTCGGATGGGCCAGCGTGCGCCGGCTGGCGCCGCCGTCGCGCGGCCAGAGGCGGACGGTCGCATCATCGCTGCCCGTCGCGATCGCCTCCTCGCCCACGTCGACGCAGCTCACACGTGCAGAGTGCTCCCTCAGCGTGGCAACGCACTCGCGCGCGCGCAGACGCCACAGCTTGACCGTGCTGTCGGTCGAGCCGCTCACGACGAGGTCGCCGCGCACCGCGACGCAGTAGACGGACGAGCCGCTGTGCTGCAACTGGCCGGCGGTGGCGAGCGTGTCCGCATCCCACAGGCGTAGGCTGCCGGACGTGTCGCCGGTGACGATGTGGACGCCGTCGGAGGCCACGGCGACCACGTCCGCCTCGTGCCCCTCGAGCACCCCGACTGTGCTCGCATCGGGTCGGTAGACGGTCGCGTTGCGCGTCGAGGCGGCCGAGCCCGCGGCGATGAGTCGTGACTCGTCCGGGAAGAGCTGCAGCAGGTTGATGCTCCCGGGGTCGCCGCCGATCTTGGCGCTCGCCTCCGCCGCTTTGACTGCGCCGTGCTGCCACGCGGCGGGGCCAAGGTCGAGGAGCCAGCCTGTCGGCAAGTGTGGCGCCGCCGACGGGTAGGCCGGGTTGTGGCGCAAGTCGACGTGCAGCTCGTGCAGCCCGGCGGCGGCGGCGATGAGCGACGTGAGGTGCTCAACATTCAGCCGGTTGCCGATCAGAGAGAGGTGGCGCAGCGACGTTATCCGAGGCAAGGCGTCGCACAGGAGCGGCACCGCCTTGCCGCCATCAAGGACGCCCAGGCCGAGCCCCCGCAGGGCCAGCGAGCGCAGCCGGCCGGTGAGGGACTGCCTCAAGGGACGCGACCGACGCGGCGACGGCGGTGCCGCTCAGGTCGAGGGTGTGGAGGTGCCGGGCGTTGGCGAGCGCGAGGCACTCGTCGGCCGCCAGCTGGCTCCCGCTCACGTCGAGCTCCGCCACCACGCACGACGCCGCGCCCAGCGCCGCCGCGAGCGTCGCGCCGTCGCCCGCGGCCCACGCGCCGTTGCCGCCCAGCCGCACCGTGCGCAGCGCGTTGCCCTCGCGACCCATCAGCGCGCACAGCGGCCGCAGCATCGCGAGGCACCCCGCCGCGTCGACCACCGCGGCACGCTCGATGCGCACCTCGACCGTCCCATCCCACCGGCCGACGCCAAAGTGCACGCCGCTCGGCACGCCGCGCACCTCGGCAGCCCTCTGGCCGTTGATGTGCCACGCGAGCACGCCGCCGGCGAGCGTCATGCGGATCCGATCGCCCGCCTTGTACGTGGGCAGGCAGTCCTGGACCCGGGAGCCCTTGTGCTTGATTATACCGTCCGCCCTGTAGCCCCAGCTCTCGGCGTCGTCACCCAGAGAGCTGAACAGGGCGCCCTTGCCCGGCAGCGCCGCGCCGATGTAGCAGCCACCAGAATTGGTGCACTGCTGCACGACGAGCTCGACCATCGGCGAGACCGCGCCGAGCAGCGCCCGCCCGTCGCAGTTCTCGAGCCTCACGCTCCGCCCGCCGTCGCCGAGCGTGGCGCTCGCGACCTTGAGCTCCGGCGCAAACAGCAGCGCGAGCCGCTGCAGCGCGGCGGTGTCTGCCGCGCCGATCGCCTGCGCCGAGCAGTCGACCTCACGCAGCGACAGACGGCACGCGCCGCTCATCAGGGCCGCCTGCCGCTCCAGGACCGCCTCAAACGGCATCCGACCGTCCGTCGTGTACAGCACGTTCGCGAGCCGCAGCTCGGCGAGCGGCGCCGCACTCTCGCGCAGGCCCTCGCCGATGAGACGCGCCGCCTCGGCCGCGCATGACGAGCCGCTCAGATCGAGCGTCGACAGGCTGGTGCTCGCCTTGAGGAGCGCGCCCACGACGGCGCCCTCGGCCTCGCCCACCGCCTGGCCGCGCGTCAACACCGCTTCACCTGATCGCAGCTGGTGCTCGTCTTGAGAAGAGCGCTTACGACGGCGCCCTGGGCCTCGCCCACCGCCTGGCCACCCAGCCGCAGCTCGGCGAGCGGCGCCGCGCTCACCCTCAGGTCCTCGAGGATCCGCGACAGCGCCGCTGGCGCGCATGACGAGCCGCTCAGATCGAGCGTCGACAGGCTGGTGCTCGCCTTGAGGAGCGCGCCCACGACGGCGCCCTCGGCCTCGCCCACCGCCTGGCCACCCAGCCGCAGCTCGGCCAGCAGCGCCGCCCTCTCGCGCAGGCCCTCGAGGATCCGCGACAGCGCCGCTGGCGCGCACGTCGAGCCGCTCAGATCGAGCGTCGACAGGCTGGTGCTCGCCTTGAGGAGCGCGCCCACGACGGCGCCCTCGGCCTCGCCCACCGCCAGGCCTCTCATCGACACCGCTTCACCTGATCGCAGCTCGCCCACGGGCATCAACCATTCGCCAAGCCTCAGCGTCTGCAGCGCGCGGCCCGCCGAGACGAGCGCGACCGCCTCGTCCGCGCCCAGGCCGCTCCCGCTCACGTCGAGCTCCGCCACCACGCACGACGCCGCGCCCAGCACCGCCAAGAGCGTCGCGCCGTCGCCCGCGGCCCACGCGCCGTTGCCGCCCAGCCGCATCGTGCGCAGCGCGTTGCCCTCGCGACCCATCAGCGCGCACAGCGGCCGCAGCATCGCGAGGCACCCCGCCGCGCCCGCCACCGCGGCACGCTCGATGCGCACCTCGACCGTCCGCCTCCCATCGATCCGGCCGACGCCAAAGTGCACGCCGCTCGGCACGCCGCGCACCTCGGCAGCCCTCTGGCCGTTGATGTGCCACGCGAGCACGCCGCCGGCGAGCGTCATGCGGATCCGATCGCCCGCCTTGTACGTGGGCAGGCAGTCCTGGACCCGGGAGCCCTTGTGCTTGATTATACCGTCCGCCCTGTAGCCCCAGCTCTCGGCGTCGTCACCCAGAGAGCTGAACAGGGCGCCCTTGCCCGGCAGCGCCGCGCCGATGTAGCAGCCACCAGAATTGGTGCACTGCTGCACGACGAGCTCGACCATCGGCGAGACCGCGCCGAGCAGCGCCCGCCCGTCGCAGTTCTCGAGCCTCACGCTCCGCCCGCCGTCGCCGAGCGTGGCGCTCGCGACCTTGAGCTCCGGCGCAAACAGCAGCGCGAGCCGCTGCAGCGCGGCGGTGTCTGCCGCGCCGATCGCCTGCGCCGAGCAGTCGACCTCACGCAGCGACAGACGGCACGCGCCGCTCATCAGGGCCGCCTGCCGCTCCAGGACCGCCTCAAACGGCATCCGACCGTCCGTCGTGTACAGCACGTTCGCGAGCCGCAGCTCGGCGAGCGGCGCCGCACTCTCGCGCAGGCCCTCGCCGATGAGACGCGCCGCCTCGGCCGCGCATGTCGAGCCGCTCAGATCGAGCGTCGACAGGCTGGTGCTCGCCTTGAGGAGCGCGCCCACGACGGCGCCCTCGGCCTCGCCCACCGCCTGGCCGCGCGTCGACATAGATTCGCCTGATCGCAGCTCGCCCACGGGCACCACCAACTCGCCCAGCCTCAGCGTCTGCAGCGCGCGGCCCGCCGAGACGAGCGCAACCGCCTCGTCCGCGCCCAGGCCGCTCCCGCTCACGTCGAGCTCCGCCACCACGCACGACGCCGCGCCCAGCGCCGCCAAGAGCGTCGCGCCGTCGCCCTCGGCCCACGCGCCGTTGCCGCCCAGCCGCATCGTGCGCAGCGCGTTGCCCTCGCGACCCATCAGCGCGCACAGCGGCCGCAGCATCGCAAGGCACCCCGCCGCGTCGGCCACCACGGCACGCTCGATGCGCACCTCGACCGTCCCATCCCACCGGCCGACGCCAAAGTGCACGCCGCTCGGCACGCCGCGCACCTCGGCGGCCCTCTGGCCGTTGATGTGCCACGCGAGCACGCAGCCAGCGAGCGTCATGCGGATCCGATCGCCCGCCTTGTACGTGGGCAGGCCGTCCTGGACCTCGGAGTTCTCGTGCCCGATTCTACCGTCATTCGTGTAGCCCCAGCTCTCGGCATCGTAACCAAGATTGCAGGACAGGGCGCCCTTGCCCGGCAGCGCCACGCCGATGAAGCAGCCACCAGGATTGGTGCACTGCTGCACGACGAGCTCGACCATCGGCGAGACAACGCCGAGCAGCGCCCGCCCGCCGCACTTATCGAGTCTCACGCTCCGCCCGCCGTCGCCGAGCGTGGCGCTCGCGACCTTGAGCTCCGGCGCAAACAGCAGCGCGAGCCGCTGCAGCGCGGCGGTCTCCGTCGCTTCGATCGCCTGCGCCGAGCAGTCGACCTCACGCAGCGACAGACGGCACGCGCCGCTCATCAGGGCCGCCTGCCGCTCCCAGACCGCCTCAAACGGCATCCGACCGTCCGTCGTGTACAGCACGTTCGCGAGCCGCAGCTCGGCGAGTGGCGCCGCACTCTCGCGCAGGCCCTCGCCGATGAGACGCGCCGCCTCCGCCGCGCACATCGAGCCGCTCAGATCGAGCGTCGACAGGCTGGTGCTCGCCTTGAGGAGCGCGCCCACGACGGCGCCCTCGGCCTCGCCCACCGCCTGGCCGCGCGTCAACACCGCTTCACCTGATCGCAGCTCGCCCACGGGCATCACCCACTCGCCCAGCCTCAGCGTCTGCAGCGCGCGGCCCGCCGAGACGAGCGCGAGCGCCTCGTCTGTGCCCACCTCGAGGCCGCCGAGGTCGAGGTTGCGCAGGTGCGCCGCGAGCGTGTGCACGCTCTGCACCAGGTCGGCGCGCACCTCGGGGCCGAAGACGCTCCCATCCGAGCTGGGCCTCAGCCCGCCCATCCGCAGCTCGACCAGCGACACAGCAGGTATGAGAGCTGCGACGACCATGCCGCCCTCATCGCCGATCTCCTTGTCCTTCAGGTCGAGCTCGGTGATGGAGTCGGCGCGCATCTCCTTGATCGGGATCCCGTTGAACATCTCGATCTTGAGGTTGCCGATGACTTCGGCTGAGAGCTGCGCAGCGCTGTCACCCGTGATGTTGTTGCCGCGCACGTCGATGCGTGTTAATGAGCCCGTAGCAATGTCCGATGCGAAAAGGATGATGTCCGCTGGGCCGAGGCTCGCTTGAGCCGGAGCCGGTCTTCCAAACATATCGCCTCCCAAATTTGAAAACTGATTGGCAAAGTCGGCCTCCTTCTGGTCGCGTTTGATGCCAAAGAGCATGATGCCCTTCATGACACCGATCTTGGCGAGCACCTTGGCCGACTCCCTGTTCAACTTGTTGCCGCGCAGGTTGCACTCGGTGATCATTGTAGAAGTAGAGAGGTACTCAGCCAGTGGCGTAGCGATCCCAGGGCCCAAGTTCTCGCCGGACAGGTCCCATGCAGTGATCTTGCTGGTGGGGCTGTCGCGCAGGGCGTTGAAGATGCTGGTCCAGCCCTCGTCGCCCAAGTTGTTGCCGCACACGTCGACGCTTGTTAGCAGAGCAGTTACCGCGTGGCCGCTCTGCAGCAACCCGCAGAGCCGCTCGAGGGCCACTCTGTTGGCGCCGTTTGCGGTCAGATCCGTCCCCTTGTACGAGAGCGAGGTCACGCTCGGACTCAACGCCCAGCATGCGACCGCGAGGGTTTCAGGGCTCGCCTTGACGCCCTCCAGGTTGATGCTCAAGGGCACCTCCTTAGCGGCGGCGTGCCACGCGAGGCAGCAGAGCCCGTCGGCCTCATTGCGCGACATTGTAAGAGCAAGAGCGGGATCGGGAGCGGAAGTGGCACCGCCGGACAGACCGGCACCGCCAAAGCCGACAGCACCCCCGCCGAAGCCGACAGCACCCCCGCCAAAGCCAGCAGCAGCACCCCCGCCAAAGGGAGACGGCGCAGCTCCAAACAAATTTGGCTGTGCGGCTCCAAGGAGGCCACCGCCGCCGAGACCTCCCGCCGCTGCAACGCCGAATGGTCCCACTGCGGCGCCAAACGGGTTCTTCGGCGCTGCCCCGAAGGCATTTGGGGCTTGGCAGGCAGGAGCAGGCGCTGCCCCAAAGGGGGATGGGCCAGCTCCGAAAGGCGTCGTTACCAGCGCAGAAGCAGCCCCAGCAGCGACAAACTGCGACGCGGCGGCGGCAATTTCCTCGCCACCGCCGTCCAGCTCACGTAGCAGCGCCTCGGCCTCCGTGCCAAGCCTCTGCTGGAGCCAAGCCCGTGGCCGCGCCGCGAGCGCCTTCAGCCCCTCGGGCCAGCGAGAAATACCATCTGCGAGAGCCACCGCCTCCTGGATGGCGTCGCCGAGCGGGCCGTTCTCATTGTAGTGCGTCACCTCGTGCTCGGCGAGGGGCGCGAGCATGCCCTCGAAGAAGCGATCCACGGCCGGGCAGCGGCCGTCGGCGTCGCGGAGTCGCACCCACGCCGGATTGGTCTCGACATCACGCTGCGCGCCGCGCCGCAGCTGCTCGACCATGTCGCGCACGACCTTCTGCCGTTTGCCGAGCACCTGCTCAATCGTGAGCGCCGTCAGGTTGATGGAGAAGCTGCACTCGATCACAACGACCGAACCATCGATGCGTGTGCGCAGCACCTCGATGCCGGTGAGTGGCCCAAAGCTGCACATGCCATGCACGGGAGCGAGAGCGATCCGGCATGCAATCGGGCGCGTCAGGATGCACAAGGCGAGCGCGTGCGCAGCGGCGGGACCGCACAGAGATGCAATCGGGGACGGGTTGTCACATCAGAGAGGAGGTGGTGTGCGCGCACAGGATCTCTCTCTCGTGCGGGTACTGCGAGAGGCGGCTGATATCGGCGCCCCGATTGACCATGCCCTGCTGCACCTCGATTACGATGCCCATGCATGGAGCTTGTTTTGCGCCCCGGCCATCCGACGCATACCCCATGGCTACTGCTTGCTCCGTGGTCGTCGACATGAAGGCCTTCTCGACGCCGCCTCGCACGCCGAACTCGTTCGGGATCCAAAACTCGCTCGGGAGCTTCATCCCGGCGATGCCGCGGTAGACCTTGATGGCCTTGGTGAGCTTGCCTAGCTTGATGATCGCCGAGTTGATGGCGTGCAGCGTCGTCGTGTACTTGTTCAGCGACTGCTTGGCCACCTCGAAGGCGATCTTGCCCGCCGCCACCAAAAAGAGCTTGTCGCGCGGCATCGAGCCGAGGTACGCGTCGGCAACGTCCTTGGGGCAGCAGAGGCTCACCATCTGGTTGCGTAGGAAAGGAATCTCGGATGCGAGGCCGCGGAGCAGAGCATTATACTTGACAAACATCGGCCCCGTGTATAAACACGCGGCGATGATTTCCTCCAACATCAACTCGGGCTGGTTGGCCTCACGAAGATGCCGGTTGTTGTCGGCGACGGCCGCCTCCAGTGCCTCGAGAGAGCGGCGCCGCCGAGCGCACGCCCTGTCGGGCAACTTTGCCGCGGACTCGATCGGCCAGCACGGGATACGAAGCTGCTCGGGGGTCACCTCCGCACTTGCCACGAAATGCCACTCGATCCGCGACTGCGTCTCCACGCCGTAGTTGCTCGTGGTGAAGACGTCGGACGACTCGGTGCCGGGGCCTTTCAAGTGGTCGTTACGGATCCCCTCAAGCACCTTGGGATTGGGCGAGCCCACAATGCCTTCGAGGCCCCCAAAGAACGTATCGAGGGTCGAGTACGAAAGCGCCACCGCTCCGGCAAACTTGCTCTCCAAGTTCTTGCTCGTCGCCGCACCCACACTCTGCAGCGTACGCACCTCGTTCCAAACCATATCAACCACGGTGGCCAGAAAGGCCCTCGTGCCGAGGAGCTGGGCGACCTGCTCGCGCGATTTCAGGCCCTTGACATACTCCAAGGCAGCGCCGGGATCGCTGGCCCGCTGCTCAGCTGCCAGCGGGGCTAGCAGCGCCGCCGCGACCGCGCGATGCACGCACACGCCCTTGATCCACTCGACGGTGCGCCACTCCTCCGTAGGGCTCCCGTCCTCGTCCGCAAGGAGCTCGAGAGTGACGTCCTCGGCTTCAACTCCTTGAGCTCGTGATGCTGCGTCTGCCTGTTGTGTTGCTGCGGGCGGCGGCGATGGAGGCGTCGCAGCACCTTGCAGTGTTGCCACCGTTGCGGCGAACGCCTGGGCTGCCTCGAGCTGCGCCTTGAGCTGCGTGACAGTGTCATTGGCCAGTCGCCTCGCGTCCTCGACTGCGTCCTCCTTCAGTAGTCTGATCTCACTGGCAGCGGAGCTGAACTGAGCCCCGCCCTCTGCCAGCTTCTGCTCCACCTGTCGCACCCTGGCCGCTGTCGACATGTCCCGTAAGTCGGCACACACCACCAGGTCGGAACTCCGCTCGCTTTTCCCACAGAACACAAATTCACAGTCACACCAACACGTATGAACGAACTCTCGCACTCTCCGCTTCTCATGCTCGCGAGGTAAAACGCGTATCGCGCTCGCAGATACGGTTCTGTCTCCAACGGCCGAGCGGAGGTGAGTTTCTGGACACGTATCGTATACCTGCCCTTCCCGGTTCCTGCCGGCGGGGCCATATTGTCGCCTAACGCCGCGCTCATGATCGTCGCCGAATAGGGCCTGCGGCGACGATCGGCCGATGGAACTCGGCCTCGGGGCCTCGGTGATCGGGGCCTGCGGGTTAGCCTGCGGGGCCTCTGGCTGCGGGGGGGAATTCGAGATACATGTATCTCAAATGCATCCAAGCGCCCCCGCAAGTAGGGCTCGAGATACGTATCCTCGAATGTATCCCTTTGTATCTGACATGTATCGTGCATGTATCTTGTGTGTCATGTATCTGAGGGTTAAGATACATTGTATTCTAAATGTATCCTTACTGTATCCTAAATGTATCGTAAAGAAGGATACTTATCCGTAGGTAAGATACATTTCCTATGATAGCCAAAGTGACAGATACAAATGTATCTTGTTGTATCTCGATGTATCTCGATGTATCTTGACGGGACACATCAAGATACATGCACGATACATGCACGATACATGCTAGATACATGGGATACGTATCCTGATAACAAACCCCCCAAAATTCGATAACAAACCCCCCGTCACCCCGGGGCCTCTCGGGCGTCGGGGCCTCGGGGCCCTATCGCTTACCTATCGCCGAAACCTCAAGCGTCAGGCGTAGTAGTTGGGCGAACTACGCTAAACTCGACTAGAAGTGGGGTGGTTTCTTGAACGAGAAACGCTCATCCGCGCGCGCCATGTGCTCGAGAAACTAGAATCCGGACCGCGGGTGATCTCCGGTCAGAGCATAGAGGCAGCGCCGCACGTAATCCATTGTTACAGATTGCACGCGCGGGCTCTACCGGTTCACTTCGCTACAAACCATTCGTCGACCGAGATGACCCCGGCGCAGATCCCGCCGCCGGGCCCTTCGGTGCGTGCCCACTCGGCGCTGCTCTGCAACTCGTCCGCGAGCCACGGTACGAGTAGGAGGCCGTCCGGGGAGTAGGCGAGGCCGTGGCGCAGGAGCAAGCCGGCCAAGTCGCATTGGTGCGGGCGCAGAAAGTCGCGCACGCTCCGGCTGAGCTCGGGCGGCGAGATTGTGCCGCTGCTCTTCGTGCCGAGCGCCGTGCCGAGCACGTACCGGCGCGCGTTCTCGTGCACTCCGCTCGCCATGCCGAGCGCCGTGCCGTGGGATGACGTGGCGAGCACTTCGTCACGAAGCGCCTCGAGGGAAAGCCCGAGCCACGTTATGAACGCATGGGCGCCGTTGTGGGCGCTACCGACTCCCGCTGTCGGTGCGGCCGAGGTGGCGCCCGCGACGGCGCTCGTGCCCAGGAGGACGCTCGGATCGATCACGAAGAGCTGGCGTGCGGGGAAGAGGCGCAGCCAGCTGCGCAGATGCGCCGCGTACATCGAGCGCCAGACGAAACTGGAGTCTTCGAGCAGCTTGTGCACCTGCCATCAAGGCAAAGGGGGGGTGGAGGGGGGGGCAGGGGAAGGGGGAGGGAGATGGTGATGCTGATCGTAAAGGCTGGGGCGAGAGAGATTATGGGGCACTTTGGTGTTAGGGGAAGGGTCGGAGGACGGGGCGAGAGATCAGTGGGTGTCAGCGGCCTGTGTGCACCTGCTTCGGACCGTAATCATTGGTCATCACAGGTAATCATTGGTCATCATAGGTAACCACAGCGTGTGCACCTGCTTCGGACCGAGCATGATCGAGCTCAGCCGCAGGCAACCCACCCAATCCACAGAGGCAGGTACGCCGATCGCCTCGGCTGGGCACGCACGCAGCGTCCGGAGCTCGGCGCTCGTCTTATTGCGCAGTTTCGTCAGATAGTCACTCCGCAGGCAGCTGAGGGAGAGGGGACCACTCCAACTCTCCGCCTTGGCTGTGGGCACCCCTGCAACATAAGGCAGGAGCGAGCGAACGGGGGTTCATTAGAGGCCAAACAAAGGCCAAACAGAGGCCAAACAAAGGCCAAACAGAGGCCAAACAGAGGCCAAACAAAGGCCAAACAGAGGCCAACAGAGGCCAAACAGAGGCCAAACAGAGGCCAAACAGAGGTTGAAGGGAGGAGCCTACCTGCCGCCACCGGCCCACAGGCACGCCAAAGCTTGAGGGCCGCATGCATCTGAAACGGTCCGACCTGGTTGGCGCGAACTGTCCGTTCGTCCGTCACGAGCGACCAGCAGTCGGCTTGCTTCCACAGCAGCCGGCCGCAGAGCCACGTGAGCCAACGCACCTGATGAGTGAGGCAATCAGAGGTCATCAGAGGCAATCAGAGGTCATCAGAGGTCATCAGAGGTCATCAGAGGTCATCAGAGGTCATCAGAGGTCATCAGAGGTCATCAGAGGTCATCAGAGGTCATCAGAGGTCATCAGAGGTCAGCCGCAGAGCCACGTGAGCCAGCGCACATTGAACGCCGATACGGCGCGGGTGACAGGCTCGCGGAGCAGGACGACGATCTTGACCGCCGGCAGCACCGCGAAGACGCGGCTTGGGGCCTTGGGGTAGTCAAAGTACCTGATGAGGGAGGCAATCAGAGGCCCTCAGGGAGGCAATCGGGGGCCATCGGAGGCCGCGTCTGGGTAGCGTCTGGGGCTTTAGGGGGCAGCCAAGGTACGTGGACGAGACGTCGACGGCGAGCGGCAGGTGTTCGGGAGTCCGCCCGTGGGCTGCTCCCGAACTGGCGGCAGGCGGCGCTGGAAGCGCACAGCCGCCCATCCGCGTCGAGTTTGGATGGAAGCGCTGCTCGAGCCAAAGAAGCCCCTGATGAGGGAGGCAATCAGATGTGCAATCAGCATGCATTCATTTCGGGCTGCAGCTCGCGGCATGTGCCGCTCACCTCCCGGAAACGGTTGTCCATCGAGAAGAAGTGAAGGTCGCGATCGCCGTGCTCGATCACACGTAAGGAGCGATGCCAACCGCGGCGGAGTACGCTATGCAACGAGCCGAGGCCGGAGCGCTGCGAGCCTACCTGATGAGGATGGTAATTAGAGGTCATCAGAGGTAATTAGAGGTCATCAGAGGTAATTAGAGGTCATCAGAGGTAATTAGAGGTCATCAGAGGTCATCAGAGGTCATCAGAGGTCATCAGAGGTCAGCCGAGGCCGGAGCGCTGCGAGCCTACCACGAGCAACGACGGCAAGCAGCGACCTAGATCGCCTCGGTGCTCTTGGAGCCAGCCACCACCCGTCGAAACCTCCGCCCACGACGACGCGAGCGAGGGCGTCCGTGCTCGGTACGGCGCGTGTGTGCCCAACGGCCGTACGTGCTCGGTACGGCGCGGAGTGTCCAACGGTCGTACGTGGACGGCGCCGAGTACGGGGTGCTCAGCGCCCAAGGCATCCAGCGGGCCCGCATTGTCAACCGTGGTCAACAGGCGCAACAGCGCGCGCTGGCACGATCGGCGCGCGGCGTCATCGGCGCCCAACTCGGCGCCCAGCGGCTCGGACGCCGTGGGCCGTGCAGCTGCGGCACCCATGGTGCCCAACACGGCGCGCGCTCCCCTGGCCTTAGCGCGCTCATCGTCCTCAGCGCTGTTGCCGCCGCTGAACACGTCGCTCTCGACTGCCTGGCTGCTCGCAGCGCCGCAAAGGTCGCATGCCCTGAAGCTCATTACCATGGGCGATGAGGGCAATGAGAAGGGTACTGTGGCTAATGAGGCTAATGAGGCTAATGAGTCCGCCCCTCCATCCGGCTCTCGCTCAGAGGACAGGTAGCCACCGCGCACTGTCCCCAAGAGCCTCCGCGCTCGAGGCTCCACGCGCACCTGATGAGGATGGTCATCATAGGTCATCTCAGGTCATCAGAGGTCATCATAGGTCATTTGAGGTCCTCCGAGGTCCTCCGAGGTCATTAGAGGTCATCCGAGGTCATCCGAGGTCATCCGAGGTCATCAGAGGTCATCCGAGGTCATCCGAGGTCATCAGTGGCTCCGCGCGTACGTAGCGCCGCCATCGCGTGTCGCGCAGGAGGGAAGTGAGCGCAGCGAGCGACGCGGCCGCCTCCAAAGCGGCCCCAGGGTTGTCCATCGCCCTCTCCTCTCTAGAATGATCCAACGCGTCGACCCAAGCCTCGAGAAAGAGGACGGACACGGCAGACCCTCGAACGAAGGCCACCTCGAGGGCGGCGTTGGCCTCGTCGCTGCTGCCATCATGGTCTGCAGCGGCGAACACGAGGTGCACGTCGCTGGCCGCCCACTCCGCCCACGGCAAGACGGCAGCATGCGTGAGGATCACCTCCGGATCCGTCCAAACGTACCACTCGGTCTTGCCATCGGTCGCCACCCTCGGCATCGCGAGCACCTGCAAGACCAGCTCGGGCCAGCGCCATGCCGCACTCTCGTCACCGGATGGCAGCGATGCCGGCCACAACTCCCATCCCAGCAGTCGCGCAAAGTGCGCCTTGCTCTGCAGCGCCTTGGTCAGAAAGAATTGGCCGTGCTTGATGGTGCACCGAGGCATCACGGTGAGGAGCAGCACCTTGGATGACAGCGCGACTGAATCGGCACGTGGAGCCGGCCAGACGAGTAGCAGGCTCGACAGCGAAACCATGATGATGAGCACAAGCCTACCTGTGTACACACACCGATGGCGGCCGGCGTGACCTTTGCGTCGGGGCGACATTTATCACGATATGAATACCGTTGCCGAAGAAGCCCTAATAGGAAGGTCGAACTCTGTGTTCAAAGGAACAGGATGTCCGCACGTTTTTTCTCACCCAGGTGCGAATACCGCCGCCGCAGGGCTTGTTTGAACGTTGACTCGACCTTTGAATCCCGCAACAAGTGTGCACGCATGTACCGCGACCGTCGTGTGCACCCCAGGCCCAGCACGTCCTGGTGGCCGACCCCTGCTCGGCCTCGCCCGCTCATGGCACAGCCCTCACACTTCACACGCGCTCGCCCTCGCGCCCCCACACGGGAGCCTTCTAGGGAGCCTCGCATGACGCTCCGCCGTCCCGACGAAACGAGATCGCAGCTGGACGAGGCGAGATCGCAGCTCGAGGCGGCGAGCTCGCAGCTCGAGGCGGCGAGATCGCAGCTCGACGAGGTGAGATCGCATGAGGCTCCGCCGTCCCGAGAGCTCCCCCGCCCCCCTGACACGCGCTAGCTGGGCCCTGCTCTCCCCTTCACATGCGGCCTCCGCCTCGGTCAGCCGCCCTCATGCTTCGTCAAATTCGTCAAATTGCATGCGCGCCGTGGTGATCGTCCTCCATAAAAGGCAGTCCGTGGTGGCCAAGCGCTGCTCAACTCAGCGCCGTGGTCGCTGCTGCTGGCTACTCCGAGTGGATCTGGTTCTTGTGCGCCTGCTCGAGAAGCTTGTCGAACTTTTGGATCTCGAGCTGCCGAGGATCAACGGCGGCCGCGCCCTCCTCGCCCGGCGCCGGCGCCGCTTTCTTGGCCGCCTTCCTCGGGCCGCCGGCGGCGTTCGCCTCGGCATCTGCCTTGGCCTTCGCCTCGGCCTCGGCCTTGGTGATGGCAGTCCAGCGCAGGTTGGGCGACGGTTTCATGGTGGTCACGCAGCCGTGGTCGTCGCCGACGGCGATGATCGGCGTGCTCACCTTCGCGTTGAAGGCGATCTTGGTCAGCTTCGCCTTGCGCACCGCCTTCTGCTCGCAATACGGCTCGTTCTTGTTCTCGTTCAGGTCGAAGACGTGCACCTTGCCGTCGGCCGTGCAGCACGCAAACGTGGTCGAGGACCAGGGCGACCATGCCAGGTCGCCCACCTGCACGTTGAGGTCGAAGGAGAGCAGCGCGGTCATGTGCGTGTGGTCCCACAGCTTCGCCGTCCAGTCGGCCGAGCACGACGCGAACACCTTGTGGTGGAAGGGGTTCCAGCGCACGGTGTACACGGCCATGTAGTGGCCCGCATAGTTGCCCAGGTACTCGGAGTTGTATGCCTTCGAGCACTTGTGGATCCACCCCTCCTCGGTCCCTACAAGGAAGAGGTGCTCCGAGAGCTTCGAAAAGTCGAAGCAGCAGCCGCCCGCGAGCCCCAGCAGCGCCGAGTCCTCCTCCTCCTCCCCCGCCTTCGCCGCCCCCTTTTGAATGAGCTTGAGCTGCATCAGGTCCGCAAACTCGAGCTCCGACTTGGCGAGGGTCCACAGGGTGACGCGCCCGTCGGACGAGATGGAGAAAAAGTTGAGGTTCTTGGCGAGGTCCTCCTCCTGCCAGCACACCTCCCACACCGGGTCCGTGTGCTTACCGGTCTTCACGGTCGACTGGTAGATGGGCGCCTGCGTCTTGGAGCGCACGTCGTAGACGCACACGGTGCCGTCGTACAATCCGACGCACAGCACCGACGAGTGCTGCGGGTGCCAGTCGAGGCACATGACGCCGCAGTGTACCGAGCACGAGAACTCGGGCCAGGACGGGTTCTTGAGCGAGAAGAGGCACAGCATGCCGCCACCCTGCTTCATGAAATCGAACGAGCCGTAGCCGACCGCGAACAAGTCACTGAACTCGGGATTCCACTTGACGGCGGTCACGTGCTTCTTCTTCGTCTTCTCGAACATGAAGCTGCGAGCGAGCGAGGGAGGGAGGGAGGGAGGGAGGGAGG
>Ga0210241_100273_pt1 | contig 44156 bp, 37 predicted proteins | sample ChrtobMetP5a_8mM_FD_155488 | JGI IMG/M metagenome (GOLD analysis project Ga0210241, IMG submission 155488) | Chrysochromulina tobin associated microbial communities from unialgal haptophyte culture, Seattle, Washington, United States - P5a_8mM | ecosystem: Host-associated > Algae > Haptophytes >...
TGTCTTGTGTATTGCGTATTGCGTATTGCGTATTGCGTATTGCGTATTGCGTATTGCGTATTGCGTATTGCGTATTGCGTATTGCGTATTGCGGAGCCCTGGGGCCAGGGCATAACGAGATTGCCGATCGCGAGCCGGGCCGAGCCCGCGCCGCGGCCGCGCCAACCCGACCGGGCGAGGGCCGAGGGAGCGCCGGCCGGCACCATCATTCGTAACGTAATAACAAATAAGGGGGTATAGGAATGTATCCCCATAGACCCATCTATGCGGCTATCGACTCGGGTCGGCGCCCCCAGTCAGACACTTATTATGATTTGCCCTCGACGAAAAGGGCGCCCGAATGCCTAGGGCTCGACGCCTGCTATGCGTCTCTCGACACGCCATGCCTCGAGGCCTGCGCGCCACTCGTCCACACCGAGACCGCGGGGCGTGCGGAGCGTGACGACGCCGAGCCCACTCGCCTCCTTGCACTGGTTCGCCACCATGGCGCAGTGGTCGGACCAGTTGCAGTCGTCGAAGAAGAGCATCTGGTCAAAGCCGATGCCCGTCGCCTCCCGCAGCCGAGGGAAGTGAGTCTCAGCCTTATTTGGCGAGAGCGGAGGCTGCCGCCCGATTTGGTTGACGTCGACGCCACCCCAGTCCCGCATGAGAAGATCCCACACCGTCAAACCGGGAAGAACCTCGAGCATCGCGAGTGCCTTGCGCCCGACGCGCTCTGCAAACGGCGTATTTGCACTGCTCGCCAGCGCGACTCGCATGCCTGGATAGCGGCCGTCCGCGTGCTCTTGCAGGGCCAGCAGTGCACCCCGATGCAATGAGATCTTATCACGGGCCGACATGACGCCCACGCATCCTGTGCCACGGCCGTTCAGATCGCCAAGCACTGCGTCCGACTCCGTCGGAATCGCCTCCATCTCAAACATCTCCTTGTCCCAGAGGCACGCGTCGAGGTCAAAGACGAGGAGCTTTGGATGGATCGAGACGCTCTCGGGAGTAGCAGCAGACATTCTTGGAGATGCCGTGTATCGAAAGGTCACTGTTGTTGCGGATGCGACGCCGAGAAGCCACGCGAGCAGCTCGAGGCGCATGTAAATGTGAATGGGCGGTTTCGGCCGCAAATATCTGTGAATAGTGCTGATAAGAGACATTTTGTGCGCTTCGGCTTTGACGACACGACCCTTGACGACACGACACTCGCAGAAACAAGCAGCTGCGAAGCTCGGTGCAACCTGGATGAACACAGCCTCAGCTAACCGTCGTGTCCGTGCGGGTCGATGTCCACGCGCACGCCGTAGCGCGCTTCGAGCTTCTGGAAGAGCTCCCCCTCTGTCCAGATGGCGCCATCGCCCACCACGAGCCCACAGAGCTGTTCGACCGTGTGCAGCGCGGAGGGCTGATGCTTAGTGAAGAAGTTGAGCAGGATCGCTCGGAGCAGCTGTGCGCGGCCCGACTGCAGGACCGAAGGCGATGGCGGCGGCGGCACGGCCATGGGCACGTGCGGCTGCGGAACCTCTGTATTCGTGAGCTCGAGCCGCGAGCCGCCTCCGCGGCTGACGCCACGAAGCGTCGTCAAGAACTCGGCGAGGGCCGGTGTGGGCATCTCGCGCATCATCGCCAGGATGTCGACCAGCGTGGTCGTCTCTCCCGGGGCCAGAGAGATCGAGGGTGGCAGCGAGCGATGGGACAATGGCCGTGCTGGCGGCGGCTCCATCGGCACTTGGCTCGAGGCCGTCTGCCCACGCAGCTCGGCAAGGATCCGTGCGAGATGCTCGGTCGGTAGCTGCTTCATCATAGCCTCCTGGGCCGAGGTATGGGCATCCTGGGCCGAGGCAGCGGCTTGGCGTTGGGGCTTGGGCGCGGGCTTCGGGGCGGATCTATTGGCCAGCTTTAGTCTGAGTGCATCTACTTCGCTGGCAAGCCTGGCTTCTTCCTCTTCCATAAAGCTGATGAGCATTGGCAAGTCACGCTTGTCGAAATCCTCATCGAATGCGGCAGACGTGACCTCCTGAATCTTGTCGGCTCTCTCAGCCGCCTGAGCTGCTGCTGCGTGGAGCACAGCGTTCAGAATGCCTAGTTCGACGGGCGAGGCCATTAACCTCGGAATCGTCAAACGCACGGCTCGCTTCACAGTTCGTTGGGCTCGGTGGGCTCGGTGTTTTGCTAGCTGTGCTTTGCTAGCGGTCGACTGCCTGTCCACGAACTGTGTTCTGTGAAGCAATGACACACGCTGAGCTCGCTGTGTGGGGGCGGTGGCGACCGGCGTTTCTAGCGCACGTCGCTCCAAGGGCGTCGCTCTTGTCACTTGAGTCTGGTGACAGTCTGTGTGTGAGAGAGACTTGTAACTTACCAAGCTACCTACACATTGGCAGGACCCCCTGAATTGCGGTGGGGGAATTTGAAGGGGATGTCGGCGTAAGAGTATGGCGGCCGTGCGACATGAGAAGATGGGACGGCGTTGTGACGACCTTGTGACCGGCTGACAGTGCGCACACGCGGCGGGACACGGTCACCAGGAAACTTAACCGGGAAACTTGCTTATGTTCTCTGGTGTGTGTGAACAGAGACCAACTGTGGATTCGGCTCTTCTTAATATTTCACCGCTCAACGCCTATGCCAAGGCACCTTCCCAAACCGATTGCCGCCGCGCGCGCCGCCCCATCGCGGTGAGCCAGTTGGGGAGCCCTTGCCGCCCTTTCCTCCTGCCGCTGCGCCCTTGCCGCTGCCGCTCGCATGGTTTTGGCGTGCGCTGCTCGGCGCCATCGCTGGCGACGCTGACTGCGCGCACCCGCCTGAGCCCGCGCCGGCGTGCTGGCGCGGGCTCGCGGCAAGGAAAGCGGCGAGCTCGCCGTCGTCTGGGAGGAGCGCGTCATAGTGGCAGCCTCCTTTGTAGAGTACGTGCACTGTACGCTCGAGACCGTGTGGGGAGACGGCACCCGCCGCACTCGAGCCCGACGCCGTCTTGGGCGCATCAAACGTCGAGATGCGCTCGAAGCCGCCGTTGCCGCGTCGCTTCTCGTAGACCCACACGTTGACCGCAAACGAGTGCGAGCACGCCGCGATCTCGATGCCACCTCCCCAGCCAGAGCGTCCCATTCGGTCGGCGTACGCCTTAGTCGACAGCCCGCTGTCCCACTGCACCCACGACGAGAGCGGCGTGTCCGCGAGCCGGAGCGACGCATGCGCGCCCACCCAGCGCGCGAGATGCGATCTCAGCCCATGCGTGCTCGTGGGCACATTGGGCACATTGCGTGCGGCCGCGATGCGACTGAGCCCAAAGCGCAGGCTGTGGAAGAGGCACGAGCCATCCGGCGGCTGCGGCCGGACCGTCCCATTACGGAGCAGCAGCGGCGGCCCGCTCGACCTCCCGAGCCCCTTCAGCATCCGGCCGGGCTGCGCGTCGGGGTGCGAGTCGCGCGCCTTTTTGAAGTGAGGGCACAGAGCGCTCGCGTGCTGGCCGTCGCATCGGTCGCAGCGCACCGGTCGGAGCGCGGACGCTGGTCGCGGCGACGCGGACGACACCGTGCCGGCAGTGGCAGGGGCTTTGGCGCCAGCGGCGATCGCCTTGCCTCCCGTTGCTGCTGCTGCTGCTGCTGCTGCTGCTGCTGCTGCTGCTGCTGCTGCTGCTGCTGCGGTGTCTGCTGCTGCTGCGGTGTCTGTGGCCTTGCTGGCCATGGCAGCGGCCTTGCTTGGAGAAGTTACCGCGGCCATGGAGCTACGCTCCGATGCTTCAGCCTTCGGCGCACACGTGCGAGGCGATGCTGCAGGCGTCGGCGCCTGAGAGAGCTTTGCGCGTTTGGTCGGCGGAGCCTGCGACACTGCCGGTGAGGCGGCCAGCCGCTTGGCACCATCCGAACTGGGCGCGGCCGCCGGTCCGATGAATGCGAGCGCACGGCATCGCGAACAGCCCGTGGATCTGCACTTAGAGCATCCCGGCTGTGGAGCCAATAGTGCGAGAGCATCCCGGCTGCTGTCATTGGCCTGCGGCAGCTCGTGGCTCTTTTTCCTCCTCTTCTTCTTCTTCTTCTTCAAGGTGATATCGGAGGATGGACGCTTACCCACGATTTCGGCTACAAGGTTGCGGCCGGCCTGCAGTGCGCGCTGGAGAAACGGCTGGCGCTTCTCGGCCTCATCCGCAGTGCTGCTCGAAGTCGATGTCGGAGAAGGAGAGCTCGAAGTCTCGTCACTCGAAGGTTCCGACTTTGTGGCAGTCGGGAGATGCGCGGCGGCCCACTGGCACAGCGGGAGCTCCGAGGGCAGTGGAGGCACGACGGAAGGGCGGAGCCTCCTTCGCTTCCCTGTCATGATCTTCCTATCGTTCAATCGGCGATTCGATGGCGACGAAGACATCGGTTTCACGATGAAGTTTTGGGTCGGCGACAATCGTAACCTCCGCCAGGCTTTCCCCGCCACACAAGCCCCGCACGCACGCACGCACGCATGAGCTTCGGAACGCGTCGCGCCGAGCACCTCCCTCTTCTTGGGCTGTTGTGGTCAAGCGGCGCTCTGGCTCACCGACTTGCCCGCGCTCAGAGGCAATGAGTGTTGCGCCGTTGAATGTGCGGCGGCGGGTTGAGATGGAGCAGGTGCGATATCACAGCCCTCGCGAATTTACCACCGCGCGATGAGCCTCGGCGGGATCCTGCCGAAGGGCAACAACGACCATGCTCACTCTTTGCCCACTGCCCTTTGCCCGCAGACGCTGAGCGACCGCATCGAGGGGATGAAGGAGCGGTCGCACGCGATGCTCGCGGCCGAGTGGGCCACCTCAAAGATGCGGACAGACATCACCCAGAAGCAGCTGCAGGAGATCAAGACGATTTCGCAGGAGATGCAGCAGGCGCAAGCGGTGCTGCTCATCGAGCGCAAAACCCGGATGAAGGAGTTCCTTGCGTATGAGGCGGCGATCTTCGAGCAACAGCTCAATGCGATGGGCAAAGCCTTTTGCAAGGATCGATGAGTGCTGCGCCGCACTCTAGGCCGCACGCACGCGAGGAAACGTAGAGTCAGACGTGGAAACCCAGTCCCCGCCCACACCTTAAAGTATCCCATGGTAATAGTGCCCGAGCCGCGTCTAGTATCGTCTATGCGCACACGCACGCTGTCTTGTGTGCAAAGTCTCTGCATTTAACTACCTCGAAACGTTAAGTGTCACACGTGGCCTGGAACATAGCTGCTTGAGTCACGCTGTGCTAATTTGTGCTAAATGATTCTACTAGCTGCCGCGTGCCTAGGAGCGTGCCGGATATCGGTATGATTGGATATCGATCGCGGCATGTGGCCGGGCTATTGCCTATTCGTCGACCCGCGACCCGCCTCGCGGCGCCTGGCGCGCGCATGCGTCGACCTCCGGAGGTCGAAATCGAATGCTAGCATTCGGCGAGCCCCGGCGCCGAGGCGGCCACGGCGAGGTCGTGCAGGCTCTCCCACTGGCCCGTCTTCGGATCATACCGTTCGGTGGCTGTGAGCCACTCGCCGCCGGCGAAGCCTCCGACGACATAGAGCTTGCCGCCGTGGGCTGCGCACGCGTGCGAGAAGCGCGGACGGCGCATGGGCGTGACGTAGTGCCACGTCTCACTGACTGGATCGTAGCGCTCGACGGATGCGGTCGCGCGCCCATCCGGCGTCTGGCCACCTGTCGCGAAAAGCTGACCTCCGAGGATCGCCATTGCGTGACGGTAGCGCGGCACCTAACGGTATGAAATGGCGCCGTAATGGGCGGGGTGGGTAAGGGGAGCGGTAGGCGGGGTGAAGGTGGGGCTTAAAGGGCCAGGAATGGGGTGGTGCGAGTCGGGCGGCGGCAACTGATGAGGGAGGCAATCAGAGATCATGAGGAGGCAATTAGACGGCAGGGGGCACCTGCATCGCCGCAATGTCCTGCCGCCAGCCCGCACACAGCGCCCTCGTGTCGAGGCGTTCGACGGAAGCCGTCGGCTGCGCGCCTTGGCTCGCGTCCTCTGGATCGGTCCCCGAGCCGCCTACGACGTACAGATAATGGCCCAGCGTGGCGGTCGCCGGGCAATGGCGTGCCAGGTGCAGCGGCGCCGCGGCCATCGTCCAGCCGGGTAGAGCGACACACGGCGGCGCGTCGCCGCTGTCGCTCACGAAGCCGCTGGTGAGGGTGCAGCTGGTGGTGCTGCCTGACGAAGATGCATCGCTGCTACTCCCGCTGCCGCTGCCGCTGCTGCCTGCCTCCGCCACACGGATGCATTCGATGCTAGCGAGGAACCCAGCGTGCGGGCCGCCCCATCCCGCGAGCGCGAAGATGTGACCATCGCTCACGGCCGCGCCGTGGCCCGATCGCGCGATACGCAGTCGCTGGCGCGAGAGCAGCGTCCACTCGTCCTTTACCGGGCAGTAGCGTTCGCACGACGAGCGGTTTCGAGCGCCGCTCCATCCGCCGAGCGCGTAGAGCTTGCCATTGCAGCTGACCAGGGCGTGGTGATCGCGCGCCTTGTGCAGCCCTGCGCACTGAACCCAGTCGTCGCCGCGAACATCGTACCGCAGCACCGTTTGGCGCGCCTGTGCGCATGCGGGGTGCGCGCCATCGCCGCAGCCTCCGACGAGGTACAGGCTCGGCGCGCACCTCCACGCGCGGAAGACTTGTATTGACCTTTCACGCCAGGCCTTGCACACGGCAGCAGTCTTGGACAGGCGGCGCACGATGACGTGCTCAAGAATGAGTGCGAGCAGGTCGTCATCCATGATGGTGGCCGCCCGCAGTGAGGTCATGCGGCTACGAGGGCATGGATTTCTTCGCTGGACGGACATCGATGCACCCCGGGTTCGTCAATGTGCAATTTTTTTGAGTTCGCTCACTGTCAAGAACGTGCCAGCGATTTTAACAGGATTGATAGGCGCGTTCAGCGAGTTTAGATTACACATACCGCACAAACCACAATCGTGGACATTGGCTGCAAGAGGGCGCAATCAAATGCAGCACACGCCGCGTACTGTTAACTGACCTTGAATTTCCTAACGTAAAGGCTAAAGCCAAACGCGCTGATACTGATGGGTCATTCACCATCTCACGAGCGCAGGCCGCCCCCACGACCGCCAACTCGCCTCTCGGCGCGCGGTGACCACGTTCCACGCTCCACGCACGCTTTGTATCCTGGGTATAGTACCCTCCTCGCGATGTGTGCGCTGCCGTCAGCCGTGTTTTACTTCTTTACTTACTGCGCGGCGTGCGGTGGATGTCGATGAGCTTCGGGATGGCCTTCTTGCATCGCTTCTTCTCCTGTAGCGTCACGTTGTGGCCGTTGTGGCCGCCCTCGCCGCCGGCGCCGGCGCCGGCGCCGGCGCCGCCGGCGCCGCCGCCGCCGCCGTCTCCTCCGCCGCCGCCACCGCCTCCTCCTCCGCCGCCGCCACCGCCTCCTCCTCCTCCTCCTCCGCCGCCGCCGCCGCCATCCTGGTGTCCATCCTGGTGTCCCGCCTCGAGCGCTGCCTCGAGCGCGGCCACGCAAGACTCGAACATCTCGCCCCCCGAGTCCTGGAAGGCATCGCTCACGCGGCGCGCCATCAGCGCGCGAACAAACCATGTCCACATGGACGATGCCGGCGAGATAAAGTGGCGAGACTCTGAGGCGATGAACGCGTTGACCGCCTGCGCCACCACAGAGGTGCGTTCTCCCGAGTGATTACTGCGCCGACCAGAGCCCGCCACCCAGATGTCGTGCGTCGAGCGCGGATTCTCCGTATAGCTCAGCCGCCATGCATGCTCCGCACTCCAACGCTCGAAGAGCTCCACGGCTGTGGGCGTGGACGTCTGCAAAAAGACGCGCGAGGCGTTCGCCCTCGCCAGCACGCTTCGAGTCAGTGGCAGGTACGCACTTAACGGGGGCAGCGACGCGCCGCGCTCCTTCTTCTTCTCGACTGAGAAGCGCGCGTGCACTACCGCAAAGTTGCCGCCTCGCAGCCCGGCGTGGTCCATCACGCACCGCGCTGCCTCAAGCACCCACGGGCGCGGCCGGAAGAGTAACTCGTGCGTGGCGCCAAAGAGGGCGATCGGCGGGTGGAATTTGTACCAGAACGTGGACTTATGTACCTGGGCGGTACCGATGCGCACGTGCGCGGCCGTAGCGTTCGACCGCCGGTGCGCCAACCCCATCGACGAGCCGCGTGTCGACCACTTGGGTAGATGCATGGGCAGTCCACCGGGGCCACGGAAGGTGCCGTTCACACCGAAGACGGGTGCTCGGCAGTGTGTGATCGGCTCGTAGTAGCAGCCGAGCGTGTAGGGTGGCCGCGCGCACCAGCGGCGCGTGTGGTGCTCGGGCATCACGAGCACGCGTCGCTCCTGCACAGCCACCAGCAGCGCAAGGGCGATCAACCGCGCCGAGTAACCGAGCCCTGCCGTGATCGCGTCGTCCGCGAGCACCAGAGTCCGATTGCAAGCGGCCGGGTCCGAAGGGAACTGATTGGCGCGCAGCACGTGACGCAGCGCATGCTGGTCGGCCTCGGTCTGCAGCGGCGGCACGTACATGTAGAAATTTGAGCTCTTCGCCAGCGGCTCTCTGTCCCGCGGCTCCCACTCGGCCACGTCAGAGAGCGGCTCGCTCTCCGGAGGCACGGCCAACTCATTGAGCAGTGGACAGCCCTGCCGCCGACCAATGCCACCCGTGCTATAACGGCCGTGCTTTGACGCGAGATATGCGCGCTCATCGCTCGTCGTCGAAGCCGTGGTGGCGAGCTTTGAGCCTGCGGCATCTGAGAGGCGGGAAGAGCTCGACATGGTGGCCGCAGCGGACTTTTGCATCTTGCGCTCTTGCTGCTTCTGAGCAAGCACCTGCTTGAGCGTCGCCAGTTCGGCCTCCATGCGGCTCACCTGCGCCGAGAGGGCCTGCATCGTTACGTAACTCGGCGCTCAAGCTCCCCAGCACAGGGGGTCGCGTCGGAAAGCCGAGAGACCCGAAAGGCGTACCGGTAAAAATAGACTCTGCTCAAGCCACTCTCAAGCCTGGCTGCGGCTCACCGGTGTGTGGAGCCGGGACACACACGGGACACGGGGACAAGGCGTATCATCATAAGTTTTGGAGGTGTTCCCTTTTGAGGTATTCCCTTTTGAGGTGCATTCAAATGACACGAGCCGCGTCCTATACACGATCATGGTGATGATCTGCGTCTCCCCTGCTCCCAGGAGCGTCTATCTCCGCGTTGCCGCCGGCCAACGCGAGCTCCGTGCACGAGCTGCGCCTGCCCGCGCCGAGCAAGGTGGTGGTGACCGTGTAGCGCTCGGACATCTCGCGCTCGATCTCCTCGAGGCTCTTGCCCTGGGTCTCAGGCACGAGCGTGCGAATGAAAGCGAACGCGACCGCCGCGAGGCCCACAAAGAGGAAATACGCGCCTGCGGGCGTGAGCGCGCGCGAGAGGGACAGGAAAGAGATGGCGACGGTGCCCGAGGTGGTGCGGTTGAGCAGGGTCGCCACCCCGAGAGCAAAGCCGCGTACCTGGAGCGGGAAGAGCTCGGACGCGACGAGCATCGAGCACGGGCCCGCCCCAATAGAGAAGGCTGCCATGAAGAGCAGCTGACCCGTCAGTGCCAGACCCACCTGGCGAGTGCCATCAGAGGCCATTGAAGGTCGTCAGAGGCCATCAGAGGCCATCAGAGGCCATCAGAGGCCGTCAGAGGCCATCAGAGGCCATCAGAGGCCATCAGAGGCCATCAGAGGCCATCAGAGGCCATCAGAGGCCGTCGGAGGCCGTCAGAGGCCATCAGAGGCCATCAGAGGCCCACCTGTCGGGTGCCAATCGAGAAAGAGAGTCCGAGCAGCAGCTGTGCAAACCCGATGAGGGCTGTGGACACGAGGAGCAGGCGCACTCGGCCGACCCGCTCGATGAGGCAGGCGGCGAGCACAATGAAAGCCACCTTAACGACGCCCACGCCCACGGTGGCCAGCTGCAGCATGTTCTCGTCATGGATCCCCGCCGCTTCGAGAGTCTCGGGAGTGTAGTACACGGCCGCCTCCACGCCCGTCGCTTGCTGGAAGAAGGCGCAGCCCATGCCAGCAAGGATCATCGCCCTTGGCGCGCCGCGCGCTGGCAGGAAGACGCGGCGCAGCCCAGCACAGAGCGAGAGCGGCTTCGTTTGGCGTCGCTCCTCCCCCAGCGATGCGATCAGCTGCTCCGCCTCGTCCGCCGCATAGATCCGATGAAGCACGGCGCGCGCCTCAGCGTCGCGGCCAGAGGCGACGAGGAAGCGCGGACTCTCGGGCAGCCAGCCGAGCGAGAGGAGGATGAGCAGCGGCGGCAGCGCGCCCAGCCCAAGCATCACGCGCCACGCCGAGATCGCGCGCTGGTGCACTTCCATGCTCGGACCGCCCGCGGGCGTCAGAGCCCACCCGACGATGAAGCCTAAGAGAATGCCCACATTGATGAACAGGTCGAAGAAGGAGGTGAGCTTGCCGCGGATGCCCTTGGGTGAGATCTCGGCGAGGTAGAGCGGCGCCACGTGGAAGCAGAAGCCGACCCCGACCCCGGTGATTGTGCGCCCGGCAAGCAAGGCCCCGTAGCCTGGCGCCATCGACATGAGCAGGGCTCCTCCGAGCGTGATGATGCACGCGCAAGCCGCCGTCGGGCGCCGTCCCATCGAGTCGGCGAGACGGCCCGAAAGTGCGCCGCCCAAGCCTGACACGATGTTCAAGATCCCCACGAGCACCGATACCTGACCCTCATCCAGCGAAAAATCGTCGGCGATGAGGCGCTTTGCGCTAGACATGATGCCAATGTCGTATCCGAGGAGCACCGAGAACGAACTGGCGCACGCGACGCAGACTATAACGGTTGGTCGCAGGCCGCAGACTAGCGTCGACATCTACTTCAGAAGCCAGCATCGTCCGCCACCCCGCACGTTTTTTGCTGTGGGGAAATCGCCACTCGCGATGGGGGTCCGCTGGTTCCTGGTGTCTCGCCTGGGTCCTCGGCTCCTCCTGGTCTCGGCGCCTGTCGTCGCGATGCCTGACGACGACCTTTCAGATCTAGCCAGCGTGCAGATCCTCTCGCATCCACATCTCGCGCAGATCCGCTCGCGCAGTCACCAATGGCCACCGCGCGCCACCGTACCTGAACCACTCCAGGCGGCTGGCAAGCTGCCGTGCGCCACGACACTGTCGTCTCTCGACGCCGCCGTCGTCACGCGACGGCGGCGTCGAGTGACTTCTTTTGCGTTCCCTTCGGGGGGCGCGCCAACGGGCGCGTCTCTACACCTCCGACTCCCTCTGCGACGACGGCGCCCCGGCACCGAGTGCGCTGACTGCATCTACGGCACCGACTGCGCCGACTGCGGCCCGCGATTCCCGCCTCCTCCACCCATCTGCGCCGAGACGTGCAACTGGGCTTCCGACGCCGATTGCGACGGCGGCAGCCCCGGCTCGGAGTTCCGCCCGGCCCCAGGCCGACGGCATGTGGACCGACCAATCGTCATATGTTGTAAGGTGGCAGTGTGTGTGCGTCCTGTACATAACCAGTCTAAGAACAAAAGTTCTAAAGGAAGAGCTACACACCACCGAAACGACAAACGGGGGTGGGGTAGCCGGCGGTAGTGATGAAGGCGTCAATTGGAAGGCGTCAACCGCGCGAATCGATGTGGTACATGTCACATGTGACACAGCCCTCTCGCAATCGCGCCATGAGTCGCGCGCGCGCATGATGGTCACGTGAAAATTATTCATTCATGATTTTGGCCTCAGGGTCCGTCTAGTATTGTAGTATTTTGGACACAAATGGAGATGGCCGTAGCGTCGACGAAAGTAGAGGCGTTGCCGGCAGAGACGGCGATTGAGACCAACAACTCGATCCTCGAGGTCGGCAACTCCATGCTGAACGCGATTGTGCTGGCCCTCTCGCCGCGTGGGCCGCTTTCATCGGGACCGTCGAGCGTTCCCGCGCATGCGCTTTCAAGCGCGCGCACTGTGGAGGCGGCTGCGAAACAGACACTTCCAGAATCGCCCACTGAGGTTGAGCTGCCGACGCTCAAGCCAGAGTCTGCCGCTGCCTCTCACTTGGCGCCGCCGCCGGCGCGCCGCCACCCAATGGGCCCCACGCGGCCCGATGCCTTGGAAAACGGGGACGACACGAACCTCGACGACATCGACGACGATGCTGTGCGGCCCTTCGGAGCCTGCTGCAGGCCTTCGCGTCGCGAGCGCCGCCCTACGCGCAAGCTCGTCGACATCGACCCCGAGGTGAAGCGCGAGTTGAGTGCGCTCGACAGCGATCTGGCGGAGGTGCTCGGACGCGGCGATATTGCGCTCGTGAGCGCGAAATGGCTGAAAGCCCAGCTCGCCCGGCAGCCAGACTACCGCATCGTCCGCCGGCAGGACCTCAAGCCTGTGGGCGGGATCAAGCCACATCTGACGCCCAAGGAGGCCAAGCGACTCCTTATCGAGGGCAGGCGCGCAGTCGGCGCGTTCTCTCTCGGCTGGCCCACCCAAGGCAACCCGGACCCGACTGGCCACCGCATCCAGGCCTTTTGGCGTGCCCTTGTAGAGCGGCCCGACATCGAGGCCTTTTTCTGGGATTACCCATCGCTGTACCAGAACAGTGACCACAGCCCCCGCACCAATGAGCAGGAGCGCGCCTTCAAACGAGGGCTTCGCGTGGTAAGGCGCTCGCGATCAGAACGCTCCTCCGGAACGCCCCACGTCATGCCCCCCTCCTCTCTTCATGCTGTCCTTTGCACCGCCTCGCTGAGAGAATGCCGCCCACCCCCGTCGGCCTCTGCGCCGTGCGTGCGTCCTCGCCGCAGATAAACAGCCTCTATGGCTCCGCCATCGGCACGACCGTGCTGCAGCTCAAGGAGCTGCCGCCGCGACCGCGAGAGTACGATGGCAAGCTCTGCCTCTTCAACGTCGCCCCGGGCGTCGACGAGGCGGCGATTGAAGCGGCACTTGTGCCCTACGGCGACATCGTCAGCTGCACGCTCGGCAAAACTGCGCGTTCTGCGTCCGTGTGCTTCGCGACGCAGGCGGCGGCGCAGGCGGCTAAACGAGCCAAGGCGCAGCTCGTGCATATCGCCGGCGGCGTGGACACGCTCTTCAACGAGCGCTCGTACGATGGACGGCACGGCGAGGCCGGCTTCGACGATGACGAGGGCCGCGGCTGGTGCATCTTCGAGTCGGAGGTGAGCGGCGAGCTCATCCTGCGGCTGTCCGTCGTCCCGCGGCTGAAGGCGGAGCTGGATAAGCTGCCGCCCAAGATGCTTCAGGTCCGCAGCGGGCACTCCCTCGAGCCCGTCGACTTGAGCGCCGGCCGGCTCGAGATGCGCGTCGCCGACGTGATTGCCCGCATCGAGGGAGCCACCTTCACTGCCGGCGCTGACAAGGCCATCGTCATCGGCCTTTACAAGAAGTATGTGGATCAGATTACGGTCGCCCTGCAGCGATTGTTGCCCAAGATGCTCGCGTCCCACGGTACGACGGCCGCGCCGCCGGAGCCGCTGCCGCAGGTTGATGCGCCCGCCGCCGCGCCGCTGCGCCTCGCCTCGGGACAGCCACTGCTGCTGCTCTCTCGGGACGCGGGCGGCGGGCCGCGCTTTGGCGTCGTTGATGCGACCGGGGGGCGCGTCGCCGCCGTCATCACGGGCGGCGACAACGTAGAGCTGGCCTACGACCGTTGCAGCCAGGCGGTGCTGCCGTGGCGCCCGCCCGCTGCCGGCTGGGAGGCCGCATTCGTCGGCGATGCGGGTGTGTTTCGAGACCTCGCCGAGCCCGCACGCCGCCTGGCGGACGATGCTCGGCGGATGGAGTCGGAGTCGGCGCTGCGTGCCGTGGGCGAGCGGGCGCGCGAGATCGCCCACAGCGCGGCGCGGTGCCAAACTCTTGCGCACGCGGCGCGCGAGGCGGGCGGCGCCGTGCTGTCGTGCGTGGACGCGGCGGCGGCGCTCTTCCAAGAACAGAAACAGGGCGATCGCGCGCAGCTCCAAGCCGCGCTCGGCAAGGTGCGCGAGGCGGTCGAGAGGCTGCAGCTCGAGGCGATGGTCACTACGGCGCTGCGCTCCAGCGGCGCGAGCGGCGCCCGGCGCTACGCCGCGGGCCAGCCGCTCACCGTGCGTACGGCCGGCGGCTGGCGCGATGCCGACGTGGCAACGGTCGGCGCCGACGGCCTCTGCCACGGCCTCACCTTCTTGGAGGGCAGCGGCGAGCCACCAGCCACGCTGACGCTGCACCCGTGGAACCACGCGCCGCGCGAGCTGCCGCAGGTCGCCTTCGAGGCGCTGCGCGCGTGGTGGAGGCGGGGGCTGCGCGCGCAGCACGGGGGCATTGCCGACGCGCTCACGGGCCACCGGCTCGATGCGCTGCAGCAGTGCGTCGCCATCAGCGTGACAGGGGATGCTGCGGCAGAGGCGGAGGCGGCTGCCATCAGCGACGCGCACGGCCTGCTCGGATGGTTGCTTGCGCAGCACAGCGCGCAGCTCGAGGGCCGCACAATGGAAGCGCCACGCGCGGCGCTGCTCACCGCCGGCCCCGCGAGCGGCAAGACGACGCTGCTGTCGCAGGTGGTGACGCTCGCGCTCCAAGACGAGCACACGGAGCTCGTGCCCATCCTGGTCAAGGTGCAGGTCTTGCAGCAGCGGCTGCTCGACGCGCCCGATGCCTTCGCCTCCGCGTGGAACTACATTGACGCCTACCTGCGCCTCGAGCACGAGGCGAGCCGCCCCGCGCTCTACCGCATGCTGCGTCAGGCGATGATGGCGCGTCGGGCGCTGCTCCTCCTCGACGGGCTCGACGAGGCCGGCGCCAAGCGCGCCGACATTGAGCTCCACGTGGTCGAGGTGCTCGCGCCGCAGGGCCACGTGCTGCTCTGCACCTCGCGGCCGGCGGGCGTCGACGAGGCGCGCTTCGCCGCCTTCCGCCGCCTCGAGCTCGCGCCGCTCTCGGACGCGCAGCAGGAGCGCGCGCTCGAGCAGCGTCTCGGCGCGGAGCGCGCGGCCGCGCTGCTGCCGTACGTGCGCGACACCGTGCCGCGCGATGACAAGGGCCAAAAGGTGACGAGCAACCCGCTCATGCTCTCCATGGTCGCCTCCGTGTACGAGCTGCGGCAGGGCATTGGCATGCCCGCCACGGTAGCCGAGCTGTACGCGACCGCGTCGGACGCGATGCTCGCGCGCGGTGGCGTCGCGTCGGCTGAGCTCCTGCGGTTGCTGCAGCGCATCTTCTTTGAGGCGCACGTTGCGCAGCGCCGCCTCATTGAGGACCGGCAGCTCGACGAGGCGGCGCTCGGCCTGGAGGCGCCCGAGGCGCTCGCAAAGATCCGGGCCAAGGCGGCTGTCTGGGAGCCCTTTGGCGGCCGCGCCGAGATGGGTCACTATGTGGAGGTGACGAAAGAGGGCGAGCACAAGGGCAAGCGCGGCGTGATCACGACCGACGACAAGACTGGGAATCCGTACAAGGTGACCTTTGCCAACGGCACGGTGAGCGGCTGGCTCAGGCCCAACGAGCTGCGTTCCTCGGGCCTCGCGGGCGAGACGGCCGTGCTCCAGCGCGCAATGGCGGCGAGGGCGCCCGCCGTGCGCGCGGCGTGCGAGGCGCGCCTGTCGGTGGCGCTGCGTACGGCGCTGCGCACGGTGCGTGAGCGCGTGCTCGTCGACGCGCTGCCGCTGCTCAGCCTGGTGCAGTCCGAGCCGCTGCGGCTGCAGTCGTCGCACCTCTCCTTCCAGGAGTACTTTGCCGCTCGGGTGCTGTGCGAAGAGGGCACCAAGCTCTCGGGCACGCCGCCGTGGCAGTGGCCCGCGTGGTGGGCGAACGCGGTGGAGCTCGGTGCCCAGATTCCAGGCGACGGCTTTGGCCGAGGGCTGCTGCGTGGGGCCGGGGTGACGGGCGGCACGCTCGACCTCTCGCAGAAGCTTGGCGGCGACCCGCCCACCGTGCGGCGTGTGCTGGCGGCGATGATGAAGACCACGGCGCTGAAGAGTCTTTCAGTCGCCAACAACAACATCGACGGAGAGGGGGCGCAGCAGCTTGCAAAGGCAGTGCTCAACTGCTCGTCGCTCGAGGTGCTCTCGGGAGTGCCGATCAAGAAGCTGCGCGCGGGCAAGCTGACAAAGCTCGACCTGCAGGGCAAGGGTCTCGGGGCGACCGAGGGCATTGTGCTGGCCGAGCTGATTCAGCTCAGCCAGGTGCTTGAAAATCTCTCCGTCGCCAACAACAACATCGACGGGGAGGCGGCGCAGCAGCTCGCGAGAGTAGTCCTCAGGAGCGCATCTCTCGAGGTCTTCTCGGAGATCCCAATCAAGAAGCTACGCGCGGACGCGCTGACGAAGCTGGACCTGAGAGGTGTTGGGGTCTCCGGCGCCCTCGTCCTCTCTGATCTGCTCAAGTTCAGCGCGGTCCTGACCGAGCTGGACCTCGCAGGCAACAACATCAGTCCAGAGGGAGCCGTCGCCATCTCGGAGGCGCTGAAGGTCAACGCGGTCCTGACCACCCTGGACCTGTTCAACAACAACATCGGTCCAGAGGGAGCCATCGCGATCGCGGAGGCGCTGAAGGTCAACGCGGTCTTGACCCGCTTGGGCTTGCAGAACAACAACATCGGGTTCGAGGGTGCCAAGGCGATCGCGGAAGTGCTCAAGGTCAACGCGGTGGTGACCACCCTCGTCCTCTCGAACAACAGCATCGGGGATGAGGGTGCCAAGGCGATCGCGGAGGCACTGAAGGTCAACGCGGTCGTGACCACCCTGGGCCTGTACAACAACAACATCGGTCCAGAGGGAGCCATCGCGATCGCGGAGGCGCTGAAGGTCAACGCGGTGATGACCACCCTCGTCCTGAACAGCAACATCATCAGGAATGAGGGTGCCATCGCGATCGCCGAGGCGCTGAAGGTCAACGCGGTCCTGACCGAGCTAGTCCTCCACAGCAACAGCATCGGGGATGAGGGAACCAAGGCAATCGCGGAGGCGCTGAAGGTCAACACGGTCCTGACCAAACTGGACATCCGGTACAACAACATGGGAGATGCAGGGGAAAAAGCGGTGCGAGATGCGGTGAAGGGCCGGAGTGGATTCCTGTTCGAACTGTAGCCTGTACTAGAAAATGATTGTGAGAGCACTGTGAACATGTGTGGATCGCTGTTTTGGGTTCTGTGAAGTTATCATGGTCATACCGTACTGTGAACATCATGTTCACACCTCACTAGGTCCCGCAAGAAGTCTTGCCATTCAGAGCTACCAGAGTTTCAGAGAGATGTTAAATATGCTACAAGCATCATTTTTCTCACTGATTCCAGATCAGCACTCAGCTCAACCGCATGTTATCATGGTCGTACCGTACTGTGAACATAATGTTCACACACGTGCGTGACTGTCGTCGTTGATGAGTCGGGTGGCTCGTCATTGAGAGCTACCAAAGATGTTAAGCATCATGCTAAGTCAATTTCACGTATATATTGATGATCTGAACCCAGCACGGCGCGAAGTTATTAGGACTATGCGGTACTGTGTCTGTGAACATACTGTGAACATATATCAGCCAGTGGACAAATCGGAAAACCCACAAGATTACGCCGCAATCGGCTAATACTTACACCAACGGGTGGCCTAACGGTGGGGATCAGGGACCTGTGCTCGGTTTGGGCCCATTCGGCAGCGTTCCGCTTCAGCGGTCGGTCAAAGTTGACTATTTACATAGTAAAAGTCAGTTTTCACACGCGCCGTGAGCCGCGATGTTTTCGCCGCGATCGGCTGATACTTACACCAAAGAGTGGCCTAGTGGTGGGGATCAGGGACCTGTGCTCGGTTTGGGCCCATTCGGAAGCGTTCCGCTTCAGCGATCAGTCAAAGTTGGGATCGATGCGCCATATTTAGCTTCGTCATTTCCTATCTAGTTTCGGCGTTCTCTCATGGCGGCCGGCCTTTAGGCTCGGTACGTCCTCGGCGCCCTTTGCTGGCGGTCTCTTTGATCCTGGAGCCGTCCCGAGTGGCTCAGGCTGCACACGGTATCGGAATCTATCGCCGGGAAAGGTGTGGCTGCCATAAGCGCGCGCGCACCTTCAGCCACCTCTCCATCACCGTCCTCCTGCTCCTCCTTGCACGCCATGTGCATGTGCGGCGCCATTCCATGCATATCTTCGCCTGCTGAAGCATCTCTTGCTTACGTTTGGTCGCCTGCTGATCGAAGGAACATTCGGCCACCTGAGCTCGCCATCACATATCGTCAACTTGCTGCTCATGACCACGTCGAGAGCGGCCAGTTGACCGCAGTGGTAGAACCTTCAGGACGGGCGTTGTTCTTCGGCTCTGGCCACGCTCCCGGCGGCTATCGATAGCTCTGGGCCGAGCTGCGCGCGGCTCTCAGCGGAAGTGTGGCCGCAGGAGGTCGCCGAGAGGAGCGCAGTCGCTCCGCGAGCGATGTGTATGTGTCGTGTGCCAGAGAGCAGAGTACTTCATCGTGTTATTCTCAACACTCGCTGAATTTTCGGGCGCTGTTTCGTTGTGTGTGTGTTTCTTACTTCCCATGGGTGTGCTGGGAACAGTTGGGAACCATCCCAAACGAACTTACGATCCTCTAAGTTAAACGTACCGACTACCAACACGCAACAGCGAAAAGGGTCGAATCGGACGGTCGTAGTACATGATCGGCCTATGGGATATCAGGATGTCGAGGGCGGCAGCGGCAAGGGCGGCAGCGGCGTGAGCGGCGGCAGCGAGGGCGGCGACAGCGAGGGCGAGGACGGCGGCGGAGAGGGCGTCGGCGGCGAGGGCGTCGGCGGCCGGAGGGCGTCGGCGGCGAGAACGGCGGCGGCGAGGGGGGCGGCGGCGGCCGGTGTGCTACGCCAGGCGGCGTGCGTGTGCTTGGCGACGCGCGCGCGCGCGGGAGGGCTCGCGCGTGCCGTTGGTGAACTGCTCGAAGGCGGCGACGCGGTCGTCGAACGGCAGGCTCATATCTAACAGGGCACCTGCGTTGGGGAACAAGGGCACGAAAAGGCGGCACCCGAGCACACACACGTTGTGTGTGTGCACGGGGCGCGGCTGCCTCTGAGCCGCCGCCGACGCGCTCTTGCCATCGAGCACGGCATCGACGGAGCGCTTGAGGTTGATCCACGCCATCTGATGCGGCTCCGAGAAGGCGTGCGAGCATGTAGCTGGGTCCACGCCATGTAGCCGCGCGTAGCACGCACGCAGGAGTGCGACGGGCGACTTCATAGCTCTACGAGGAAGATTGGCCCGCAGCGAGCGGACCTCGGCGAGCGTGAGCTCCAATGTGAGGGCGGGGATCTCAACATGAAGCCTCACGCCCACCTCGCAGCTCGAAAGTTGTAGCTCCAACCTACGAGTATACGACCGACGGTCCCAGTGTCAGAGCAGGCTAACTAAGCGAATTCCGAAGCGCATTCGATTGGGACCGCCACGCACCTCACGCACGGACGAGGCTGCCGAGCCGCCTCGGATTTTTGGGCTTACTTGTTAACAGTGAAACGAGACACAGAGAAGAACTGCAACCAAATCTCTTGGAAACTCAGGAGCTTAAGCGGTGAGAGTTAGAGCAACCGGTGCTCCGCGAGCCCACCCTCAAGGAGTGGGGCGCGGCCGGCGCTCCGTCGATTCCGAGATCCACATCACATCTTTTTTGCTCGCGAAAACGCGAAATTCATGCCCAAAACGACGCGTTTGGCCACCCTATAACCTGACCAACCTGGACTTGTTCCACAACTCCATCGGTGCGGAGGGTGCCATCGCGATTGCGGAGGCGCTGAAGGTCAACGCGGTGGTGACCACCCTGCGCTTGAACGACAACAACATCGGTCCGGAGGGAGCCATCGCGATCGCGGAGGCGCTGAAGGTCAACGCGGTCCTGACCGAGCTCAACCTCCGGCTCAACAGCATCGGTCCAGAGGGAGCCATCGCGATCGCGGAGGCGCTGAAGGTCAACGCGGTCCTGACCAAACTGGACATCCGGATCAACAGAATGGGAGATGCAGGTAAAAAAGCGGTGCGAGATGCGGTGATGGACCGGAGTGGATTTGAGTTGAAGCTGTAGAAAATGATTGTGCGAGCACTGTGAACATGTGTGGATCGCTGTTTTGGGGTTTGTGAAGATATTTCCTAATTTGGCAGCTGCCTTAAAAGGCGTTTTCAATAGGGTGCTGAAAAATTTACGCAAAGCGGTCGCCTCCAGCACGGAGTTCTACAGGAAAATGTCGAGGAAAAAATGCTTGCCATTTCGCATTCCATCGCGAGCTTCCAGACATCCGCTCACGCATCAGGTCGTCCGTGCTCTAAGGAGCTCATGAAAATGAGCTCAACGACGACACCGGGGGACGCCCTCCGAGCCGCTGTCCAGCCGGGATTCGCGATCGACCTGTGACTCCTTGCGCCCGAAGCCCCGGCACGACCGCCGCTCACGGGTGCCGGCTCATCGCCTGCGTGTGCAGACCAGCCCGACGCCCAACCGGTCAAACTGTCCAAGACGGCGCGCAAGCGAGTATTGCAGCGCTAAAGCGGGCCGCTCACGCGCGTTCCCAAACAGGTGCGTGCTACGCTCGGTCACGCACGCCAACGCGTGCTACAAGGACGCCTTTTTAAGTGCCTTCCCCAAGCCGGTTCTTCGCTGCGTGCCCCCCCCGCACGGCGGCGCATGCCCGCACAACTTCCGCGTCGACCTGACATGCGCGAGAGCGTAATATGCGACGCTCGGCGAGCTGCACCTTGACCACGAGATTTTAGAGAGAGAGATTGAGAGTGGTTCACGCTGCGGGTCTGGTCACGGGTCATGCCTGGTCATCTGTAGTGGGGGGATTCGGGATAAATGTCTATGTGGCTCGGCCGGGTCCGGTCGATCGTAGCGCGCGACCGGGCCCGGACCGCAGGGGGGGTGCCCGGAGCCGCCCGGACCGGACGGAAGGACCGCCTAAGCCGGCGTCGCGAACGGAACCGTCCGCAAGTGGTTGGAGCGCGCAGCGTTTGAGCTAAAAACTGATATTTAGCTCAAAGCATCTCAGACGTCAATACACTCCGCAATTTGCGATTTGCGATTTGCGATCAGCAAGACACTCCGCAAACGGCCTCGCCTCGGCCCCAGCTGGAGGTGAATACCCGACCGAGGGCGTCGCAGAGCGCGGCGGCGACGAGCACGGCGGTCCCCACATCCCACTCGACACTGAGCTCGAGCCGCTCGACGCGCGCAAAGGTGCGCAGCGTCGCCCCGAGCTCGCCGGACATGAGCCGCGGCGCGAGGGTGCTCACCACGAGCGACTCGAGCAGGAGCGCCGTCACGAGCACGTCGGCCAGCCGCCAGGTGCCCGACCGATTCGCCGGATCGTGCGGCAGGCCAGCCGCCGCGACGGCGCGCCACGCTGGAGGCCCCGCGAGCAGCAGCAGCAGAGGCGGCGCCACGAGCGCGGCAGGCGGCGTCACGAGTCCGCACAGCTCGCCCACATGGCTCAGCCCGCCGTGCAGCACGAGGGGCGTCTCGGGGTCAAAGGCGGTGCCGGTGGCGCCCACGATCACGTCGATGAGCGACAGCTTGCGCGTGCGCACGAGCGGCGCCGTATCGGGCGCCATCGTCGCCGTAAGGGTAGCGGGCGCTGCGACGGGCGCTGTGGCGGGCGCTGTGGTGGGCGCTGTGGCGGGCGCTGCGTTGATCGCCGCGTGGCTCGAAAAGGCAACGGTCGCGGCGGCGGCAGCGGCGGCATCGGTGGCGGCGCCCACCCGAAGGTTCACGCTCTCCCGCAGTGTGACGACCGGGATTATGAGAGCACTCAGGAGGAGCAACGTCGTCAGTCCATGGAGGCTGACCGCCGCCCAGCGCCGCCGGCGCGCCGTGCCACCGAACGCACGCGCCACCGCGGTTCCAAACGCCCCCGCGATGTGATCGTGCGTGTCAGGAGAGAGAGGCGTGGCGATGCTTGTGCTGTGGCTCGGCTGCTGCTGCTGCTGCTGCGGCTGCTGCGGCTGCTGCGGCTGCTGCGGCTGCTGCGGCTGCTGCTGGGTGCTGTTGGCGTGCGCAGCGGCAGCGGCGCCGGCTTGCTTGGCATTCTCCCCGGCGACGCGTCCGGCCGTCTCCGCGCGTGAGGCGGGCGGCGGCAGCGACGCGATCGCGGCTTGGTTGGCGGCGAGCAAGGTGAGGATGGCGGTGGACGTGTACAGGGCCACCGCACAGCCGAGCCGCAGCTCAATGCGCAGCGCGGTGCCGCCGCCGCTGTCTCGGCCCGCTTCTCGGCCAAAGGGTACCGTTGGTAGAGTGAGGCTCGTCTGTACACTCGCGGAGAGCAGCAGCAGCAGGCAAACTGGGAGGAGCGACCAGATGCCGATCGCCTCGATGAGAGCGAGCAGCCACCCTCGGATGGCGACCCAGCGTCGTGGCTCGAGCTCGGGCGGTGACCAAGGCAGCACGAGCAGCAGCAGCAGCAGCGAGGCGAGGGGTATGGCGGCACAAAAGGCGAGCGCGCACGCGGCGATCCGCGCCGTCGTGGGCAGCGTCCACAGGTCCTCGAGCGCCGGCGTGGGCAGCGGCAGCGCGAGCACGCCGCCGTCGGACTGTGCCGTGAGCGCTCGGTAACTGTGATAGCTGTGGTAGCTGCCCCCCGAGAGCTGTGGGGAGAGCAGCTGCGAGGCGGCACTCGCGAGGGCAGTGAAGAGATCTGTGGGGAAAGCAGCGGCAAGGCCGGCGCTCACCCCGGCGCTCACCGGTGGCGCGTCGTCGGCGCGCGCGGGCGTGGCCCAGACGAGTAGCAGGGCCACATCCTCCGTCGCGGGCGACTCGGCCGACGACGCGTCCAGGTCGAGCCACCCAAGCCGTGCCGCCAGCAGCGCGTGCAGCGCGATAGCACCCACGGTGAGCAGCCAGGTGGCGATGACTCTCCACCACGCGCTCGAGAGCGATGCGCGCTGCTGCTGCGCCATCTGCGCCACCTCGGCGCGAATCGACTCGCGAGGCGGCCGGCGCCGCGGCGAGTTCGCCGCGGACGACCGCTCCGACGTCGTGAACGACCGATCCGTGGTGAACGACCGGTCCGACGATGTCGGCGAGGGCGGCGCCGGCAAGCCGATGGCGAGCGCTGCTGCGGCATAGTTGATGCGTTGAAGCAGCGGCTCCGCCGCCGCTGCTAACCCGCTGCTGCCTTCCTCGAGCGACCGCTGCTGCTTTGAGTATTTCTCGAGCAGCAGGCTCCAGCGCTCACGGTCCTTCATCCGCCGGATCTGGCGCTGGCGCCACGCGCAAGCCAGCGAGGCGACCGTAACGATGGAGAGGACGCCGAGCGCGCCAAAGGCGAGCCAGGCGCCGAAGCGGGTCTCGTTGCCGTCCTGCATTCCCGCCATCCGCGCGCCCGAGCCGATCTCGGCGGCCAAGAATTCCGTGCGTCGCTCAGGGGCGCGTTGGCCTTTTCCTCGTTCCCGACATGTTTGGATCCTCAATCGTGTCTAAATCGGGCAACTTTACTGAAATTCACAGCGCGAAATCAGGCCTCCATGTTCACGGCGCCGGCGTGCACGTGCACTTGCCGATGAAGCGCTGGGGCACAACAAAGGTGCAGGCCGGCGGAGGGGTGCCCTCGAGGACCGCCTTAACTGCGTGGTAGCCGAGGCAGGTGGCCTCGCCCGGCTGCGCTTGCGAGCTCGTCTCCACGTTGGTCGCCACCGCCAGCGCCGAGCCCGACGGGCCTAGGCCGTGGAAGAACGTGCTCTGGCTTTGGTAGCCGTACGTATCCCCCACGTGGCCGTATGCGGCGCCCGTGCCATCAACGGCACCAATCGACCAGTCGAGGTCGAAGGTGCCCATGCCGTAAAAGTGGCCCGAGGAGGTACCGGGAGCGCTGAAGTTCCTCATTTGCTGCTGCGCCGCCGCGGACACGAGCTGTGAACCCGGTCTGTACAGCTCGTGGGTGAAGCGCGCCACGTCACCGACTGGACCGATAAAGTTGCCCGCGGTCCAGCCACCCACGCACGAGACGTTCCACACGTCCTGGCTCGCGATCGGCGGCTGCACGCCCACATATGACTGGAGGAAGCCGTGCACCGGCGTGTACGCCGAGCAGCGGCCCGCATCCACAAACGTCGAGCCGACGAGCAGATCGCGCTTGAGGGACGCGGGTAGGACGGACGCTTTCTGATCGTAAGCTTGCCAACTGGCAGGGCCGCCCTCGGCCCAGGCCTGCGCTGCGAGGACCATCCCGAGCAGGATGTAGTTGGTCGAGCAGTAGTGCTGTGACGTGCCTGGCTTTGCATACGGCGAGAGGGGCGGCACGTATCCCCGCAGGATTTCAATCGGGGAGAAGTCGTGCGCAAAGTTGGCGAATTGGTCGACCGTGTACTTGGTCCCGTCGTAGTCGCCGATGCCACTCGTCATGTGCAGCAGCTGGGCGATGGTCACCTTGCGAATTCCCTCGCCCAGAAGCGTTTCGAGCTTGGTGCCGTTGACGGCCTCCAGAAAGGCATCCACGCGTGAAGTCACAGAGTCGGCGTACGCGAGCTTTCCAGCGTCGATGAGCTGAAGGATGGCTGCCGCCGTAAACATCTTGGTGATTGAGCCATACACGTAGACATCTTCGGGCAGCGCAGCGCGCGTCGGTTTTCCTAGCCTCAGCCCTGCATCTGTGAAGCCGGCTGCGACGCTCACGTTGGCACTCGGAAGCCCGGACGCGCCCGGCAAAAAGTACGAAATCGCGATGGAGCAGTTGAACTTGGCGGCAACGTGGTCGGCGACCTGCTGCAATGCGGCGGCAATGCGTGCCTCCGGCGCTTGCGCTGTCGTGCCTGCAAGCAGGCTGGAAAGGAGGACGAGCGACGGACCCCGCATTCCCGTCCGAGTTCGGCCCCTCCGGTCACAGTGATCCCTGTGAACGTACTGTTGTCCACGGGCATCCCGTTTCCGATGGGCCATCTCTCCGTCTCTTCTAATCGGGTCTACACGTTCTGACCACATTCCTCTACGGCGGAACGTCTCTCTGCCCTGCGGCATCGCCCTCGTCCCCGATCCCCATCCCCTCCTCCTGGGCCTGCTCTAGATGGCTCGCCTCGACCTCGTCGTCGGTGCCGTCCGCCAGCGCATACAGCTTGCCCTGCGGCAGTGCGAGCCAGGCGAGCGTCATCTCCGGCGCCGTGGCGAGCACTTGCACCTCCGGCGCGCCGGCGGCGTCCGTGATGGCGCCCGCATCGCGGGCAGCGGCGGCGGCCGCCGCATTCGCCGTATCGTTCGCCGTCTCGAGCGCGAGAGACGCTCCGCGAGCATCGAGTTTCGCACAGCGCGGGCGAGCGAGCAGCCCAGCTGCCCCGCCGCCGATGGCTGCGTAGAGGAGCAGCGGGAAGCTCAGCATGCAATGAGGGAGGCAATCAGCATGCAATGAGGGTGGCAATCATGATCACCTGCGTAGAGGAGCAGCGGGACTTCCGGGTAGTCCACCTCGAAGCTCAGGTCGTGTGACGCACCTGTGGGGAAGGGCCCGGGCGCCGTGGTGAGCACTTGCATGCTGGGCGAGGAGGCGGGTAGTCCACTTCGAAGCTCAGGGCGTGTGACGCACCGATGGCGGCCTGGATGGTACCGGAGAGCATCCCGTCACCTGTGGGGAAGAGGAGATGGCGCCGTGGTGAGCACTTGCATGCTAGGAGGGCAGGAGGGCACGAGGGCTAGAGAGCATCCACTCACCGCCCTCGGCGTCGACTGCCACCCATGCCACGACGGCGCTCCGAGCTGCCGGAGCACCGAGCATGCTTGTGCTCGCCACGGCGCTCCGAGCTGCCGGCACTCCGAGGTGCCGCCGGACGCGCCGGCCGCGCACGCGCGCCTGCAGCTTCACTGCCGCGTCGGTCTGCTCCTGCTCCGCCTCCGCTGGCGCCGGGTCGATGGATCCGCCGCTGTGAACGCCGCTGTGAACGCCGCTGCTGTGAACGCCGCTGCTCGATGGATCTGCCGCGGCCGCGCTCGAGTGCGTCGCGCCGGCGCCAGCTCGCCCACCCTTTGGTCCAGCGCCATCGGGCAGCAGAGAGAGCGAGAATCCGCCCGCGCTCGCCTGATGAGGGACGCAATCAGACGCCATCAGACGCCATCAGACGCCATCAGACGCAATCAAGGGCGCAATCAGACGCAATCAAGGGCTCTCGAGAATCCGGCCGCGCTCACCTCGGTGCACGTGGCGCGCAGCCCCGTGTCGCCACCCTGGAGTGTGAACAGCAGGCACGGGGTGCGCTCGAAGGCATCGGCTCCCTCCTCGTCCGTCTCGACGTACCTGTGGGGAAGAGAAGGCGCCGTGGTGAGCACTTGCATGCTGGGGAGGGCAGGAGGGAAGGCATCGGCTCCCTCCTCGTCCGTCTCGACGTACCTGTGGGGAAGAGAAGGCGCCGTGGTGAGCACTTGCATGCTGGGGAGGGCAGGAGGGAAGGCATCGGCTCCCTCCTCGTCCGTCTCGACGTACATGTCGAAGCGGGCCGCATGCGTATCGCCCTCGGCCAGAGCGGTCTCCCCGGCGATCAAGCGCGCGCCTGTGGGGAAGGGCCCGGGCGCCGTGGTGAGCACTTGCATGCTGGGCGTGGAGGCGGGGCGAGCGGTCTCCCCGGCGCCCAGGCACGCACCTGAGGAGGGAGATCATCAGAGGCAATCAGAGAGGTCATCCGGTCTCCCCGGCGCCCCGGCACGTACCGCCATCGAGCGTGTGCGCGCCGGCCTCCAGCACGAGGTATGCGATCGTCACGTCCATCCCCGCGGGAGGGACCAGCTGCAGCGTGAACGAGGTGCTGTTCTTAAAGGGCACGCACACGACGCTCGACACGGCGCCGCTGGCCCATCGAGCCTTCTCGACGCCCGACACGGCGCCCGAGCCCACCGAGCTGAAGCCAAGGGCCGCCGCGCCTCCGCGCGGCGCCGTGGGCGAGTGGGGCGAGGGCGAGGCGGAGCCGGGGCGCGTGGGCACGACGCATGCGAACACGACGGGCTCCCGGTACTGTAACTGCAGGCTCACCTGATGAGTGAGGCAATCAGCATGCACTCAGAGGCAATCAGCATGCGAACACGACGGGCTCCCGGTACTGTAACTGCAGGCTCACCTGATGAGTGAGGCAATCAGCATGCACTCAGAGGCAATCAGCATGCGAACACGACGGGCTCCCGGTACTGTAACTGCAGGCTCACCTGATGAGTGAGGCAATCAGCATGCACTCAGAGGCAATCAGCATGCGAACACGACGGGCTCCCGGTACTGTAACTGCAGGCTCACCTGATGAGTGAGGCAATCAGCATGCACTCAGAGGCAATCACGCAGGCTCACCTGCTTCATGCCGCGCGTCTGATGAGTGAGGCAATCAGCATGCACTCAGAGGCAATCACGCAGGCTCACCTGCTTCATGCCGCGCGTCTGATGAGTGAGGCAATCAGCATGCACTCAGAGGCAAGCACGCAGGCTCACCTGCTTCATGCCGCGCCCAGGTACGTTGACGGTGCCGGCCTCGCCCACTCCCGCCATCGCCGACTCCTCGGCGCTCACGCTCGCCATGCCGGCGAGCGCCTCGAGACCGACGGCCGCCACGTTCCCGTCCTCGTCCAGCAGCGCCAGCTCATCGTCTGGCGCCTCGTCCGCCTCGTCCTCGTCCGCCTCGTCCTCGTCCTCGTACCCGGCGCGAGAGGCGGCGGCGGCGAAGTCCGCACCGCCGCCGCCGCCGCCCGTGCCGCCGCCGCCCGGGAGCAGCATGCCGTGGGCCCCAAAGAGCGCGCCCGCGCCCGTGCCGCCCATGGTCGGATCCGGCACGACCATGCTGCCCGCATCCACCGCGCCGCCGCCGCCGTCGTGCGTGAGGCCGAGGATGCCGGCGAGCCCTCCGCTGGCCGCTGCACGCGGCAGCGGCAGCGCGGCGGTCTTGGCCATGAGCTCCTCGAGCGCCGCCGACATTCGCTGGTTTTGCTCCTCCTGATGCCGCAGCGCGTTCGTGAGGATCATAGTCCGGTGCTCGAGCTGCGCGACACGCATGTCCAGCTGCTTGCAACGCTCCTCGCAGCGCTCGCAGTTTCGGCCTGGGTGACTTGCAGGTGGCGCGAGCCGTGCGGCCGCCGAGCTCTCGTACAGGGCCGCCACGCTCCGAATGTGCGGCGGCGCCGACAGGTTGCCGTACTTGTTGAGCAGCTGCACCTTTGCCTCGGGCGACAGGTACGAGCTGGTGCCCTCCTGGAGCGCGGGCAGCTGATGCGGCCGGCGGTACGAGGAGGTGCCGTCCTGGAAGCCGGGCGGCTGATGCGGACGCCGCTGCGATGGGTCCATGAAACACTGGCGGTGTTGTGCTGCAGCCGCTACGGGGCGGCCACGGCTGTAGCGAGTTGTGGCATGCAGAGCGGTTGACGCTGGCCGTTTGCGCTATGCGCGTGTTAGGTGCTTCTACAATTAGAAACCCTGTCTCTGCGACGAACCGCGGGCAGTTCGAAGTTGCATGTGTTTCGTCAGGCTCTGTTTTCTACATCAATGTGTCATCACATCTCGTGTAAAGATGAGCTCCCTGCGCTTCTTCGGCGCGACACATCCTCCGGGCAGCCCACCGCCGCCGGCGGACGACGATGAGGAGCTCGTGCCGCTCGCCGGCGGTGCCGCGGGCGCGGGCGGTGGTCCCAACGAAAACACCTCACGCATGCGCCGCTTCTCCATGGCACTCCAGCGAGGCGACGGGATGCGCGCCTTTGGCACGCTGCGCGAGCACGTGCGCGGGGCCGTCGCGGGCGACGCGCAGGCCCTGGCGGCTTCCCAGGAGGAGCTGGCCACGGCCGTGGCCGCCACCGCCTCGACGGGCGCCGCGGGAAACACGGCCGGCGCCGGCGCCGGCACCGCCAACGACCTGCCAACAGGCGACATCGCGGAGGTCGCGCGCTGGATGGAGGACGCGGCGCCCTCGCTGATGCTCCTCTTCGCCGTCTTCCTCTACCGGCACCTGCTCGGCATCATCACCTTCGGCTGGCTCACATCTGTGCTGCACGGCGCAAACGAACGCATGCGACGGCAGACGATGGTCAAAGAGCATCGGTCGCGTGCGGGTCTGCTCATGCTCTCGGGGCTGCTCTTCGCGCTGCTCTGCTTCGTGAGCGTCGTGCAGGCCTGGGACCGCGTCGCGCACCAGCCGAGCGCGCGCCTGCTCCACCAGCTTCAGCTGCGCCGCGTCGCCGACTTTGAAGCTGAGCCTCCGCCGATCGCCCACCTGCTGTGGGATGTGGTGGTGGCGGATCTGGTGGCGCGCGCGGCGCTGCTGCTCGCCAAGGCGCAGCTCGCTCTCGTCTGCTTCTACGTGCTCCCGCACGGCGGCTCCGCGGGCGCCGGGCGCAGGCTGCGTCGCGTCTTCGCCTTCGTCGAGGCAGCGGGGCTTTGCTACCGTGTGCTGCTTCCCGCGCCTCTGTGGTTTCACTTCTTCTTCCACGCGGCCGAGAGCTACCCGACGGACGCATCGGTGTGGGCGTTCGGCGTGAGCCACTTCTACCTCGCCATCAAGCTCCTCTCGTTTTGCGAGCGGCTCAAGAAGGCAGTCGCCTCGGCGCAGGCCGCTGTGAGCCTCCGACTGCCCGTCGGGACGTACGCGACGCCCGAGGACATCATGGAGCTCGGCGACTCCGACGGGTGCACCATCTGCCAGGAGGAGCACTTCACAGTGCCCGTGCGCCTCGAGTGCTCGCACGTTTTCTGTGAAGATTGCATCACCTCATGGTGTGAACGCACGAGCAACCCAACGTGCCCGCTCTGCCGCGCGCCGGTGCCCGCTGCGCTCGCGCTCGCCCACTCGGACGGAAGCACGCCGCTGCTGCCCCAAGTCTTCTGAGTGGACTCCCTCGGCCAGACGGATCAGAAGTACAGTTACTAGCGCGAGTGTAGACGGGGTTTAAACAGGCTCTCAGACACTGTGCTCGACGACACCATTTAATCTAGCGGCGACGACGCGGGCGCCGCGCGCGACGGCGCCTTCTACCGCCGACAGCGACATGCGCCGCCATCGCCGCATGCATCGCCGGCACATCATCGTACGCTCACCGGACCGTGGCCGGAGCGCAGGCCGGCGCGCGCCACGACAGGGCCAGTAGAGCCCTGGCTAGAACCAAGAGCGCGCATCGCGCGGCCGCGCGTGTCGCGCCCGGCCCCGGGAATTCCCATCCCACGGACACGCGCCGGCTAAAGAGCAGCCTGTTCAACCTCATATTGCACCTTGACTCCACTAGCGACTATCTTCGACTCAAGCCACGAGTGCGGCAAGGGTGGCATCTGAAATGCCGGTACTCTCAGCGCGGTGAATGCAAATCGCCTAGATCCATGAGTGCGCGCGCACACCGCGCTGACGAAATTGGAGGAAGCTGGCGTACGAATCTGACAAGGTTCTCACCCCACTTGTACCCGCCGTAAACCAACTGTTTGCCCACCATTTGTCCATCCACGGGTTTCGCACATGATGTTCCCAGAAGAACTCATCGATGAATTCCAGATCGGCTGCTCCTTCAGGCGAAAGGAGGTGGTCGACGATACCCTGCTCAGTTTCGATGTTGTCAATGTCCAACTTGAATAGGACATAGTCACCGGTGCGCGCAGTCCTACGAATGATGGTCGGGAGAAACGGATGCGTCGTGTTGTCCTTGGCGACGGCTGCTTGGTGAAACCGTACGCGGCTGGCCCATGCGTCTGGTACTGTTTTGAGGAACCGTTTAGGGTCTGTGGTTGGCTCCCACGCCTCGACGAAATCAAAGTCAATGCCATGCCGCGCCCACAAGGTAGTGAAGAAATCGAGGGACGCGCCGCCCAACCCCACGTTCCAACTCGATGCTCCGGCATCAAAGTAGTACGCGCGCTGTCCCAAAAGTAGGTTGGGGACTGGCACTATGTACGAGCGCTCATCGTTTCTGATTCTGGGATCGCCCGCTCGCTGGCAGCCGTTGAGTGGGTGCCGCAGGTGCGATACCAGTGGTTCGATGTACTCCACCGTGCGTTCCAACGTGCAGTCGTTGACAAACTCAAGCTGGGAGAATATGGCCGGGTTTCGGGGCATCAAAGGTAAAGGCTTTGGATCATGTTGTGCGAGGCCGGCAGGCCTTTTGTCGGTGAGTCGACCTGTTTGTTTGTTCAACCACATCGTTTGCACTGTGTCGTCAAGTGCACACCAGATTGGATCATCGTAGTGCACTGCGCAGGTCGAATTTAGGAAAGCGTGGATTTGTGCAGCCTGGGAATTGACCGCTGAGCAGAGAGAACCAAGCGACCCCTGCCACTCGCCTATGTTGTCAAGCCAAAGCTGTTCCCAAGGCGAAGAAGTATATCGCAGGAAGCGCTTCAGCTGGCAAGGACCTTTTGGGGTTGGTGCCGAATCGGCTCCTATGACCGTCCCAGAGGGCGGCCTCATGTAGCGTTGTGAGAGCTCCCTTGCTGTGTGCATATCCATCTGCGAACTGGACTCTTAGCACCTGCCACAACCGCCGCACTCGCCTGGCACCACGCAAAGTGCTTGCCAAGGCCAGTATTTGATCGGTGCCGAGGGCGTGTGAGCGAGCACGCGCGAGCGGCGCATACACAGGTCGACTGATGATTGAATCCCTCATCAAGGGCTCCTAGGCCGAGCTCTCGCGGCAGGGCTCCCCGCACAGTGGGGGAAAAGTACCTTTGGATGAGTGTGAGAGCCCTCATGGCTGGATATTTGTGATCACACTGACGCGCTATCGACGTCCGAGTGCAAATAGTCCAAAGTGCAAAGAAGTCCAAAGACCCTGGAGCTCATCTGATACTGAACAAAGAACAAAGATCAAAGTACATCGTATGACAAAATACACCGCCCATGGCATTGCCTACCGCTTTCAACGTCGCGGCGACACGTCCTCCGTGGAAGCGGTTCGGAACCGTATCAAGGCGGGGCTGGGGTCGGCGTCGCTGCTCGCGTCCGTGTTATACATGATGGTGCTGGCGATCCCATAAGCGAAGAACGTGGCGACCCAAAACGCAGGCCGGTAGGTTGCCGGTAGCCTTCGCGATCCGAGGATGCCGGCGGGAAGTATTGCAAAAGGTGCGAAGGTGGCGACTCTTCGAGCGCCGTATGAATCCGAATCACCCAACACCGCCTTGCCTCTAGAGGCAAAGTGCGCCCGGTAGGCATGCGCTCCCACGACCGGTCGCTCGTCTTGTTCAGGCGATCGCGGCTTGCGCCATTCGTAGCGCGCCTCGGCCATGACGTTCGGCCGGGCCTCTACCTCGGTTGACGTTTCCCGCCGAAGGGACGTGTGAAGTCACTTTCGACCTGTGTCTCCAAATATAAAAAGAAGTCTCCACACCTCTGAACGTGAGAATGATGACTATGCCTAAGGCTTCTTCTGCCCTTCGAGCAAGAAGAGGGCGACGCCACGCCAGTAGCAGAAGGCGGGGTGCTCGTACTGAGCGACTCCGAGCGTCGGGTTGTAGTACATCGGAGCTTGCGCGCCCGCCACGGCGCCCGACGGCTCAGCAGGCGCCTCCAGCCACCCGAGGGGCAGCCCCGAGCACACGGCCGCCGACGCTAGCCACAGAAGCTGAGGGTGCGTGCGCAAGGGCACGCCAAGATACACAGAGGCCGCGTGGAGCTCGTGCAACGAGATTGGGCGGATGCCGAGGGCGGCTATACGCGCCTCGAGGCTCGCCGTGCACAGGCGCGCCGCGGCGGCGTCGGGTGGCTCGCCCGATGCACGCAGAGCCTCGAGCGTCTCGAGAGTGAGCGCCTTGGCCGACGGCTCCTGCTGGAAGGGTGGCATGATCTCGCTGCTGATGAAGGGGCAATCAGGCAGCGCCTCCTCCAGACTGGTCGTGCGCTGTCCGCTCACCATGTTGATGAAGGGGCAATCAGGCAGCGCCTCCTCCAGACTGGTCGTGTGCAGGCCGCTCACCATGTCGACGAGCCACGTGCCGCCGAGAGAGCCGCCCTGGCGAGTACTAGAGCCTTGTACCAGTGGGGAAGTGCCGGCGCGTGCCGCCTCTGTGATCGGTTCCGCTGCCGTTGGGGATGACGCGTCGGCGCGTTGGCCGGTAGGGCTACCGGCACGACGCTCGAGCGCGGCGCCGTTCTGGGCGGCGCCGTTCTGGGCGGTGGCGGGGGCAGAGCCGTCCGCGAACCCTTCCGCCTCGGGCGGCGGCGCAAACTCCATCCAGCGCAGGTGGAGCAGCTTCGCGTTCGGAGGCTCTTCATGGAACTTTCGTGGTACTCGCTGGTATGCCCGGAGCAGAGGATGCACCGCGCTTATGGCGCCGCTGAGCGTGTTCTGATAGCCCTGTGGACTTTGCTTCCAGGGTGGCGGTAGCGGCGCCGCCGCAAAGGCGACTGCGCACCAGAGCTTGGGCACATCCGTCGGCATCGAGGGCTTCAGAGAGTACCTATGAGGGGAAGAGAGGGCGTCGTGGTGAGCACTTGCATGCTGAGGAGGGCAGGAGGGCTTGAGAGCGTACCCGAGGGCCTCGGCTGCCCGGCGCACGTGCGCCGGCTGCAGGGGTAGCTGTATGGCAGCGGGCGCCAGGCATAAGAGGGCGCGCAGCTCGCCAAGGTGCCCCTTGAGTGGACGCGAGCTCTGGAGGAGAGGCGTTGCGATCGTCCCCTGCGCCGGATGTGCCCACGGCGACGCTTGCTCTCGGGTCAGCGCCGTGGTGGGCACTTGCATGCTGGCCCGCGGGGGCGACGCTTGCTCTCGGGTCAGCGCCGTGGTGGGCACTTGCATGCTGGCCCGCGGGGGCGACGCTTGCTCTCGGGCCAGCGCTGCCGCGGCGGCCGTTGCCGCCTCCACGGCCTCCGCCTCCACTTGCTTCGCAGCGAGCGAGATGGCGAGCGCGAGAGCGCGTCGTTGCATCCGAGCCTTGCGACACACCTGTGGGGACGTGAGGGCGCCGTGGTGAGCACTTGCATGCGGGGCGAGAGCGCGTCGTTGCATCCGAGCCTTGCGACACACCTCGACGTAGACTGAGCGTCGCCAGCACACGGGCGGCGGCGGCGGCGGCGGCGGCGGATGCGTGCGCGCCGTCGTGGGCAGCGCGAGCTCGGCCATCGAGATTGAGCCCGCCAGCCGATGGCACAGGCGCCGCGCCTGCTTAGCCATGGTCGCCGCCGGGCGCAGCGCCGCTCGCTCCGCGACCACCGAGGCCAACTCTGCATGCAAACGGGGAGGCAATAGGGAGGCAATTAGGGAGGCAATTAGGGAGGCAATTAGGGAGGCAATTAGGGAGGCAATTAGGGAGGCAATTAGGGAGGCAATTAGAGTGGCACTCACCTGCATGCAAATGGGTCTGCAGCTCGTCGAGGGCGTGTGGCTTGTACTCGAGCACGCCGGCGCGCTTGCGCCGGACGCACTCCATGAATGTATGGGTGCCTCGTACCTATGTGGGGAAGAGCGGGCCCCGTGGTTAGCATTTGCATGCAGAAACGCACTCCATGAATGTATGAGTGCCTCGTACAGGTGGGTTTAGCCCTGCGCAATTAGAGGGGCAATTAGAGGCAATTAGAGGCAATTAGAGGCAATTACCGGTGGGTTGAGCCCTGCGCAGTAGAAGCAGATCTGGCTGAGCGTTGTGGTGAGCGCTCCTCCCTCGGCCTCCGCTGGCTGGCTGCTCACGGCACGCGTCGCCTCGTTGGCAGCACCAGTAATGGCGTCGGACCCCTTGGGGACGCCTCCCCCCTTGGGGTCGCCTCCCCCGCTGGTGACGCCTCCGCTATTGGGGACGCGCCCCGTTTTCACAAGTGCATCCGCTTCGGCCTCGAGGCGAGCCAGCGTCTTCTCGGCGTCCGACGTGTTCAGCCTGAGTTTCTTTGCATCCTTGATGGTCTTCTTGAGCACGTCAATGTCAAGATCACCAGCTGCAGCAGCCGCAGCCGCAGCCGCAGCCGCACTGGACTTTGCCGCGCTCGCCCGGGCCTTTGCCGCGCGCGCCGCCGACGAGTGCGACCCCATCCGAAAGTTCCACTCGCGGTCCACGCAGAGCTCCGGCCGGTTGGGTACCTGTGGGGAGGGGTGAGGGCGCCGTGGTGAGCGCTTGCATGCCGACGAGCAGCACCCCATTTGGACGCAGGGCTCCGGCCGGTTGGGTACCGGTATTTCGTCCCACTTGGAGAGCTCGTCGCTCTGCTCGATGACGTGGCACACGGCCAGCGCCGCCCGCCGCGCCTCGAGCAGCCCAGCACGGCGCTGCTTGAGCTCCGATGATCTCCGAAGGGTTTCGTCCACCGCGTCCATCTGCTCCTCGAAGAGCCGTTGCGCCGCCGTCGGCTCGTCTTTTGACGAAGCCCGCCGTGCCACGCGCTCGACGCCGGCGCCCACGAGCACGCCACCGGCGCCGCCTTGGGCACCATCCAGTGCGCCGCCTCCGGAGCCGCCGAGCTCGTAGCTGGCTTCGTCAGCCGCCTCCTCGCCGGCGCTCGGGCGCTCGTCACGGCGCGCATGCAGCCACTCGATGGCGCCACGCGTATAGAACCATCGCTGGGTGGATCCACGAAGCGCGAGGCGTTCCACGTCGAGGGCGGCAAGGGCGGCTGTGGCTTCTCGTGCCTCGGTGCGCGCGTCTTCGAGTGTGCTCTGGAGGGTAAGGGTAAGGGTAAGGGTAAGGGTTTGGTTTAGGGTTAGCGTCCTCGAGTGTGCTCTGGAGCGTAGGCGACGCTTCGATGGCGGCGCGTGAGAGGTCATCACTAATCATCACAAGCACTCCAATGATACTCGGAGCTCATCGTTGGCAATCAAGGGCTAATCAAGGGTGAGCGTGGGAGGTCATCACTCATCGTACCTGGAGCGTTGGCACTTCGGCCGCGACGGCGAGGTGGGCGGGACGGACGGAGATCACCTCGAGATTGAGCTTCGCGACCCCGAGCTCGCGCGAGGTTGTGGCAAGAGCCTGCATAGCCATGAGCACGGCGGTCATCAGAGCTACCCAGAGGGGCAATGAAGGTCATCACTAGCAATCAAGGTCATCACTAGCAATCAAGGTGATCACTATCAATCAAGGTCATCACTATCAATCAAGGTCATCACCTCCGGCTCGAAAGAGTTTGTCTTCCCCACCTCGCCGGTCATCAGACGCATCAGCTCGTTCACCGCCTCCACGGCCGCCTCCGCCGGCGGCTCCACGCTCTCATCAGTGCTGGACGCGACGCTGCCGAACCCTCTGTGCTTGGTCGCTCCCGGAGAGTGCACGGGCGAATGGACTGGTGACGTGGCCCTCAAGGTCGGTGACGTGGCCCTCAAGGTCGGTGACGTGGCCCTCAAGGTTGGTGACGTGGCCCTCGAGAGGAGGGCTGTGGGGAGAATCTGCACCGTGAGCAGATATCGATCTCGGGCGGGCTGCTTCACCTGTGGGGACGTGAGGGCGCCGTGGTGAGCACTTGCATGCGGGGCGAGAGCAGATATCGATCTCGGGCGGGCTGCTTCACCTCGGCGATGCGCAGCCAATCATATGCAATCAGACGCAATCAGACGCAATCAAGGGCGGGCTGCTTCACCTCGGCGATGCGCAGCGTCACAAGGTGAGCATCCGCATGCCACCAGCCGAGAAGGTCAGCCACGCACACATGGCCGACGCTGTCGTCAAAGGCACGCGTGATGGCCTCGCTTTGACGTCGCCCGGATGCCGCGAGCAGCAAGCTTGCCTCGGCCTCGACACGCCTCACCAGAACCCGGGATGGCAGGCCCGCGGCATAGGCCACACAGCGGCGCAGAAAGTCCTCGCGCTCCGTCAGGGCGCGCAGCCGGGCGCGCTCGCCTGATGAGGGACGCAATCAGACGCAATCAGACGCAATCAGACGCAATCAGACGCAATCAGACGCAATCAGACGCAATCAAGGGAGCTTACGGCACACGAGCGCCGCCCGGAGGGCCGCCTGCCGTTGCATGCGCAATCTCGAGAGCTCGAGATCGAGATCTCGCCGCCGGAGCTCAGTGAGCAGCCGCAGCGCGCCGAGCGACTGGCCGGCGCGCTCGAGGGCGTCGTGCTGAGCGCCGTCGGACGCGCCGTCCGCCTCGTCGGCGCTCGGGACGGCGCCGTCCGCCTGCAGCTCGGCCAGGCGCGCGCGCGTCTGGGCCGCGCGCTCGTCCAGCGCCGTGCTGAGCGCCGCGCCGCGCGCCGTTCTGGGCACATCGAGTTCGAGCAGCTCGGCGAGGAGCTTGTGGCGTGCGCGCTCCATCTGTGGGGAAGGGGGGGGGCGCCGTGGTGAGCACGTGCATGCAGGGCGGGGGCGTCCAAGCAGCTTGCGGCGCCGTGGTGAGCGCGCGCGCCGCTCCACACCTGGTTGCTCTCCTCCGCGGTCGAGAGGGCCGCCGCGTCGGCCAGCCTTGCCACCGCCTCGGCCTCGACCGCACGCAACCGAGCCCGGAGCGCTGGAATGATTCCCCACAGGGCCTCGACCGCCGGAAAGCGAGCCGCGAGCGTCGACGCGCACTCGGCGATGCCGCGCAGCTCGGCGGCGTGGGCGATCAAGGTGTGGGCGGCCGCATGGGCTGCGTCGAGCTTCGAGGCGAATAGCATCGAGGTGGACAGGGCGGAGGTGGCGGCGGAGAGGCCGGGAGATCGCACCTCGTGGCTGAGCATCTTCGCCTCGATCTCGGCTCGGAGATCGCGGAGCTCGCGAAAGATCTCGTCGTGCGGCGCCGAGATGGGCGCCGAGTTAGGCGCCGAGTTGGGCGCCGCTATGGCCTCGGTCCTCTCGGCGAGCGTCGTCCTGAGCGCCTCGCACAGCTGGAGCCGCGCCCCGAGCGAGCTCAGCTCGAGATCGCGCTTTTGACGAACCTTGCGCGCTGCACTGATCTGCCTGCCGAGGGCCGCCGCTGCCGCCCCGGGTGGGGGCACCGCTCGCCCGTCGACGAAGACGGTGGCGCCCGAGCGCGCGCCCGCCGCCGCCGTCGCCGATCGGATGACCGTCCCCTTCCATGCGCCGCTCCGCTGGCCCTTGGGAGTGGCGTGACGGGAGTCGCCGAGGGAGCTACGGTGGGCCGTTGGGCTGCCGCTACGGTGGGCCGTTGGGCTGACGAAACGGTCAGCTGATGGGCTACCGGGATGGCTGCTCGATGCGCCGCCCGCGCCTCCGTCGGGGTCGGCGCTTCCCCCGTCGGGCGCTCGGCGCGGCGCGAGCCCGATCGATGCATGCACGCTCTCAAGCTGGTGACTCGCCACTTCCCACAGAAGCTCCCGCAACGCCGCCCAACCCATCCGCTGCCGCTCCGCCGCGCGCAGCTCGAGCCACGGGCCCGTTGTCCCACCTGATGATGCATGCACTCATGATGAGCGAGGCAATCATGATGAGGGAGGCACTCAGGATGAGGGAGGCAATCATGACGAGGGAGGCAATCATGACGAGGGAGGCAATGATGATGAGGGAGGCCATCGGGTGCTCGAGCACAAGCCCATCGTCCCAGCTGATGATGGAGGCAATCACGATGAGCGAGGCAATCAGGTCGTCCCACCGAGCACACGTGCAAGGAGCGCCTCCTTGGCCGCCGACACGGCGCGGTACGCGCGGTACGCGCGGGCGATCGTGAACACGGCGAGCGCCTCATGGCTGAAGACATTCTTGGCCTTGGCGATCGTCTGCTCTTTGAAGGCGCGGCGTGCCGCCTTGCGCTCCTCGGCCTTCTTGCGCGCCGTACGCCGGCGCACGACGGCTTGCATTGTGAGGCACGCTTTCCGGCGTAGGTACGCTTGACGCTGGTAGCGAGGTGATCGGAAGAGGGACTGGAGCTTGCGCACGTACCTGTGGGGAAAAGATGGCGCCGTGGTGAGCACTTGCATGCTGGGGACTGGAGCTTGCGCACGTACATCGTCATGCGCAGCCGTCGGATGATCTCTTCATACGTCGCCTTCTTGGCGACGCCGGTGCGGTCTCGGCGGCGTGGTTTGGGGCGCGGGGGGTAGCGATCTGGGTGCGCGGCGAGGACCCGACGCCACCAACGCTGAAGGATGCCCGCGGCGACGCCACGGCCGAAGCTGTCAGGCTCGGGCCGGCTAGCGCGGGGTCGGCAGACGGCGCGCAACGCGCGTGTCTGGACTGTCCGCGCGGCAGCGTCGCGCTCGAACCAGCGCGCAAGCCGATCTCGCGCCGCCAGATACCGACCTGTGGGGAAGAGGTGGTGGGGCGCCGTTGTGAGCGTGCGCATGCAAGGCGTCGTTGTGGGCGTGTGCATGCAAGGCGTGGCTGACCAGCGCCGCCATAGAGGAGAAGCTCGGCCTCGAGGTAGAGTGTTGAGTCCAATTCGAATCCCGGGGCGCGCTCCGATAACGGCACCTGATGAGGGGTGAAATCAGGTGCACTCAGGTGCAATCAGGAACAATCATATGCAATAAGGTGCACTCAGGTGCACTTAATCAGGTGCCCTCAATATGCACTCAAGATGCACTCAAGATGCACTCAGTATGCACTCAAGGACGGCACTCAAGATGCACTCAAGGACGGCACCTCCCTCGGCCCCTTGGCGAGCGCCGTGATGAGCGCGGCGCTCGCCGCGTGCAGGCTGGCGGGAGTGGGGCGGAGCTCGTTGATCAGGGCCGTTGACGCCGCCCCAAGACGCATCGCCTCGATCAGAGAGTGGACGCACTTGTCGGTGTACGGCGGCAGCTCGTCGAGCGACACGGGCGAGAAGCGGCGAGAGGAGTTGTCACTGCCGCTGCCGCTGCCGCTGCCGGTGGCGGCGCTCCTCCTTCTTGATCGGCTCGAGGTGGCGCGTGCGGCGGCGGCGCTCCGGACAGCCACGCCTGTGCCCTCCACCAACGCCTCCTCCTCCTCCTCCTCGTCCTCGTCCGCGTCCTCGTCCTCGTCGTCGTCCGCCTCGTCGATGGTCGGCTGATCGGACGCCCACAGCGGGCGCAGCTGCTTCGGCTGCGTCCAGGCAAGCACCATCGGGTCCACATCGAGAGGCAACGGGAGCCATGGACGCGTCTTCGTGAGCGCCTCGAGCGCCGCGCGCCCCTCTGTCAGCGCCGCGCCTCGCGCGTCCGCGGCGACCCGCTGAACGCGAGCACTTGCATGCATGCGCACGGCGACGCGCAACGCGTACACGCTCGCCTCGGTGCTCGCTTTTCGCTGCTCCGTGACGGCTTCCACCACCGCGGCCGCGGCGAGCCGAAGTTGACGAATCCTATCGCCGAACTCGCACACGTGCCCCGCACGCACCGAGGCGCCCAGCCAGGCGGTGTGAGCGGAGGCGACGCCTCTGCTCACGTATGGAGTCGTCCGGTCGCCGATGGCGCGCCGCGCGCGTGCAATCGAGCCGAGGCGGGCACGCAGCTGCTCGAGCTGCGCGCTGTGAACAGCGAGGGCGTCCGCCGTGCGCTTCCGGTGTGAATCGAGATTCGTCAAGAGGTCTTCGTACGCGAGATCGTTTCTGACGAGATCGGCGAGCTCCTTTTCGGGCTCGTCCCTCATGGCGGCGGCTAGCAGCCGGCCGCTGCGTGCAAAGCTCGAGAGCACGTCGCTCTCGGCCTCGCCGTACCTAATTAGGGAGAGAGAGGGGGGCGCCGTGGTGAGCACATGCATGCAAGGCAGGTCATCAGTCGCTCTCAACGCCTCGCCGTACCAGGCGTCTGGAACGGACGAGGTGCCACTCCCTAATTTGGAAGAACCAGACATGCCTAATTTGGTTCGCGACATGGCCGCCGAACCGCTGACGCCGCCGCTGCCAGCGTCAGGGTTCGCTGGCGGCCGTCGGCCACTTGGCTGAGACGACGGGCGGCGGGACGCCGGGCGGTGCGGCACCGACGAGGAAGCGCCAGAGAGCGTCAAATGCCAGTCGTCGATGCCGCCGCCGCCACCGCCGCCGACGTCCTCGATGCCGCCGCATCCGGCGTCGAGTGCCGAGAAGGGCCTGGAATGGGCGGAGCGACGTGTCAAGCGCATCGCAAGCTCGCGGGAGGACCGCCTCGCATTGCCGTCGAGGGACGGCAACCAACTCGAGTACACCTTCGCAGCGCGCCCAGTGTTGTAGCTCGGGATCACCGACGAGATGCCCCCATTCCGCCTCTCGGAGATTGCCATCTCATCCCGCCTCTCGGAGATTGCCATCTCATCCCGCCTCTCGGAGATTGCCATCTCGGAGCGCGCGGAGCCTCGGCCCGCGGACGGTCGAGGCGCCGTGCTGCCGCCGCGCCAGCCGGAGCCGGCGGCGCCAAACATGCCCTCCCCAGACAGTCGATCGAGGGCGATCAGGAGCGCCGGCGCGGGGCTCGGGGGCATGAGAGGCGGAGCGCCCGAGCTGGCGAGCTCGAGGGCGAGCCGAGCCGAGCCAGCGAACGGGGAGCCGGCGAGGACGGAGCTCGAGATGCAATCTCGAACGGCGAGGACGGAGCTCTGAGTCACTGGGCGAGCTGTCGAGGAAGCGGCGGCGCCGCTCGCCATCATCGAAGCCTCGGCGCGAGATTGCATCTGCGAGGGCGGTCGAGATTGAATCTGCGAGGGCGGTCGAGATTGCATCTGCGAGGGCGGTCGAGATTGCACCTGCGAGGGCGGTCGGCGGCCGGCGAACGAGCTGCTCAGCACGGCGCTCGCGCGCATTTCGTGAGCCGTGATTGCCTCCCTCATCAGGTGCGTGCTGCCGCCCGCGTGCACAGTCTCGCCTTCCTCAAAGGCCGGCGGCTCCGCCGCCACCGCCGCCACCGCCGCTGCCACCGCCGCCATCACCGTCTCCGCCGCCATCGCCGCCACCGCCGCTGCCACCGCCAACGCCTCCGCCACCGCCTCCTCCTCCGCCGCCGCCACCGCCGTCCGCGCGTCGAAGCCCTTTGGTAGGACGACGGCGATTGAAGGACGGAGGCTCCGCCATGGCCACGACGGAGGCTCCGACATCGACGCGAGGTTCGCAGCTGCCACGAACGCGCCGGCGCCGGGCGTCCCACCCGTCCCATCACCGGTCTCCTCTGCAGGCCAATCGCCGTGCGGCCAGAAGAGATCGCTCGGCGTGTACGACGGCTGCGTGCTGCGTGCAGCGCTTGCAGCGGCGAGGCGCACGCCGTAGCGAGGCGACGGCGGTGCGCTCATCACGCCCGGAGGCGCAGGTGGCACGACGGGGCTATTGTAACAGATATCAGACCGACCCATCAGCAGTCGTCGTCGAAACACGTGGTCCGGCATCGGCGCTGGCGCGGCACTTCTTGTCGTAGTTAACAAGAGCGCGGCGGGCACGTCGATCGACCCGACATGGAGCGCGTTCCGGTCCGCGCTCGCCCAGCCCGTCGTCGAGGTTGGCTGCTGCGGCATGGCCAAGCCGAGCTGCTCCCGCTGCCGCCGTTCCGCGACGAACGAATTCACCTCGGCGAGGTCCTGCGTCGCTGAGAGAAGCGCGGATCGGCGCCGAGGACGAGCGAAAGACTGAGGGACAGGGAGGGAGTATTGCACCATTGCAGTCCAAGTCTGTTGAAAACTCTATTGTGCCCAGGAGAACGCTTTTTGACGAACCGACCAATCTGTGGCGGACAGACCGTTTCGTTACAAGCACTTAGGATCCCCCTCGTGGTGGCGAGATTAAAGAAGTCTTTTTTTCGAAGTTTCGGCACCAAACTTACGCATGATAGTTTGGACAAAACGGAAAAAGAGGCGCGTCGGACTGCGGAGCCAAAGCTGCCCTCTCGCGAGCGGTCAAGGTTGTTGTTCATGGATAGCGACGACGTACCACCACCTCCTCCGCCAGTGGGGATCCCCGACAACTCCGACGAGCTGCCAGCTCCACCGCCTCCAGAAGTGTCGCCGCCACCCGAGTCACGCCGTTTGCAAACCAAGGCCTTGAGATCATTTCGGGGCGGGCGCGATTCCAGCGAGGCCACCTCCTCCAAAGACGATGCGACGACGATCAATGATTGGGTCCAGGAGGCTGGCTTGGGGACCATCCCTAATTTGAGCGAGACGCTCTTTGAGAAGGCGGGCACCCTCGACAACTTGCGCCGCATGGGGCTGGCCGAGAGGGATGAGATGCTCGTGCCGCTGCGGCTCAAGGGCGTGACTGCCAAGAAGGTGCAAGCCGCCCTGGACGCCCTCCGTGGGCCGGAGATACCGAACGGGCCGTCCAGCATCCTGTGGAACCTGGACCTCGCCGTCACCAGCGCCCCTCGCTCATATCGGGCAGACCAATCGGGGATCCAGAGCGCGCGACTACCCTCCGAGCGGACGCCCTCGTACCGGTCGGCGATGGCGTTGAAGCCCGCGCCGATCCTGTCGAACCGAGGCTCGCCTACCAAGCTCCTCTCCAACCGTGGCTCTCCCTCGAAGCTCTCGCCTCCCATGTCCGATGCGCAGGAGGTCGACGACCTCGTCGCGATGCTGTCCTCGCGGGGATCCTCGAGCAGCGCGCACTCGCCGCAGCTGCAGGCGCTGCTGGAGGCACAGGAGAAGGCGGCGGCCGAGAAGGCGGTGGCCGAGAAGGCGGCGGCCGAGAGGGCGGCGGTGCTGGCGCTCGAGCCTGGGCAACGTTACGCTGTCGGCACGTCCGTGTATTTCAAACGGAGTGACGGCTCGGAAACGGCCGCGATCGTCGACGAGTTCGACGACTCGCACCACCCACCCATCTACGTGCTCCGACTCGCGACTGGGGATGTGAAGCGCGCGCGCGAAAAGGAGTTGCGCCTCGACCGTGGGCCTGAGGCTGAGGCGGCGGCGGCGGCCGAGGCGGCTGCGGCCGAGGCGGCGGCGGCCGAGGCGGCGGCGGCGGCCCTAGCGGTGGACGAGGACGCGGCGGCCGACGTGGAGGTCCTCGAGCGCGAGTACGAAGAGTCTGATTCAGACGACGAGGAAGAGGAGGAGGAGACCGAGGAGGAGCGCGCGACCCGAGAGGCCGCGGCCGCCTTCGAGCAGAGCGGCATTCCGGTCGCTACTGCCCAACGCAAGGGGAAGAGAGAGCCACTCCCTTTCACGCTCAAGCTGCCCGCACAACAGCCGTCCTCGGACATAGAGGTCTCCGAGGACGGCCCCATCTTCACGGCGCGTGGGACGATGATCTTCGCAGGCTCGGGCACGGGCGAGGGTGAGGATATGCCCATCTTCACGCCACGCACGATCGCTCTTCAAGTAGCAGCGATGGAGGAATTACAGTTGCAGGCGCAAGCTTTGGAGTCCGATGTGCCCGTCTTCACGCCGCGCTCGATGGCGATCGCTCTCAGTGCGCGCCTCACCCACCCCTCTGCACACCGTAACCCCCCCTGTACACCGTACCCATCCCCCCTGCACACCGTACCCAGTTTTAAGTCCACACTCCCTACGCTGACCCCCCCCTCCCCGTGTGAACACGCTCCCTGCGCGGTGTGAACACACTCCCTACGCTGACCCC
>Ga0210241_100274_pt1 | contig 44120 bp, 28 predicted proteins | sample ChrtobMetP5a_8mM_FD_155488 | JGI IMG/M metagenome (GOLD analysis project Ga0210241, IMG submission 155488) | Chrysochromulina tobin associated microbial communities from unialgal haptophyte culture, Seattle, Washington, United States - P5a_8mM | ecosystem: Host-associated > Algae > Haptophytes >...
GGCACGATCAGGATCATCGAGGACAGCCTGAGCCTCGACATCCAGCGCTGCGCCTCGGGGACGACGTCGTACGTGGTGTGCGGCCCGAGGGCATGTGCGCGAATCCGGCACTCCAGCGTCTCAAAGTTTTCGTGATGTGGGAGAGTGAAGAGTGCGTAACTTCCATCCTATATAGGAATTCTAACTAGAGATACTCGGGAATTACCGGTACATGGCTCGGCATGCGTCCCGCACAATGTATATCAACAGCGAGTTTGATATCGATGTGATGGGTCTTAACTTGGTCGATCGATCGTGCATGCAAACGCGGCGATTCTCTCTGCACGCAGTCGTTTTGTCGCTCGCTGACGCGCAAATCATGTCACATTTCTATGAGAAGACCATTTCCAAGGAGGCTGACGAGAACCGTCGCGTTGGGGCCGGCATGCTGCAACGCGAGCGCTCATCTGTCGTGATGGCCTTTGCGGCAGGTGTGATGGTGACGATGGCTCTCTCCGCGGCTTGGCCCGCAGCCACCATCGAATCTGCGCTCGCCCAGCAATCATACTCCCGAATGGAGCGTCTCCCTAGGCCCGCAACCACCGTCGCGTCTGCACTCTCGCAGGACCGCCGGCCGCAGCAAAACGAGCACATGCGCATGTATCTCACGCCATGCCTGGCCAATGTCGAGGACGTTTCGATGAAGGTAGCTATCACGAATAAGGTGGGCAATCCCATGAAGAGATCAGACAAGTGCGATGGCCATTCATGTGAGGATACGTGCATATGAGCGACCGAACGCGCACGCGCCCATACATGTGCAGTGTGCCCTGCTATCCACCGCGGGGTGCGCCCTATTCCATCCGCGGCTTCCTGACATCCTGACGCGCTCGAAATGCGTGTGGGGCTCTTTCGCTAGACCACTTCGCCTACCATCGCTACATCTCGCCTCTCGCCGAGGAATTCTTCTCCGGCGCTCGGGAAAAGGTCAAGGTGCTTGAAATTGGACTCGGATGCTATCAGGGCAATACCGGTGCGGGCGTGCGCATGTGGAATGACATCTTCAAGAACTCGCAGGGGCGTAAACTCGATCTGCACGTGATGGAGTACGATGCCGAGTGCGCGCACCTCTGGGCGCGAGAGTGGGTCAAACGATTCCACCACATCAACTTGCGTATCTTCACCGGAGACCAGAGTAACGAGGCCAAATTGAGGGAGATACTTTCTGAGGGCCGCGGCGAGTATGACGCAATCGTGGACGATGGTGGCCATACGATGCTTCAGCAGCAAGTTTCATTGCGCGTGCTCTTCCCAGCTCTCAAGCCGGGCGGCTTCTGTAAGCGGCATTGGCGAGTACATTGTGTCTGGCCGCGTTCCCCTGCTTTTCAGCCTTCGGTGTGTGTCATTCTCACCCTTTGCTTTTGCCTCGTGTCTGTGTGCGTTGATGAGCAGATACTGTCGAGGACCTTGAGACGAGCTACTATACGGCGTATGGCGGCAAGGACCCCAGAACTGGTGTGCGCCAGGGCGGCAAGGCCGCCGAGACACCTTTTGTGATGACCGAGGCACTGGGTGCTATGGTTGCCTGGATGACGGGCGACCGCACAGCGGCCTCGGCTGTGGTCAAGCTCGGACTCGAGCCGATAATGCCCTTGGTCGAGCACATCGATTGCTACCCTGAGATCTGCGTCCTCCAGAAGTACGGTCGGATGGCTAGTGTGAACTCGTCGCACGTATCCAACACGCATGATTGATAAGGGGGCTCGTCAGCGCACAGCGGGCTGTGGTACAGCCCGTTTGTCGTGTGTGTGAATCTGTGAAACTGAAAGGCTCTGTCGGCGGTGTCGGCGGTGCGGGTACGGGGTATAGGGTTTCGACACGTGGGATTCGATCGGATTCCGGCCGATCGGATCGAATACGCAGCGCGAGGACGATGTGAATTATACTTTATAGCGTCGTGAAATTTATAGCGAGAGACGTACCGGTACATGCACGATGTACGATGTGTACAGACTTGAGACTACAGAGTTACACAGTAAAGGGAATGTCTTATTATCGTTGGCGGACCGTTGGGTACGACATGTACGTACGTATGTACTCGACATGTGTACATGTACACACTAGACACTTATTCCGGAGAGCGGAGTAATTGGATTTAACAGCCGTGCATGCTGTATCGATTGAAAACCAAGCGGTGAACGGTCGGTCGGGTCGTACACGTCGTAGAGAGCGGTCGCCGGTCCTACCGGCACCGGGCTAGTACCCCGCCGCGCTCCGGCTCGCACGAGTTCGTGTGTTTCGTTTACAAAACGAAACATGTAACACGGCGGCGGGCCGGGTTCAACTTAACGCTTGTTTATTACAGTCACATGGTGCACATCACACGTCGCACGCCGCTTGAGGTGTCAGATTTGAGAAAAGCGAGTGCTAGCGGCGGAAGGGTGTGGCGGTCCTTTAGGCATGCTAAGGGAACCGGATACTTAGACCGGTAACCGCCGTAGGAGATCGGACGAGGTACCGGGGGATCCGGAAGGGATTCTCACGGGAGCGTCTAGAGTGTTCGTGGTCTTGTTCGGTCTGAACACGCGTCTTCGACCTCTTGGGGCTCCATGGCTTCGTCGCCCCCGAGGTCGGCCTCTGGGGGGTTCGCGCCGGCCGGTCGTCCTCTACCCGAGGAGGCCGGTCGCATGGTAGCGGTGGATGATCCTGATCCTCCACAAGAAGCAAAAATCGAAACCGAATCCATGGGAGTTCTTCGGGCTCACACAGTGGTCGTTCATCGTCTCGCGAATGAGCTGTTCCATATCGAAGAGCTCCACCTTCGCGTGCAGCAAGGCTGCGAGCTAGACGCTGCGCAGCGCGAGAAGCTGGGGCGCGAGGATGAACTCCTAACGGCCCTGGAAGCAGCAATCGCAGTAGCGGAAGCAGCATTCGCAGTGCCACAAACCGGGCCAGGGAGCCCTGAAAAACGCGAGGTGCAGTCCGCCCTCGACGCACAGCGGCCGCAGCAGATTGAGCCGAAGAGCCCGCAGCAGCCGCGCGTCGAAAAGACGCATAAAACAAGGCCAAGGAGCCAGTGCAAGCACAAGGAGAGCGTTCCTCTCGTGCAGCGGCCGCAGATCGGGCCGAACAGTCAGCACAAGGAGCAGTCAGCCCACGTGCAGCAGCCGCAGCAGGGTACCAAGTGTAGGTCCCTGGGTCAGATTTGGGCTGCGTGCTCACCCGTCGCCACGCAGTCGAAGGCGCACCCTAAGGTGCGAGCACGCTTTGTGAGCAGGCTTGCGCACCGTCGTTCCCGTTGACCCCCCAGGATCGAACACTTGGGGTTCGAAGCCCCCTGGCTTCCAGTGGTCGGGCTCGGCGTCCGATAAGGCGATGGTGTTGAGCGCGATGCCCATGAAATTCTTCTCTGGCGTCTGCTCGACACGCAGCTCCTCGGGCTCCTTTGGCTTCGGCTGCGTCTGTGGCTGTGGCTGTTTTGGCCCTGGCCCTGACTGTGGCTCTGGCTTCCGTGGCTCTGGCTCCCTTGGTTTTGGCTTGGGTTTTGGCTGAGCCTCTGCGGCATGTGGCTGCTGCCGCTGCACGAGAGCTGACTGCTCTTCGCGCTCACGCGGGCTCTCTGGCCTGATCTGTGTCTCTGCGACGTGCGGCATCTGCGGCCGCCGTACGAGAGCTGACTGCTGCTCGCGTTCACGCGGGCCCACTGGCCCGATCTGCGTCCCTGCGACGCTCGGCATCTGCGGCCGCTGCGCGAGAGCTGACTGCTGCTCGCGCTCACATTGGCTCATCGGCCCGATCTGCGTCCCTGCGACGCTCGGCATCTGCGGCCGCTGCACGAGAGCTGACTGCTCCTCGTGTTCACATGGGCTCTCTGGCCCGATCTGCGTCTCGGCGACGCGCGGGGACTCGGAACATGGGGGGCAGCAGGCAGCGGACCATTTCGCGGTCCCGCACGCATAACCACCGCTCTGTTCGCTCAGCGGCTCAAGATGCCTCGAGCGTGGGGGGTGCTAGCGGCGGAAGGGTGTGGCGGTCCTTTAGGCATGCTAAGGGAACCGGATACTTAGACCGGTAACCGCCGTAGGAGATCGGACGAGGTACCGGGGGATCCGGAAGGGATTCTCACGGGAGCGTCTAGAGTGTTCGTGGTCTTGTTCGGTCTGAACACGCGTCTTCGACCTCTTGGGGCTCCATGGCTTCGTCGCCCCCGAGGTCGCTGGTCGGCCTCTGGGGGGTTCGCGCCGGCCGGTCGTCCTCTACCCGAGGAGGCCGCATGCGACGCAGGTGCGGAGGAGGTGCGTGCGACTCCCTTCAGATGTGGTGACAGATGTGGAGGCGCGACATCTCCAGGTCACCCAACCGTCGCTGCTTCTCGAGGGCCACATGAACGACTCCGCACTCCGGATCCAGGTGCAATCTCCCCTGCCTCCCGCTCCCCTCTCATGTGCTCCTGTGTCCCCTCTAAAGATGGTCGCGCCGCCGCATTCGGGCGCGAGGTCGTTGAGATATAGGATGCATGTTACGGAGCGGAAGATGGCGTGATTGTTCGTGTCCACGTGTAGGCCCTCGGGGTACGAGGATGCGGTACTCGCCGAGCTGTTGTTTTGTGGATCAGTCGACTTTGTGCAATTGACACGGAGGGCATCGTTTGCGCCCCACTGCCCGTTGAAGAGCTCACACGATATGAGTTCCATAAACTCACGCTGCGCCGGATTCGGCTCCGTGGCCGCAGGAGAGATGTCTCTCAGAAGCTGTAACATGTCTTCCTTTCCGAACCCTAGTGTGGGGCGATGCTGCAAACTCTCGAGTAGGTTCTTATCCACGAACTCGTCGAAGATGAACACGAGTGGGCTTTGTGATACCTTTCGGAGAGCGCGTATCACCTTCTCCTTGGGATGCAGCCCGCGCGCGGCGGCGGGCGACTCGTGGAGCATCCTCGTCACGGTCCTCAGCATGAACAATTTGTGCGACTAAGATATTTTTCCGGAAAAGTCCTTTTCTGGCTCACCTCACCTAATGAATGAAACAGAGGCATGTGTGGCGTCATCGCGCATCTTTCGCGCAATCCCCTTCCGGACGTGTTGTTTGTACGATGCCCCTCGCCAGGGGGGAGGGGGGGGGGAGGCGGGGAGCGGGGGTTGAGCGGGGGAGTTCTAGCCGCCCGAACAAGCCGCCCGATGGCTCCAAAACAGAAGTGTGGGCGCTCAGCACCGTTGACGTACCGTTTACCGGCACGTCACTTCACACCGTCACCTCAGGTACGGTCCGGTGAACCGAAGACTAATTTCACTTTTCTAGACGGCCCACACTTAATAGCCCACACTCGGCCACAGAGACGCCTTGAAGGACGCACACCCGCTAGCCCCGGAGAGCCGCGCAGCCGTCGCCGCGCCGCTGCCCCCGCGGCCCCGCCACCGCCTCCGGTCTTCTAAGTGAAGAATATTAAGAATAGATACCACGGACAACAATGCGGTTACCTACACGTCTACACATCCTCGTCCGATAACGCATCGTCGACCTCATGGTCGACTACCATCGAGGCAGCCAAGGCTGCCGAGGCCACCGCCTCCATGTTCCCTTCATTCCCTGCACTCTCGTCGCTCACTTCTGCATCACGTTAACCTTCGCAAGACACCTGCTGGTTGCCCTGAAGTTTGGGCATGGCTTCGGCTGCAGCTTTTGCGCCTCAAAGGTAACCTCAAAGGTGACCTCAAAGGAGCGGCGTTTCGAGCGCGGTAGCGTCAGCGCGTCCGAAAAGTGGCGAGGCCGCACGATGCCTAGGCGAGGGCGCAAGATGACTTCAGCGCAGTCCAACATCGAGCCTCCAGATGCCGTGGGGATGCTGTCAGAGTCTGAGCGTGGCAAATGCACCTCGTGTGCAAAGATGTCCTTCGATGGAAGCAGGTGTACCTCGACGTCTTCACGCTTGCCGAGCACCAACACGTGCAGCTCGAGCCACGCAGTACTCATGATGGCGAAGGCCAACGCTCGCCGCCAGAGCGAGCGCATGCGCTGGGAGGCCTTTTTCTGAGCAACCTTGCCGATCGCGGACATGAGCACACCCTGGCCAAGCGTGACTCGGACAGCATGGCAGAAATCCTGCAGCGTGAGCTTGCGCGCCTTGAGACCCCAGAGCAGCGGCCCGAGCTGCGCCGGCGCTTCTTGCTGCTTCACGGTTTCTAGGAGGGCCTCGGTGAGCTCGGCGAGCGAGACACGGCCGGTCGTCGCCGGCAGTAACGCGGTTTGGGACATCTCCTTACTGATCCGGCCGGTGTCTCTGAGAGAGTGCGCGCTCGCTTCCTCCTTTAGAACTCTCCTCTCCCTCTTCGGCCGTTATACATCTCCATTTGGCAAGACGGTCACAGCCCTCGCAACACCTACAGTGCTTTCATCTCCTGACGTTCTAGATCCACTTGGCGCCCATATCCGGATGCAAACTTGCAAATTGCTGAGTTCCGCGAGCGAGTGCGAGCCGACTCGGGGGAGCGAGCGGCGCTTGCGCCTACCTACCACGATGCCAGTCCATCCGAGTGCACACCCGCTGATACTGCACAAAATCACGCAGATGCGCAAGGTGCGCACCTGCCGCGCTGCGCATGGCCTTAGCGCGCGGTCCCATCGCCAGCACTCACTCGCACTTTGCACGCCATCGTGCCGCTCTGCAGGCGACGACTTCCAAAAAGTACCTCTCGCAATTGATGAAGGAGGTGTCAACCTTCTTGTGCTACGAGGCGACGGCGAGCTTAAAGCTCGAAGCATGCGACGTGAAGACGTGCGTCGGCGATGAGAAGGGCCAAAAAATTGCCGAGCGCGTGGGCATCGTGCCCGTGCTGCGCGGCGGACTGGGCATGGTGGAGTCTATGACGGAGATGGTGAGCAACGCGCAGGTGTGGCATCTGGGCATCTACCGCGACAAGACATCGCTGCTGCCGATCGAATACTACAACAAGCTGCCCAAGAAGGTCACAGTGCACACCGTCTTCGTGCTCGACCCGATGCCCATCTCCGGCGCGACGGCAGTGGCGGCCATCGACATCCTCAAGGCCTGGGGTGAGTCGATGAAACCGCAGAGGGAGCTCGCGATCGTCTTTGTGTGCATCGTCGCATCGACTGCTGCCATCCAGTTCATCTCCGAGGCGCACCCGCAGGTACCCATCCATGTCGGCCTCGTGGACGCGGCCTCGATCATGCCGGGCATGGGCGACATTGCCGACCGTCTCTTTGGCACCGATGGCGCGGAGCTGATGACAGACGAGCAGGACGGGATGGTGGACGAGTAGGTACGCGGCAGGCCCGATGGCTGCGCCGCCTCAATTAGGGCTCGCCGCCGCGCTCGCTTTGTGAGAGACGCAGCTCGGGATTGCACTCTCTCTCTCTCGCATCCGTTGTGCGGCGATCATCGAGAGGCCTCACTGTCTGTAGTGTAGAGCTGTACTCACTGACGACTGAGATGATGTCTCAACTCAAATTCTATTTGTCGTGCGCCGTGTGCATCTCCAGAGATGTACGTTACGCTCTCTACGGCACTCGGCTCAATGACGCACGCGAGCCGACGGCGACGCCGGCGTCGCCCGCGGTGCGCCGCGCCTCTCACCTGTGCCCTCGCCACGTGTGCCGTTGCCGCTCCGCGGCGGTTGTTACTTACTTACTTACTCTCACCTCAAGACGCGGACCGTCCTCGGCGGGACCCCGGTGCCGGTCGCTCGAGCGACGTGCAAGGTGCATCCGGTAAATAAACGGCATTTTAATATACTGATTTATACTCATGTGTACAACACATGCTCGATGGCTCTGGGATTTGGATCGTTGCTCGACGGCTATTATTCGATTCGGCGTAACGTCGACGATCTTTCTGCGCCTGGCGCGAATGGATCCTCACCTTGATCGGCCCTTACTCGACTTGAGAGGCGCCCAGCCACAGGCGCCGTGACGGGCGCATACTACAACAAGCGCTCGGAATCGGTCACTCTCCAGCACGTATTCGACTCTGATGAATGGGTCCACGCATCGGCCCGGTAGTGCAGAGTCGGGGCAGCGGAAGAAGAGGAGGTCCTCAGGTGTAGAGGAGGTCCTCAGGTGTAGAGGAGGTCCTCAGGTGTAGAGGAGCACATGGCTAACGCGTCAAGGGGGCGTCAAGGGTTCTGACTCGCGATGCCGGACGTCGACGTCCGTGTCGGGGGAGCGTCCTTATTTGGGTCCGGGCGTGCTGATGGCCGAGTGGCCCGAGGGCAGGTAGCCGTGGCCGTGCTTGCCGAGGATCTGCTGTACGCGCGCGTCGAGCTCCTGCCGCGAGATGCGCAGCGACGCGGTCGCGCGCCCGCGGCTGGCCGAGGGCTGCCCAAATTGCGATGAGGGCTCGGGCGCAGGCTCGTCGTGCGCGCTCCCACTGAGGTATGCGTCGGCGGCGGGAGCGGCGAACGCGGCAGTGCGGATCGATGGGACGAGCTCGCGAAGGCGGGAGTCGACCGCGGCAGACAGCGACGTGGCGTTGGGATCGGCGCCGCCTGACGGGCCGGCCGTTGGCGGCGCGGATGCCGCTGCCATGGCCTCGACCATAAAGGGAGGCGGCACACCGCCGCGGCTGCCGCTCAGCAGGCCCTCGACATACGCGCTCGCGCCACCGTCTCCTCCGAGAACACCGCCATCGTAGGCTCGTGTGTAGTAGGCGTCTGCGCCGCTCTGGTACGAGTCCGTTCCGAAGAGGTTGGCACTGGTGCCGTAGGGCGCTGGCTCGGGCGCTGGGGCGGAGTGCATGCCGCCGTATGGCGGCGCGCCGCCATAGGCCGTACCGAGCGGTGAACGCGCGACAGCCTCCACGCCGGAGAGGCGCATTCGCAGCTCCTGTACCTCCGCCTCGAGAGATTGGCGCCGCTTCGTCTCCTCCATCAGCTCGGTGCCCATGCGCACGATGAGCCGGCCGCATTCCTTGACCTTCTCGTCGAGTGACGCTGCCGCGCGCACCGTGCCGGTGCGCTCCAGCGCCGCGCCTACCGCGCTCTCGATCGCAACCTCGACAGCTTCCGACATCGGACCGCCCTTCTCGCGCAACTCGGCGATCTGCAACTCGAGGGCCCGACGGAAGTCACGCTCCGAGAGCAGAGCGGCCTCGACCTCTGCAAGCCGTGCCTCGTGCAGGGTCGAGAGCGACGCGGGCGCGGGCGCGCCCCCACCCGCATCCAATTGTCGTTGCATCTGTTCCTGATCCTCGACAACCTCGGCAAGCTTGCGCGCCTCCTTCGCGTATCGAGTCTCCATCGACTGCCGGAAGGCGTTGAGGTCGGCGTCGAGGCGGCGCAGCACCTCGCTGTGGTCGATGGCCGTCTGCTGGAACTCGCTCACCGCGCGCAGCGTCTCCTGGTGCGCATCGCGCAGCAGGCCGAGCTGCTTGTCAGAGTGCTCGCGCAGCTTGCTCTCCGCGGCGATGGCCGCCGAAGTGGAGGTCTCGACGCCCTTGGCGATGTCGAGCCACTTCTTCTCGGTGGCCACCATCGTGCTTTGCATCTCCTCGCGCACCGCCTCCAGCTGCTTCTCGAGCAGCGAGCCGCGCACGTCGAGCTCAAACTTGACCGACTCGAGCACCTTGGCCTGCGCCACGCGCCCAGCGTCGAGGTTCGCCGCGAGCTGTTGCGTATACTGGCGCACTTCCATCTGCGACGACGGTCCGCCGCTCGCGCTCGGCGGCAGCGACGGCAGCGGCATCGAAGAGATGGCGCGTGCAGCGTCTCCTGCGGGCGCTGCGTAGCTGCTATAGCTGTGAGGGCTGCTGTAGGGGGCGGACGCTTTCACCGACGGAGGTGGAGCCGACCTCCTGACCCCGAGGTTACGCTCGGTCTCATTGATGATGCTGCTGATCTGCGCTCGCCAGTCGAGAGAGACGGCCATTGCGCGTTACCCGCCGAGCGCTCAAACGAGTCGTAGAATTCGTCGAGGCGCACAATCAAAACTCCGGTGTACGCCCCATCGTCCCGTGTGTGTCCCGGCTCCCCCAGGTGTTTTTGAACCCGGTGTTATGTCATCATTTAAATGATTGAAATTACTTGACTTGACTTGACATGAACCCCGCCCCCTCGTTTTTGGACTGCCGCTTCGGTCCTCTCGTGCGCGTCGCCCTTCGCGGCCTCGGCGGTGATGTTCACGCCAAGCGGCGACGCTCCCATCGCAACCCCCGCCCCAGAGCACGCGCCCTCTACTCCGGACATCGATGGTGCGCTGCTGCCGGCGCCTCCGCCTGCACTGCCCATGTCGACGGTGCTCATCACCGCCGATGGCCTCTTCGAGCGCTCTTCGCCCGCCCGGCCGCGCGCCTCCTCAAAAGAGTCGACTGCGATGGTCGTGGCCATGCCCGTGAGCAAGCCGCCGTGGCAAAATGTCAAGGGCTTCTACGAACCCACGAGTGCGCTCGGGAACCGCAAGCTCAACCCACTCTTGGACATCGACGCATTCGGCTCCACCATGCACCGCACGCGCATTCTCGACGTGAAGGGCCAGCTTGGCAATGGGCCGGTGCAGCAGTGGAAGGAGATGCTACGCGACCGTGATGTCGAGAAGCTCCAAGACCGGAGTTGGAAGATGGCCAATTATGAGCCGTGGTCGGCGCTGCCCCACCCCGTCACCACCGTGCCGCGCATGGCGCCACTGCCCGCTTCGGCTCTTCTTGACCGGACGCGACCAGTCGCACGACCGCGCCGACGCGCCAGCACCGAAACCGTCGCCAGTGCCGACGGCGGTGGCGGCGGCGCCTCGTCGGCCAAAACCAGCGCGCGCAGCAGTGCGCGAGGAAGCAGCAGCAGCACGCGCAGCCCGCGCAGCGCCGGCGGCAGCTTCCACCACCCGCTCGGCGGACTCGAGCGCCGCAAACCCGAGGTGCAAAGGACCTTCCCCACCTTTTGGGGAGCGAGGCAGCGAGAGCGACACGAGCAGAGCGCGAGCCAACGGCCCCACTTTACAACTGCACAGCCTCTGACCGCCAAGGAAATCCATCTGCGCAGCTTAGGCCTTGGTCGCAGCGGCAGCGAGATGGCGTTCCATCCACGGCCCAAGTCCGCCCCGCCTCGTACGAGCATAATGGCGACGAGCGCCAGCGCTAGCGTCGTCAGCGCCAGCGCCAGCGAGATCGACAATGCCAGCGTGATGGAACAGCCGACCGTCGCCGTCATCGCCACGCCCGTGATGGCGAAGAGGCGCAAGTCGGTAGGGTACGGACCCGCGTACGAGCGCCGTCTGACTGTCAAGACACGTCCCGCGTGGCGCCATCTCGTTCCCGGGTACATCGAGGAGACGATCACCGGTGCCAATCGTGGGCTCAACCCTTTGATGGATGTCAACAGCTTTGGGTCGTCGCATCACCACCCGTTGGCTGGGGCGAAAGTGCGCATCCTCGATGTCAAGGGCGAGCTCGGGGCCCGTCCCGTGCAGCGATGGAAGGAGATGCTTCGGACGTGAGAGGTGGCAGGCCATGTGCGTGCATGCCCGCCGCTGCGGTGCCATGTGCGGCACTCACCCACTGTTGTGTGGAAGTCGGTGCTCCCTGCGTCATGCCTGCATGAGAGATTCGACGTGATTCGAGCTTCTAAGCGAGAGCTCATGGATCGACTAGAGAGAGAGAGGATCTCTCTCTAGCACTCTTGTATGTAGGATGTGGCATGCATTGAGAATCTTCACTCGCGCAACGTTTCATAGTACCGGTACATAAACGGCCTCGCGCGGTTCGGGGCGCGATGGATGGATGGCTCCTGAACTTGGGACGTCGGTCGGCGTTCGTGGCTAATGGCCACCGGCACCGCTGCCTACACCTGCGCCTGCGCGGCGCTGCTCTTCGCCGTCTCCGCGACAAGTAGTACCTCGGACAACTTGACGATGCGCATGAGCCGGCGTGAGAAGCGACGCCGACAAGGCCTTGAGCTATCGGACTCCGAGTCGGTGCATACCCTGCTCGGCGGCCGACGGTCCACGTGGCAACCGCATCGGGCACGTCCATGTAACGGCACGAGCTTTGTGGACCGACCGCGTGTTAGTGCGCTCATCCAGGCCTTTGGCGACGCCACTGCCAATGCACGCCAGCTTTCTGAGCGCCTGCATGCTCTGCCGAGCGTCGAGGTCCTTGTCAATGATGACAGCGGCCGTGATCATGCCGAGTGGCTGCGCTGGCTGCAAGGCGCCAACGACGCCGTGCTCTCGTCGGCCAACGTGCATGAGATCCGCGCGTACCATAGGCTGGCACGCATGGCTCGCGGCGACTTTCTCCTGCTCCTTCAGGGCGATCACTGCCTCCCCGCACGCGGCATAGCCTGGCTGGACGAGGCGATAGCTCTCTTCGACCGCTTCCCGCGCCTCGGGCTGCTCGGTGGGCAGATGGGCTTCGACCGGGTGCCGACGCGCAAGATCGCCGAGAAAATCTCGTGGGGCGTGCCGCCGTGTGAGCCCATCCCAACTTCAGCAGATGTCGCACCCGCCAACGCCACCGCCAACGCCGCCGCCACCGCCGCCGCCACCGCCGCCGCCACCGCCGCCGCCACCGCCGCCGCCATCGCCACTCCCTCCACCGGCGCCGCCTTCACTGCCGTTCCAGCCGCGATGGTGACGGTGCCGTTCATGTTCGTGGCGGGTGTGAACATCGGGCCTTTGCTCGCGCGCCGAGAGGCCTTCCTTCGTGTGGGCGGGTTTGACGAAGCCTTCTCGTGTGCTGGAGAGCCGGGAATCCAACTAGACACCGAGCTGTCGCTGCAGATGTGGCGCCACGGCTACCAGGTGGGCCTCTGGTACTCGGCGGTCTCCAACGGCGTGGGGGGGCGCAAGACGCGCACCAACAAGGCGCAGAAACGTGCGCGCACGCGAAACGATGCGCTCAACGCCGAGCGGTGCGAGCGCGTGCTGCGAGAGCACGATCCTGGCGCCGTGCTCGCAGCGAACGCGGCGCTCGCCATGCTCGCACAGCCAGCGCAAGTGAGGGAGCGAGTGTACGCTCGCCTGGGTTTGCGGAGGCCAGACCGCTGCGCCGCCGGGGATGGTTGATGGGCAGGCAGGTGTTCTGCAAGCTCGCAGTCCCAGTCGCTGTCGCACACGCGCGTGACCACAATCACGCACCCACTGTGCCTACTCTTTGCTCGCATGTCCGTTTACATCCTTTACTTCGAATTTTTTAGGTCGGATCTGCTTTCGCGGATAACTATGCTACTCGCCCAAACGATACCACGACGACGCCAATTTACGCGCACTTGTTCCAGCGCCGTGTCTTTCTCCCGGTCTGCAGTCAGCGTGTCTGCCACGCTCACGCGGACGCGCACTGCTACGGCATGGACCCAGGCGACACAGCCTTCGACCCTGATGAAGACGCCTTCGAAGCCATTGCTGCTGCGGCTCATGAGGAGCGCAAGCGCAAACTCCGACGATGCTTCGTGACCCAATGTGGTGGCGACTGCGACGAACGTATTTCAGATGCCAACTTCAAAGCGACTGCTGGAGGGACACAGCTCCAGCGGGCCACATGCGACATGCATTCCAACCCAGGGTCACAGGCCGTGTTCAGCACCCGAGGCCGGTGCGTCTCGGTGGTCCGCAACAAGGAGCTGCGCAGCATCCTTGAGAAGGGACGCACGCGCGCCGTGGTCGGCTCGAAAAAGAACGAGGCGGCACACAACTTCGGGTGGAAGTTCCCACGCGGCGTCGATGGGCAGCGTGCAGATCGCTTCTTTCGCAATGGTGCCGACCGCGGCTTTCTATGCATCACGTACGACAACCTTACCGACGACGAGGGCGAGGCGACCCTCGTCCTATGGAGATCTGACACTCCGGTGTCCAGTGCCTACGCGGTCATGCCTGTATGGGCGGACCGGGGTCTCCGTGTGACGATCGACGCGAGCGAAAATCGCCTCACATGCCACGGCCCAGCAGTAGGTCCACTCGGCAAGCGCCGAGAGCGCTCGTAACGACGCTCGAAGCGCTCGTGACGACGCACGAAGCGCTCGTGACGACGCTCGTAACGGACGGCAAAGATCGTTGCGGATTAGAAGCTGAGTGTGAGCAAACTTGTGGCTCTGCGGCGGAGCTGTATCTGTCGTGTCTGTGTCTGTTCCCTCGCGGCTTGGCCCAGCGCGCCGTGGCCCAGCGCTACCTCAAAATGCGTCGCCCTTCACGCGAGCGCTGTGGTGAGCGCTTCACGAGCCGCGGTAGGTGGAATACGACCAAGGGGAGCAGAGGAGGGGCACATGGTAATGAGCCTCCGGGTCATCGATGCCAAAGCGCAGCGGCACGTCAGCCAGGAAGGGCGTGCCAGAGATGGGCACACCGGCCGCAGCAAAGTAATCTCCCACACCAAAGGTCCATTCGTAAGTCCCCACAGTGAAGGCCGCGCCCTTGAGCGCGGGGCCACCCGTGAGCCGCCCGTCGGCGTTCGTGACGAAACTCGCCAGCGGCTGCCACGCGCCACTCGCCTCGTCGAGCCGGCGCAGCTCGATGGTCATGCCCGCAGCCGGGCAGCCACGCGCTGTGTCGAGCACATGGCACGTGAGGAAGCCGGTGGGGTTGGGGCTGACGAGCGCACGAAGCCGCATCCATGCGATCTTGTGCACCTGCGCAATCGCCGTGCTCCTCTCCTCGTGGGCGCTGTTGTGGAGGCGCGCCGCGAACGAGGCGAGGATCGTCGCCTTGTTCGCATTGCGCACTGCCAAGATGAATGGGAAGCCAAACTTCGCCTTGTACGCGCCGTTGAGCTCATTGAATTGCTGCAAGTCGCGCGCCAAATGACCACAGGATCGGACGCGTGAGGGATCAGGCAGAGTGGTTCCAGGGGGATGGGCTTTGTGTGCGAAGCATACCTTCATCTCGTCCTCAGTGAGGCTGCCGAGACCCGAGCGTCTCTGTTCTTCGGTGGACTCGGCGGTGAGCTCGCCCGCGAGCGCAGCCTTTCCAGCTAGGTCTGGGTGCGCACGCAGCAACGCGACGTGCTCTTCGTCCGTTGCCGCGGTGCAAGCGGCACGCAGCGCGTCCCTCAAGGCGGAGAGCGATTCAAAGGGGCGGGCCTCGTAAGCACGCTCGGCGATCCACGGGCTCTTCTCGTAGACCGATCCGACCGCATCGACGAACGCCTCCTTTGAGTACGTCGAGAGCTCGGCGGCGGTCGGAAGCGCGGCCGGAAGCGCGCTCGGAAATGCACTTTGCATTTTGTCTCCCTCAGGCTACAGGGCGTCGTCTCGGGCATGGCCCTCGGTTTCGCTTTTACCATGACTGCAGCGTGTTTCTTGCACGATGATGACGAACTTCCTAGTTTGGAAAGATCAACGCCTTATGGGTACTAGCGAAATTGAGTAGCTCGAGCGAGCGAGTTCCGAGTACGCAGTACATTGCGTGTTGGACCGAGGGGAGCGGAGTCTGGCGCCGTCGTCCTTTGAGACGGTTGTGTGGTGAGCGCGGGGGACCGCGACGAAACTGACTGACTGACTGCCTTATGGGTGCACTCAAACCAGACAGCAAAAGTCAAATGCAAACCTGATTCCGACTCGTCTCTCACCCAGCAATGCTGCAGCAACTCCCCGACGGAAAGGCGGGGTCTTCGCGGTATTTCGAAGCTTGGCGAGCCTGGTGAATCAGTTCTTGTCCACTTGTAGGACCGGCCGTACCGTATGGTTTCGCCATCTGTAGACACTCGCGCATCTCAAAGTCCACCCTTTTGCTATCATCGTGAGTGCAATCTGCGCACACTCTCCGGCATGGCCGTTTGGCGGCACAACGGGCACTCTGGCTTGTCGGATAGCCACTCGTGGATGCACGTCCAGCAAAAGACGTGGCCGCAAGCTGCTGCTGTGGGAGATCGCCGGGGTGAGAGGCATAGGGAGCACGTGCGAACGCGCCTGGTGATGCGCGAGCGTCCGGTGGTGGTGGTGGTGATGGTGGTGGTGGTGGTGGTGGCGGCAGCGGCAGCCACAATGTCGGTTGCGCTGGCCGGAGCTGCCACAGCGGATTCACGGATGGCGAGCGCGGCAGCCTGCTGTGCCCGACGCACCAGGGCGGTGAGCGACCGCAGTGCTAGGCCCATCACCAGTAATCCGAAGAGCACTTTAGCGTGCACCGATCCCGAAGGTGACTGCACCGAGCTCCGGAGGGCAGGCCTCCAGAACCAGCCGTAGAGCATCAGGGCAACAGTGGCCGCCTTGGTCCATTCCGCCCCCGTGCCAAACACGTCCGCCGCCTCGCGCTGGGAGTGCGTGGCTCGGAGCAGCGACGTCCACAGCCACTGCACATCCTCGGCCATACAGGTGCTCGCCACGAGGTCCAGCGCCCTACGCAAGGCCTTGGTCAGTGGGCCATCGCCGTTCGTCTGCTGTCGAACGATGCCGCATCTCTGCTCGCCTAGCGATGACGCCGCGAAACACGCGGGTAACAGGGTAAAGATGAGAGCTGTCGATGCATGCAGCTGGGCTCGTGAGTGTGTGCTTTGATTGAGCAAGGTGAGCGCTGTGCGCAATTGAGCAGCCAGGCGTTGACGGCGGGCACAGTCCCATTCGGCGGCATGCAGCAGATGGGCAGCTGATGACGAGGGAAGCGCCATGTGCGCTTGCGCTTGTGGGAGGCACAGCACACACCGCGCCGCGCGGGGTCGCTTCTTCGATTTCGCGAGTGTGAATGAAACGAATGGGAACACGGCGAGGGTGCGCTCACATGAGTCATCACATGAGCGCGGCTGTACTGCGTCGACCCGTTTTAACTTGACACAGTACAGCCGCGCGCGCAGGGGCGGGCACGCGGAACTTCTGTAGGACCCGTTGACCCGTTTTACCACATTAGCACACTCACACACGCACACCAAACAAAGCTGGCAGCCATCACACAACAACACTAAACGGTGGCGCCGCCATAGAGACTACTGTACGGGTCGATTCACGGCCCGAACGCTCATAAATCCAAAATCCATTTAAACTCGCCTGCGACCAACTGACTCACCTTCTGTGCGGGTGGCCTAGCCTGGCCCTGCCATGCGCCTCTAGTATCAACCATCGACTAACACCACAATCTCGTCAAAAATTGCCTCTCAGACTCTGAGTCTCTTTAGTATCAAGAAACATACTCTTTGAATCCCACGCTGGACGCCGCTGGGTCATGTTGAAACCCGCACTTAAACCCCACCCGAGGCTGAATTTCACACCGCCTCTTTGGCTGCCATATTCAAGCAGCAGCAGCACAACGAAGCGCGTGTCCAAGGGCTGTGCTGACTCACGCCTTGGGACGCGAGTACTGCGTGTACTGGCCGCTATCCGAGTGCAGCCACGTGGCGTCTACGGGCTTGTGCACCTCTCCTCGCGGCAACAGCCCCGTGCCCAGGTTGAACTGCGCGTGCTGCCGGCTGTTCATTCCGGCGTGCCAATGGGCGAACTCGACGCCGCGTGCGCGGTGTGGCGCGGGCACGAGCGATGTGCCAGACATCTCCTGGGACCAGAAGCCCGCATAGAAGGGAGCAACGTGCGATGAGCGCCGCGGCGGTGGTGACTCCATGAGCCGTTGGATGACAGGCTCGCTGGAAACTTTTGTCAGCCGCTTCTTGCGCTCCTGGCCAAGGTCCACCTCGCCGAGCGCGTCCAAGAAGTGCGGCTTGACATGCGCCACCCGCTCGGGCGCTGATGGCCACAGAGTCTTGGGCTGTATCTTGGGCGGCGGCGGAAAGAGCACCGCACGAGCGGCCACCATGTGTGGCGGTCGGGCCTCCCAGCGCCGGTGCTGGGCCATGACCGACTGCTGCCAAGTCAGCGGTCCACCGAAAGGCGGCTCGATGGTGATCATGTGGAAATGTGAGGGGGGGGAGCGACGGAGTTGAATGAAACAGTCCAGGGCGATGTGCGGAGGAAGTTTGCGCGGATTTTCGCCTGAGGGCTAAAATCCGCATTCATCAGAGTCCACTCGAATAAATACAATTTCGTTCATTCGAGCTGTGATTCGCCCTTCACAGCAGTTTTCACAGCGCGCAAAGTTCCGTCGCGGCGTCGCTCGGCTTTCTGCGGCGATGGGATGGAACGAGCAGATCGACGCGATGATCCTATCCAAGTCGGCGGCCAAGGTGCGCTTCATCGGCATCCTGGTCCTGCTCGTAGTCTTCACTCTCGACGGCGTCACAGTCATCCTGCTGCGCGAGGCGCCTCTGCTTGTCGCGTCCACCATGGAAATGGCGTCAGGCGACGCGGCAGACAGCGCGCCCGACTGGTCCTGGGACGGCTTGCTCGACGGGCTCGGAGACTTTTCCGGCGACACCGTCGATTGCTGCCTCCTGTTCCTCATCCGGCTCGTAGTGCTCTGCGCGATCGGTACGATCGCCGTGCGCGTGGGCCAGCCGCAGCTCGACAACTTGATGCCGGCCTCGCCGGCGCGTTCCAATGGCGTGTGCAGCGCGTGCCACCCGCATGGCATTAATGCCACCTTTTCGAGCACCTCGACCGCGCCTCTTCTCATCAACCAGCCCGCGTCATCCGCCGCTGCCGTCGACGACATCACCGCCGCCAGCGGCAACGCACCCTCGGCAACGCCCAAACCGACGACGGAGGTCAAGGAGGAGCACCTGCTCTCGCACCAGCGCAAGCTCGCCGCCGAGCAGCGCAAGAACGTCGCCATAGGCGCCCTCTTCCTATCCGCGACGGCGATGCAGGTCTTCGTGGGAATCAAGTGCATCGGGTTCGTGGGCGAGTGGGCAGAGTCACCCGAGCTCGAGACCCTGCAGGTGAGTGCTGCCGATTGGCTCTCTGATGGGAGCTGATTATGATGGATTGCGAGACTCATTCGGACTCTGATTATGATGGATTGCGAGACTCATTCGGACTCTCGGTACCCGTGTGTGCAGGGCGCGCTCATGGGCGCGTCAGTGCTCTTCGTCAACATCGAGGCGTGGCTCGTCAAGCGGCTCGTCAACGCCCTCACTGCCGAGGAGGGTTTCATGGTGCCCGAGTTCCACAAGCACCGCCTCTACTTTCGGGTCGACTTACCGATGCACCGGTGCGACATGTGCCGCAATCAGTCGAGAGGCGGCATGTACCACTGCCAAATGTGCGACTTTGACGTGTGCCCCGCGTGCTTCAACAAGAAGGATAAGGCGACGGGCGAGGGCATCCTCCGAGGCGACAAGGGTGTGAAGCAGGGCGAGCACCTGACGTTCACACAGTATTTGGGGCGCGCGATGAGGCTGGTGCTGCCCCACATCCCTCTCTTTGTCGTGGCCATCGCGTGCCTCGCGTCCAAGAGCATCATCAACCTCTTCCTCCCGAACCTGCAAGGCCGCATCCTCGATCACGTCGTCGCCGCGCGTGCCGCGTGCGCCGCCAACGCGTCCGCCGCCCTCTCGGACGAGACGCCCGACACGGCGCCCGCCTGTGACGAAGCGAGGCAGAGCTTCCGCGAGACGGTGGCGCACTACCTGTCGCTCTCGATTGTGCTCGGCATCCTGGGCGGGCTCCAGTCGCTCTCGTTCATGGTCGTCGGTCGGAAGATCATGGTCTGGATCCGCGGCCAACTCTTCCGACGCATCGTCGTGCAGGATATCGCCTTCTTCGATGGCTTCCGAACCGGCGACCTGGTGCAACGGCTGACGGGCGACGTGCGCGCGATGATCCAGCCGTTGCAGAACACGCTCGCCACGCTCCTCTCGAATCTCATCCTTCTCTTCGGCGGGGTCGTCATGTGCTTCGTCACCTCGTGGCGCCTCTCCATGCTCGCGTTCACCACGGTCCTGCCCATCATGCACGTGACCGAATCCTATGCGTGGTGGTCGGGCAAAATCAACAAGCAGATCTACCAGCACTACGCGGACGGCGCCTCGATCGTCACCGAGGCGTTCCAAAACGTGCGCACCCCCTTTTCGCGCCGTCTCGAGCGCTCGCCTGATTGCACCTGATTGCACCTGATTGCACGCCTTCGTCAGGTGCGCACCGTTCGCGCCGTCTTGAGCGCTCGCCTGATTGCACCTGATTGCACCTGATTGCACGCCTTCGTCAGGTGCGCACCGTTCGCGCCGTCTCGAGCGAGCCATTCGAGATCGAGCGCTTCGAGGTCACCTTGCGATTGGCGCTGAGCAAGGGCGTCAAGGACGCGATCTTCGGCGCCTTCTCGAACGCGTTCAACAACTACCTCGACCTGGGCGCAGGGGTGCTCATCCTATGGTACGGCGGCTCGATCGCGATGGAGCCCGAGGGCAGCATCACTGTGGGCAATCTGATCACGTACCAGCTCTACTGGAACATGCTCAACAACTCGCTGCAAGCGCTCAACAACGTGCTCAACGAGTTCACACGCGCAGCGGGCGCGGCCGAGAGAGTACTCTCCCTCGTGGACCTGACGCCCGACATTGACCCAACCGCCGGCCTACCGGTCGAGCAGGCGGTGCATGCATGGTCGATCGAGTTTCGTCAGGTGAGTGCCACTGATGAGCCCTGATGAGCCCTGATGAGCCCTGATGAGCCCTGATGAGCCCTGACGGCTCAATGCGCTCGAGTTTCGTCAGGTGCACTTTCGGTACCAGATGCGGCCGTTGCAGACGGTGCTGGATGGCATGTCGTTCCGCATCCAAGAGGGGACGGTGTGCGCTCTCGTCGGCCGATCCGGCGGCGGCAAGTCGACAATGATCCACTTGATGCTTCGATTCTACGACCCGACCGAAGGGTCGATTGCCATCGGCGGCGTCGACCTGAGGGATTTGCATCTGCCCTCTGTCCACCGCCGGATCGGGGTCGTCTCGCAAGAGACTCAGCTCTTCAACGCGACGATCCGAGAGAACATCGCCTACGGCGCGCCCGACGGTTACACCGAGGAGGAGCTCGTCGCCGCAACACGTGCTGCCCAGGCGCTCGACTTTATCCACTCCTTTGAGGACGGCTTTGCGACGCGTGTGGGGGAGCGCGGCCAACGGCTGAGCGGCGGCCAGAAGCAGCGCATCGCCATCGCGCGCTGCCTGCTGCGCCGGCCACGCCTGCTGCTTCTCGACGAGGCCACGTCAGCGCTCGACACCGAGTCCGAGGCCGCTGTGCAGAAGGCCCTCGACGAGATGATTTGGGAGCGTGGCGGATACACCGTCCTGCTGGTCGCCCATCGGCTCTCAACGGTCGTCAACTCGCAGACGATCGTGGTGGTGGACAAGGGGAAAGCCGCTGAGATTGGGTCGCATGAGGCGCTGCTCGCCCAGGACGGCGCGTACGCCAGCCTCGTGGCGCACCAACTGCTCAAGCAGAGGGAGCAGCTCGATCAGGACACGCAGGCGGGCACCAGCGGTGCCGCTTCTGGCGCCGCGCCGTCGGGCGGGCGCGGCCGTGGAGGCGGCCGCGGATGAACAGGTATACGATAGGAGGCCGAATTTGGCGCGATTGCGATAACTAAGTGTTCAAGGTTCATTTCCACAGAGAGAACATCAGAACACAGGAAACTAAGCTTACGACCCCATCGGTGCGCTTGGTGTGGCGATTCAGATGAGATGACCTTTTTTCGAAGAATCTAATATGATGTGACGCTTTTCGCAAAAAAAGCTGACCTTTTCTCACCGCGGCACCGTGGACTGAAGGTGGAGTCGACACTTCACGATCATGGCCGAGCGCTCATGCCCTCGCTGCACATTGCTCACGAGCAACCAGGACGCTACGACGTGCGAGCTGTGCGGTGCGGCTCTTCCTCGACTCGGACCGCCAGCTTCCGCTCAGCCCAAGGTCACAGGCAAGCGCAAGCAGCCAGCACCAGACGCCAAGCAGCGCGGCATTGCTGCCTTCTTCGGCGGCGGCGGCAACGGCGCCGGGAGAGAAGCTCCCGCCGCAGCGCCATCGGCGGTCTCCGCAGCGCCATCCACGGCCGCCTCAGCGCCATCAGTCCCTCATGCCGCGCCGACGCCCGCTCGTGCGCAGGCCATGCATGCGGCCTCCCTGCCCGCCAGGCCGTCGCAGCAGCTGTCCGTCCAGCTTGCCTTAGACGACGGGCCACCGCCCGACCTGAGCCTGCCGCTCGCTCAGTACCAACCGTCTCGGGCGGGCTGGCAACCGGGCACGCCAGTGCCGTACGCGCACGTCGCGGCTGCGCTCGACGCCGTCTCAGCTACACGCTCACGGCTGGCCAAGGAGCTCGCACTCACGAATGCGATGCGCGCGCCGCTCGCGCTGGGCGCATGCGCCGCGGATCTGGAGGCGCTGTGCTACCTACTCTCACCTGCCAAGGATGCGCAGTCGGGGGGGCACCGGCTTCGCCCCGACTGGTCGACAGACGCGTGTCCCCTCGGCATCACCTCGAGTGCCATCACGGGCGCCATCGTCGAGGCAACTGGCGCGAGCCGAGCGCAACTCTCGGCCGCCTATGAGCGGCTGCGCGATTCGGGCGATGCGGCGCTCTACGTGCGCGACGGGTGCGGCGGCGGTCGGCAGACGCTTCTCGTGCGCCCCTCGCCTCTCAGCGCTGCGGCCGTCCACCGCTCGTTGCTTTCTGTGGGCACGATGGGCGGCGCTGGCGTGGAGAAGGCGAAGGCGAGCCGGTTGGGCGCGTTGTTGCGAGCGGCGCGTGGCACGGAGCTCAAATGGCTCGTGCGCACCTTGGTGCCGCACATGCAATGCGGCATCTCGCTCGAGGCCTCGGTGCTACCAGCGCTCGCCGCTGCCGCGATCGTGCATGCACATGAGATGAGCGGCGGAGGCGGCGGTGGAGGCGGGGGTGGAGGCGGAGGTGGAGGCGGTGCAGGTGGCGGGGTCGGTGGCGGTGGAGCTCGTGGCTGTAGCGGACGTGGTGTCTCCTCCTCCTCCTCTTGGTTGCCGCCCGCTGAACGGCTGCATCGAGCACAGGATGTGATCCGTTCGGGCTATGCACTGCGGCCCGATGTGGCCGTCCTCGTCGCGGCGGTGCTCTCCGGATGTGACGAAACCGGATGTGACGAAACCGGAGATCCTCTCGAGATGCTGAGCGCGCGATTGCATGCGGCGTGCACGCCGCGCGTGGGGGTGCCGTTACAGCCCATGCTCGCCAAGCCGTGCACCTCCATCGTCGATGCGATCAAGATGCTGCGCGGAGCGGCGGGTGGAATGGTGAGTAGCGCGCCTGCTGAGAGCGCGAGCCACGTGTCGCCTGCCTCAAAATGGGTCGCAGCCGAGCACAAGTACGATGGGCAGCGCGCCCAGGTGCACCGCAGCGCCGATGGCACCATCACCATGTTCTCACGCAAGCTGGATGCGATGACCGCCAAGTACCCCGACGTTGTCGAGGCCATCCGCCAGAGTGTGCGCACGGCGCGGCCCTTTGTAGCCGATGCTGAGATTGTGCCCATGCAGGTGCCCAGGCTCGACGCGGGCGAGGCCGCGACGGCGGAGGCGGGCGAGACAGCGGCGGCACCGTCAGGCGATGTGGCGGCGCCGGGTGTCCCTGTCGAGTCGCATCTTGGGACCTTCCAGTCGCTCTCCACCCGAAAGCGCAAGAACGTCACCACCGCCAACGCGGCGGCGACCTCAGTCCCGGTGAGGCTCGTGCTCTTTGATCTGTTGATGCTCGGTGACGAGAGCTTGTTAGCGCGCCCACTGAGCGAGCGGCGCGCTCTGTTGCACGCCGAGTTCACACCCATACCAAATGCGGTCAGCTTCGCGATGGCGACCGATCTGGACCTTGGCGTGGAGGGCGTCGGCGGCGGTGGCGGTGGTGGCGGTGGCGGCGATGGCGGTGGCGGCGATGGCGGCGCGAAGGACGCGCCGCGCGTGCTCGAGGCAGCGCTTCTGCGCGCGGTGGCCGATGGTTGCGAGGGGCTGCTTCTCAAGCGGCTGGACTATCCATACCAGCCAAGCTGGGGCACACGCCGCTCGGACGCATGGGTCAAATGCAAGAAGGATTGTACGTCGGCTCGCTCGCCTGTACCTCTGCAATCCCCTCTGCACAGTCAACCTTGCCATCCACTCTGCCACGTTCTTGTTCCTGTGTGCTCGCAGACATTGAGGGGATGGGCGACTCGCTCGACTTGGTGCCCATTGGCGGCTGGCGTGGGCAGGGGCGCAAGAAGCGCTGGGTGTCGCCGTGGCTGATGGCCACCTACGACGCGCGCACAGGTACCTTTGGCTCAGTCTGCCGCGTGATGAGCGGCTTCACCGACGCCTTCTACAAGGAGAACACCATCAAGTACCTCGGCAGCGAGATTGGCAGCGAGATTGGCGCTGATGGCAGCGGCGGGCAGGTAAGTCGCGGCGGCGAGGAGGAGGAAGGCGCGGAGGATTGCCAAGAGGAGGACGAGGACGAGGAGGAGGACGTCGAGCCCGAGGTTTTGCCAGAGGAGGCCGTGGCGGCCATGGCGGGCGGCGAGGACGGCGCGTCCGGAACGAGTGCGTCGCTGCTGTTACGAGGACCCGCAGAGGGCGTTGAGACGGGCGAGAACGCGCAGTACTGGTTCCAGCCATGCGAGGTGTGGGAAGTGCGAGGGGCCGACATCACCCTCTCGCCAGTACACATGGCGGCGGCCGGGCTGGTCGCCGAGCGCGGCCTGTCGATGCGTTTCCCGCGCTTCATCCGCAAGCGGCCCGATAAAAGGCTGAGCGACGCGACGACGCCCGAGATGCTCGCGGCCATGTTCCGTAAGCAGACGCAAGGGCAGGCGGATGAGTGATCGCACATAGCTATGTATTAGAACCGAGAATTCGCGAGTCATTATGCGTGAACAACCGACAACCGAACCGTGGAGCGTGATCGGTGGTGAAGGTCAAGCGGCCCCACACGGCGGCATTCTTGACGTGAATGACTTAGTGGGTCTTGTGGCGCCCGCGCCCACATTCAGTATTGCAAATGCCCGGGTGCACGTCACCGCACGGCTCACAGCACGCTATCGAGAGGTTCTTCGCACTTCGCATTATCGAGGCCGCACGCCCCTGCAACGCTCGGCACGGCCGGGTCCTCGCTCTCGCGCGTGGCATCCCCGCCTATACTGGCCCGGCGGGCGACGCCTCCGACCGGAAAGCATGGGCCACTGCCGCCCGCTCTCGACTTTTACGCACCTCGGATCTCCTCACTCACGCTACACTCACGCGCGCAGAGGGCCCCGCCACCTGTTCGAACATGCATCACATGCAGCTGCTCATGGGACCGACATGAGAATGGGAACCCACATGCAGTGTACAGCAGGGGGCAGGGGGGCGCAGCACGAGCCGACGCCCCTTCCCCCTGGCGCGCCCTCCCCGCACAATGCGCTCATGACAGCGCGAGGCGCGGCGGGTGGAACAGTCCGCGACTCGTGATGACGCGACTCATCAGCGTCTTTCGGGTGCCGTTCGAGTGAACAACCTCTGTGAACAACCCGAATCGGGCAGTCGCCGCGGCTCAGAAGGCGTCGACGATGGCGGCGCACAGCTTGTTGTTGCTCGGCGTGAGCAACGGGGAGAGTCCGGCCATGTCTTCAAGTGCCCCGCTGCACGCGCCGCCCTCGCCCAGGGAGGCCGCGCCCGCCGCGCCTCCTCGGCGCGCGGCGCCAGAGTACGTCGAGAACCAGTCCTCGGTCTCCGCCTGGGCGGTGGACATCGGGTGGGCGGCCGACATGGGCGTGAAGCCCATGCCGCTCGGGGTCACCGCCATGCCGTCCGTCGTCACCACGACGTCGCCCGACATCTCGACCGCGGAGCCGCCGTCGACCAGTTTGAGGTCGAGCTTGAGGCCGTGCGCGGCCGCGGGGGCGGCCGTTGAGGAGGCCGCTCCGAGCCCGGACGAGACGCGCGACGAGGCTGCGGCGATCAAGTCGTCGACGCCACGCTCGAGGTCGCGCTCGAGGGTGCCCGTCGGCGAGTGAAGCGCTTCGGTCTTCACGGAGCCGTCAGAGCTTGAGCCATCGTGAAGCTCCCACTGGGAGAATGGCTTAAAGTGCACCGCGCCCGCGGACGTGGAGTCGCCCTTGGTCACGCGCATCAGCTGCTGGATCAGCGCGTCGCGCCTCTCGCCCTCCTCACTCTCGCATGCGAGCTGCGTCGCCAGCTGTAGGATGCGCTGGCGCTTTCGTAGCGCGGCGCCCTCGACGTCGGCGCCGGCGTCGGTCCCGTCGGCAGTGACGGCGACGGCCTCCTCGTCCTCGACCTCCTCGTCCTCCTCGCCCCACATGCTCTCGACGCCCGCCTCCTCCTCCTCCTCCTCCACCTTGAGCGCCTTCTTTCGCTTGCTGCGTGAGCGCTTCTTCTTCACCACCCCGCTCCCGGCGCCCCCTTCCCCTTCATCGAGACCCTCCTCCTCCAGGGCGCCGTCGTCGGCGCCGTCGTCGGCGCCGTCGTCAGCGCCGTCGGCGCCGCCCTCGCGCTTCTTGCGCTTCGAGCCGCCGTTCGAGCGCTTCGACGCCGGCTTCGCCTCGCTCTCGCCGCGCTCGGTCGCCTGCGCTCGCCGCTGCAACCGCTGCATCCGTCGCTGATTGGAGTTGAAGCGGTTCTTGATCGCGTTATCCGTGCGACCGGGCAGCCGCTTGACGATCTCGGACCAGCGCGTGCCGAGCTCGGCGACGCCATCGGCGATCAGCTGGTCCTCCTCCTCCGTCCACTCCCCCTTCTTCACCGCCGGGCACAGGTGGTTGAACCATCGCTCACGGCACTGCTTGCCCACGCGGCCCGTCATGTTCGACGCGATCAGCGACCAGCGCTGCGCGCCAAACTTGCCGACGGTCTCGATGAGCTGCTTGTCCTCGGCCTCGGTCCACGCGCGCTTCGCGTTCACCACCTTGGCCGCCGCGACCGCAGGCGTGTCGCCCGCCGCGATCAGCGCGGCAGTTGCCGCCTCGTCGCTCTCGGCGTTCTCAAGGAGCGTCGCGAGGTCGATCTCACCGTCCTTGAACTCCGCGACGAGGAGGGTCGAGGTCGGTTTGGCGGCGGCGGCGGCGGCGGCTGCGGCGGTAGCGGGTGCGGGTGCGGCGGCGGCGGCGGCGGCAGCAGCAGCAGCGGCGGCGGCAGCTGCCGCCGCGGGCGTCGCCGCCGCTGCGGCCGGCGGGGCTGGTGTCGGCACGGCAGAGGCCGACGGCGCAGCCGACGCCATGCCCGGAGGGACGGGCTTGGGTACAGATAAAATGGTGGGGGCAGCAGCGGGCCGCGGCGAGGGCACGGCGCTGACCGCCTTCTTGGTGGGTGATGGCAACGCAGGCACCGGAGCAGCCACCAGCGGGGCGGCGGGCTTTGGCAGAGGGGCGGTGCTGGCGGCCACAGTGGCGGAGGCGGTCGGGGGGTGCGTGGCGGGTTTTGGCGGAGCCGTCGGCGCGAGTTGCGGCTCCATGTCGCTCCCAGGGGTGCTGGAACGGTGGGAGGACAACCTTGCGGCTGCGGTTGGAAGACCACAGTTGAGAAAACGCTTCGCAACACGAAGACGCGAAGCCCTGTTTCGTCAAGAATTGGGTGACACACTCAACCGCCAGGGTCGTTACAACCTAACGATATGACAGGCATGAAGCGTCACTAAATGTATGTGTCATCGCGCGACTGAAACCACCATTCACGAAATTACATCAAAGCGGCTCTAGGCTCCAGAGGTCCCCGCTCCGCCGTCATAGACGGAGGTCGGAGCGCGCATGGCGCCCAAGAAGGCGTCATGCGGCGTCAGCACGAGCTCGGACAAGGGTGAGAAGCTGCCAATGATGCAACCCCCTGGCGGAGGCTTCATGGGGCTCGCCAACCTGAGCGCGGCCTTATCGCTCGACGAAATGCTCTCCGGGCTGGAAAAGGCGGCGCCGAGCGGCGGCCAGATGGGGCGCGCGCCATCGGTCGCCGATGGCTCAGAGCGTGGTGGCAGAGCGCCGAGCAGCCGCGGCGGCCAGAGCATGATGAGCCGGCGCTCGGTGGGTACACGACAATCGACTGGCCGCATGTCGACGCGTGCCAGCAGCTGTGGCAGCCGCGTTCGGTCGGTAATCGACGACAACATACGGATGCAGGCGCGCAAAGAGGCGCATAGCTACGGCCATGGACACCCGTCCGGCGCCGCCTCCGAGGCCGCGAGGCGCGCTCGCGCGACGGCGGACGCGATGCGCGACGCGGCCTCCCGCGTGCACGCCTACCGCAACCGCAGCGAGAACAACCCGTACGTGGACACGCTACACAGGCGAAATCCAACGTACATGGACACGCCCGACAGCTTCACGCCGCGCTCGACGGGCTCGCGCGACGGCTCGCACTATGGTGGCGAGTACGCTCGCACGCCGCGCTCCCACGCGTCGAGCCGTGCGAGTAGCCCCGAGTCGAATGGCGGCAGGTCGCACGCCGAATCGACGTGGACGACGCGCTCGTCGGTGTGCCCCAGCCCGCGGCGGCCGCGCGGGACGTCCCTCGGCCCCGTCTTCTGCTCGCCCAAGTCCGAGCGCCTGCCCATGCGCCCGCGCAGCGAGCTCGAGCCGCGTAAGGTTGCTCTCGGCCCGTTTGCGACCGTCGATGGGCAGCGCCCGCGCAGGGTTACGGAGATGCGGCGCTCGGCCGGCACGGTGAAGTGCTGAGATGCGAGGCACCAAGCTGGCAGACTCAGGCCCTTTAAGGCTTGAGCGTATCTAGGCTATGTTCAGGCCAATGGTTCAGGCTCTGGCTTCTGGTGAACTGGAGAAGTCCCACTGTACTATATAGGTCATATAGACGACTTATGCGTGGACGACTAGAGCGTAGAGGCTGTGGAAGGCTTACTAGTAAGGCTTTGGGGGCCCTGGCGGACCGCTGTCAAGCGTTGTCCCGGCGTCTTTTTGTCACAAGTTCTCCACGCCAACGGACGGTGAGTAGCGCTCGGGGGTTGGCCGAGTGTGATGGGTTGCGGTGCGAGCTCGGCGGCTTCCGGCTCCACTACGCCCGAGGAGCTCAGCAAGGCCTCGAGCCGTGGGCTGATACATATTTTAGCGCGCGTCGAGTCCGACTCCTTTCTGGAGGTCGTCAAGTCGTTCAGCAAGGGCTCATCGAGCTTCGAAGACCAGAAGAGCTGGGCCGCGTGGCTCGAGGCGGTGCACAAATGCATCGACGCCATCTGGAAGCCGTTGCTCGATGCGATCGAAGCGCAGGCCGCCTCATTGAGCGGCGGCGGCTGGGCGGCGCTCGACACCGCCGTGCTCCTCAAGCTGATGCTCAGTGCGGCAGGCAACCGCATCGAGTCGATCCGTTTGGCGACGGCGGCGCTGGTCGACCTGGGCGGCGCGCTCTGGGAGTGTCAGCGCCCGCACAGCACCACAGCAAAAGCGGGCACGGCCGCCAGCGAGGCTGCCTTCCAGAGTGCGCAACTCGGCCGGCTGCTCGGGCTGATCTCGATGGCACTGTTCCGAACGGTGGGCGTCGAGGATGCTGCGGGGCTGGAGCGGAAGCTCGGTCCATACGAGGAGCTGCGCACGCGCTTCGGCATCGGCTCAGCCAACCTGTGCGCGCTCCTCGACGGCCGTTCGAAAGGCGTGCTCCTCTACCTCGAGGCTGTCCAGTTAGGCGACTCGCGCCTCAAGTTGGCGGTCCATCGACCCCAGGCTTTCAAGGATGGCCTCACGGCCTTCGAGGGCTCCGCGCAAAAGGCCAACGGCTCGGTCGGCTCCGTCAAGCTCTTCCCGCGCTTCCACTCGGAGGCGGGCGGTGGCTGGGAGGAAGGCGAGGGCCATGGCCCGCGAAAGGAGCTCTTCGCCCTCTTCGGAGAGCAGATGCTCGGTGGCAGCGCCGGTGCCAGCGCCGGTGCCAGCGCTGGTTCCAGCGCCGGCAGCAGCGGGGGAGGCGGGAGCGGCGGCGGCGGCAGCAGCGGGATGCGCAGCGGCGGCGCCAGCGGCGAGGCCGTGGTGCTGCCGTACGCCTCCGCGTCACGACAGCACTGGCTGCCGCTCGAGGGCCCTCCCTCGAGGCGATCCAGCGAGCGCGAACGCTTGCTCCGATTCGCTGGTTGGGTGCTCGGTCAGAGTGTGTGCAACCGCGCGCCGCTGCAGCAGCGCGGGCTGCCGCCGCTCCTCTTTCGCGCCCTGCACGCGGGTGAGCCGCCTCCGCCTTCGATGGAGATCCTCGCGGAGTTTGACCCGATCGCCGCCCAGAGGCTGGCTCTCGTCGCCCGGATGCCGTCGCTCGAGTTCGCGGACTTGTGCGAGCTCGATGGCCTCGAGCCCGCAGCGACCTCTCGGGATGGATACGTCAAGGCCGCCGCCGCGCGCCTGCTCTACGGAGAGCAGCAGGAGGCTCACTGGCAGCTGGCGGCGCTCTGCGAGGGCTTTGAGACGGCCCTGCCTCGCTCGTGCCTCGAAGCGGCACGCGTCAGCGCTCTGCAGCTCGGCCAGATCATCAGTGGCGTGGGCGGCGGCGCGGCCGGAGACGAAAAGGACGAGGCCGTCGGCGGCGCGTCCGACTTTGCGCTGCGCGCCGCCTTCAGGGTCGCTGTGTCCGACGAGCTCATCGCGAGCGGACCGCTGATGACAGCGTTTTGGCGCGTCGTCGATGGATGGGCTCCACCCGCAAAGCGACGGCTGGTTCACTTCATTACTGGGAGTGAGCGGTTGCCGGCGCCCGGCTCGGAGCTGATCACGATCACACCCGCGTCCACCGAGGCAGACGAGAGCGCCTTGCTCGGCATGCTGCCACAGGCGCACACGTGCGATAATCTCCTCGAGCTCCCGAATTATTACCACGCGCTCATCGCCCGCAACAAGCAGCTGCCCCCCCAGACAGCCGTTCCACAGTCCACAGCCCAATCGCGAGCTGTTCCACAGCTCCAAGAGCTCGAGCAGGTCTTGCACGAGCGGCTATGGATGGCAGTGCACGAGTGTGCCGCATACGGCATCGACGAGCTAGCGGCGCCTACGGTAAGGCTGACGTCCTCGCAGTCACGCTCACCGAGGACTGTCGTGAGCACTTTGCCCACCAGCTCCACTCGCGCTGTGAGCACTTTGCCCACCAGCTCCACTCGCGCCGTGCCCTTCTCCAGCCGCTCCAATGCCCGAGTGGCGCCAGCCGATGAGGAGGACGATCTCGCCGATCTCGACATGCTGATCGCTGACACGAGCGACGAGACCAGCGCCCACCACAGCGCTCCTTTCGCGCGGCCCACGGCGCAGCCCACTACGGCGCTGACTACGGCGCAGCGCACGGTTGGACAAACTCGAGCAGCCCGCAGAGATCACGAGGATGCTGAAGGCGGCGTCGACAACATCGACGAGCTTGGCAGCATCGATGATCTGCTCGTTGAGTTCCATCAGAAACCCGAGGTCAGCCAGGTGCCACGTGGTTCCGGACCACGTGCGGAGCCACGGTTGCCACGCCGCGACGTGCTCACAACGGCTGCGAAGGCCGCGCCCAACATGGCGCCGCGTCCAAAGGTGCACGCGATCAAGGCGGCATCGGCGGATGAGCTAGATGAGCTCGAGCGCGAGCTCGAGAAATTAGAGCTGTAAGCCGAGCGGGGCACTGAGGCATCGTCATCGGACATCTAAGGTAATAGGCATCGTCATCGGACATCGGCATGCGACCGTCGGCCGTCCTTGGTCCTACGGCCCGGCGTGGCCCCGCCGCGGTGTGTGCACTGGAGGGTGCTGTGCGCGCCGCCCGCCGGTGAACGGCTCAGAAGCCGGGAAGCGGGATGGTATTCAAGGGATTATTATACCTAGTACGGTTATGGTCGCCGCGTGACTTGTCGGTGACGGTCGCGGTGAACGTGTGTTTGCGTGTATCGTGCGTGCCGCGCGGTGACCGATTTACGTTACCACCCCGCGCCACTCTGCACTCTCATCTCTCGGGGTCGCCCGCGGTCCGGCTCCGGGCGCGCGGGAGCGACCGAGAAACGGTGTTCGGTGACGAATGTGGAATCCGCAATCCCGGAAAAACGACGAATTCGAATCCGATGACGCGATTGGAGATATCGCGGACGTGTCGTGTACGTGTGAGTGGGGTCGCGCGTCGTGAACACGTGAGTTTAAAGTCCGTCGCGCGTCCGCCGTGAGTGTGACACTGGTCACTGCCAGGGGCGGTGTCGGCAACTGCAGCCGTGCGTTCCGGTAGTCGCCGAGTCGCCAGTATGAAAAGTATCCGGCCGGCGCGCACGACACGGCCGGACGTTTATTTTTAAGCCGGATTTTGATACAAATGAAACGATATGTCGTCGCAACGCAGCTCTCCGAAGACCCTCTGCACAAAAACGGATCGGTGCACACAGTGTGCTGAGACACTGCTGCATGTCGTAAAACATTGGGGTGTGACGGCTGAGAGGACGCGTTCGCGTGCGGTCCCGCCGCCGCCCCCACGGTCGTCCCCGGGGCATGGAGGGGGGCGATATCGTCTCTACATCGCCTTGGCTTTCTTGGCCTCCTCGGCCAGCTTGATACTCTCGCGCTTCCACATGCCCGTGCCACGCTTGCGCTCGGTGACGCTGCCGCACATGGCGGCAAAGTCGATGATGAGCTTCGTTGGGTTGAACTGCTGCAGCACGCCGTACTCGGAGGCGGCGTAGTCAAAGGGGTACTTGTGGTGCCAGTTGTGCCAGCCCTCGCCAATCGACGCGATCGCCACGAGCGGGTTCTCGGCCGGGTTCGACTTGGGGTCGTACGGCCGCTCGCCCCACAGATGAGCAGCGGAGTTGACGAACCACGTCATGTGGAGCACCCACACATAGCGGACAGCGCCCGGCACGAAGAAGCCGACGGCGCCGCTCTCGCCCCAACCGTACGACGCGACGATGGCCGGGAAGGCGAAGCACCACAGGATGTTCCAGTACGGGTCCCACTTCTTCTGGAACATGACGAAGCCGTCCTGGCGCAGGTCGTCCATGTTGACCTTTGCGCCCGCCTCGCCGACGCGCTTGTCCTTCTTGAGGTAGAGCCAGCCGATGTGCGCGAAGATGAAGCCGCGGATCGCATCGTGCGGATCGGCCACGGTCTCGCTGTGGAAGTGGTGCGTGCGGTGGTCGCGCGACCAGTGCCAGATCGAGCCCTGGTTGGCGATGCTGTTGGCAATCATAGTGAGGCCGCGGAAGATCGGACCAGCAGTGTAGCTGCGGTGCGACCAGAGGCGGTGCGCGCCGCCGGTGATGCCGAAGCCCGAGATGAGCCACAGCGCGAAGGACCACCACAGGGTCGCCGCCTTGGCCTGCGCGATGTACGTCAGGCCGAAGAGCGCGAGCACGTGCACGGCCGTAATGTAGCCGCCCATCGCCCACCGGACGTCCTTGAGCTTCCAGGGCGGCAGGCGCTGCTGCAGGTGGTATGGGACGCGCTTGTCATCCGACTCAGTAATCTGCGCAGGCGCGTCGACAGCGGCCATGGTTGCCGCCGACTAGCCTGCAGCACAGACGAGAGCCGAACGAGATGCTCGTTGAGATTAGGCGCCTAGGGCGCAGCCAATGTGAGTGCCTGATGGGCCACGCCAGCCAATCCGGCATGCCTGTACGATGCGCCAGCACGTAGCACGCAGCCCGGCAATGCGCCGCTCGCCATGGGAGCCAGACGCGGCGCACGGTTGGGGGCAGGCTGCACCTGGAAGGAAGGGTCAGCGAAGAAGTCGAACACTGTGATCCCGCTTGGCGATCGGGAATCCAAGCGAAGATGGAAATCGAGGGAATCTCCGGCGTCAGAATTGGGTCTGTAATCATAGGAGTCCAGAGGGCCGCCGCGCGCGCAGAAGCGTTTTACAAACTCCTGTGTGCCGAACCGAAAGTTGACGATTCTACGCCTGATGCGTCAGTCCGAGCAAGCTGCGACATTTTCGACGAGATCATCGCCAAGAGCGAGCTCGTGCGTACGCTGCGGTCGACCAGCACGGAGATGGATGCAGAAGCCGCCAACGTGGCCCTCTCCGAGCTGCTCGAGCTTAAGGCACGCTACCACACGCTGACGGGTGAGGAGTACCGCAAGAGCACAAAGCGCAGTCGCGCTGGGTCGGCGGCCGAGGCTCCCGAAGGAGGTTCCGCAGCTGCGCCGAGCGACAGTACCTGCGCAAGCAGTAGCGCCAACGGCCGTCGGCCCAAGCAGCCGCGCGTCGCCAAGCCCAAGGCGTCAGAGGAGCCCGTCGACCCGATGACGCTGCCACCGCCAGCGGACGACTTCCCGCCGTGGGCGCCGCGAGATTTTTTTCGCTTCGAGCTGGTGCATCGCTCGCGCAAGCCGGGCTCTCGCGCGCACGTCGGCCGCATCTTCACACCGCACGGCGTCATCGAGACGCCCGCCTTCGTGCCAGTATGGACAAACTCAGCGCTCAAGTGCCTCGACGAGCGCCATGCGGCGCGACGCGGGTGTGCAGCTCATGTTCTGCAACACTTACCACCTGCTCGTGCACCCCTGTTCGGACGTGGTGAGCGGCGCGGGCGGGCTCCACTCGTGGATGCAACACGAAGGGCCTCTGATCACCGATAGCGGTGGCTTCCAGGTCTTCAGCCTCGCAGAGCCTAACGAGGATGATGCGGCCGGGCCTGAAATGAAGCGCAAGAACAAGTCGCGCGTGGCGAACCGCGAGGGCGGCGCGGGCGGCAGTTCGTCGCTCCTCTCAGTGAGCGAGCGCGGCGCCCGCTTCCGCTCGTATCACGATGGGAAGGAGATCGAGCATGGCACCTGGCTCGTGCATGGCGACGTGGTGCTCACCGTGCGCGAGGAGTCGCGCTCGGGGCAGCTGCTCTGCCGCCCGGGCTTCCATGCCGACTTTGCGGCCGCTGCCGGAGTGCTCCGCTTGCCCTGCGCGATGCCCTCGATGGAGCTGCCTCGCGGCTGCCCGCGAGTGGTTTCATCGATGTGATGCTGGCGCCTCGGGCGGCGGCACCGGGTGCGGCGAGCGGCGGCGCGATCGCTGAGGCAGTCGACTTGCTCCGCCGGGCCGTCGCCTTCCACGGCGGCAGTGCCGCTGGTGCTGTTGGTGCCGCTGGTGCGCCGCGCGGCGCCAATGCCGCTACCGTCTTCGCGCTGGACGACGATGACGATTCGGCAGAGGCGGTGAGGGCGATCAAGGCGGCTGATGAAGTGGATGCAGGGCTGCCTCTCTCGAGCGTGTGGCCTGCAGCAGCAGCACCAGCCGTGGCGGCTAAAGCCGCCCGCTCTGCCGCGCCAGCCCCGCCAAGGGCAGCAGCCACCGCGCCCCGCCCAGCAACTGTTCCTTTGCCAGCTGCGCCACCCGTGCCGCCAGCGCCAGCAATGCCGGTACGAGCACCGAGGGCGACTTCAGTGGCCGTTACCGAAGCCATGTCCCCCGCGTCTTTGCTCACTCGATACGCTGCGAAGCCCAGCGGCAACGATGCGACGGCGTCCGTGGCCACACCAACGGCGCCGGCACCGACACCGCTAGGGAAGCCACCAGCCCCTGTGGTTGCCCTCGTGCCAGCGCCCGTGCTGGCGCCTGCCCCGTCGCCCGCGCCCGCGCCCGCGCCCGCGCCCGCGCCCGCACCTTTGCCAGAGCCTGCAGCCCCGCATGGCGTCGGAGCGGCAGATATAGGCGAGATGCTCGCGAGGGAGATTGAGCAGGAGCTTGATCTGGATGATGGGGAACTCGATCTCGATGAAGCGCTGACGAAACCTGTGACGGATGCAGATGCGCTCGATGCTGAGTTCGAGAGCCTTCTTGGGTGATGGTCGGGCGCATGCGGCACGACGGCATGGCGCACGTGGCGGTGCTTGTCGGTGCGATGTGGTGTACGTTGGCACGGGTACTAGTGCCGTATGTAGTACTGACGGCTCTGACGGGAATCTCAATCTGACGGGTTACATACGACCGTACGTGGCGGTAGAGCGGTAGTTCGTTTCATCGGGTTGGGTCTCGGGCTGCGTTTCGCTATAGGGTTGCTTCGGAGTGGGCTGTGCCTGTGGGGTTGGGCCCCGGTCGCCGAGGTCCGCCCGAGACTGAGCGAGCGGCCGCCGATCCGGGCGCGCTCGGGCCGGGCGGGTGGCGCGGGCGCGGCGCCGGCCGCGGTGTCGTAAATTAAAAATCATGCATTTAGGTAATCAAACCTCGCTGCGCTTTGCGCGCTCGGTGCTGGTTACGGCGCCTGTGGCGCCGCGTTCCGGATTTTATAAGAACCTATCTCTTCGCGGCCCACGTTGGTTGCGAGCACGTGCGCGAGCGCCCGGCGTGCTCGAGCACGGCCCTTGTCGCTGCGCACCAGCACCTTGAGTGCCTTGCTCTCCGGCTGGAGGTGGAGCAGCAGCTCAAAGCTCTCGTCTGCCGCCGCGTTGCGCGCGGCCTGCGCCGTCGCCGCATCGGCCAGCTTGTCGATCAGCGTGGCCAGCTGCGCATCGGCATGTCGAGGGTCCCGAGGGTCCCGCCCGAGGGTCCCGAGGGAGGGTCCCGAGGGTCCCGAGGGTCCAGGAGGGTCCAGAGGGGACACTGTCCGGGACCCCATCTTCGGAGGGTCCCGGAGGGTCCCGACTGAGAGGGGTCCAGAGGAGGGTCCCGAGGGTCCTGAGGGTCCTGGAGGGTCCCGAGGGTCCAGATAGGGTCCAGAGGAGGGTCCAGAGGGTCCAGGGGTCCAGCCGGACCCCCAGAGGGTCCAGGGCGGGACCCTCTCACTCGGGATCTATGACAAGATTGTCCGTGGGCTTGTTCAACATAAACAGCCTTTTTCATGTAGCTGAACGGGTCTCGGGTGTGAAGAACTGAGCGTGTCATCAAGGACGCTTCTCTTCTTCAAGATACATCTCGCTTTTCTGAGATGAACATGAACTTGAATACACAGAGATGACAAGAGCGATCCGGGCTCAGAGCTATACACACAGAAACGGAGTCTGCTCACGGGGGAATCTCGATCCGATATGCATGGATTCTTCGGTCGAGGAATTGCCTCTCGAACGAGGCCCTCTCTCTTCCGATGAAACGCAAGACCTGCTCTGGGTCATCTCCTGCGAAATTGAAGAAGGATTCGAGCTTCATGCCACTCGGCGCCGAATCGTTCCCCCCCCCTCCAAACCACGCCTTCCGATCGAGGCCCCCTCCCTCTCCAAGAAAGTCAAGCAGTCGAGTTTCCCAAAAGGGAAGTTCCTCCCTCGGAAATTCATGCCACCAAACGAGTTCGTGAAGCGCCACTCCCACTGCGCGCGCCTGCTTCTGGTAATAGGCCAACCGCGCGTCTCTGTTTCCCCGACCAGGGATGACGGAAACAATGTCATTGCCCCGATGATGTGTTCTGAAGCGCTCAAAGCGATCTCGATGCGCCCCAGCTGCTGGGATCAGTGGCGCGCCGTTCACGATGGGGTACCTCGCAACACATATGTACACAGAGCCCACAGAATGATCAGTCTGCACCATCTCAAAACCAAAGTTGTCGCTTCCGAGTGCTGACCTTCGCCACGTTAAGTTGACCCTGGGCGGTGGAGCGGGGCACCGATCCAGATACGCTGCGAGAGTCTGGACTGGCACCTCCTCAACAAGAGGGCCTGTGCCATTCCTCCCATCCAGATCACTAGTATGGATCTCTTTGTCCGGATCGAACTCTGTATCTAAGGAAGCCCTCACAGAACGGTATAAGATACCCGCCCCGCGCTTGGAAAGAGGCGTCAAGCCATCCCATATGCAGCCAAACGTATGGAGGTGAACCAGTAACATGCCCAGCCGCAACGTGTTCGACATCGGGCCTTTTGGTTTGGATTTGAAATTCGTGAAGAAGTCCCCTGGCTCCGCCGGGTCCGTGCCCCATAAAAAGACTCGATGGCCAAATTGTAGTCCTAGAGTTGCCGACACAGTCATAGTCGGCTTCAAGGTCACGCACCAACAGAGTAAGCTTCTGGCTGGACCACATACCCAATAGATGATGACCCCATGTGGGCACGAAGCCCCGGCAACAAGGAGAATGCCTCGCTCCTGCTGATTCTTCCGGCTTCCACGCTCCAGGATGTGTTTGCCATGGATTGATATCATTGACGCAATGTCAAGTTCGTCGATTTTGACGCGTACCTCTGCGCAAGCTTCAGCCATCACCGCTTGGATGTACGAGTGCACTGACCAGGGCTGTCCATTGATCATACATAAAGAATTCTGTTCGATTGCGGTTAGTAGCAGGCTGTTATCCGTCATCGTCGTCGTTGCCGCCGCTCCTCCGTCGACTCTGGCTGCTGCGCTCGCACTCGTCGTGGGGGCGGGGGTGGCCTGGGCGGGTACTGTGTGGGCAGCAGGGGCGAGGGCAGTGGCCAGGGTGGCTTGGGCGGCGGGGGCGGGGGCGGTGGGGGCCAGGGCGGCGGTGGTGGCGGCGGTGGTGTCGGCGAGCTTCGCCTCGTCGCCTTCCTTGGCCCTGGCGAGGAGACTGAGGCGGCGGCGATTTTGAAGTTTGCTCTTGATGTTCGTGCGAGTTGGGAGCCTGGTCGCATCCGGAGTGAGCCGTGCCATCTCTTCGGCGATCGAGAGGGGTGTGGCCGCGTCGATGCCGCCGAGGGCATCCACCACCTTGCAGAAGAGCTGATTTAGCTCCTCTGACCAGACGAAGCGTTGCTTCGTCTCGCCGCCGCTGGCGTCGCCGCCGTAGGCGCTGGCGTCGCCTCGAGCTGCTGTGCTCGCATTCATTGCACTCTCCGCTGCTGCCCCTCCCGCTGCCCCGCCTCTGTCAGCATCAGTGTCCATGGCCTCTTCTGCTGTGCTCGCACTCGTTGCCATCGCCGCTCCCGCCGCCCCGCCTCCGTCGTGAGCGGAATCACGCGTACCGGCTGCTGCGCTCGCACTCGTCGCCGCCGCTGCGACCGCCGCCCCGCTTCCGTTGTTGTCGGTGTCCATGGCCTCGTCGGCAACATCTGTCTCGTTGCCGCCTTCATCTGCCCCTTCGCCGCCATTATCTGCCTCGTCAACGTCCGCCTCAGTGGTGGTGGTGGTGGAGAGGGTGTGGGAGGCAAGGGTGGAGAGGGCGGGGGAGGCAATGGTGGGGGTGGTGATGGCAGGGGTGGTGGAGGTGGAGGTGGCGGTGGTGGAGGTGGAGCTGGAGGATTCGGCGACGGGGGTCTGGATGGTTTGCATCAGGTTGTACACATCCACTGCCACCAGCAATGAAGTGGCGGTTTCGGGGGATAATGCGACTTGCATTAGAGCTTGGGCGAGCTCAGATTCTCCCATAGTTGACATAATGTCATGAGCTTCTCCTAAAGAAAGCTCCGCCTCGTCACAGATCTCCATTGCGTCAGCAATGTCGCGTGCTGCGGTGGCTTCCATGCCGCCACGGAGCCTGAGGCACACCATGGCGGATGCGCACAGTGGCGGCAATGGCTGTGGGGGCGATGTCGGGGGCAATGTCAGGGGCAATGTAGGAGGCGGTGATGGGGAAGGCGGCAACGGGGATGGCGGCGAGGGCGACGGCGGCGAGGGCGGCGAGGGCGGCGGCGGCGGCGACGGCGGCGAGGGCGGCGGTGCGTCCTTCTTGGCGCGCTTCGCTTTGGCGCGCTCGGCCGCCTGCTGCTTGGGTCGCTCTGCCTTGGCCACGCGTGCCTCAAGGGCCAGGGCGCGCGCCGCCTCAGCCTCAGCGTTGACGTGCTGCTCCTTTTCGCGAGCCTCCGCCTCGAGAACCTGCTGAGCGCGCCGTCGCTCCTTGCGTTCGTGTCGCTTTGCCTCGCGCGCTTCAGCTTGCTGCTGGATCTTGCGCGCTTTCTTGATGCTCTCGACTGCGGACGCGGCTTCCTCTTGCACTCGAACCCGCTCCTCGCTGAACTGCAACTGCGCGGCTTCCTCTTGCACTCGAACCCGCTCCTCGCTGAACTGCAACTGCGAGAATATGAGGAAGGCACGGGCGAAGGCCCGGGCGGTGAAGGCTATGGCGGCAGAGGTGGAGAACGCGAGGACGACGAGGGCGAGGGCGGCGAGGGCGCGAGCGGCGGCAGAGTTGGCGGTAAGGCTGAGGCCGGCCAAGGCGGGGGCGGTGAAGGCGAGGGCCGTGAAGGCTGTGGTGGTGAATGAAGGGAGGGTGGAGAGGGCAGCATCGCTCATCGGTTTGGTGCTTAGGATCTTGGCGCGTCGATCGAGATGGCATCTCTCCGCCTCGAACTTGGAATAATTGTATATGTAGGATACTGCTTTTTCAAGACGTGATGCGATGGTCGGCGCGATGCGCGGCGAAATCCATGGATCCGTGAGTGGCGGCCGCTGCGCATTGACTTGGCCCACGTTCGTGCCGCCCACCTGCACAAAGTCCTCGCGGTTGCAGCAAGGCTGGCTAGGCGTGTTGCCTCCGCCCTGGAGCGCGAGCGAGCCGCTCGCGGTCGCGTAGCCCGAGGTGGCGAGGATCTCAATGGTCTGGCTGAGCGTGATCGCCTGGGCCGAGAGCAGCACCGACGAGTCGAAACGCAGCGTGAGCGTGTCGGGCGCGAGCACATTGTATTGCGAGTAGATCGGGATTCGCATCTCGACCCGCGTGCCGTCGGCCGAGCGTGCCAGTGAGCGGTAGTCGAGGGTCGGGCGGATGATGGCGTTCCAGCCTCTTGCCTCATTCTGCTTCGAGAGCACGCCGTCGATGAGCGCCACGCTCTCCGCAGTATCTTGCCCCACCTCCTCGGCGAACCCGTCGGAGGCGATCTGGAAGACGAAGGTGGTCCCATTCGTCTGCAGGATGGTATCCCGCACGGCGACCAGCAGCGAACCGTTGGGCCGCGTGCGCACGCTCAGCACGCCCACGGACGGCCGGATGATCCAGGGTTTCGTCAGCGTGGGGGCGCCGCGAGTCTTGACGGCGGCGACGGGCACCTTGAGAGAGATCGTCTCCGGGCGCACGATATCGTACTTTGGCAAGAGGGGCAGCTCGAGGTCGAGTTGCGTCGTCGTGGGCACGCGCACCCGGATCTGAGTGCGGTTGAGGGCAAGCTGCTCGTCGAAGCCGCCCGACTGGTGCGGCCGAGCGGTGGCGAGGCTGGCGATCAGCGCGTCGATGATCGACGGCACGGGTGCCTCCTCTGCTCGGACGAACGCGTAGGCCACGCGCCCCACTCGGATCGCGTCGTCCCACTCGTCCTCGACGAGATGCACCGAGGTCGTGCGGTTGAGCTCGCGCTCACGCACGTCCACCTCCGAGCCCGACTCAACCATGGCGCCCCCGAGAAAAAAGGTGCCCGGCGTCGGGAAGATGGTCACATCGTAGGGCACGGGCAGGTTCTGGTTCGAGCTCACAGAGATATTGGGCACCACGATGCGCAGCGTCTCAGGGACCGAGATGTTGTACTCAGGCAGTCGCGGCACGACGATGCGCAAGACACTGTCCGAATCGCGGTACACGTGGTCGTGGGTGAGCGCCGGGGACACCACCTGGAGCCAGCCGTGAAGCTCCGCCTGCACCGGTACGATGCCCGCGAGCAGCGCACGTGTCGCATCCGAGTCGGTGCCGATGGAGGCCGCCCAGCGATCCCCGTGCAGCACGAGGGCTAGCGTCGGGGGCTCCTGGAGCGGCCGGCGCTCGGCGCTCGAGTGGTTTTGGATCGCATACTCACTCCGATGGCCAAAGGAGACCACGTTCCCATATGCGGCGGCCGAGGCTGGCTGCACGCGCAACAGCGGCTCTATCTTCGGCGGGTTGCGCGAGCGCACAAGCTCCGGCGCGAGCGCGAGCTGCAGCTTGGCATTGGTGCCGAGGGCGGCGGCGAGACCCGAGAGCACCCACGCCGCGTGCTCCTGGGCGACCTCTGAGAAGGCGAGCAACTGATCCACAAGCTCACGCCCACCCTCGGACACGAGGTACGGCGCCGCGCGGATGGTCGCTCGGTCAAACGTGATGACGAGCTCATCGCCCGGGTTGTAGTCGAAGCCGGCGGACCGATCGTCGCGCGCCATGAAGCGTGCGACGCGCGGCGGTGCGAAGGAGCCAAAGTCACCCGTGATGGCCACGCCGGACATGGTGGCAGGCGACACGAGGGCACGGGTGCGCACATCCGCATCGGGCCGGATGGAGAGGGCCGCTAGCGCAGTTCTGTCGGAGAAATTGTCAAGCCCCTCGCCAAAGGTGATCAGCAGCGTCGACGTATCGGTCCACTCGCCCTCGTAGTGCGCGTCTGGTGGTGCCTGCCACGGCTCTCCCCGCACGTCTCTAAACGCGAGCACAGAGTCCACATACGTGCGGTTGGGCAGCCGAGGGCCAATGGCGCCAATGGCGGGGAGCCCGGCGTAGCCGTTGGTTTCGCGGTCGAACGTGATGCGCAGGCGGTCGCCCGCGCCCAGGATGGTGTCATTGTTGATCGGGTCGATGGCGAGCGCTTCGACAACGATAGGGGGCGACGAATAGCCCTTCGGCGACGACGCGTCGGTCGTGACTCGAAAGGTAGACGTCGCCGAGCGCGAGGTGCGCGCCGGGTTGCGGACCGAGCCCGCGACCGAGACGAGCATCGTGCTGTCGAGGGACGGTCGCGCTGCTTGGCGCGGGCCGCAGTCCGTGCAGTCGGAGCCGTACGGGCAGCGCGTGAACTCGGCGCCGAAGCCGCCATCGTCACACGTGCCGTCGGAGGCATGGGCACACGTCTCTGGGCAGAGGGCGCCCCCCGAGACGACGACGGTCACCTCGAAAGTGGAATCATCGAGCCAGCTGCCGCTGTACGAGCTGCCGATCGGATGGGAGAAGGAGAAGAGGGAGTCGACGTAGAGCTTGCCGCCGCTCACGCCGCCGCGGTCGGTGAACTTGTCGAAGAGCACCTCGAAGGTGGTGCCCGACGTGTAGGCGGTGTTTGCCGCACTCGCCGGGCGCGCTTTGAACGAGACGAGTCGCGGCGCGACGGCGCCGAAATCTCCGGTGAGCTCGACGGGGATGCCGGTGCTCGGGAGGGTGGTGCCGGCGCGATTGCGGATGTTACTCTGATTCTTCAGACTCGCCATCGTGATCCCAACGGCGGGGGCGTCGGCGAGGTCGGGCGGCTCGATGATCACGATGCGGAACGTCGAGTCGTCGAGCCAGTGCCCCGTGTAGTTGCTTCCGAGGGGCGTGCTGATGTCAAAGAGCCGATCGACGAGCGCCATGCCCGACTCGGGTGCCGCCTCCTGCGAGCTGCCGTCGACGGACGTGAGGTTCGTCAAAAGGGCGCCTCGGTTCGTGGCCATGTTGAGCGTGAGCGTGAGCATGTCGCCCGCGCCGTAGACGGCATCGAGGTCGAAGGGATCGTCGGCAACGAACGAGACGAGTGCGGGCGGCGAGTCGAGGCCATAGTTGCCGCTCAGCACGGCGCTCTGCCCAGCGGCGGACGGGCGCGTGTGATCACGGTCGCGGATGGCGCCACCGACGGTGGCACGCGCCGTGCCGAGCGCCGGGGCCGCCTGACCGACGGAGATGAGCGTGACGACAAAGGTCGAGTCATCAACCCACTCGCCTGAGTAGTCGTCTCCCACCGGCGGAGAAAAGGTGAGTAGTGAGTCCACGTAGAGCTTCTGATCAGTGGACGTGTCGCGGTTGGTCGGGCGCGAAAAGGAGAGGGTGAGCGTGTCGCCCGTCCCGAAGCCGAGCCCCGAGTTATCCGGGTCGTTGGCGACGATGCTCACCGGCTCCGGAGCCTCGTCACTGCCATAGTCGCCCGTCAAATAGGGGCTCACGGCTATGGAATTCGACGCGGCGCCCACAGTGGGGCTCGGCGCGGCGCTCAGGCCGTTGCCCGCCGCGCCTCGCACTGAGCCGATGACGTGGACGGTGGTGAGGGCGATCGGCGGCGCGGTCGCGCCGGGCGTGAGCACCTCGATCACGAAGACAGACGCGTCTCGACACGAGCCACTGTACTCAGCGCCGAGCGGCTGGCTGAACTGGAAGAGCGCGCTCACGTACTCCATCCCCCCGCCCGTCGGCCAGCCCGGCTTGACGTTGACTGCCGAATCGAATCGGATCCGCAGCGCATCGCCCTCCGACCACGAGCGGCGCGCGCACATCACGACGTTGTCGACGAAACTCAGCTGCACGATCCCAGGCACGTGGCCACCGGGCGCCCAGTACGGCGCGTCGGGCCTCAGGTGTGCGTCGCCAAAGGTGCCGCTCAGCAGCACGGTCCGAAGCTGCGACGCGAGCCTCTCGAGCTCGGCCGCGAGCAGCGCGCTGCCTTCGTTATCGAGATTGCCGAGCGTGCCGTCGCCGTCGGAGTCGACGCTGTCCTGACGCAGCCACACGCTCGTGCGCCCGACGCTCGCGATGCTCTGGCTGGCGTCCACGAGCGTGATGACAAACATGGACGAGTCGACCCACTCGCCCGTGTAGTCGTTCCCGAGCGCCGTCGAGAAGGGGAAGATGTCGTCCACAAACGAGCGGTTGCCGCGCAGCGCACCGGCGGCGTAATTGGTCACGCCATCAAAGTGGATGGTCAGAGTGTCGCCCACCGACGCGACCGAATCGCCATCATTCGGGTCGGC
>Ga0210241_100284_pt1 | contig 43756 bp, 49 predicted proteins | sample ChrtobMetP5a_8mM_FD_155488 | JGI IMG/M metagenome (GOLD analysis project Ga0210241, IMG submission 155488) | Chrysochromulina tobin associated microbial communities from unialgal haptophyte culture, Seattle, Washington, United States - P5a_8mM | ecosystem: Host-associated > Algae > Haptophytes >...
CGACGCCCAATACGTCGCCCAAAACGTCGGTGAGAGCTCTGGCAAGCAATACATGGCGGCGTCTTACGTCAAGTGGCTGGAGCTCGCGGGCGCCCGCGTGATGCCCCTCTCGTACTCCGCCACCGACGACGAGGTCGACGCCGCCTTCGCGCAGGTCAACGGCGCCCTGTTCATGGGGGGCGGCGCAAAGCTGCCGCCTGCCGCTCGACGGCTTTGGACGAACGCGGTTGCGGCGAATGCACGCGGCGACACGTTCCCCGTGTGGGGCACGTGCCTCGGCTTCGAGTGGATGATGCAGCTCGCCTCGGGGGACGATGGCATCCTCACGAGCGGCTTTGATTCCGAGAACCTCACCCTCCCACTCAATCTCACCGCCGGAGCTCCTACGAGCCGGATGCTCAAGCCGGCGGCCGCGATGCCGGTGCCCTTCGACGGGCGCTCCATCTACGATGCGCTCGCGCTGCCCGTGACCATGAACAACCACAAGAATGCCGTGACGCCCGCCTCCTTCCAGGCGAGCCCCGCCCTTCGCCAGGCTTTCAACATCCTGTCCACGAACTATGATCGTGCCGGTAAGGAGTTCATCAGCATGGTCGAGCACACGAGCGCGCCGATCTGGGCGACACAGTGGCACCCTGAGAAGAATATCTTTGAGCAAGGGGCGTCCCTGCCCTCGGGCGCGCCGTACGAGGTGACGAAGCACACGCTCGCCGCCGTGAGCGTGAGCCAGTACTTTGCCAACTTCTTCGTCCAGCAGTGCCGCTCGAGCACCCACTATTTTTTTTCTCCAACAGTGGAATTCCACTACGCGCTCATCTACAATTATACGACGAGCATGGACATGTATCCCCAGTTCGTGCAAACGTACTTCTTCGACTACTCGGGCAGAGTGCTCGCAGGTGGTGAGCAGCGCGCAGAGGAGCCGCAATGAGAAGGCCGTCTGTGTTCTGGGAGGCTCGGGTCCAGCTCCACGGACAGTCAGGGTGATCGTTTCGCGCGCCCTGACATGGTGCAGCTTGGTACATGTTTCACTCGCAATTTCTCTCGCGATTCATCAATTTCACACCTCTCGCCGCCGAGAATCGCGGGGCTCCGTCGTGACGAATTTTCATGTCGACGCCCGAATATAACACGCGGTACGAGACCCCAGTGAGACGTCACACTGCTGGCCTTGCCGCATGACGTTGCCGGTAGGTGCACCTGCATTCATCACCTTTGGTGCCGCATTGGTATGCGCGCTCTGTGTCCCGATCTTGGCTACGACACCCAATTTTCAGTGCAACCAGGGCAGATCCAAGAGCCGGCCACGCAAACTCACGATGCACGCCATGGCTGTTTTCATCCTGGCGACACCCTTCGTTTTCTGGTCCGTCTACCTCAACTTCGGCCTGAAACGCTTCGATAGCGGCATCGTCGTGTTCCCTTTGGCAGCGCTCTCCGCTGCCATCGCTCTCTGTCGGCCGACTTGGGCCTCGTCTGCGGACTCTCTCGAAGCCTTTTAGATGTCGCGTCAAGCAAGATTTGTTTGACGTGATGCTTCGCGGAAGAGTTTCGTTCAGATTCGCGGGGACGCCGAGGTTAGTGGCGGAACTTGGCGTGTCGTGATGGCGACGGCGGCGGCGATGTGGCTCAGCGCGACGGTCGCGCAGACTGCGCCGGCGAGTCCGTGCTCCCCCCAGCCGGGCAACAATTGCAAATACACATGCGGTGGAAGTAAGTGCACTGCGTTCTCGCCCCGTGCGCCACGCCCATCAGTTGTCTGAGGTTCGTTCCGAGCTTGCTGCGTGCACAGTCAACTATGACTTGTCCGCCATCCAAAAAGCCATGAATAAGCCTGGCTACTTCTTGGATCAGGACGACCAGGCCCACTGGTACTTCTTCACTCCGTGCGGCCCACTTCCCGCCAGCGTTACATGCACTCCGGCCTCGAGCATCAATCCGATCGCGATGCATTACTACGGCAGCGACCCTAACCCACAACCTCCCATCACAGACAGCTGCGGCTATCTCGGCAGCTTCGACACGCAGGTGTGCCAGGGCTTCGGCGCAAACCAGCTGCAGTGCAACTACCAAGGGGGCACGTCGGGACGCAAGGTGTCGTTCATCTTCAATGATGCCCCAACAGTCGGGATGCCTGTGCCGTCAGAGACCAACTACCCGCAGTATCAGGTTGTGTTCTCCGGCCCCATCAAGACCACCGACCCAGAGCCGCCCGCGCGCATCGACTCGCCGGTCATCGTCATCATGTCGCACCCATACACGCCCAACACGAGCCTGCGCGCCTACGACGCCCAATACGTCGCCCAAAACGTCGGTGAGAGCTCTGGCAAGCAATACATGGCGGCGTCTTACGTCAAGTGGCTGGAGCTCGCGGGCGCCCGCGTGATGCCCCTCTCGTACTCCGCCACCGACGACGAGGTCGACGCCGCCTTCGCGCAGGTCAACGGCGCCCTGTTCATGGGGGGCGGCGCAAAGCTGCCGCCTGCCGCTCGACGGCTTTGGACGAACGCGGTTGCGGCGAATGCACGCGGCGACACGTTCCCCGTGTGGGGCACGTGCCTCGGCTTCGAGTGGATGATGCAGCTCGCCTCGGGGGACGATGGCATCCTCACGAGCGGCTTTGATTCCGAGAACCTCACCCTCCCACTCAATCTCACCGCCGGAGCTCCTACGAGCCGGATGCTCAAGCCGGCGGCCGCGATGCCGGTGCCCTTCGACGGGCGCTCCATCTACGATGCGCTCGCGCTGCCCGTGACCATGAACAACCACAAGAATGCCGTGACGCCCGCCTCCTTCCAGGCGAGCCCCGCCCTTCGCCAGGCTTTCAACATCCTGTCCACGAACTATGATCGTGCCGGTAAGGAGTTCATCAGCATGGTCGAGCACACGAGCGCGCCGATCTGGGCGACACAGTGGCACCCTGAGAAGAATATCTTTGAGCAAGGGGCGTCCCTGCCCTCGGGCGCGCCGTACGAGGTGACGAAGCACACGCTCGCCGCCGTGAGCGTGAGCCAGTACTTTGCCAACTTCTTCGTCCAGCAGTGCCGCTCGAGCACCCACTATTTTTTTTCTCCAACAGTGGAATTCCACTACGCGCTCATCTACAATTATACGACGAGCATGGACATGTATCCCCAGTTCGTGCAAACGTACTTCTTCGACTACTCGGGCAGAGTGCTCGCAGGTGGTGAGCAGCGCGCAGAGGAGCCGCAATGAGAAGGCCGTCTGTGTTCTGGGAGGCTCGGGTCCAGCTCCACGGACAGTCAGGGTGATCGTTTCGCGCGCCCTGACATGGTGCAGCTTGGTACATGTTTCACTCGCAATTTCTCTCGCGATTCATCAATTTCACACCTCTCGCCGCCGAGAATCGCGGGGCTCCGTCGTGACGAATTTTCATGTCGACGCCCGAATATAACACGCGGTACGAGACCCCAGTGAGACGTCACACTGCTGGCCTTGCCGCATGACGTTGCCGGTAGGTGCACCTGCATTCATCACCTTTGGTGCCGCATTGGTATGCGCGCTCTGTGTCCCGATCTTGGCTACGACACCCAATTTTCAGTGCAACCAGGGCAGATCCAAGAGCCGGCCACGCAAACTCACGATGCACGCCATGGCTGTTTTCATCCTGGCGACACCCTTCGTTTTCTGGTCCGTCTACCTCAACTTCGGCCTGAAACGCTTCGATAGCGGCATCGTCGTGTTCCCTTTGGCAGCGCTCTCCGCTGCCATCGCTCTCTGTCGGCCGACTTGGCCGCCAGCGCGTTGGATCTCATTGATGGGCTGCTTGCTGCCGGCGATCGCCTACCTTGGTGGCGTGGCCATCATCGCGTCGGGTCTGGTCTCTGGAGCAATCCTGTGCGCGTACTTCCTCGTCGCGGGCACAACATGGCTCGTGCTCGCGATGATTGGATACTTCGTGAGCGGCCAGTCGACGAATGACGGGGCAACAGCCCGGCTGGTGCCGCCCACTCCGACGGGCTGATCTGCCCCCGCGTGTTCTGGCGGTTTTCAAAGTCCAAAATCCTACATTCACGCCGCATTCACACCACCACGCGCAGAAGAACCGAGCGAGGGCGGGCGCGGCGCCCCCCTTTTTCTTCACCTCTTCGTCGGCAAGATCTGCCCCCACACCGTCGGCCACATGAAAAAGTCTGAGATCATGCTACTCAAGGCACTCTTATTATCTCTCGGGACGCTCACGCGAGCGGTGTGCGAGCCGTGGTGCACTTCGCCGTGCACCGAGCTCAACGGAGACGTGTCGTACGAATGCAGAGACTGCCCTGAGACCACACATGCTTGCTATCCGGGTGCGGAGGGCTTCAGCACATGGGAAGAGCGCGCGGCCGCCAAGGAAGCGCGTTCCTACAGCTCGAACAGCGCCCTCACAACGGCGGGCAGCGCCTCGAGCGCCTCAAAGGCGGTCGACCAATTGTATCCCGACTGTCACACGCTCCGGTGTATACGTGTCCGACAGAGGTTACGCATCGAGCTCCAGCGCAAGGAGCAAGGCGGCGGCGCACTGAGTGTCGAGGCGCCTGCACGGCAGTGCGCGCGCGCGCCTCGGAAGCTCCGGCGCGTGGCACGAGCCGGGGGCCGCGAGGCCAAGTTCCTCAGGCCACGTCACGACGGACTGACAGCCGGAGGCAAGCTGGTCAAGTGTGAACTGCAGCGCATCAGCTACGGCGAGCTGCGGAATCTCAGCCTCGAGGAGAGGCAAGCGCTCTTCGAAAGGCCCACGATCATCACCGGCATGATCGACGACTGGATTGCTCGGCGCAATTGGACTGGTGCGTGTTGCTTGTTGTTTGTTTGCGGCTTGACTGCGTAGTGATTGCCTGCTGATTGTATGTTGCTTTCCCCCCCCCGTTCCATGCAGACCCGCGTGCCTTCTCGGCGCGCTTTGGCCACCATCGTGTGCTGGCCAAGCGCGCGGGGTTCGGATGGACACGCGCCGCAGAGATGGTCCCGCCGGTAGACGTGCACACGTCGGGTGCGTCCATCTCCGTGGCGGAGCTCGTGCAGCATACCGAATCGGAGCACATCATCGTACTGGACGAATTCGGCAAGGGCGCCAAGGAGGATGAGCTCCTCAGTGACCTCGGCACCGAGTACTCGCACCCGGAGGTGTTTGAGTGCGCGTCACAGTGCCGCGTCTTCTCCTTTGGAGGAGGCCACCGCGGCGTTCAGGTGATTGCGTCTGAGTGCGTCCGAGTGCGTCTGAGTGCGTCTGATTGCATCTTCTCGCGAGCACAGGTGATGAAACATGGGGCTGCATGGCTCATATGGCATGCAAGTGCTCACCACGGCGCCTCTCCCCACAGGTGATGCAACATGGGGCTGCATGGCTCGGGCTCGTCTCGGGTGCCAAGCTGTGGCACGTGGCGGCGCCGCACCTGCCGCGCCCCTCGAACCGAGAGTGCGAGCACAACGGGCGCATTGACTATGTCACCGCGAAGGCCGAGGGTGTCGAGCACTGCTTGATGCTGCCGGGTGAGACGATTTGGGTTCCAGACAATTGGTGGCATGCCACCTGCAACCTCGACCCTTATACGATAGGCCTGGGCGGCCAGTTGTGGCTGCCGGGGCAAGAGAAGAACTTTGCGCTTCGGAGCGAGAGGCCGCCAATTGAATGGACGCCCTCTTATGGGCCGGAGGTATGCGCTTGATGCTCTCTGGCTGACTCCCTCATCAGGTGGACCACGTCCTTGATTGCCTCCCTCATCAGGCGGACCACGTCCTTGATTGCCTCCCTCATCAGGTGGACCACGTCCTTGATTGCCTCCCTCATCAGGCGGACCACGTCCTTGATTGCCTCCCTCATCAGGTGGACCTTCCGGACCAGCCGTTGCCCGACAGGCACACGCCGATCATCTTCGATCCATCAGACCTCGTGGAGGTTGAGGAGGTGGTTGAGGACATGCAGTCGGTTGGAATTGAGGCCGGAGGCGCGCAGAAGGGTGGCATGGGCGGCATGGGCGGCATGGGCGGCATGGGTGGAATGGGGGGAATGGGGGGCATGGGGGGCATGGGGGGAAGGGGGGGCATGGGGGGCATGGGCGCCCAGGGCGGCACGAGCACGAGATCCAGCCCCCCTCCAGGGATGATGACCCTGAGCGAGGCCATCGCAGCCGGCATCAACGTCCCTGCCGAGATGCACGCGTGGTCCCACATTCCCGAGCACGAACGGTACATTCGAAGGGCGAACCCTGACGAAACACTGACGAACTCGTGACGAACCCTGACGAAACACTGCCGAACCCTCCTGCCCACCAACGGTGCCTTCATCCCTCGCACGAGGGCGAACCCTGACGAAACACTGACGAGCTCGTGACGAACCCTGACGAAACACTGACGAGCCCGTGACGAGCCCGATACCCACAGGTACATTGATCCCTCGCACGTGGGAGCTGGGATGGAAGGGTCTCCCAAGACCGGGCGCTTCAAGCTGCCGGGGGCGTACAAGACGAAGGGATGCGACCTGTGGCGAATGGACGCTCGGAAGACCGAGGTGGCTGCGACTAGAGGCCACTGATTGCCTCTGATGGCCTTTGATGGCCTCGTTCTATAGTAATTGCCGCTGATGGCAGGCGACGCGCGAGCTGCTCAAGGAGGCTGAGTGGCCTTGCATGCAAGTGCTCACTGCAGCGCGTCGCACTGTGGCAGGTGACACGCGAGCTGCTCGAGACGGCTGAGTGGCCTTTCATCATCGACGGCCTCACCAATAATTGGACCAATCTGCAAGGATGGACCCGCGACGTGATCCTGCAAGAGCATTTCCACAGCCCTTTCCAACTGCACGACACGTACAATAAGAGCCTGGGCGAGTTGCTTGCTTGGGAGGGAAAGTACCACATGGGGCACGCCGTCTACCCTGCTCATGCATGCTATTCGGACCCATGGCGGCCGTACTCTCCCTTCCTATTCGAGCAGGTGATTGCCTCGTGATTGCCTCTTGATGACCTCTTGATGGCCTCGTGATGGCCTCAGATTGCATCGAGATTGCATCGAGATTGCCTCGTGATGATTGCCCAGATCGTGGCATCATATGATTGCGTCATAATTGCCTCATGACTTCCAGATCGTGGCATCGTATGTTTGTGTCATGTTGGCCCTCCTCATTGCTTCCCTAATTGCCGTCCTAATTGCCCTCCTCATTGCTTCCCTAATTGCCGTCCTAATTGCCCTCCTCATTGCTTCCCTAATTGCCGTCCTAATTGCCCTCCTCATTGCTTCCCTCGCCCCAGATTGCCAAGGGCTCGTATCACGTGCCCCCCTACTTCCAGCCCATGAGCACCTTCCAAATGGGGATTGGTTCGGGGCTCGGCGTGGGCGTGCCGCCTGAGAATCACCCGGCGTCGTGGTTCGCGGCGGTCGTCGGACGGAAGCGCTGGCTTCTGCATCCGGACAGGTGATTGGCGATTGGACACTGATTGCATCCGGACAGGTGATTGGACACTGATTGCATCCGGTCGCCACTCATCGCCTCTGATGATGCCACTCATCGCGCTGCTTCCCCCTTGCTGATTGCCTCCTTCATTGCATGCTGATTGCCTCGCGCTGCTTCCTGCTGCTCCGATATCATCACAGCGAGACCGAACCGCCCGAGATGATGGCACGCCATGTGCGCGATCCGGCCGACCAGTGCAGGCCACATCAGGCCAGTCGGCGGACGAGTACCCTCGAGTGTGTGCAGCAGCCGGGTGAGGTCATCTGGGTCCCCAATTATTGGTGGCATGAGACGTGTGGCATGGACGACTTCTCCGCGGGCGTCGGCGGCATCACCTACAAGGGCTGCTGCAAGGATATGGAGCAGCCTGCCAGAGACTGCAAGCGCGATCGGGGCGGGTATGCCATCCATGACATCCCGCACTGCCAGCAGCATGCGTGCGGCACGCTCTGAGAAAAGCCAAAGCGGGCTTTGGTGAGCCGATCGAGCATGATGTGACTGTATCCATCTGGACTTGCGGGGGAGTTGTGTTTCGCATCGAATAAGTGCATCGATGGAACACGAGCGAGTACTCATTACTTGTCTTGACCGAGGGCAGCGGAGCCGATTCGCTTTGAGACGGGGAGGCAGCGTAGTGGGTGCGTAAGGAGGTGCACACAGCGTGTGTGTGTGTGCGAGTGTTGCACAGCATGTGTGTGTGTGAGTGCGAGTGCGGAGCGTGTGTCAGTGAGTTTGACTCACTGATGCATGCACTGATGTGAGTGAACAACTGACAGTGACGGGCGGTCACGAGAGTGTGCGCACTGTGAAGTGAACACCGTCAGATTTGAGATTAATATCTCACTTCTCAGGGTACAAATCTGCACGGTTTGACGCGACGTGAAAACAGAGGGCGATGTCCGACGCGGGGTTGAGGCCCGGATCGCGTGCCGTGGAATCTTGTGCGCAATATCCAGACAATAATCCCTCCTCAGTCGTCTTAGTACGTCTACCCCCCCCGTTGGGACTATGTACTGTAAATCACTCAGTATCTCAGTTACTTTGAAATCAGGGTAACTATGAGTTCCACGATTTTGTGCAAATCCAGAAGATTAACATCCCTCCGCCTCCCTGACCCCCTTGGGTAAAACCGTGTCCTGTGGCTAAAAAGAACTCATAAGAGGTTCCCAAATCGGGTTACTCTAGGGGAAGGCCGCTGCCCGCTGGGTCACGGCAGCATAAATCACCCGCTTTTGATTCAATAGTTGCGCCACCTGCGCCACTTCCCCCTACCTTTTGCCGATTAACGGCACTTGGTACCCAAATCTTGTCCCCTAGTTTGCACGCTCTCGGTGGTCGGACCCCGACACGGGCATGCTGCGGCTGCGTGGCTGCGGCTGTGCCGCCAGCAAGCCAGCGCGACAGCCATCAGTGCGTCTGCCGACAGAGGGGCGGGCATCGTCCGTCCGCCGAACGCAACAAACAGACGAGTGCAAGACGGCGCTCTTCGAGGCGACGACCGACGACTGGCTGCCACCAAAGGAGAAGCACGTGCTCACGATCGTGCGGCTCGCGGGCGAGGAGAAGACGGCGGCGCAGGTGGATGCGGAGCTCACCAAGCGGCTGCAGGCGTGCCGCTCGTCGGCCTCGGCGACGGTCGCAGCCAAGGCGTTGCTCGTGCTCCGCCGCGTCGCGAGTGCAGGGCACGTCGCGTCGCTCTCCCAAGCGGTGCGCGAGCTCGCTGCGGTGTGCTGCGAGCCGCAGGGCCGGCACGCACAGGGCGAGTACGTGAGCGAGTGCGCTGGTTTCATGCGCGCGCTCTGCCAGTGGAGTGGCGTCGGAACGCTCCGCGACGCCGACGGCCACGCTGGCCGTGCGTGGGCGAGCCGCACCGTGCGCGAGCTGGCTGCTGAGTTGCCGCGACTGCAAGGGCTCACGGCCGTCGCGCTCGAGTGCGCGAGCCTCGGTTGCTCCACGAATGGCGCGCTGCAGGCGCTGCGCGTCGAGATCGTCGAGGATGCACTCTGTCTCTTCCGGCTCGAAGCGAACGCCGCAGCGACGCTGCAAGCAGGGCTGATGGCGCTGCCACTCGCGGCGGTGGCGGCGCGCGGCGGTGGCGCGCTCGAGCTTCTCGAGACGTTCATGATGCATGCGCGGCGCGCCGTCGCCCTCCACGGCGCGCTGGCCGACGACGTCTCCGGCGCCCAGCCGACCGCGGGGTTGGACGCTGTCCTCGAGCGGCGCCGGCTGTGGCCATCACCGTCGGCGACTTCCGCGCACGCAGAGGCTCCGGCGCGCGCGCGCGATGACGGCGGCGACAGCGACGACGGCGGTGGCCGCGGCGCCGTGAGCGCCGTGAGCGCACTCACGTCCGACGACGGATGGGGTATGAATCGCAGCCCACTGCCTGTGCCGTTGATGGAGGAAGTATGCTCGTCCTCTTCGCGTAGCTTGAGCTGGCGCACGACCTCGAGTGTGAGCTCCAAGCACGAGATTGCCACCTCGAGTGTGAGCTCCGAGCACGAGATTGACACCTCGAGTGTGAGCTCCAAGCACGAGATTGCCACCTCGAGTGTGAGCTCCAAGCACGAGATTGCCACCTTGTGTGCCACCCTGAGTGCCACTGATGACCCTCGATGGCCTCCGATGGCCTCCGATGGCCTATGATGACCTCTGATGACCACTGATGACCCTCGAAGGCCTGATGACTCTGATGAATCTGATGACCACTGATAACCACTGATGACCACTGATGAGCCTCGATGGCCTCCTCCATCAGGTGAGCTCCAAGAAGGAGATCCTCGCGGCGCGGCGGGGTGCCATGGCGACGGCCAAGAAGGAGGCGCGCGCGGGCAGCTCGAGATGCGCCCCTCTGCCTTGCATGCACACGCTCACCACGGTGCGCCACCCTTCTTCCCCACAGGCGCGCGCGGGCAGCTCACCAGTGGCAACACCGCCTCACGTGCCCGTCTCGGCGCCCCACGTGCCCTCCACCGCTGTGGTGGCGGCTCCGCTCGATAGGCTGGCCGCCAAGAAGGCGGTGCTCGCGGCAAAGCGTGAGTCCAAAAAGGGAGTGCATGCAAGCGCCAAGCCCGAGGAGGCCGACACCGCGCTTCGTCACAAAGCCGCGCCTCAGCTGCCACTCAACTTGCTGGCAGGGTAACGTGTTGATTGCGTGATGATGGCGTGATGGTTACGTGTTGATTGCGTTCTTGAGTACCTCTCCCTCACCAGGTATAGCTTCGTTGAGACGATTGGCGTGGGCAGCTACGCGATTGTGCGCCGTGCGCACAACCTGTGCGCCAAGGCCAACGGCTACCCCGACGAGGTGGCCATTAAGACCATCGACGTGGCGAAGGTGACGATGCATGCGCAACTGCCCACCGTCGAGGCTGAGGTGGCCTTGCTTCGCAGCCTCCACCATCCATATATAGCGAAGCTCTATGAGACGATCTCGGATCCTATCTCGGGTACGAGGAGCGTGATCCTGACCTCCTCTGCATGCATGTGCTCGTTCACAGCGTGGCGTCGCTCGTTCACAGGTACGATCAGCCTCGTCCTCGAGTACGCGGCAGGGGGCGAGCTCTACAGCCTCATCGAGCGTGGCGGCGCCATCGCGGAGGATGAGGCTGCTCTGATCCTTGCGGAGCTGCTTGACGTCGTCGGGTACCTCCACGCGCGCTCGATCGTTCACAACGACATCAAGCCTGAGAACGTCTGCTTCGTCAACGAGGCGGGTTCGATACGGCTCATCGACTTTGGGTACGCGGCGATCGTGCGCCCGAACGTGCTGCGAGGTTCGAGCTGGTGCGGCACACCCAAATATGTGTCGCCAGAGCAGCTGAGTGGCCGAGGCTTCGAGTCAACGACGCCGGGTGCGCATGACTGATTGCGACTGATTGCGTCTGATTGCGCCGGATGACCTCTGAGTACCATTGATAGCCTCTCCCCTCGCGCTCTTTCTGTTGCCTCGCACTGATTATCATTTGAGGACCATTGATTGTGTCCGTCGGCTCGCATTCATTAGCCTTTGAGGACCATTGATTGTGCCCTCCGGCTCGCAGATATGTGGGCGCTCGGCGTGACGCTCTTCACGATGTTGTGCGCCTTCCCTCCGTGGGGTGCCGACGACGAGGCGGTGCTGCACCGGCATATCTTAGGCGGCGAGTACAGCTTCCCTTCACCGTGGTGGGATGACATCTCCGCGGAGGCGAAGAGCATGGTGCGCGGCCTGATGACGGTCGATTACGAGAGGAGGCTCACTGCGGAGGACGCGGCGAGGCATGAGTGGCTCTCGACTAGTTGGGAGTCTTGTTGAATGCAGTTTGTAACAAGACCCGTTGTTCCCACAGCGTTGCAGTTTTCATACGTTAGATCTATGTAAGTCGAATTTTCCAATTTCATTCGCCGACCGGCACATGGTCATGGACATGCCGTCGGCGGCGTCTCGTCTACTATTTTTGTATAATAGGAAGCCATGATAATAGCAGACCTGAAAACTCGAGAGACGGGCGACGTGAGGGGGCCCGGTCCCCGCTTGTGTCCGCGCTCTCGGACGTCGCGTCGCCGCACTCAATTGGCCGCACTTCGTTGTTCCTTCTGTTCCACGTCCACACGACAGAGCATCCAACGTCCCTTCGCTTTCTATCCATAGCGGGCATGCAGTAGGAGCCTTGGCATTCTGGCCACTCCAAGGTAGGAATCCTAGGGGGGGGCTTGATGAGGGCCCCTCGATAGCTTGAAGGTCCATCAGTGGTGATCAGGGGCGATCACTGAAGGCCCCTCGATGATGACCCCTTGATGAGGGCCAGGTCCTCAATCCCCGCCGTCACTGCCTCTGCAAGCCGCCCAAACTCTTCCCTTGCAGAGGCGGCCGCGGCAGGTGAGGGCAGCGCGTCTGCGGCGGCTATGGAGGAGGATGGAGATGAGGGCAGCGCTTCGGCGGCGGCTATGGAGGAGGATGGAGGTGAGGGCAGCGCGTCGGTGGCGGCTATGGAGGAGGTTGGTGGTGAGGGCAGCGCGTCGGCGGCGGCTATGGAGGAGGATGGAGGTGAGGGCAGCGCGTCGGCGGCGGTTATGGAGGAGGATGGTGGTGAGGGCAGCGCGTCGGCGGGGGCGGCAGCAGGAGGCGAGATGGGCAGCTCGATTGGTCTCGTAATCTCGCTCGGTCTCGCTTGGTCTCGCTTGATCTCCTCCGATCTCTTCCGATCTCCCCGGCTTCGTCTCACGTGAGGTATCGCAGGTGGAGGCAGCAGTGCGCGGGATTCGGACGCCCGTGCAGAGTCCTCAGCATCGAGCAGCGCATAGGCTTGTTCTGAGGTCATGCACTGCGACAGCCCGGCGGCGGCACGCCCCTTGCCTGCGGCAATGGCACGCTCCGCTCGAGCGGCCTGCACCGGACTGATGGCGACAATTGCCTGATGAGGGATGTAATTGGTGGTCAGCAATGGCGATCCGTGGCGACCAGCGGCGACAATCTCACCTCGAGCTCAAACATCACACTCAGCTGCACTCAGCAGCACTCAGATGCACTCAGATGCATCCAGCGTCGATCTCACCTCGAGCTCGAGCGTGTAGAGAGGCTCGATGATGGCGAGATTCTCCAGGTTCTGCGACTTGGAGAAGGCGCACTCGCGGAACAAGTGCGGCAGCCGCCGGCTGACCAGTTCGAAGATCGCGCGGCAGTGGGCGGGCATTCTGGGCACCTGATGAAGGAGGCAATCAAGGGCCATCAGAGGCAATCAAGGGCAATCCGTGGCAATCAGTGGGAGGGCATTTGGGGCACCGAAAGTAACGTGTAGCGCAGTGACTCGAGCTGATCGGCGGCCTGCGCGTATAAGTTCATGTGCATGCCGAGCAGCTTCGCAATCTGATCCTCGACCGCGAGGTACTTGCGGTACACCTTCGCAAACTCAAAGTAGATCGTCGCCTGCGCGTCGTTGATCTGTGAGACTTGTTGACACCCAATAGCCGGGTCGTCACCGTACGCATGCTTGACGCATCCGTCGTCGTAAAAGCTCAGGAAGCCCGTATGCAGAAAGTCGCCGTTCTTGGGCAGTGCGCGCCCGACAGTGAGCGTCCTGAGGCCGTTCACAACAACAAGCGCCTCCACATACTCTTCTCGCCCGCAAATCTCGTCACTTATTGGCTTGATGCACGTGCACTCCATCACAAGTTCCCACAGGTTGACATCCGGAGAAGGGGAGACGCCCGTGCACTCCTTGGCCATCCTGACCGTGGCGCGGTCGATCTCAAAGTCCGTCCAGTCCCTCTTGTCGCCCGAGGGTAGACCAAGCTCCATGCACTGCCGATCCTTGCACGTGTGTATCAATCGCTGCAGACGCGGGCATCGCTCCGGAGAGACCAGACCGGCGGGCTGGAAGTCGATCGTCGACGCAAGATGGTCGGCGAGCCTTTGATGCGCCAATTGGAACTGAGACGCAGAACGAGGCGCGAACTTAGCGCTCTTTTCCTTCGCCTTGCTCTTGCCCCCTCCGCCAGTTTGCCTCGGCCCAAGCCTCCAGTCGTCTGAGCCGTCAGGGCTGAGTTTATCTACCCAGTTTTTCGACGCAGAAGCTGGGGGATGCGGCATCCTGAGCACCTCGGTGTGTGTTCGTGAAGAAGGAGACGAGTGTGGAGATGTCACGCGTCGCGTGCGTTTGGGTTCTTTGAGGGGTGAGAGAGGGCGGGCTGAGAGAGGGCGGCCCCGCGAGTCAAGAGGCGATCAAGTCAAGTCAAGTCAATTAGTCAAGTCAAGTCCACTCCCGTGGCGCCTCATTATATATGATCCCCGCGCCCTCTCAACATTCTCCCGTTTTCCATAGCTGGCTTCCGGTGTTCCGGAGCACATTCTTTGCTCTCTGTTGTTTAATTGTAAAGCCTAGTTGACATGAGTGAGTGACTTGACTCTTGAGTCTTGACTTGACACGCAAATCACACAGACATACCTTGAGACATACCCGAAACCGGGTTACCGGTACAGAAATAAACTAGGGCGCTTCGCTCAGAGCTGGTCTGGACCAAACTTGTTGAATAGACACAGCACCAAACTTCTCCCTGCAATTGTAATGTTGGCGCAACTTGTGATCAACGAAAGCTGTGGCTCCACAGCTGTGCCTTGCGACAGCTTGGCGTGGAGAGCGTGGCGTGCGGGTGATGCCGCCCTGCCACCTCCGCCCGGCCACAGATGCCATTGGACACATACAAAATATGGTCACATGTGTCTCTACGGTCTGGGCAGCGATTTGATGTCAGATTCGCTTCGGAGGGCTGGATCTTGGTTTGAATGTGGTCCGCTGCTTCATTTGCTTAATAAGGTTCCTCGAGGATCGAGTCGATCCTTTTTGGAGCTCGGAGCCAATATTGGGGCATGCACCCTCCCTATGCTGCTAGCGAATGCATCAATAGTTGCGTTTGAGCCGTCGCCTGCCAACCTTTTCTACTTGACATCGACACTTTCGGAAGCCGTTCGCGAGCATCCAGAGTTGACCGGCCGGGCTATTGTCTACCCACTTGCCGCAAGTAGCACGTCAAGCACCATGAAACTTGCAATCAAACGACATAATGGTGGCCATGCGTTTCTCAGAGAATCCAACGCAACGCAAAACCCTAGGGACAGCTCGACGGTGTACCAAAAGAATGTGCCGGTTCGCGCACTGGATAACATACTGCCGGACTCATTTCGTGCGGACGTTTTGAAGATTGACGTGGAGGGACATGAATGCCATACTGTGCGTGGCATGAAAAGATGGTTGCAAGAGGGCAGGGTGGGTGTGGCCAAAGTGGAATTTTATGGCCACTTATTGCGGGGTGCCGACTGTTCGCCAATACAGCTCAAACAGCTTTTTGCGGAGTGCGGCTTCAAAGTTCCTGTGCACACGCCACCATGCGTTGAGCACAATTTTGGCTGCGATTTGATACTTCCATGGATAGGGACGTTGGAAGGCAACGCTTCCCGCAGCCCCTGGAAGATAGGGGTTTGCAGCGGAGTCCGAGGCCACACTTTTAATTGCGACTCCTAGAGCGGACGTCCTCGTCGCCTCATCATGCTCTTTTGGAAGCCTTTGTGTCTCCTCATGACACACGAGGCGTGTCCAGACTCCAGTGTGATCTCTTTCTGAGTTCATTGAGTCAGCAACCCGCTCCTGTATGTCTTCGTGAGTTGAGTTACACTCCGTCGCGGATGCCTTGTGTGATCTGATTAACTCATTGGGTTTGCGTTGGGTGCTGGGAGCTACGTTCGCTAATCTATCCGTACCGCGCACCCCGGGCTCCGGGCAGGGCGTGAAAGATCGGACCATACCGACAGCCTATCAGCACATCCCACCGGCACACGGCACGCAGCGCAGCCTCCCCTCGGGATGTGCCACCAACCGCAAAAGCCATCACTCCTTGCTCTTGCAGCACGGCGACTAAGGGGTAGAGTCGCTCCACGCCCGCTTACACCAAAACTCCTCGCTCGCGCAGCAACTCTGCCACTCGCGCCGCCGCGCGCTCAGTGTCGCTCAGCTCGTCGGTGGCGGTCCACAACGTCGAACGCTCGAGGTCACCGTTGGCATGCGAGTGCTCACTACTGCGCCTCCACAGCGTCGCAGGCTCGAGCACACCGTCGGCCGGCCACGGGCGCGTGCGACCCTCTTGAAGCAGGCGGCTGTGGAAGACCGCGTACCGGCGGCGGCACGCTAACGGGTCCAACACGTAGATGGGCTTACCTAATGAGCGACGCAATCAGGGGCACTCAGTGGAGGGCCAATCAGTGGCACTCAGTGGCAATCAGGGGCTCTCTTGGTGGCCATCAGGGTGGTCGAGCACGCGAGATGGCGGCTCACCCGCGGCACATGCCTCCGTGACCATGTTGATCGAGTCGGCGGTAACGGCCACTTGGTCCGTGCATGCGAGCAGTCCGTGGAACGGATTAGGCGTCGCATCGGGAGTCCACAACTGGCAGGGGACGCCCGCAGCTGCGGCGGCCTTAAGCTCCAGCGCGACCGCCGCGTGTGCTGCCGCCGGGGTGCGACGTGAGGTGGTTACAAGCAGGCTGCCGGCCAAGCGGCGGACGGCGCCGAGTGCGGAGTGCACGAAGGCCCGCGCGCTCTCTTCGGTGAGCTCGGGTGCGAGCGGCCGCTGCCACCAGCTACGCGACACTGTGCGTCCAAGGAGGATCAGGAGCCATCAGAGCACAATCAGAGCACAATCATTGGGGGCAATCAGTGGCAATCTCACCTGTGCCTCCGAGGAGGAGCGTGAGGCGCGGTGACGGGAAGGGCCTCAGTACGGGCTCCCACTCCCTGCGCGCTGCAGCGAGCAGCTCGGGCGTCACGCTGTGGAGCGATCCTCGGGTCAGCACTGCATTCGGCGGTGCCAGCGTCGGGTAGTCGTGGCGCGGCACAATCACCAGGTCGAACCAGCTCGCACTGCACTCGGGCCGCTGAATGTGCACGGTGAGTGTGCTTCCTCGGCCCGCGTCGCGCAGCGCGATGCTCGCAGGTATGCTCCCGCGGCCGCATGATATGGCCAGCGCCGGATACGGAGCATCTATTGGACCGATCCCACTCACGCCGACGCTTCCCAGGAGATGTGTAGCGGAGGCTAGCACGGAGGACGGCAGCCGAGAGAGTGCCGGTATGACCTGTTTCACTCTACGCACCTCAAACGGCAGCCCGATCGCCTCAGCTAAAGCGAGAGCCTGCTTCTCGGCGCCGACCATGCCGTTGCTCAGCACGAGGCAGCGCGCATGCACAGGCATGGCTAGTGCACCGCAAATTTTGAATCCTGTGTGAACGTTAACACGACAGACGCGACAGCCGGTGTTACGGCACTGTTACTGCCCGCCCAAAATACACACACCTTACACGACCCCATATGAGACACGGAGCATGCGCGCGCGCTGGCGGCGTTGAGGATGGTTTGGGCGACGGCGGCATGTGTGTGTTTTGAAACCCACGCGACATGGCTGTGTAGTTCAATTCTGCTGTAATCGCGCGTGTATGCAAACTGTGCAGCGACCGTTTCGGTTTCGTTGATGTGCTGCTACGAAAACTAAGTTCGCTCCGCAATGGCCATTGGGACTCTTCAGGGGGAGGTGCCATCATGCATAGGCAACGCGACCCTGGGACGGTGGCCCTCGAGCGAGGAGTTCGAATCAATGTTCCATCCAAGCCTTTGCTCGATAGTCACCGCCGCGTCGAGATGGGCTTCGCCAGACCCCCCGTGGCCGTGCCCACGCTCGCAGCACCGGTTGAGATGCCTCCGGCACGCGTCCTAAACACTGAGACGGCCAACTTGAGGACGGTGGTGAGCCGTTTCGGCGGAATCATCCAGGAGAGCACCACAGTCCACATTCCCAAGCAAGGCCTCGTAGCTGCCGGCGCCCTCGCTGCTATGGACAACGACACAGACTTTGAATCTCGCCATAAGCCTGCCTGCGCCAACGTGTACGCCGGAATCGCAGGGTATACGGGCTTCAGGCCACAGGGGACTCATCACCACGTGCTTGGGTCGAACGCGGCACCGCCACCCCGCCAACGGCCCACGTCAGCGCTTGACACCTCGGGGCACCCGTACGTGATGCCCGTCGTCGGTTTCACCGGACACATCCGCGGCCTCGCCGACGCTGACAAGAACTGTGGGGACGGCGAGATTCGAACTCGGATGCCTTGCCCGCTAAGATAACCCGCTGAGCTCGTCTGAGAGTCCCCAGCCCCTGACTTTGTGCGTGTTGTCGGAACCCCATTGCTGCAGACGGCACTTCCCACTGGAAGAACAGCGGTGGCATCAACCCGAAGAGCGCGCCGGCGGCTGTGAGCGGGTGGGACGGTCGCGACGATGCCGGCCGCTTTTATGGTGGGCAAACGCCCGGCGACTTCGGCAAGTACCCAGTCGACCCCGAGTACGCACGCATGAAGGCCGAGGCTGACGAAGCCAACGAGATCCTGGAGCTACGGTCGATGGGGATCAAAGCGCTGCTCAAGGCAAAGCCCGAGCTCGGCGGCTCTCGCGGTGGGCCGCAGCGCCCTGCTGGCATGGGATTCGAGCAGTCGCGGCGCATCGCAGAGATGGAGAGGTAAAAGCTGAGCCACGCGTTTCTTGGATCTTGCTTTGCCTGGATTAGCACTTGGGTCGGTCGATGCATGCAGTGGTGGTCTGGAGAAGTTTGCAGGCCAATCCACCAGTGAAGTGAGAGAGTTCTTGCGTGTTGTGCGCGGCAGCTGTGTGCATCGAGTGGTGAGCGCGTCGCCATCTCGGCCGGCCCGACCAGCATGCCCCATGCCAGTCGACGTGCGGACCCGCGGTGGTTCTGGCGCAAAAATAATGCGCAATCAGAGAAGGAATCAAGGGCGCACGAATTGGTGCAGTGGTGCCAGTGCCCGGTGGTTGCTGGTTCGCGTGCAGCACAGTCCGTCCTGCATGCCCATGCGCGCTGCGCGGTACGACGTGGCAGGACGCGTCACCTCGTCGCCGGGCGCGCGGTGTGGCGCTCGTGGCGGCGAGCCCTGGTGTGCGACTGTGCGTGATGTGCCGTCCCCGTCCGCGCGCCGTCGGTCCGCTGTCGCGCGATTCCATACGCGTACCACAGTAACATGTATCGACAAACGTACATCAATCTAGTCTAATATGCGACTACATTGCGACCCGCCTGACACAGAATCGGGCAACACCGGGAACACGTGTTCCTCGCGCGGACACCGTTCGGTTTTGTTAGTTTTGATCGGACCCGACGTTGAGCGAGATAGGTGCATGGATTAAGTGCGAGAAAAAGGCTGTATCGTGTATGAGTATCGAGGGCAGCGCGTACTGTACCGCTCCACGCCGCGCGGTCCGCTGCTGGACGAGGACGCGTGTTCTCGCCATTGCGATGATACGGATCGGATCCTCAATAGTAGTCGTCGTTGCTGAAGATTGCCCCACCAGCGGTCTGCAAGGGATCGACCAGAGTGCGGCCAGCGACGGGTTGTTGAACCTGAATTGCGGCTGAAACGTCCGCTCCCATATGAAGGAATTGAGCTTTATAGGTCGTAAGAGGCGTGTCCATGTACAAGTCATCCGCGCTCGAGTAGGGCGCGCGATTTTGAGGTGGAAAAATTGGATCTCGCTTGCGGCACATGCTCCCATATCTCCCAGCTTCGGGAAAGGCATCGGCACTCGTCGTCCGCGACAGTGGCGGCTCAAGGCCAACGTGCTCATAGGGTGGCGGATTGACTGGCGGAACGAACGGCTCTCGCCGCTGCAACATGCTCCGAGGTGGCCTGGGGAAGGAATCGACACTCGTCGACCGCCTCATCGCCTCCTCGTGGCCGACATACATGTAGGGTGGCGGGTTGACTGGGTATACGACAGGCTTCTGCTGCGGGACTTGGAAGAATCCTTTGTACTGTGCGCAGTAGGTTGAGCACAGTGTGCGATTTGATTGTGCGGGCTCAAACCATACCGGCTCACCCTCGGTTGGTCGGCAGACAGGCGCGCGCGCAGGAAATCCGACTGGAGGCACGTGAAAGCAGTCTTGGCTTGTCGTACGGCCCATAGATTCGTCGGTTTCCAGCGGGTAGGGCGGTGGATTGTTCGGTGGCTTGACCCTTGGAGGACGTAGCCAGTCTGAAGACCCTCTGAACTCAGGATAGTGAGATTTGTACGTAGTTTCAAAGCGCATTGAGGGCCTACTCGGCTTCTTCGATGGGGCGGCGACGACGTTGGTAGCGGGTGCTTCGATCCACTCGACACCTGCCCTTCTTGATGCCGAGTGTGCTGATTTCGGACGCTGAGGAGGGCCGTCCGGCTCCGGGGAGCTCGATAGATGAGCGTGAGCTGCGTGCACGATGGACTCCTGGCGTAGCTTTGCCGAAGAGGCACGTTGGCGAAGCTTGCTGATAACCGCCTCGCGCTGCTGCAGCAACCACTCTGCTTGGCGGTCGACAGCGCCAGCAACGATTGGCTGATCGAAGATACGATTTGCGACATTTGGTTTCAACACGCCGGCGGAGCTAGGGCGCGACCCGACTGCTGCAAAGAACGGGGCGCCCTTCCGCGACTGCTTGTACACGTACGGGTCGGGTAGAGGCCTTGCGACTGCTTGAATGACACGCGAGTCCCTCATCGTGCGCAAACGTGAAACGCAAAGTTTGTGATGATCGTTTCATTTGATCGTCGTGCAGCTCGCATACCCGGTGTACCGGCTCCCACGGTGTCTTTTTACCGGTTTGTTTCTATGGTTCGTGTGTCTATCGTGTGTCACGTGTCCGGCTCACCCGAGGGGGGTTTGAACCGGTTTTTGTGCTTCGTGAGTTTGTCCGGCTCCCCCCGGTGTTTATGAACCGGTACCGGGTACAGACGTACAGTAGACGTTTGTGTGCGCCTGCTGCATCTGTCGTCTCGGGGTTTCGGTTGTTGAAATTTACTTGCCATGAACGTGAAGAAGCCATCTGCATGTGTCTCATGTGGGGCCTGGCCTGTATTGTATAGTATTGTTTTCACGGCTGTGCTGCTTACGTGTTGTGTGTATTCATAATGAAGAAGCCAGTCAGTGTTCACGTTCATGGCTTGTTTTGCGTTGCTCGCGGTCGTGGGCGCTGCTGGCCTGACATCGTTCGCGCCCGCAGCTGCTTTCCGCACGAGCACGGTTCCCATGATGAGCTCGCCAATGACGCGGCGGCGCCAGACTCTCGAAATGCAGGCGATCGACACGTCCACAGGCCAGGGCGCAAAGCTGCCGCAGGGTCCAGACCGCGACGGGGACGAAAAGCCGCCAGAGGCGGCCGGGCCCGGCGGTGCGGCGGTGCTAATATTGCTGCTGCTCTTCACTACGAATCAATGGGCGCGCCAGCTCATCTTTTACACCGTGGACTTCAAGGCAACTCCCTCGGCCGACGCTGCCTTCCAGTTCATGAATGTCGATCTCGGCTTCAATGAGGCGCAGTACGGCATACTGGCGTCGATTGGCTTTGCCGCGCTCTTCTCGCTCACCTCGCTCGTGGCGGGTGGCCTCGTGGACCGCACCGACACGCGCAACTTGCTGACGAGCACGTCAGTGCTGTGGACAGGTGCGACAGTCTTGACGGGCGCAGCGGGCAGCTTCAATGAGGTCCTCGCGGCGCGTATGGTGTCGGGCGTCGGGCAGGCGTTTGCCAATCCGACGGCGTACGCGATCCTGCGCCGGCTCTATCCGCCGGAGCGCCTCGCGTCCGTCAACGGGCTCTATGCCTCCGGCCTATATTTTGGTGGCGGGCTAGCGGCCCTGTCCGTGCTTCTCGATGCTTCCTTAGGCTGGCGCCAGTTGTGCGTGATCGTTGGTGTGCTGGGTCTCGCCAGCGCGGCCGCCGTGCAGCTGACGCTGCCGCCGATGGCGCCGACGCTCGACAAGGCGCCCGGCGCAGCGCCCATGCGCACCCTCCCTCTCGCGACTGTATCGTCCCAGCCAGAGCCGTTGGACTCGTCAAGTTCGTCAGGTTCGTCAGAGCCAGAGCCCTTGGACTCATTGAACTCATTGAAGGCAGCTAGCAACGGTAACAGTGCCAGCGTCGTCACCGAGGTCACTGGGCGCGAGGCATCCTTCTCTTGGGCGGAGGGCGCTCAGGACGGCGCTCGGTCGGCCGAGAGCGGCGGCGAGGGCGAGATGGACGAGCTCATTAAGCCAGCTACGGCGGAGCTCAGCCGCCCTGCAGCTAGCAAGAGCGTGGTCGTCGACCTCAAGCGGCTCCTGGCAGAGCCCGTGGTCGCTCTACTGCTGCTCGCGAGCGCCCTTCGATTCTTGGCGGGCTTCAGGTTCGTCAACGTCCCCATCATTTGATTGCGTCTGATTGCGTCTGATGGCCCCTCTCATCGGGTGCTTTGTCACTCGGCGGGCTGCAGCATCGGCGTGTGGGTGGTACCCTTTTACCGCGCGCGCTTCCCCGCCGAGATTGGCACCGAGTTCGCCCTCATCAAGGCCTCGGTCAACGGCGTCGCTGGCTCGATCTCGGCGACTGGAGGGGGGTTTCTCGCTGACAAGCTCTCGGTGCGCGACCGCCGCGCCTCGTACTGGGTGCCCGCTGCTTGCAAGTGCTCACTACGGCGCCCTGTCCTACAGGTGCTCGACCGCCGCGCCTCCTACTGGGTGCCTGCGGCAGGCTCTCTCCTGGCCATCCCGTTTTGGCTCGGCGCACTCGACGCGCCGACTCTCGAGCTTTCTCTTGGGAGCCTCTTCATAGAGTGCGTGGATCGGAAGCCTCTGGCGAGATCGGATTGCCACTGATGAAACCTCTGATAACACCTCTGATAACACCTCTGATAACACCTATGATAACACCTCTGATGGCCTCTGCGTGCCCCTGATGCCCTTTGATTGCCTCCCTCATCAGGTATCTGCTCGCCGAGTGCTGGTTCGGCCCCACCATCACGGCACTCCAGGCCGCCGCACCTGCTGGCACGCAGGGCCTCACCACCGGCGTCTTCTCGTGCCTGACGCTCGTTGGCAACTTTGCGCCGTACGCTATCGGGCTCGCCGTGCAATCGGGAGGTTACGAGCTGCCGCAGCTGCTAGCCCCAACGGTGGGCGTGCTGTACACGCTCAGCGCACTCGCCTTCGTTGCCGCAGGCCAGGCCGCCGCTCGTGCGGAGGAAGACTGAACTCTCATCCTCTCTCGCGCGGCGCACAGTGTCTCTCGCTCCGCGTTCGCATGTGCAACTTGTGTGGCTCAGGCACGGGTGGTCACCTTGCATGGTTGTCTCGTTTGAAACACACTCATCGGACACTACCCAACACCGGTGACCACGGCATCATGCAGCCTCTGAAATCGCGCTCGCGTCTCAAATAGTGGCTCCGGCCCAAAGCCATCCGCCTGCATGGCCGCGTGGACCAGCTGCGCAAACTCCTGTAGCACCACGCGGCCGAGTTGGTCCTCGTCATCGGCTGAGACCTCATCATTTGAGGGTGGTGCGTCAGCGCTCTGGGGCTCCTTCTCCGCAGGCGGAGGCTTCCGTTGACTGAGCACAGGCTCCGTCGGCGTGGGCTCTGGCACCTCCAACGCGGGCCCGAGACGCTGCCACTGCTGGCTCGCGCTCACCCACGCCTCGCCCTCCGCCTCGTCGTCAAAGTCGACGCGGAACTCGCCCGCGTCGGGCTTCGACTCGACGACGACTCCACTCAGCCAGCTGCTGTCGAGCCAGACCGACACCGCCACGCCGACCATCGGGAGCGCTCCTGCACACAACATCGTTGATACAATAGTACCGCGACAACGCGCATCGACGAATTCTTCCACCAAAGTCGACGTCGCAAAGTTCCGTCGGCCACGAACATCGGGCGTTGCGGCTGACAACTGAAGATTCCTGTGGAAGTCACGCGTGGTGACGCCGTTCGCTTTCCGACCGAGCCAGTTCCGAGCCATTTCGGAAAGCGAACGCATCTTTCGGGATGCGAGCGTTTCTTTCAATTGCCGCGCCGCTCGCAGTGGGAGCCGCGTTGGAGCTGCCGGTGTGCTCCCAGGTGCACACCGACTACGCGGGCGCCAGCTGGGATCGGTCGGTCCGCATTTACGAGTACGTGTCCAACGCGAATCCGACCATGACGGAGGTGCCAGTGCGGGTCTACCCTCCTTCAATGCACCAACGCGGGCCTTCTGCGATCATGCCATTCGATCTCTCGAGTGAGCTGGAAGTTGACTATCCCGCGACATCGCCCAACCTGCTCGCCAACTTTGTCCGCGTGCTCGAGAACGAGACGCTCGAAACCGGGGTGGCTTTCGCAGCGACCTCGCAGACATTCTACGTGATCCGTGGCAGGGGCTCTTCGCTGACGCGGAATGGCACCGTCGAGTGGGCGGCAGGCGACATGTTCGTCCTCCCTTATTTCGGCGATGACGTCGAGCCAGTGTGCACCACATCTGCCGCCGGCGCGCAGTGCGTGGTGCACACGTGTGCGGCGGAGCCCGAGTACGGCGGGTGCGCGTTGTACTGGGTGCACGACGAGCCGTTGCTTCAGTATCTCGGCGTGGAGCCCAGCTCGCGCCGCCGCTTCGATCCCGCCTTCTACACGTCCGTGGCCATGAAGGCCACCGTCCAGTCTTTGAGCAACACCGATGCCGACGGCGAGGTGAAGAACCGCCGCGGCATCTTGCTCGGTAACTCGGCCACGTCGCAGACGCGCACGCTCACGCCGACGCTCTGGTCCCTGCTCAACACGATCGGCCCCAAGATGAACCAGAAGCCACACAAGCACAACTCGGTCGCCCTGGACCTCGCGGTGTACGCCGCCGAGGGCGCGCCCGTCTACACGCGCATGTCTCGTGAGTTGGATGGGGAAGGTGCTCTCGTGAACCCGATGATGGCCAAGTGGGAGACGGGCGGCGTGTTCGTGACGCCGCCCGGCTGGTGGCACTCCCATCACAACGAGGGCGACGAGGACGCGTGGGTGATGCCCGTCCAGGACGCGGGCATCTACACGCACCAGCGCACCCTCGACTTCCGCTTTGCGGATGAGGAGGTGGCACGACTGCAGGCGGGCCGGGCCCGAGGGGCCACCATCGATCTCGCGACCACACGCACGTCCGAGAACTTGTATCGCGGCACGCCCGCGGAGTGTGGCGCAAGGTGACGTGATTCGCTGCTTGGCGGCGCGGGCTGGGAGGGTGCGCGGATGTGCTCGCTGGGTCGCTCGGGGTACTCCCACAGCCACTCCGCCGCGCCCGCCGCGCTGGGCGAGGGCGCCGTAGTGAGCATATGTCGCGAAGACGGACTTCGCGCCAGCGGAGAGGCAGCGTTTGGGGGTCAGCAGAGGTGCATCGGATAGAGTGTTAAGGGGTTCGGCGTCGGTTCGGATGCCGGGATGTGGGTTCCCGGTCGGTTTAGCGTTTACGTTGTTAGAAAGTATAAGGTACGTACTGGCAGCGTACACGTGGCGAACCCCCCAGGCATACGAAGCGTGTACGGTGTTCGGTCGGTTTACGTTAATCTTTGGGGGGTCGGTTCGCTGACACAGGTTCCTACCGGTACATGTATCTAGACCATAGTACCCATTCGACGCCCGACGACGCGACGGCGGGCGCTTTGCTCCCGTCGCAATCCCAGCTTCTGCTTCGGTGGTCCTACGCTGATCGCTATCAAAATGACTGACGGCCAGGAGCGCGTGCGCTTGCGGGCGCGCGAGGGCGAGGCTGTCGAGTGGACGCGCCGGGCGGCCCAGCGAGCAGGCACGCTCAAAGACATGATGGACGACGCTCCAACGGAAGATGGCGTCTACCCGGTGCCGATGATTGCTGCGGCAGAGCTGGCAGTGCTCCGGGAGATGTGCGAGGCCGACTCCATGCCGGCGAGGCTCGAGCAGTGCTCGATCTCGGAGCTCTTCAGGCTCGTCGAGGGCGCCAGCTTCCTCGACGCCCCCGGGGCGCTCAATCACGCGCAGCGCGCCCTCGCCTCGCGCCTCAACGGCAAATGTGCCGATGAGCTGAGAGAGCTGCTCGGCGCAACAGATGACTTTGGCAGTGCGGAGGAACGTGTGGCGGCACTCGCCGAGCCGGCGTTCTCGCCGGGGGGGACAGTTATCAGTAGCCACGGCGGGCTCTGCGGCGGGGCCACCCGCGCTGCAGCCGCAGCCCTCGGGATGGCAGTCACAGACGATGCCAAGGAGGTGGCGCTGGGCATGGTCGACGTGGGCACGCTGGCCGAGCTCAAGGGCGTGAGCCAATCATGGTTGGCGCTCGCGCGGCGAGTGCTCTGCTCCCGCCTCAGCCGCTGTGAGGGTCTGCCCGCGCCGACTCAGCTGGCTGAGATCACCGATCTCAACATCAAGGTCCTCGTCGACGCGGGCCGGCTATGGGAGGCGGCGGCGGCAGGGAGGATGCTGCCCAGCCTGGCCCGACTGCGTTGGGAGGGCTTCGAGGTGAGTGTGGCCGCGGTCCGCGCGGTGGATCTGGACGAGAGGGATGAGGACGAGGACGAGGACGAGGACGAGAGGCCCTGCCTCCTTGGAGGCCCTGCCAAAACCGCTCTCCTCAGCTGCATTGAGGGAGAGGGCGAGCCGCCGCTCGAGCTACTGCTTGCAGCTGTCGCCTGCGCCGGCTCTGGCGAGATTCGCGGCATACCGGTGCAGATGATGCGCGACGACTCCGTCTCTGAGCTCAACCTGCAAGAGAGAAATATCAGCGTCGAGGGTGGCATGCTTCTTGCGTACCTCGTGCCTGTCATGGGCGCGCTAACACGCGTCGACATCCGCCGTAACAGCATCTCGGGCGACGGCGCTGCGCAGCTCTCAGCGGCAGTCCTCGGCAACCTCAAGATCGAGATGTTCAACGAGATCCCGATCAAGGAGATGCGCGCCGACTCGTTCACGGAGCTGGACCTGAATGGGAAGGACTTCGGAGTCGAGGGAGTCATGGTTGTGGCGGGTCTCATACCCGTCATGGGCGCCTTGACGGAGGTATGGGAGGCTTGTCAGCCCACAGCCTCCTGGCTTCTCTTCTCCTGACCCAGTGGTCCTGTGCATCTTTTTGGCAGTTGAATCTCTCAGGCAATTGTCTCTGTGGTGTCTGGGACGACGATAATGGCAGGCAGCATGGCGACTACACTTCGGAGGGCATCAACGCCATCGCTGATGCGCTTCGCGTTAATGGCGGGCTGACAAGCATCGACCTCTCCAGAAGCCAGCTGTGTGGCATCTGGACTGACGACGATGGCGACCAATATGGCACCTACACCGCAGAGGGCATCACTGCAATTGCCGACGCCCTGCGTGTTAATGGCGGGCTGACCAAAATATCACTCGCCAAAAACAAGTTGGGGGAGGAGGGCACCAAGGCCATCTGTGAGGCACTTGAACAGAACAAGACGCTCAAGGAGCTTGACATCAGCGGCGGTACATACGGAAATATCAACATTGGTTGCACAGCAGGTGCCAAGCACGTGGCCAAGATGCTTGGCGTCAACAGCGCGCTGACGTCCGTCGAGTTCAGGGGCAACAAGCTCGGGGACAAGGGCTGGGGTGCCATCTTTGCCGCCATCTGCGGCAATAAGGACAGCAAGATCATGTCTATGGACGCGTCCTCCGAGAACATCGGCCCTGTTGGTGTCAAGCTGATCGCCGAGGCGCTCCGCACGAGCGTCACAGGCGGGCTGACGAGCATCAACATGTCCAATAATTATCTCACCCATTCGGGCACGGACATGACAGGCATCAAGGAGCTCGCCGCAGCTCTTGGCGTCAACTGCTCGCTGACAAAAATCGAGTAAGTTTGTCGCCCAATTCCCAAACTTTGATTTGTAAGAACCACGTGCCTAGCTGATGGCCACGGAAGGATACCTCCTGTGTGAACAACCTTCCTGTCTGCATCCCTATACAGGCTGTCGAGCAACTTCATTGGAGAGGAAGGGAAGGCCTTGATCCGTGAGGCACTGCTAGGAAAGGCTGGATTTGAGCTGCTTTTCTGAGGAACAACTGTGTGCGCATGGACAATGACGATCTGAATGCGCTCATGACCATTGGCTCGAGTGTGTGCAAAAATGTTGGAGCGTGAAAGAGCAACGAGCATGGGATTGAGGGCGTCCGGGCCATCAGGGTCTGTGGCAGGAGGCATTCGACATTGCGATTGGGGTCTCAGACCCCATTCGGAGATTTGGCGCATGGGTAGTCAGCCTCTTACCCAACGTCTCAGTAGGCATGGAACGTAAAATACACGCCAGCGCCCCCGCAGCGGGCGCCGCGGGCGGGGTCGTTGTTAGGGGGTCGGTTCGACATCCGCTCGAGACCGTACCCAAACCCAAACGCGGATGAAACGGTAGCTCCAATCACAAGACATCCAAGACCAAGTAAACGGTCGGTTCTACATGCGCGGTTCTAATAATCACGATTTCCTGGCACATCTGTAGGATCGTGCCCAGTGCGCGGCGCAGTCGTCCGGAGACGCAGCGACACTGCTTACTGGTCCTCCCTCTCGGCCGGGCTCTCGCTTTGCGAAAACATGTCAGCAGTCAGCACCCACACTGAAAACTATGTCGCGCGGTCTGCCGCGTACCCCCTGCAGCCCTGTGCCTCCTCAGTATAGGCTAGCTCGTCTTGAGCACCTCGGAGACGCCTTTCTCGGCCTTTCATACTCGATCGAAATACTCGACTATCATACTCGGCCTTTCCGTCATCCAGAAGGCCTCCTTGTCCTTCATGATGATTGATGTCCGCGAGCACCGAGCCACCCAAGAAGACCAGTGGGGCGCATATCTAGGGCACGTGTCTAGTTTACAGGCCGAGAGCCCGCTGGGCAAGCTGGGCCTCGAGGAGCACGTCGACCGCACTGAGCACCCCGCCTCCAAATGCGCCTCCATCCTCGCCCGCATACGGGCCGCCGCCCGCCTGCCTGCGCACGGCTGCCTCCTCCAAGCGGGGCAGAGAGGCGCTAGAGACGAGGCCGTGATAGAGGGCGGCCTGCATGCCCTCGGCGCCGTTGGTGGCAAAGTGGAGCGCCTGATGACGGGGGCGATCAGCGGCGCTCGGTCGCACTCAGAGGCAATCATGGGTCATCAGTGGCCATCAGTCAGTGGTAATCATGGTTCGTCAGCGTACGGCGGATGAGAAGACGAGCGCATCACCCGGATGAAGGCAGCACAGTGTCACGGCCGGGTCACCTAGCAAGGCCGCCTCATGCGTCTTGAGAGGTCTGTCAGTTGGGACGCATGTCGCCAGCCCCTCCTCCTCCTCCTCCTCCTCCTCCTCCTCCATGCATGCGCCCGCGTGCTCGCTTAGCAGCCGTAACGTCTCTCCGTGTGAGCCCACTCCAACCACTTTCAGCCCAGCGAGCCCATGAGCTATCTCGAGCTGCGGCGCGATGTCCACGTGCGCGCACGTCATCGAGCTCGCCTCTCCAATGAAAGCTTTGGTCTCCTCTTCCTTCCACAGCACCGCACCACTTCCATAATTGGCAAGTCCGGTCAGCGCGGACGAAACCTCACGCGCCCGAGACAGCGCCCGATGCACCGCGCCGCTCGCATCGGCATCGGCCGCGACCCATTCGGTCGCCCGTCCCTCGCTCGCAGCGAAGGCGGCGAGCGCGGGCACGGCGGGAAGCTCGACGGCATACAGATGGCTCACTGGCGCCGCTGTCTCAAACACGAGCACGAGCTCTCCGCTGTCAGAGGGGGGTGCCCGGGACGGCGCTCCGAGCACGAGCTCTCCACTGTCAGAAGGGGGTGCCCGGGACGGCGCTCCGAGCACGAGCTCTCCGCTGTCAGAAGGGGGTGCCCGGGACGGCGCTCCGAGCTGGCCCGACCGCCGCTCGTCGAGTGCCCGGGACGGCGCTCCGAGCTGGCCCGACCGCCGCTCGTCGAGTGCCCGGGACGGCGCTCCGAGCTGGCCCGACCGCCGCTCGTCGATCCGGGCCATCACGTCCTCGAACAGGAGATCGCTCAGACCGAGCAGATCGGGACGCTCCATGCGCAGGAGCACCTGATGAGGGGGGCAATCCGAGGTCATCAGGATGAGGAGCACCTGATGAGGGAGGCAATCCGATGAGCGATGAGGGAGGCCATCCGATGAGTGATGAGGGTGGCAATCGGACACCATCAGTGACGCCATTAAAAAGGCCGTCGGTGATGAGGGAGGCAATCGGACACCATCAGCGACGCCATTAAAGAGGCCGTCAGTGGCACAAGCAGTGGTGCGCGCAATCAGCGCAATCACCATCGACTCGCGCACGCCCAGCCGCTCGGCAGCGCCGCCCGGCTCGACCTCGAGCACCTCGCACCCTCGCCCCTCGAGCCGTGCCAACGGTCCGAAACTGATCCCAAGTGGCTCCGACGGGTCGAAGCTCGTGCGTAGCAGCCCTTGGCCAATTGCGAGCGCGCAGCCGTCGAACACGTCCGTGCCCACCTGTCGCCATCAGTGTCGTCATCAGTGGTGTCATCAGTGTCCATCAGAGTCGCAAGAGTCGCACTCATGTCGTGCACGTCCGTGTGCCCACCTGTGCGAGCTCGCCGTCGGGGTACCTGATGAGGGTGCAATCCGGTGCAATCAGATGCAATCAAGACGCAATCCAGGAGCTTGGGCAGGTGCCTGATGAGGGGCGCGCTCGTAGTCGTCAGCGCTCGTTAGTGGGAATCATGCGGCTCAATAGTGGGAATCATGAGCAGCCATCATCGGCGGTCATCAAGAGTGGTCATCATCAGCGGTCATCATCAGCGGCCATCAGTGGCCATCAGTGGCAGTCGACATACTCGCCGATCAGGCGCCCACCACCGTCCCACAAGGGCAAAGTCGGGTCGACGCCGTCGCTTGCTTGTGCGGCCACGCCGACGCCGTCGCGTGCCATCGCGGCCATCGCCGCAACCGAGCGCTGAGCCCGCTGGGCACGCTGCACCACCTCCGCGAAGGCGTTTGACGAAACGTCGGCACGGCCGCATCGGAGGGTCACGGCCGCTGCCGCCATCAGCTCCTCACATCGCCGCAGGCCGTTGAGCTCGAGCTTGGCCGCGGCGTGCGGGAAGAGGAGCGGATGGTCCATCGCTGTCGACGTGAGCTGCGACAAGAAAAAGTCGGCGTCGAAGGCGATCATGCCCTGCCCGCTAATGCCGCACGATGCCAGCGAGCGCACATAGCTCTCTGGCCAGTGCGGTGCCGCTCGTCGAACGCGCACCGCGCGCGCGGCGGCATCGTCACGGTCGTTGTCGGCTGCCTCGACTCCCTGCATGGAAGCGTGCTCGAAAACATCGCCCGGCTGACCCAGCTCGATCGCCACTGGCGCAGGATCCCGGTCCAAGAGCCACTTGCCGTTGCCGACGTGGCGCAGCTCGCGCGGCGTGCCTTCGCCATCGACGCGCACCAAGTAGGTCTGCTGGCAATCGTGGTGGATCCTGCAGCCCAGAAAGTGGAGCCCTCTATATGCCACGGGGCTTGGGAGCACCAGCAGCGCGACGAGAAGCGTCGGAAAAAGGAGGGCAGCAAACATCTCGAGGTCTCGCACTGGCCCCACAGGCCGTTCGTGCGGCGCAAGCAGGGCGGCGAGTGCAGGCGGCGAGGCGCGATGAAGCTTGGCTCGTGCTAGACTTTTGGAAATGAATTTCCCAACGTCGCCGCTCGTGGATGAGCGACGGCCTGGATTTTCGTTAGAAAAAAACGGGTTCACACGAGTCAACGATGAAGCGTGTGAGGACAAGAGCAAGAAAGGTCAGCTGTGAGGACTTTCCGAAAAACCTCCGAGGTCGTAGAGATGGAAGCCCGCATGATCAGTGTCAGAACATGGGACTTGTCAATTTCATGGCAACCCGTGTTCACACACTGGTGTGAATGTGTGCGTGTGAATTTGAATGTGTGTCTGTGTGACTTCTGACACACAGGTCTTGAAAGGAAAGCGCTACTGCCACTCTCGCCCTGTGAAGGGCCTCCGCTTGAACGGAATCATGCCGCCCTGCTCCATGGCAACCGGCGGCGCCGGCGGAGGCGTAGGCCTCCTAGGCGCCTCCTTCGACTTGTCAGCAGGTTTCGCCTTCAACCTGTTAAGCATCCTCTGTGCTGGCAACTCCTCCGAGCTGCCGCCACCGGCACCAGCAGTGTCGGGGGACTGGCTCGGGCTTGTCCGACTGGGAGGGGGAGGCGAAGGGGGGCCCGTCTGGAAAGACGTCGTAGGTCGCTCAGTCGGCGGGAGAATAGAAAGAGTACTCGCCCCGAACCCAAAGCTCCCCCCGGCGGTTGCAGGCAGAGGGCGGCCGTTGTATGGGCCGGCCCCTGCGCCAGCCGGCGCCGGATAGCCGCCGTAGCCTTGCGGTGGCGCACCGTAGCCTCCCGGCTGCGACGCACCGCCGTAGCCTGGCTGCGGTGCGCCACCATAGCCTCCCGGCTGTGGTGCACCGCCGTAGCCTGGCTGCGGTGCGCCACCATAGCCTCCCGGCTGTGGTGCACCGCCGTAGCCTGGCTGCGGTGTGCCACCATAACCTCCCGGCTGTGGTGCACCGCCATAGCCTGGCTGCGGTGTGCCACCATAACCTCCCGGCTGTGGTGCACCGCCGTAGCCGCCCGGCTGCGATGCGCCACCATAACCTCCCGGCTGTGGTGCACCGCCGTAGCCGCCCGGCGGCGACGCGCCGCCATCCATTGGAGGCGGCGGAGATGCCCCAGATGAGCCGTACGACTTCTTGAAATCTGAGGTGGAGACGTCATAAAAGTTGTTCTGAATGCCAGGCGAGCGGTCACGACGAGAGCTGTCGATAGGCGGAGGCCTACTGCTAGTGGTGGGCGGTGGTGGAGCGTAACCGCCGCTGCCGCCGCCGTACTCTGCAGCCGGCGCCTCGAGTCCTCGTCTGAAGGGATCCTCAGCCTCCTGTGGCATTTGGGTGGGAACATCGCTACCGCCCACGGTCGGTGGAAGCGTCGACGGACGCTGCATCCCCGGCTGCTCGAGCGCACCGTTCCAAGGGAACGGAGCCCCAGTCTGCTGCGCCGTGCCACCCTGCATAGGCGTCATCCCAGTCTGCTGTGCCATCCCAGGCTGCTGTGCCATCCCAGGCTGCTGTGCCATGCCACCCTGCATAGGCGCCATGCCACCCTGCATAGGCGCCATGCCACCCTGCATAGGCGCCATGCCGGACTGCGGCGGCATGCCAGGCTGCGGTGGCTGCTGCGGCCCGTCCTGGTTGCTTCGGTCCTGCGACAAGATGGACCCACGAGGACTACCCATGATTGGACTGCCTATACTTGGATTGTCCATATTCGGACTGCCGGTCGCCGGAGCACGAGACGACAGCATGCCACCATCAGGCGAGGATAGAGACGATGAGCTCCACTGTGAGAGCGGAGATGATGAGTCCGGCACTGAGGGCGGCGGCCCACCCTGGTTACCTCGGCCACGCGACGAGACGAACCCACCAGGACTTCCCAAATTTGGATCAAGTGGCGCGATGGAGGGCGGCACGTACGGAGGCGTAGGAGGAGACGGGAGAGGCGATGTCCGAAGATTGACTTGGGGCGGTGTGGGCGGTGCATACAGAGAATCACTAGCGGCCTTCTTGCCCCACGATGGTGCACTCGACTTGGCGAGAAACGCCGCCTTAGCCGCCCTTGCTGCCTCCTCAGCCAATGAAGCCACCGCCGCCGACGCGCTTGCACCCGCGCCATCGCCACCCTGCCCTTTACCCGCCGCCGCCGCGCTTGCACCCGCGCCACTGCCACCCTGCCCTTTACCCACCGCCGCCGCGCCCTCCGGCACAAGCACGACGCTGATGGCGTGGATGATGCCGTTGCTGCACGCCACGTCAGACGGAGCCTGCCCAATGACAGCATCCCCGAGCCACGTCTTACGAAAGCGCCGCTCATACTTGAGCGTTCCGCCATTCACCGTCGTCTGATCCACTGTAAGCGCCGCTTGGAGCTTGCGACCTGGGATCAGGTGGTAGCGCAAGAGCTCGGCGCTGATCGTGACCTCCTTGTACTTCAGGTGAGCCGCAATAGCCGAGTCCGTCGGAGCCAGCAGCGTATACTCCCCACTGTCTAAGTCTACGCCGTGCTCACGGCACGCGGCCAGAAATCTCCCAAAGTTGTCATACCCTTTGATGTCGTCCACGCCATATCCTAATTTGGCACCCTCGACGCCCCAAAAGATCGGTGGCCCCTGCAACGAAGCAAGGGTACTCATCACGGTGCCACCACCGCCCGTTATTGAGCTTCCGGGCTCGGGCCTCGCGTTCGCCACTGGCGCCGGAGGCTCCACTGGCTCCGTCGGCGCCGCACGCAGTACTGATGCGGCTGATCTGGCGGCGGCTGCGTCAGCGGCGGCTGCCTCGGTGGCGGCTGCCGCTTTGGCTGCCTCCACCTCGGCCTCCGCCTTCGCCCTGGCGCTGGCATCAGCGGCGGCTGCCTCGGCGGCGGCTGCCGCTTTGGCTGCCTCCGACTCAGCCTCCGCCTTCGCCTTGGCGCTGGCATCAGCGGCGGCTGCCTCGGCGGCGGCTGCCGCTTTGGCTGCCTCCACCTCGGCCTCCGCCTTCGCCTTGGCGCTGGCATCAGCGGCGGCTGCCTCGGCGGCGGCTGCCGCTTTGGCTGCCTCCACCTCGGCCTCCGCCTTCGCCTTGGCGCTGGCATCAGCGGCGGCTGCATCGGCGGCGGCTGCCGCTTTGGCTGCCTCCACCTCGGCCTCCGCCTTCGCCCTCCTCGTCGCCAGGGCCAGGGCAAAGGCTGAGGCCTCAGCGGCGGCTGCATCGGCGGCGGCTGCCGCTTTGGCTGCCTCCAACTCCGCCTCAGCCTTCGCCCTGGCCCTGGTGAAGGCTGCCTCCAACTTTGCGTCAGCCTCAGCCTCTGCCTTGACCGCAGCCTCGGTGGTCGCAGCCTCAGCTTTCGCCCTGCCCGCAGCTTCAGCGGCCTCAGCCTCTGCCTTGGCACGAAATCTTTCGAGCGGCGTTGGTGCGGCCTCTGCTGCCAGAGACGAAGCTGTCTGCTGCTGCACCTGCTGCTGCTGTTGCGCCTGCGCCTGCTGCTGCTGTTGCGCCTGCGCCTGATGCTGCTGCTGCGCCTGCTGCTGCGCCTGCTGCTGCTGCTGCTGCTGCTGCTGCTGCTGCTGCCGATAGTACGCTTGCCATGCCGCCGCACGGTGCTCCTCAGTTTCTGCACTGGGTTGTGCTGCCGTCACTGGGGCCTGAGAGTCGGTGATGTTCGTTGTCGGTGGCACGGACAGCTGCAGCGCCGACGGTGGCGGTGGGCTGGGTAGTTCGAGTTGCGGCATTTCGATTTTGAATTCTGATCGCGGTGGTGGGCTGGGTAATTGCAATTGTTTTGCCGATTCCTCCGGGGCCACTGGAGCTTCAACGTCCGTAGGTACCACCAGTTGACTGTTGACCAGTTCAGTCAACAGCGCGTCGTACTGTTGCTGCGCTTGCGTGAGCTGTGCTTGCGCAGCTTCCATCGTTTTACGTATTTCATCAATCTTGATGAGTAGTGCCTCGCTCAGTAATTTGTCGGCCATGACGATCGGCCGTGGCGATCGAGCGGTGATCGAGAAGCCCCCGGCTCCATATCCGCACCGAAACGGGGAAGCAACGTGGATGCTGAGCGCTAGCAGCAGCGTCATCAAACCTCGTCGCATGCCAGGGGCGCTCAAGAACGAGGTGTCCTCATATGCGGGGCGCATTCGACGCTTCGGCCTTCAGCTCGCCCCAAACTCACAGGCAGGGTCGGTGTGGAAGAAGCTGCGCCAAGGTTCCAAAGACTTCGAAATGCTGGTTTTTCCACCCGAAGTTCGCGGACACCACACTCCGCGCGCGCTCACCACACTCCGTCTCAAAGTACGGCTCTCCCAGGCTCCGCTGCCCACGGTCACCTGGGTCCTGGGCTGAGAGGGCGCTTCCTGACGTGAGACGTCTGACGAGTTCTGAGATCTGACGAGGACCGGACTGGTGCTGGCGTCATAGCTATCGCAATCTCAAAACCACAAGACAGGTTACTCCGACGACGGAGAGTGGCGGCAACCCTCGTACAGCACCTGAATTACTACATCGCCATGTACCGTATTTATGCCGGATCAACCGTCGTGAAACTCGCCCTCTTTGAGGTGGTGCTCCGCAAAGCCCCACTCGAGCGCGCCATCTCGAATGCGCCCGTTGGACTGCAGCTTCAGCGGCCCATCGAAAGCCTCCGTGCGCAACCCGTTATAGTAGCCGCACTCGCAGTGGCCCTGCTCGCAAGAGACGTGGCCCAATCGGTCATCAGAGGTCATCAGAGGTCATCAGAGGTCATCAGAGGTCATCCAGGCAGTGATCCAGGAGGTAATCCAGGAGGCCATCAGAGGTCCTCACCTGCTCGCAAGAGACGTGGCCCCACTGGCCGGCGCCGTCCAGGTGGGCCTTCTCGCACCGGCCTGCCTTGACCTCGCCGATCTCGAGAGCGAACGGTCCGGTCGACTCGCCCGCTAGCAGCAAGTACACGACGCTGATGTGCTCGGCCCTCTGATAGAAACCGCGGTCTCGGAAGGCTGTGAACGGCACCTTGATCGATCTCCAAGGTCCGAGATCGTCGAGCGCCTCGTCGTCGTCCGCGTCGTCCTCAGAGGCGCCGAGCTCGTCGTACCGCTTCCGCCTCTGCACGTCCGAAAGCAGCCCATACGCGCGACTCACCTGCTCGCAAGAGACATAGCCATATCGGCCATCAGAGGTCCTCAGAGCTTCTCAGAGGTCATCAGAGGTCATCAGAGGTCATCAGAGGCCGTACGCGCGACTTACGCGCTTGAATTGCTCCTCATTACCGCCCGCAACGTCCGGATGAAGCTTCTTCACTAGCGTGTGGTACGAGTCGCGGATCTCGGCGTCGCTCGCGTCGGCGGCCACGCCAAGGATGCCGTATGCGCCACGGCCCACGCCACCGCCGGCACTGCTCTTGGCGGCAGCTGCTGGGCTCGGCAACTCAGCTGCCGGAATGATCGCACGCCAGAGCCGCGTGCTGCCCTCCCATTGGCCATCCGCCTGGACCACCATCTCGAACCGCCGGGTGCCGGTGCGCAGCTTGAGTTCGAGCCAATGATGCTGTGCTAGGTCAATCGTCCAGTGGCCCGTGGAGCCCACACCGCACGCGCCGGCGCCAACTGGTGCCTTCTCCGTTGCCCCGCTCACACCGGCAAGCAAGGCTACATCTCCTCGGGAGCCACCGTAGAAGCCACGCAGCATCGCCGTGCCCGTATCAGTCGTTGTGAGCGTGGCGCGAGAAAGGCTGACGGTCGTCGGCCCTGGTATCGGCCGCCACTTGAGTGGCGCATGCCACACGCCGGGTGCAAACAGTGGCAGCTCATCGTCGCCCTTCAAAAACTGTTCGCCATGTGTGAGAAAGTTTTCGCTGTAGCGCTTGTACAGCTGCGGAAACGCAATCCGATCCGATAGGCGCTGCACGATTCCGTCGGGCCGTAGTGCCCGCTCGCGAAGGGCTTGCGCCGCGCGCTGAACGAGAGAATCGCCTTTCTTCATAGAAAAAGGCTGCGGTGACGTGGCCACAGCCTCGACCGAAGCTCTTATCGTAGTCAAGTCACACAACGGCTAGAAAGCCCTTGTATCGCATCACTCCACATCTGCAGATGTGTCGCGACTAGCGACGCCGCTTTGCTCTCGTAGATTCTGGCATTCTGTAACTCGAGACCGACAGACCATGGGAAGTAGTGACTGCTTAAGTTCTAGTAGTAGTGAACTACTTAAGTAGTAGGAGGAGTAGTGAGAGATGTTATAGAGATGAGGTGTCCACTGCTCTCCCAATGAGATCTGGGCTCAAAACTTTCAGAATCGAACGTGGAAATCCCATACTCAAAAGGCAAGTTCAGAAACCAGTCCAAAACCCTAATTCCACGGGAAGGGGCCCCTGACGCCCTGAGTAATTGCCCCTGAGACTGGATCCAGCTCAGATCCAGCTTGATTTCACTGTTTTTTTTGGCTCGTACCGTACTTGTCCATCGTCTTTGTTTTGTACATCTCGCACCCCTTTACGCACACCCGCGGCGAGAGTACATCGCGCCGGCTGCCGCGGGTGCCCGGCGCCGCGGCAGGGCCGAAATACAGATAGACCACGAAGAAGGCGAACATTTTACACTTACGTGTTGGTTGTCCGTACTCTGGCTTGCCGGGGACCTCAGGGCCTTTATACTAAGACAGTGGCGGACGGCACTATGCATCGAACGGCAAGAAGCCCATGCATCGCTTCGTTCCACATCTGCAGATGCGCCGCGACGCCGCGTTGCTCTTGTTCTGCAACTCCTCCGGCGGCGTAGGCTTGCTGCTCGCATGCGTACTCGCGCTGTCGCCGTAGAAGAATGTGAGCTCCTCGCCTCGAGGCACAGGGCGCGTGCAGAAGAAGGCTGCACGCGGTACAAACGAGCCCGCACGGACCAGCACGATGGCCAAATTAGGGTCGCAGGAGTGGTTGAGGTAGCGGCCTACGTTTCCTTTGTCGGTCGGGTCGATGCAGGTGACGAAGACCTGCCCGCTTGCGAGATGCTCACGCAGGCTCATCACATAGTTGTGACCACCCTGTGCCTGCCGAGCCGTCGCCTCCTCGGACGAGATGATCGCGCCGGCGTACTCACATACATACTCGCCTCGTTCCAGAGGCCACTCAGACCGCACTCCCCAGCCACGATCGCGTGTCTTGAAGACGACTAGCGGTACTCGTAGACCGCGGGAGACCACGCGGTTGCGGCAGCACAGTGCATCGCAACGGCAGCGCTCGGAGCACTCGACGATGCCAGGTACCTCGAAGGAGATTAACCGACCGTGCGCATCGTATGCAGATGAAGAAGCACAACTGCATGCCAACGTGCCACACTGCGCATCTGCGCAACTGCATCCACGAATCACTGCACTTGAAAGCCGTGAGTCTGTGCTGAAGCACGCAGCGGCGTACGGCGTAGCTGGAAATTGCTCACCGTTCACTGTATTCTCACAGCGCACGACACATGACTCTGTACCTTGACTCAGGTCGGCTCTCCGGAGTGCTGAAGCCTCGAGAGCGATGGAGCGCAACGCTGTTGATGTGGCCATGCTGCAATTTAGAGATTGCGGATCAACGAAGAGTGCATGCACCCGTAGCAGAATCGGCCTGGGCAAAGTAAGCAGCATCTCCGCGGCGATACCGGCACCGTCGCTCGCCCTCGCGTACGTGCTGTATCCCTGGCCCTCTCCTCGATGGATGTGTGAACGGGCTGTGGATTGAGGCGTGAACGTGTTGCTGTTTTCCTCTCCCGGGGCAGCATGCTCCCGGGGTGTAGCACGGGCGGGAACATTCAACATGCTGTACACGAGACAGGGGAAATAACTGGAACACCGGAAAACACCATCCTTTTGATGACCTCGCCGGCTTGCCGGCTCGCCCAGCGCAGAAGCCAGCCCTCAAGCAAACCGTTCGCGCCGGAAGACAAAGAGCCGATTGTAGCCCGCGCCACCAGCCACGATAAGCCTGTGGGAATCCGCAGACGGGTCGGCGTTGCGTCGGCGGGCGAAGCCGATGCCGGCGAGAGGGCGCGTATTGGACCGCTCGAGCGTCGCGCGTGCCGGCGGGACGAGCACCTGCAGCGCGTGGCCATTCGCATCGAGCATCTGAACTCGTCCAGCTTGGCTTTCCGTTACAAATAGCCTGCTGGTCTCGGCGCGTCGGTCGGCGGCTGGAAGGAGTGCAACGGCCGACGGGCGCTGGAAGAGCGCTGGTTCCGTGCCGAGGATGTTGTGCACGTGCTCGTAGTTGGTCAGCTGCGGATGGAAGCGCCATTCCTGCACGCGGTTATGTATCGGATCCGCTACAAAGACACGTGTTGTGAAGCCGAATTCCGCGTCAGCGAGGACGCCCGCACAGACGCCGGCCGGCTCCGCCATGTCGCTCGCGCCGTTGCCGCTTTGGCCGAAGGAAATGAGGGGGATCATCCGCGCATCACTCGCGGTTGCGATCACCCCGGGCAACGCGATCGTAGCAGGGCTCAGCGGTGCAAGCGCATACGTGACAATGCGATTGTTACCCGAGGCGGCAACAAAGAGGATGGGGAGTGTGCCATAGGGGGGCCAAAGCTGCATGTGAAGAGCGAGCCCACGCGGTCGAAGGAGGGGCTGCGCCACTTGCCCAAACGTCTGCTGCCAGCTCGTTGCGTTGGCAAGCACAGCACCATCCGAGGCACGCAGGCGCAGGATCCTATGGTTTGCCATGTCGCTGACAATGATGGTGGAGCCGTCGTCCTCGGAGTCGACGCCCATTGGGTAGCGCAATCCCGGGCTGATCGTCCGTCCGTCGGCATGCGTGAGTGTAGGACCGCCAATTGTCCGGACCATCTGTCCGGACGGATGGAGCAGCTGCAGGCGATGGTTGCCTGTGTCGCTCACGATGAGCGTCTCTTGCCGCGAGCCTCCAAGGGTCGCAACGGCTGCCGGTTTCAGGAAGCGAAGCTCGCCTTGCCCGCGGGCGCCCAGGGCGTCTTCATAGACGTAGCGAGTGGGCATGACGCAGAGCTGGGTAAAGCATCGAATCGTCTGATGCCGCGGTTTTCGGGAAGTCAAGTCAAGTCAAGTCAAGTCAAGTCAAGTCAAGTCAAAATGGCGGTCGCCTTTCCGCCGCCTTTGGTGCCCAACGCTGGCGCGAGCGATCGGGAGGGCAGATCTCGGCGCAACCGGCACCACTGGATAGCCCCGAGTCGGGGCATCATCCCCATCTTCTTGTTCTTGATCATCGCGGCGCACTGGGGCTTCAACATCGTGCCTTTTTCAGGAAGTCTACAGTACGGCAATGCAACACGGCTCCAAGCCGACGATGGGAGCGATCGGGGGCATGCGCGATGGCTGTTCCGACGGGCCAAGGTGTCGGTAGAGCCTGGCGACCGCCGGCGCCGCGCGTCGAGCACGCGCGGCCTTTCTTCGACGAGTTTTGGCGTTTTTGGGCCTGACAAGGGCACGCCAATCGATTTTGGCCAGGCAACAAGGGCGGCTGAGACGGCGGCGGCAAGAGTGGTCGAGGGCGTTTCTGCGGTGCGCGCCACACACCCCGTCCTCCATATCTCACGCATGCGCGCGCTCGCGACATACAGGTGTGTCGTTGACTGCGGCGCGAGAGGCAGACGGGTGGCGGGAGCAGCAGAGGGAGGTGCCTGCAGGGTGTGACAGGCAGGACGGCGACGGCGCGGGCGGCGGAAGCAGCGAGGCTCGACGAATGCTCGAGGGCGACGACCGGCGGCGGATGACGCGAGCGGGAGCTGTGCGGATTGGCGCGAGAAAAAGGGTTCCGGTTTCCGTGTCGGCAACGACTACTGGGAAGGGCCCTCTTGCTCGCGTCGGTCATCTCGGCGAGCGCGACGCGGCACCGACCGGCCTCGAGATCCTCGGTCGAGGCGCCTACGTCTCCCCCTCTTTCTCTCCCCCAATCCCCCATTTTATGCTTGACGCCACGGTTGATCTCGAGCCGATTTCCTCTTCGGCGTAAGAGTGGCGCTCATCGGCTCGAGATCGGCCCGTTACTTCTCATCTACTTGTTCTCCGAGGGCACGTATGTCAGCACTTATGACGTGTCACCTCATTATGGACCCCCCTCCGCCATCTCCATCGACTCCCGTCCTCCACTGCTGGCTTCCGGAGCACATTCGATAGGCTTCCGTATGGTTGTCTGTTGTTTATGTATAGACTTGACTTGACTTGACTTCGGGAACGCATGCTAAAACGCCGTCCGGCCGCTAGAGGTTCGATTACATGTTGAGCTCGTTAGTTGAACAACAGGGGACGTGGCAATCCGAGCACCGAGCGCTTTTGCTTGCTTTTTGCTCTAGTAGAGCATCGTGTTGTGGGCGAGATGGCAGATGCTCCGTCATCGCGCAAGGGAGGCAGCGGCGGCATCAGGCAGCAATCCCATGGCATCAGAAAGCAGGAGCCAGGCTCCTCGCGAGAAGACGAGCACGTCAAGCTGTCCAAGAAGATGTCTGCAGTGCTGAGGCACGGGATTGAGAAGAACGGGCTCAGCGACGTACTGCGGCCGGATGGGTACGTGCCACTTTCGCGGCTGCTCGGCGTCTTACGAGGAGCCGGCTCCCGGGATGTGACCGTCGATCAGATCCGGCACGTTGTCGACAGTAGCGGCAAGCAGCGCTTCTCGATATCCGAGAAGGACGGAGAACTCTTCATCCGCGCCAACCAGGGACACAGCTCGACCCTGGTTGGCATCGACCAGGAGCAGCTTCTCGAGCGTCTGGACGAGAGTGAGCTGCTCGCGATCGGCGGAGGGCGGGCGGTGCACGGCACCTACCGTTCGGCGTGGCCCGCCATCATCTCCTCAGGTGGCCTCATGCCCATGGCTCGCCACCACATCCACCTCGCGGCAGACTTGCCGGGAGAGAGCGGGGTGATTTCGGGCATGCGATCGTCGTCGGAGATCCACATCTGGGTGGACCTCCTCGGCGCTTCACGCGCCGGCGTTCCCTTCTTCCGCTCTGCGAACGGTGTCATCTTAACCCCAGGGCTCGCCGCGAGTAGGCAACTCCCGAGCCAGTTCTTCGTGCGTGTGGTGGACACGCAGAAGCAAGTCGAGTGGCATGAGGGCGCGTGGCAGCCCATCGGGCTCAGGCTATGGATCAGGCTAATGAGCTTGCTCGTTCGGGTGATGCAGGCGTGGGAGCGTTGTGCCGGCTCGCACATGCCTCAGGCCGTCACCCCGCATCCAGTACTGTAGCCGGTATCACCGGCACATGTACTGTCTTCTCATCTATCATCTCATCGCATCATCAGTACATCATCAGTCTCCTCACAAACCTTCCATCTTCCATTCACGATTCCCTTCACATCTCCACATTCTCCCGTGCACTCAGCGCTGGTTGGGCTCACCGCCCCCATCGCCTCGGTCACGAGAGAACAGGAGCACGATGCCAGATCGCCTTTTCAGCTCCCCGCCCCCCATCCCATATTCATCAGCAGTCTCTGTAGCCACCCCGTGCCTGGGCGCGCCTGGGTGTCACGGCTTCTCCCCACATCAGGCCACGTGGCCCACGGTTCAGTTTCGTCAATTGACGAAACCCGGCAGCCCCCGGTTTCGTCAATCGCTCGGAGCAGACTAGGGTTACCCGCCAGACTAGGGTCACCGTCATTCACACGTCCGCACCTTCCCCAATCTCTATGAGAGGGGCCGCTACAGAGGACTTTGCGTCCGGTACACAACAGGGGACGTGGCAATCCGAGCACCGAACGCTTTTGCTTGCTTTTTGCTCAGGTTGTGAGCGAGAGCTTCGTGTTGAGAGCGAGATGGCAGATGCTCCGTCATCGCGCAAGGGAGGCAGCGGCGGCATCAGGCAGCAATCCCATGGCATCAGAAAGCAGGAGCCAGGCTCCTCGCGAGAAGACGAGCACGTCAAGCTGTCCAAGAAGATGTCTGCAGTGCTGAGGCACGGGATTGAGAAGAACGGGCTCAGCGACGTACTGCGGCCGGATGGGTACGTGCCACTTTCGCGGCTGCTCGGCGTCTTACGAGGAGCCGGCTCCCGGGATGTGACCGTCGATCAGATCCGGCACGTTGTCGACAGTAGCGGCAAGCAGCGCTTCTCGATATCCGAGAAGGACGGAGAACTCTTCATCCGCGCCAACCAGGGACACAGCTCGACCCTGGTTGGCATCGACCAGGAGCAGCTTCTCGAGCGTCTGGACGAGAGTGAGCTGCTCGCGATCGGCGGAGGGCGGGCGGTGCACGGCACCTACCGTTCGGCGTGGCCCGCCATCATCTCCTCAGGTGGCCTCATGCCCATGGCTCGCCACCACATCCACCTCGCGGCAGACTTGCCGGGAGAGAGCGGGGTGATTTCGGGCATGCGATCGTCGTCGGAGATCCACATCTGGGTGGACCTCCTCGGCGCTTCACGCGCCGGCGTTCCCTTCTTCCGCTCTGCGAACGGTGTCATCTTAACCCCAGGGCTCGCC
>Ga0210241_100307_pt1 | contig 42430 bp, 23 predicted proteins | sample ChrtobMetP5a_8mM_FD_155488 | JGI IMG/M metagenome (GOLD analysis project Ga0210241, IMG submission 155488) | Chrysochromulina tobin associated microbial communities from unialgal haptophyte culture, Seattle, Washington, United States - P5a_8mM | ecosystem: Host-associated > Algae > Haptophytes >...
CAGCACGGCGTGCCTCGATGATCTCCGCGATTCGCTGCGCCCGTCTGGCCATCGCCCGCTGCCACTCGGCGTGCACGTCCACGGCGGGCGGTGCAGGCCGGCGCCGGTCACCAGCCGCTCGTGCTGCTGGTCGATGCCCAGGCCAAACGAGTCGCGCGTGGCGCACACCAGGTCGAGCTTGCCTCCAAGGTACGCGGCCTCGATGGCGCGCCGCTTGCCGTCGGGCAGGTCGGCGTGGTAGCCCGCGGCGCGCAGGCCGCCCGCCCGCGCAAGCGGCCAAGCGCCGCAAACCCAAACGCATGCCCAAACGCCATCGGTATATCAGAGCGACGCCGCCGCCGCCGCTGCCGCCGTGGAGACCGCTGTCGCCATCGCCATCGCACACTGTGACACTGAATCGTCTGAACACCGTTTGTACCATCGGCACTCCCCGGATTCGATAGGGGCGGATTCGAGTGGGTAGACTGGAATCTGAACTGGTACATGTCCGAGTCCATCTCCATCTCCATCGGCACGCCCCGGAGTTGGCCCGGACCTCTGCCTCCCATCCGCAGCCGGGCGGTCTGTACCATCGGGTACAAACCAACCGCGCTCCTTTCCTCAACACAGCTCGCCAGGCCGCTTCCATGAGGTGAATTAGGACGGTACTCGGTACTAATCGCGCGTCACGCTAGATACTGTATGTGCGTGTCGAGAGATGCGGGCCGATGGGGGGCTGTACGGACCTTTTCCCGAGTATTATTAAAAGCCGTTCTCACATTCACAATGCCTCTCCAACCGTACCCTCCTCTCATCTACCGGCCGGCCACTATGGACCTCCGCCCGTCGACCGTGCAGCGCCGCTATGACACGTTCGCCGTGGAGCGCGCGCCCTCGGACTCTGGATCCACCTACTTTGTGGATCCAACGGCTAGGCCAGCGACGGCGCCGGGACCTCGCTTTCAAAAGCGTGGAGTGGGCGGCGGCGGCGGCGGGGGCGGCGGCTACGGCGGTCTCGGCGGGCGGCACGCCCCCAAGGACATCAAGGAAGTGCTGCCGCGCAAGCTGCACGGCGTCGCGGACGAAGCGACACGCTGCGTGGCAAGTCGTCCGCCGCGGCCCAGGCCGCCAAGCGCGGGCGCGTACAAGGAACAGGCTGCCCCGCCGACCATCTTCAAGGTTGTGTACGACCGCGGCGACCTGCCGATTCGCGTCAACGGCGGCGTGGCCAAGTATGTGCGATGGGCGGTGCGCGACGTGCCCGCGCCGGATAGGGCCTCCGCCCTGTCTAGCGCGGGCGCGCTCGGCGGGCCCGAGTACGAGGCGGCCAGGACGCGCTTCCTGCGCGCGCTCGACTACAACGTGATGCTGCCACTCTTCTTCGACGGGCTGCGCGAGGAGTCGGAGCCGTGCCGCTTCCTCGCCGCCACCGGGATGGCCGAGCTGCTCGCGCCCGCGCACGCCGATGCCGCGCGCGTCGGCCCCGTGCTGCCGCTGCTTATCCTGCCCCTCCGCCAGGCGCTCAACACACGAAAGATCGACACGGTCCGGCGCGCGATCACCGCCCTGCAGCAGCTGGTCAAAGTGCCGGGCACGGACCCGGCAAGCGGCCAGACGGTCGGTGCGCTGCTCGCGCCCTACTTTCGCCACATCCTTCCCGTCTTCAACCTGTTCAAGAGCCGATCGAGCCTCGCCACGAGCGGCAGTGATTACTCAATCTCGATTGGGGAGCTCATGGATGAGACGATGCACCTGCTCGCACTCCATGGTGGGACCGAGGCGGCGCACGAGATCCACCGGCTCGTCCCGCTCTGGATGCCGCCGCCGCCGCCGCCTCGCCCGCCCACGGCCGCGCAGCAGGGGCGCGTACTTGCCCAAGCGGGATGCCACCGGCCGGAACCGACGAAACGATACACTCGGCAGCCATCGACGCAACTGCTCGTCATCCGATGAACGTGCTGATGAAGCGGAGGCGAACGCGCTGCCGACAGACGTCGGGGCGTGGAGCCCTGAGATAGAGAGCGGCGCGAGCTGGCGCGGCGTTGGCGTGTCGCGTGAGCTGCCTGCGCGGTTGGCGACCACTGTCGCCGTGGCCGTGGCGCGTAGCGGTGAGCTCGGGGGATTGCCACCCGGGATCCTTTTACCTTTATTGTTGGTGAACCGTTAAGAGTCGACTACTCGCTAGTTACTAACTTAAACAATTTGAACTTAAAGTTACTACTTATACTCCAAATACTGGACCTTCGTCTCTTCGAGGGAGAAAGTTACTCAATGGCAAGGGGTCTGGGGTCGACCCCCTTTTCCCGGAGCGGCTAGCTTCGACGTTCGTGATCGTTCGTCGGAGTCGGATCCGTCATCCTCGAGGCCGTCTCGCCCTCCCATTGCGCGCACGCTTTCTGGCCCGTACAAATACAGGTACTGCTGCGTCTTCGGCTTCACCGAGCAATACGTGAGCGGAAGTTTGCGCTCAAGCGTCCCAAAAGCTTTCAGCAGTTCTTGCTCGCGTCGAGAATTGTAGGCAATGTAGAGCGGCGCCGCACGAGACTGCGCATCGGGCGCCATCACATCGAGCGCGGTGCGCAGCGTGTCGAGGTCCAGATTGGCAAAGGGAGGGTCGCACAAAATGACGTCGTACGCGTCATCGAGCACGGTTGGGTTGAACAAGTCGAACGGCCGATAGGCGGAGAGAAAGCTGAAGCGCTCATCGCGGTCGAGCAGAAGGTACGGTTTGCCAGCCTCTTCCGCTGCGACCGCCATCGATGGGCAGCACAAGAGGAGCGGCCGCTCGTAGCCCTCGAGGAGCTCGAGAAGCAGCGCTCTACAGCTCTCGTCAAAATAAAACTGTTCGAATGCATGGTTTTCGACGACGCCGGCTAGCACTGCTGGCTGCAAGGTGGTTGCTGGCATCGGTGGAGGTGGCGGCGGCGATCCCGGCGGCTGCAAGTGTTGGCGCCGCGCTCTTCGATTTTGTGCGATGCTCGAAGGCGGCTTTGGCACGCCGCCGGGGAGCCGAGCGAAGGGCTCTTTGCAGGCTGCCACGAGAAGCAATAAGCAGAACGCCGCCATGGGTTTTCACAGTTTCAATTCTGTGAAAACAGAGAAGGAGTTTTTCCCATTTTCCCATTGGAAAAAACTTGCTAGGCAACCATCCCAGCGCGCGAACATAGAAGAACACGTCAAGTCGAGAAATCGCCCGTGACAACGCCCAGACACGAGGCCGGCCTTTTCCTCAAGTGCGACCCAGCTCATTTGCACCTGCGTGGCGCCTCTGTCGCCGCGACGTCTCGCCTGACGTAGCCTGCCCCGCTCTGCTCGCCGCCGCAGGCAGCCATGAAGCTGAAGGTGCACGAGCTGCGCAACAAGAACAAGGCCGACCTTGAGAAGCAGCTGGAGGAGCTCAAGACTGAGCTCGCTGCTCTTCGCGTTGCGAAGGTGACTGGCGGCGCTGCATCCAAATTGAGCAAAATGTACGCCGCCGCCCGCAAGAAAGCGCACCCCGGCATGCTCGCGGGCGCAGGGAGAAGCTCAGGCGCGCTGGCTCGATCGCCAGCTCAATAGAACTGTGCGGCTGGACGTCAGCAGCGCTCTGGCACAAGACAGCGGTCCGCAGGGCACTCGACGGATGTCCACGCTGGCCATCGGCTCTCCACCGGCCAGCTGCCGCAAGGAAAGGGAGGACAGAACCAATGATGCCAATGCGTACAGTCATGGGAAGGCGTGCTGGGGGCGTCGCCGCGCCCCCTTCTCACAGCAGCTGCTTGGCCGCGTCGCGTTTCGCTACCTCGCATCCGTTGCACGCTCGGTGCTGACCCATCCATGCGCTTGCCCGTGCGTCTCGCAGCAAGGTGGTGCGGAAGTCGATTGCGCGCGTGCTGACGGTGATCAACCAGACACAAAAGTCGCAGCTGCGTATGTTCTACAAGGACAAGGACCTGGTGCCGCTCGACCTGCGCTTCAAGAAGACGCGCGCCATCCGCAAGGCCCTCACGCCGCAGCAGAAGTCGCTCAAGACGCTCAAGCAGGCGAAGAAGGAGAAGCACTTCCCGATTCGCAAGTACGCCGTCAAGGCGTAAACGTCCATTGCTGGGAGTCGCAAATCTATGTTGAAATTTGCTGTATTCGTCCGTGTACGCCGAGCAGGTGTAGCCTGCTTCCAGAGTTGAATGGAGATCATGTTTCGCTCCTTTACACTTTCCAAAATACGTCCGTGCAAGCAATCGAGTTGGCTTCACACAGGACCCGCCGAGATTCATTGCAGATCGCACGTTATCGGCAGCGACACCGCTCACCGGCGCCAACCGTACCGGTGGGGACGGGAGCCCAGGGCCCCAGGGTGGGCTCCGATTGCATGCTGATTGCAGAACCCGGAGAGGCCCCCAGGGTGGGCTCCGCGCAGCGGCCTGCGCCACCACGTCAGCCCTTGCACACCTCCCGACCACGTGCCCCTGGCGCCCAACATGGTTACTTGCCCTTCTTCTTCTTGGCTGCCTTGGCCGCCGCGGCCGCCTCGGCCGCGAGCCGAGCCTCCTCGTCGATCTGCGCCTGCTTGAGCAGCGCCTTGAGGTCTTTCTGGATCTTGCCGGCGTGGTTGAGGATGCCAACGGCGGTGCCCGCAGCCATGCACTTTTCGAGGCTCGAGTCTAAAAAGGCGTCGCGGAACGTGAGGTCCTCGAGGACCGAATAGCACACCTGCCCGTTGTGCTGCGTCCAAGTCGGCTTCACCGTCACCGCGTTGGTCTCCGCGTTGGTCTCCTCGATGGTGCCTTGCTTCGGCTGCAGCAGTGCCTTGCGCAGCTCGTGCTCGCCGGTAAGGAAGTTGAGCTCCGCCTCGGCCTGAGCGACTGTCTCCTGCTTGGCCTCGACCGACTGCGCAGCGCCGATGGCCGCCGCGAGCTTCCCGATGAGCGCCTCCGCCTTCTTGGCCATCTCGGACTCCGCGGAGGGCGGCTCGGTGCTCCCGCCCTCTTCGAGGCCCTCGGTATCGGCCATCTTGAGCGGCTGGCAGAGCTCCATGAGGTCGAACAGGACGACCTCGGACTCGGCCGTCTGGCACAGTGCCTCGGCGTCCGCGATCATCGACGCCGCCACCCCCGTCTCGCGGCTCCTCTGGATCGGAGCATGCATCGGCCGAAGCAGCGTGCGGTCCTGCAGCGGCCGCGCCTCTTGCAACGCTGTCACGGCCGCATGCAACGCGATCTGCGCTTTGAGCCGCTCGAGCGCGGCGGTCGCCTCGACGATGAGCGGCAGCGAGGCGCCGATCTTGTCGGCCGCCTCGATGGCCTCCTCGAGCTTCGGCACGTTCTCGTCCTTGATCGCGTGCGTCAGGTTATCCTCAGCCGCCCGGATCAGGCCCATCGACTTCATCGAGTAGCGTACCGGTCGGCTGTTGGGTGCGGAGACGCGATCGATGACCACGTCGGCCACCGACTTGGCCTCGGAGCAGAACTCGTGCGAGCACGCGCACAGATAGTAGCGCCCCTCCTTGGCCGCCACCATCGCCGCCTTGAGCAGCTCACTGCATTTGGGATCCGTTGTGAGCTGCACCGGCTTGTTGCCGTACGCATTCGCGATGTTGACGTCGACGCCCTGTGAGAGCATCGTCTCGATGCACTTGAGGCTCCCGCCTGCGGCGGCGCAGTGCAGCGGCATGTTCCCGTCGCCGTCGAGCTCCTTGGCCGACATCTTGGGCTTGCATGTGAGCAGCCGATACACGAGGCGCACGTGCCCCTTGTACGCCGCCCAGTGCAGCGGCGAGCCGCTGCTCGCGGCGCCGCCCTCCTGGGCCGCGAGCGCGGCCAACTTCGACGCATCCATCTCCGCCTCCGCCGCGCCGTGCTCGAGTAGCAGCGTGAGCACCTCCTCGTGGCCCTCGGACGCCGCCCACTTTAGCGGCGTCCACCCCGACGCGCCCTTGTGGAACCCGACCGGGACGCCCGCGGCCAGCAGCTCCTTCACCCTCGCAGTATCACCCGTGCGCGCCGCGTACAGCAACTCCTCGCCCTGAGACTGCGACGAGTCGTCCGGCACAACCTCCTCCTCGGCCTCGGCACCCATTGGAACAGCCGCCGGACGTCGCGTCTCGTGTATTAGAAAAGTGGGGTTCCCCTTCGAGCCCCTCTCAGAGGGTCGCGTCCCGAACCTCCTGTGGAAGCACCCTGCGCCTGATGCGTCACGCATAAACAAGGTACTCCTTTGACCGTCCATGGAGCGCCTCTCCAGCTTCCAGTGCGGCGACCTGAGCTTCTCGAGCGACTACGACAGTGGCAACGCGTCGCGCGTCGAGCAGGTTGACGAGCACGAGTTTGCGCTCTGGACGGCGTGCGACGCTGAGGGCACGCCGTTTGAAAAGGGCTACCGAACGTGGTTTGGCTTTGCCGTGCGCGGCGCCGCCAAGGGCCGACAACTCACCTTCTACATCCACAACATGAACGCGCAAGGAAAGCTCATCCGGCAGGGCATGTGCCCGTCGGTGCGCGTGCTGCCCTCGCGGCCGACATGGACGCGCATCCCGCTCCAAACCACGTACACGGGCTGCAAAGAGGAGGACAACTTTGTGCTGCGCTTCCGGCACAAGATGGACGGTGAACCGGACGAGACGACCTATTTCGCCTTCTGCTTCCCGCACGGGTACGCGGACAATATTGCGCGGCTCGCATGGCTCGACTCCGTCTTCGGTCTACCACCGGCGACGATCCATCTACCCATCGCAACCGACTCGGCCTTGCCTGCCGCTGTCACCCCTGCCGCGCCCGACGCGGCCGAGGCGGCCGAGGCGGTCAAGGCGACGGGTGATAAGGCGACTGGCTCGCTCGACAGCGGGCGGAGCAGCAGCGCCGGTAGCAGCAGCAGCGGCGCCGCTAGCAGCAGCAGCGCCGGCGGCGGCAGCGGCGACGGCGCCTCCGCTGCAACTTCGGCGTGGAAGCGCGCGGGCGTCGCTCATGGCGTGAGCGTCGGACGCAGCTCACCCATCGAGGCCGAGCTCAAGGCGCCTCCGGGGGTGTACGACGCCGCACTGGCCGCCGCCGCGTCGGCTGCCGATGGTGCGGCCTCGGTCCACTGCTCGGAGATCGCCGTGGCAGCGGTACAAGCGGCCGCGTCGGTCGCGCCGCCATACCGTCCCGGTGGAGTCTACTACCACCGGGAGCTGCTCACGCGCTCGCTTGAGGGTCGGCGCATCGACCTGATCACGCTGAGCGGCACCAACGGCATGCTGGGCAGGACCGAGGAGCCTCTACGTCAGACCGGGCTGATGCCCGAGGGCGGGAGCCGCGCTCGCTCTTTTGGAGCGAAGCCGGTGTTCATGCTCACCGCGCGTGTCCATCCGGGAGAGACGCCCGCATCGCATGTCTTCGACGGCTTCGTCAACTTCCTGCTGCGCGAGCACGATCCGCGAGCGCGCGCGCTGCGCGAGCGGTTCGTCTTTAAGCTCATCCCGATGATCAACCCGGACGGTGTGTACCGGGGCCACTACCGAGCTGACACGCGCGGCGCCAACCTGAACCGGTGCTACCTCGCGTGCCCGTTCGAGACGCACCCAAGTGTGAACGCCATCGCGGCGCTCGTGCGCCATCTGCATGCCAAGGGCGTCCTCTCCTTTTACATCGACACGCACGGACACGCCACCAAGCGAGGCTGCTTCCTCTTCGGCAACGCGCTGCCCGAGACCGAGCGCATGGTGGACAATGTGCTCTACGCCAAGCTCGTGGGCGCCAACTGCCGTTGGTTCGACTTTGGCGGCTGCGTGTTCACGGAGCGCAACATGTACGGCCGCGACAAGCGAGACGGCCTCTCCAAGGAGGGCTCGGGCCGCGTCGCCGTCTACAAGATGACCGGCCTCACGCACGTGTATACGCTCGAGTGTAACTACAACATGGGACGCACAGTTACGCGGCTGCAGCCGCCGCACATCCCCAAGGGCATCGACAAGGGCGCGCTCTCGCCGCCGCCCCCCCCTCTCAAGTCCGTCGCGCCCAAGTACACGCCTGACTCGTGGCGGGATGTGGGCAAGGCGCTGGCGCTCGCCGCGCTCGATATGCTCGGTGTGAACCCTTGTTCACGCCTCGGACCGCCGAATGCGGGGGGCATGGCGAAGCTGCGTGGCATCGTGACCCAGTGGGTCCTCACACAGGCGAAGAAGGAATCGAAGCGCGCGGCCGCGCGCGCCGCACGGCGCGGCGACGACGACGACGAGGACGACGACGGCGAGGAGGAGGACGAAGAGGAGGCCGAGCCCGAGCTGCGAGGGGAAGAAGAGGCCGGGTTGAGTGACAGGGAGGAGGGCATCGAGATGGACGACGAAGATGCTGGTGGGAGAGTCACGAGGATGCAGGACGTCGTCGACGCACTGCTGTCCGCGTCGCACGACGCGGCCAGTGCCAGGAACGCAGCGGCCGCGGCCGCTGAGGCCACCTTCCATGTCGCCGCAGATGCGAAGGACGAGGAGCCGTCAGCGGCGGCGGCGGCGCTCGGTGCCGCGACGTTGCAGCCATCGCCGGCGCGGCTTGGACGAACGCTCGTGCGCCACGCGGGCGGGCGCAGCGGCCCCATCCACGTCCCGTACGAGGAGGTGACGAAATCCCCGCCCGCGACGGCGCTCAACGACGGGCGGTCGGCACCCCCACCAAAGCTCGTGGCGCCGGCGCCGGCGGCGTATGCGCCGGCGTCGCTGCTCGCGACCGCGGCCCTCGCGGCCCTCGCGGCTCCACGCACACGACCCCCTCCAGATCTCGACGAAGCTGACGAAACCGACTACGGCGCCATCGTCAGTGCGGCCAGTCAGGGGGTGGGCACGCTCCGGCTCGCAGGTACCGGTAACGAACTCGCCGCCCGCGCCGGACGTTACGCCGCCTTTGGCGCCCCTGGCGCGAGGCCAGCCCCTTCTACGTTTGCTCTCGCGCCGAGTGGCGCGGCCATGTCTAGCGGCCGAGCTGGCGCTGCCGCCGCCGGCGGCGGCAGCGTGGGCAGCGCCGTGATGGGCAGCGCCGTGATGGGCAGCGCCGCGGCGGCGGTCTGCTACTCCGCTGGCTTCGCGGCTGGCGCGGCCGCGGCCTCACGGATGAGCACCCAATTCCACACGGATTCGTCACGGATGAGCACCCAATTCCTCCTCACGGGCGGCGCGGTGTCCGCTTCAGGCTGTACGTCCACGAGCGCCCTCTCGGACACGCCCACGCCACGTGCCGGCTCGGGTGGCGCCGGTCCGACGTTGCAGCCGTTGAGCGGCTCCAGGCGCACGGGCGGTGGCTTCGGCGCGCTGCACGCGCCGCCGCACGCCGCGAGGCCAACTGCGCTGCAGCCGCTTCGCGTGGGCCGGTCGGGGTCGGCATCGCGCGACCGCGAGAGAGGCCTTCAATAAGAATAGTCGCACCGCAAACGGACGCCTCTACAGCTGCGTTGTGCATACAGGCTAGCGTAACACGCGACGCGCACGAGGGACGGGCACAGGGACGACCGCACGCGACTTAGTCAGACTTGACTTGACTCTAGATGAAGAAAACAACATACCCCGTACAGGGGACCCTGGCCACCCGCGTCGCACGCTACACGTAGTACTTCGCCGGCTCTTAAGCCACACGCCACACGGTTGTCGGTGTTTTCTCGAACAGTACCACCAGGCCGACTCGAGCACCACCAGGTCGCTTTCACAAGGCATCCTCTGCGCTGTGCTGCCACCTCACTTCAAGCGCCTCAGGTGTCAGAGTGCCCATTGCGACGGCGAGCGCCGTCCGAAGGTGCTCCACCATGGCCTCCAGCTCCGCGATGCGCTGCCCTTGTTTCACGACCTCGGCGCTGCGTTGCTTGAGCGCCGAGGTAAGCTTCTGATGGCTCTGCTCCGCCTGGTCAGCGCGGTCCACGCGCTTTAGGCTGCGCTGCAGCCGCTCCCAAGATTCCTCCTCGCGCTTTTTCAGAATGCTGTACTGCTCGCGCCACTTTGCATTGAGGTCCTCCACGCATCGACACCGCGTCTGAGCGTCGGCAAGTTGCTGCTCCAACGCTATGCACCTCGCGGTGATAGCTGCATTCTGACGCCGTAGATCGCCGAGGCTCTCGGAACTGTCGGCGACTCCACCACGGCGCAACTGCTGCTCGAGCTCCTGGATGATCTTTTGCTGCGCTGCGATCACCGAGCGCACGTCGCTCTCGGCGAGCGGAGGCGGCGGCGGCGGCAGTTTGGGTAAGGCGCTGAGCATGTCCGAGATGCCGTCGGCTTCCGAAGAAGGACGGCTCGGATCGCGAGCCTGGTTGCACCAGGCGCTCCAGAGCATCTCAAACTCTCCGGAGGCGGCCTTGGGCGGCAGCAAGGATGTGGCGGCCTGCGGCCGTCCGGTGCCGGTACGCGACATCATCGCGAAGGAGGAGTGTGAATTGGCTGTGAATGGCTTACTTTATTAACTCCGATGTCCGAAGAATGCTTTTCCAGAATGCTTTTAGCTCGAAGAACGACCAGCCCACGTGATTGCTATGTACGAACGCGCTCACTTCAGGCAATCATATCAGGGCCGGGCAGCTGGAGAGGAAATTGTGACTCACCAAGTCACACACATCGACACACATGATGTCCCACAGATACAGTTCTACATGTGCATGTACCCCCTTCCCTGCTTCCCATCAAGTTCAAGATCACAACACGCGCGGAACAATCCCGCCCGGTACCCGGTAGTATAGGGCAGCGAGCACCAGAGATCACACTTTTTGTAAACTGTTTGCTGGGAGAGACCGACCTCACTACATGTAGCGAAATTGAATTTTAGCCCGAGCGAGCGTCAGCGTGGAGTGCGAGGACTCAGTACTTGTGTCGGACCGAGGAGAGCGGAGCCGTCCTTTGAGACGACCGGAAACCTGTTTTGGGTGGGTGGTTTCCAAAAGCGGAGGAAGTTTGTTTGCTTTCGATCGTGACACGACTTGCAAGCGAGAGTCCATTCACAATCTGTCACCGACGAGAAAGACCACCTAAGTGGCGAGCGCAAAGACCTGAGGAAGAACGCACATGGAGGATTACGTCGCGCGACTTGTGGCACACATCCGTTCGCAGCCGCAGGGCATTTGTAGGCTTGATTCACTTGGCAGCTGCGTGCCGAAGCCACCCGGAGTCGTCGGCGGCCTGAAGTCTATCGTAAAAGGGCGGCAAGAATTCATTCTGCACGACCCCAATCAGGGCGAGGCTCCTGGCAGTGAGAGGGTGAGCCTCGCTCAAGCGCCAGGCACGCGCTCGACAGGCTCTGCAACAGATACACTTACAACAGCACCAGCACCTCCTCTCCGGTTAGGCGACGCTCTCGAGCAGCTTCAACTGCAGATGGCGATGACGGCTACGAAAGCACCCATTGCACCTCCAGCGCCAGGCACGCGCACTGCAACTTTGGGAATCGGCCAGTTCGATGAGGCGGGAAAAGGCACCGTCAAGTGGTTCGACCGCAAGAAGGGCATCGGTTTTGCAACGCCAGCAGCGGGTGGGGATGACATCTTCATCCACCGGGGCAACTTCACTACGCAGTTCACTCTCGACGAGAACGACGAGATATCCTACGAGGTTGGCGAGCATGCTGGCCGTCCGATTGCTGTCAATATCAGCTTGGCAACTACTGCCGGGGGCCCACGGCGCCCACCTCGAGCGCCAGGCACGAGCGACCCCAACCAGTGCAGTGGCGGTGAGAGGGTGAGCCTCGCTCAAGCGCCAGGCACGCGCTCGACAGGCTCAGCACCAGCACCAGCATCAGCACCAGCATCAGCACCAGCAACGACTGAACACGCGCCAGGCATCGGCCAGTTCGTCACGCTGCTATGCGCGTGGATCCGGACCAGGGGCGAGCAGCGCGTGACTGCCGCGCAGCTCAACGAGTTCTATAACGCGCACCCGTCGGTAGACCGCTCTGTGCTCCCGGCGACCAAGAAGCTCAAGTACCTATGCGGCCACGAGGATGCACGCGGGCGCCTAAAGTTTCAGCCTGACCCTAACGTCTCAGGCGGCGGATGGCTCGAGATCGTATCTCAGGTGGTCGATGCAGTGCAGGCTTGCGAGTCCTGCCAGAGCAAGGCGGGTGGCCGAACCGACACAGACGGCGTCTTCTACTGCAACAGCTGTTGGAAGGGCTGGACGAAGGTGGACGTCGAGCTGACTCTGACGGCCTCCGGCGGGGGCTCTGGCGGGCTGGTTCCTGATTTGGTTCCTCCGGTCGTCACAGCACCAGCAACAGCACCAGCACCTCCTCTCTGGTTAGGCGACGCTCTCGAGCAGCTTCAACTGCAGATGGCGATGACGGCTACGAAAGCACCCATTGCACCTCCAGCGCCAGGCACGCGCGACCCCAATCAGGGCGGTGGCGGTGAGAGGGTGAGCCTCGCACAAGCGCCAGGCACGCGCTCCTCAGGCTCTGCAGAAGACTCCGCCGATGAGTACGCTGCTCGGCTGCTAGACTATCTCCTGCTGCCCTCCAGTCGTGAGGGTCGGGGTCTCCTCCTTGGCGTGCTTGGCAACCTCGTACGCAAGCCGGACCACTTGCGTCAGCCGCTCAAGTCAATCATCGAGGCGCGTCCGCATATGTTTTCGCTCGAGCTAACCAGCTATGGCTCGGTCGTGCGCGCGGTCAGCTCGGAGCCCGAGCCCGATCCGGAGCTCGCAACACTCGAGCAAGTCGCTCGCGCATTCTACGACTGCTTGATGGAGGATGCGTCTCTCCGCCAGCGCTGCGAAACGCGCAGCGAGTTTACGAAAGCATACAACGAGTGGCGGGAGTACCAGCGCGCCCAGGGCCGACAGATGGCGAAGGCACCTCCGAGTCAAGTCATTTACAGCCTCAGCTTCAAGCTCAAGCTCATCACAATGTCGAGTGACACGATCAAGTTCAAGCCCGTCGGCATGTTCCAGAAGTTTGAGCAGCTGCGCGCGCAGCGCGAGAATCTCGAGGCGGACAAGTTTGGCGTGCGTGTGCAACCCGCCCAGGTGAGCTTCGACCGCATCGTTGCTCTCGGCGCCACGGATGATCGCGTGATCACGATCTCGACGGGCCTCGAGGGTCTGTCGCTACAGAGCTTCACGCTCATGCGCCAGGACTTCTTCGTGTGCAGCTTTGTTGCGGCCGGCCCGTCGGTGGTGCCGCTCGCGCTGCGGCCTGGCAGCCCAACCTCGATCAAGCTCACCTATCATCCGAGCGCCGAAGGCATGGCCGGTGATGTGCTCGTGCTGAGCTTCCAGTCCGCTGGCGGTAGGCGCTTCACTATCTGCCGCTTCGTCGAGGCGCGGTGCGGCGACGCCGACCTGCACGACGACCTCAAGCCGAGCGCGCCGTATCAGAAGCCGAAGCGCCGGCGGCCGCCTCGCCTAGAGGAGGAGGGTGAGACGATTCTAGCGCCGCCGGAGCAGGGGGGGATCGGAGGCAGCGGTTCACAGGGGCCGAGTCTGGGAGGGCACGACTTGAACCGCGCGTGGAAGAAGCTGCTGCTTGAAGATCCGAAGGTCGCGGCCGCGGCGCTCGAGCAGGGCCAGCAGATGATGAAGTCCGCACCCGCTCACGAGGCGATGGCGATTTACCCTGTTTACTTCGAGAATCTTCTGTGGACGGAGGAGATCCAGCTGCACGCCGACCTCGCATCCTTCGACCTGGTCGAGGAGAAGAGCACCATCCTGCGCCGCACTGGCAGCAACTTCATGCTGATCGTCCACGGGCTGGCCGAGAAACGGCCGTCGGTCCTGCGTGGCGACACTGTGTGGGTCAAGCTGCCGGGCAACTCGAAGCGGTGGCAGGGCCGGGCAGTCGACATTCAGCGAGAGGAGGTGGTACTGCACTTCCACCCACAGTTTGCACAGTCGTACATCGACGGCATGCGCGTCGAGGTGCGCTTTACGCTCGGCCGTCGCCCGCTGCGCATCTTCTACCAAGGCCTCACCCTCACGAGCGCGCTACGTGACGCCGTCCTCTTCCCGTCTCCTGCGCATCTCCTCGCCCAGCCCGCCTCCTCCGATCGCATCACCGACGCGGACCGCCAGCGTGTCAGTCGCGAGATGCGTCTCATGAATGTCAATGTCGCGGCGAACGATGAACAGGCGGCGGCCGTTCGGGCCGTCCTCCTCGGCGAGAAGCGCCAGGTGCCGTACATTGTCTTCGGCCCGCCGGGCACAGGCAAGACCACCACCGTGGTCGAGCTCATCCTGCAGTTCGTCAAAGGCTTCAAGAGCTCGAAGGTGCTCGTGTGCGCGCCGACGAACACAGCGGCCGATGTCTGCTGCGAGAAGCTCGGGCACTACGGCGCGATCGCCGGGCGTATGGAGATGCTGCGCTTCATGTCGTACATGCGCCATCACAACGAGGTACCTGAGAGAGTGCGGCCGTTCACACAGGGGTATGACGACGAGAAACGCTGTTACCCCTCTGTCACAAGGGAGGACCTACTCAAGAAGCGCATCGTCGTAGCCACTCTTAGCATGGGTGGCTCGCTCTACAATCTCGGCGTGCCCCGCGGCGCCTTCGACCTAATCGTCATCGACGAGGCCGGGCAGGCGATGGAGCCCGAGGCGATTGCTTGCGTCGCAGGTCTTCTCGCGCCGGACGGTCAGATGGTGCTCTCGGGCGATCCGAAACAACTCGGCCCCGTCATTCATCACGGCCTCGCCAAGACCTTTGGGCTCGCGACCTCGTACCTCGAGCGGCTCATGTCGCGTGAGGTGTACGCGCGCGCGGCCGGCGGCGGGTACAATCCCCACGTGCTCACCAAGCTCGTGCGCAACTTCCGCTCGCACGAGGAGCTGCTCCATTTGCCTAATGAGCTCTTTTACGAGGGTGAGCTCGAAGCGTACGCAGATCCCACCCTGCGCAACTGCTGCCTGCAGTGGGATGGCCTTCCCAACCCTCGGGTACCGATGCTCTTCCACGGCATCGAGGGCAAGGATGACCGCGAGGGCAATTCTCCGTCGTGGTTCAACGCGGATGAGGCCATCCAGGTCCTGCGCTACGTCGAGTCGCTGCTGCGCATGCGGCAGAACCCCCTGCAGCAGGAGCACATCGGGGTGATCACGCCGTACAACAAGCAGATGCAGAAGATCAGTAAGCTGCTCAAGGGCCAAGACTTGGGCGGCGTCAAGGTTGGCAGCACCGAGCTCTTCCAGGGCCAGGAGCGGCGCGTCATTATCATCTCCACCGTTCGTAGCAATAAGGACTTCATCGGCTTCGACGCGAAGCACAGCCTCGGCTTCCTCGATAATCCGAAGCGCTTCAACGTCGCGCTGACGCGCGCCTGTTCGCTCTTGATCATCGTCGGCAATCCCTCGGTCCTCGCGCCAGACCCGCACTGGGGCAAGCTGCTGCGCACGTGCATCGAGAAGAATGCGTACACCGGCGTTCCTCCACCACCACCACCGGCACAGGGAGACGACGACCCATTTGGAGGCGGTGACGACCCATTTGGGGGCGGTGACGACCCATTTGGAGGCGGTGACGTAGACGGTGCCAACAACCTCGCGGATCGACTGGCGGAAATGATGCTTGGCGTTGACGTCGAGGACGAGGTCAGCCACCAGCAACAGGAGGAGGGCAACGAGATGCCTAACTGGGGGCAGAGCTGACGACTACAGCCGAGGAATCACAGCTGCATGAGGGCATGGAATACCAGCCGCATGAAGGCATGCAAATTGGGACACAGAGATGTATCGCGGTCACGCCGCCCAGTCGATGGTGCCAAGGCTCAGCAAGCCGGAACGCAGCGGGCACCAGACTGCGAACCACGTGAACGCCGGCTCTTTCGCATAATTCATACAGCTGAGGAAGGACAGCTACATGAAGGTATGCAATCCATCCGCACATAAGAGCATGCAAGCCTTCAAGTGAATTTCCATAACGGAAAGCGGCGTGTCGTAAGTAAGTAAGTTCGAGTTCGTTCTGTGAACGGCGTGAGGTGTGATGAGCGCAAAAATGGAGGATTATTACATGGACGCGAGTGGCCGCTTCGCGGCGGCCGACGCGATCGTCGACGCGCTCCGTCGCGGCGACGAGGCCAAGGCCGTGGGCCTCATCGACAGCGTGACAGGAGTGGGCCACCTTAGCCTTTGCCTGCTTCTTGCATGTGATACTGGTCACCCTAGGTGCACGAGGCTGCTACTCGCCGCCCACGCCGCCGTCGACCAGGCAGACTGCAATGGCATCACGCCTTTGATCGCCGCCTGCAGCAAAGGCTACTACGGCTGCGCGCAGCTGCTGCTCGCCGCCCACGCCGCCGTCAACCAGGCAGCCTGCAACGGCGCCACGCCTCTGTACGTCGCCTGCAGCAAAGGCGAGGGCGGCTGCGTGCAGCTGCTGCTCGCCGCCCACGCTGTCGTCGACCAGGCAGACCGCATCGGCGCCACGCCTTTGATCGCCGCCTGCGTCGCAGGCGACGGCGGCTGCGTGAAGTTGCTTCTTGCCGCCCACGCCGCTGTCGACAAGGCAGGCATCAACGTCAACGGCGTCACGCCTCTGATCGCCGCTTGTGACGCGGGCTCGATGGACATAGTCAAGCTGCTCGTGCATGCTGGCGCACGCATCGACTTGCGAACCTATGATGGGCTCACAGCCCTCGATCTCGCAGAGGCCCAAGGCCATCCCGCCATCGCAAGATTCCTGCGCAGCCGGCGCCGCGCACCTGCGACCATCGCTGCGGTCGCTCCGGTGTCAAGTGCGGAGCGTGCGGCAGCCGAGCGGGCGGCCGAGCTTGCCGCTGCGGCTCTGTTGGCTGAGGAGGAGGCGGAGGCGGCGCAGAAGCTGCAGGCGCAGATGAAGAAAGCGAGCAAGAAAGCCAAAGCCAAGCAGGCAGGCGCGAGCGAGGCGAGAGCGCCGGTTGAGTGTGCGCCCGCGGCCGCGAGTGCCAGCGCCGAGGTGGACAACGAGGTGTTGGCGGCGGCTGGCGACGAGGACTGCGTGGGTCCCGCTCCTTCTGCCGCCGCCGACGAGGCGCTGCGTGTGGCCATGGCGGCCGCGCAGTATGAGGACCTGGTCGCTGCGAGCGAGGGTGTGTTGGCGGAGGCGAGGAGGGCGATTCGCGAGCACCTGCACAAGAAGCGCAAGCAGGAGGGCCAGAATCTGCGTCGCAAGCGCGCGGCGGAGATTGAGCCGGCAGGCTGCTGGATGTACGGGCTGGGTTTGATGCTCGCCGGACCAGCGGTGCTGCTCGGCGCGTACGCTTTCGGGCGCTGGCGCCACCGCGGCTATCACGTGGACGGGCGCACGCTCGTGAGCGGCTTGCTCGCCGTCTTCTTGCCACTGCTGTCACTGCTCGAGGTCACACAGTCGCTGCCTGCCGCAGGCTCAGCATCCGCAGCAGCGGCGCCAGCATCGGAGGCCCCCGAGGCTGAGGAGGACGTGGTGCCAACCGCTGCGGTAGAGGCGGCCGTAGCGGAGGCGGCAGACGCGGAGATGGCCGCCGCCGCAGCCGCGGACGCGGCGGCTGGGCAAGCGGCGAAGGAGGCCGAGAAGGCGGCGGTACGGGTAGCAGCGCTCAAGGCCGCCAAGGCGGAGGCCACGCAGGCAGCCAGGGCTCAGGAGGAGGTGAAGGAGGCTGAGGTGATTAGGCAAGCAGCGGAGGCAGAGAGGGCGGGGGTGAAGAGGGCGGAGGCGGAGAGGGCGGAGGCGGAGAGGGCGGAGGCGGAGAGGGTGGAAGCGGAGAGGGCGGAGGCGGAGAGGGCGGAGGCGGAGAGGGCGGAGGCGGAGAGGGCGGAGGCGGAAAGGGCGGAGGCGGAGAGGGTTGAGGCGGAGATCGCAGCGGCCCTGGCCGTGGCACTGAGCACTGGCGGCGGCGGAAGAGGGGGGCGAGGGGGGCGTGGAGGGCGTGGAGGGCGTGGAGAGCGCGGTCCGACTACCGTGCATTCATTGCACCCTGACCCTGCGCCACCATCGGCCCCAGCACAGGCTGAAGGTTTGATGCAAGCGGAGAGGCCTCTGACGCTCGCCGACGTGGGCAACATCACCGGCCGTGTGCACGACGAGGCGCCCGAATCGACCCTCGGTGGCCAGACTACGTGCATCGTGTGCATGATGGGGCCCAAGTCGCACCTTGCGGTGCCGTGCGGCCATCAGCTCGCGTGCGAGCGCTGCACGGCCAACATGAAGATTTGCCCGTTCTGTCGCACGCCAGTTCAGCTTTGGGTGATGGCACGGTTGGTGTAAACTTGATGGGGCGAGAGAAAAGCGCGTTACACGTAGCTCAGACTTGATGGATTCAGTGAGCGACAAGTCATTAGTGAAGCGCGTACCGACGATACCCTCCGTAGTCATCGCGAGACCATACTGTACGCGCGAGTGAGAGCCACCACGGGAGCGTAAACCAATATTACAAACCACAAACGAAAGCCAGCAAACCGAAGCCGCGGACAAGATCAAAACGCCGCCCAGGCGCCAGGGTCATGAACGCCCCTGTCGCCGGTCGCCTGCGTGGGGCCCCCAAACGCCAAACGGCCAAGCGCGCGCACCCCGCCCATCACTTCAATGCTGCAGCTTGTGATGCAGATTCTTGAAGCGTCGCGCGATGTCGCCGACCGCGGCCTCGACCTGCGCGCGCACGCTCTCGATGGTGTTGGACGTGAGCGTCTTCTCAATGTACGCAGGATAGCCCACCGTCGCGAGCTGCTCCGAGAGCGTCATCGCAACCGTGCACAGCTCGGAGCGCCGCTGCTGAAGCACCGCGAAGGCGAAGCCCATGTCGTTGACAAAGGCGCTCCACTTGCCAGCGGCGGTGAGGCAGTTCTTGAAGCGCTCTGGGATGGGGAGCAAGTTGGCGTCGAACCACGGGCGCATGCCCGCCACGTAGCCAAAGTCAATGTGCGCAAAGAGCTCGCGGTTGGGGCCGCAGAGCAGCATGTTGTCCTGGTGGCGGTCGGCGAGTCCAAGGACGAAGCCGGCGGTGAACGCGCCGACGGCCGAGTCGTGCAGCTCGCGCGAGTACGTGAAAAACTCAACGTCCTTCACAGCGATGGCGTTGCTCAGCGCTTCGATGAAGCCAGTTCGATCTCTCGTCGGGAAGATGTCGTACGTGCACGTGAAGCACGGCGCGCCCGCGTCGGCCCAGATCGCGTTCATCTCTCGCAGCAGCAGCATCGTCGCCTGGTCCTGCCGTAGGTCGTCGCCCATCTTGAAAAAGTAGCGAACAGGCGCGCCCGTCAACCCCGCCCTCGCCAGTCGATGACGCGCCTGCTGGCTGCGCGACTGAGGCGTGGCCGTGAGCGCTCTCGTGCTGCTCACGGTCGGCACGAGGGGTGGAGGTGGCAAGGCGGCCTGTAGCGAGCCCTGGGGTACAGCGGCCTGTGCCTCCGCCTCCTCCTGCATAGCCCCCTGCGACCCCGCGCCCGCGAGCGTCGTCGTTAGTGTCGTCGTCGCAACAAGGGCCACGAGCGCGTCGAGCTTGGCTTCGGCGGCTATGACCGTGGCGTCCCTACTGCTCGTGCCGCTGACGGAAGCTGTGAATGGTTGGCTGTGAATGGTTGGTTGTGAATGGTTGGCGTCCCCACTGCTCATGCCACTGCCGACGGCGGCCTCCTCTGTCGCGTTCGTCGACACGCTCGCCTCAGCGCCGTCCTGGGCGGCAGTCGCAGCACCCTCGCCACCAGCTGCACTGTCAGTGAGCATTCGGAAGAAGCTTCCGGCGCGGATGAGCGACGCTTCCACAGCGGACCCAATCGCTGCAATGGGCGCTTCCACAGCGGCCCCAAGCGCTGCGATGGGCGCTTCCACCGCGGCCCCCAGCGAGGGCAGGGGTGCTGCATGGAGGTCCATGGAAAGGGGTGCACCATTGGGTGCGCCAACGGCCCACACGGCCGGAGCAGCTGGCCAAGCGAGCGTCGTGGCCTCCAGTCCGATCGCCTGCTTGGCCTCGGCAGCCTCCCTGGCCACCGCAGCAGCCTCGGCAGCCTCGCCACGCCCGTCGGCGGTGGCGACCTCGGCAGCGCACCGCCAATCGTCTGCACACGCTAGCAGCGCCGCCGTGCCACACACCAATGCCTCAGGCAACACTTGGTCCAAGTCAGCGTCCGTGGAAGGACCAGATTCCCTGCCGCTCTCATTCACATTCACAGGACCACATTCCCACGGAATCGCGACGAGAGGCGCCTCGCCCGCCTGACGGGCAGCCAGAGCGACGCGTGCTGCCTCCTTTCCTGACGAGTAGCTTTCGGTGAAGAACATCGGAGGGGCGATCAGCGGTGCCTCTCCCGCCCTCGCGGCAGCTATGGCGGCCAAGGCCGCTTCCTTTCCGGACGAGTACTTGCGAACGTGGCCAGGCGGAGACGACGAGGGCGAGGGCGGGTAGGCGGAGGGCGGCCCGATGGCGCTCACGACGGCGCCCTCTGACAAGTGGGTCACCGTGCCAGCCCGAGCGTCGGCGGCTGCATCGTCTCGAGTGCCGTCTCGAAGGCTACCCGACCACCTTGGCGCAAGACCTGTGGGGACGTCTACCGGTACGGACGGGAGCTTCGGGCGCGGTGGAGCTGGCGGTATGCCGTTGGCGGTCCCCTTGCCCCACAGGGGCGTAGGGGCGGGAGCGGTGGCTGGTGGCGCATCGATGGGCGCCGCGGCGGGAGGCGCAGCCGGCGCCGCACCCGCCGAGGCGAGATCCGCGAGATTCGCGACATCCGGCGCTGCGCCCGAGCCGACAGTCGGCCCAAACATCGCTAGCTGCACAGGCGGGCCGAATCCGTAGCTCCGTGTCTCCGGCCCAAAGTAGCTCTCGACCCACTGGCGCGCGGCGCGCTCGCGCGCCTCCTCTGCGCCCTCGTGCGCGCCGCCGCTGCCGAGCTCGCAGCTCGCGATGAGCTCGCAGCTCGCGATGATCTCGAACAGGATGGGTTTCGTCTTCGAGCCGTGCATGCGCCGGAGCACCTGGCAGCGCGTGCGCCCGGCCGCGAGCACCGAGGGCGCGCCGCACTCGACGGACGTCGGCAGCACATGGTAGTGCTCTGACAGAGGCTCGAGGAGCGCCGCGAGGTCGGCAGGCAGCCGCATCGCGAGTTCGAGCACGCGGCGCAAGAAGGTCGAGTGCACCTCGGTGCAGTACTGCGCCCAGCGCACGGGCGGCTCGGGGGGCGCGCCCGCAGCCAGCTCGCCCGTGACAGGTGGCACGCCCACGCCTACAAACTCGAGCCCAGTCCCTTGGCCTTGCAAAGGCCCCTGGGCCGCCACGCGGGGCTGCAGGCAGCTGTATCCAAACGGTCGGGAGACCCCAAGCACGTGGTCGAAGAAGGCCGCCACGTGCGAGCAGCCATCGCCGCGGCTCATCTGCTGCATGAGGAGCCAGGTGGCCTGCTCGATCGAGAGCGCCACCTCGGGCTGCCACGGGAAGAGCTGTAGCTCGCGCTTCTCCTCCTGCGTGAGAGTCACCCGTGGCATCATGCCATTCCATGCCGCACCGTGCACCTGCGGCTCGGACGCCCCCATACGTATCAACGCCTCCGCCTGACGCGTGAGCAGGCACGCGGTGAGCGCCGAGGCGAGGGCGGCGCGCTCCTCGTGCCACGGCTCCACGAACGACTCGGCCGCGGCCGGCGACACAGCGCACGACGAGTAGAAGCGCGCCAAGAGCAACCCAACGCCTTCGCGCGCCGCCGCCAGCCGGCGCGCACTCGCCGTCGGCTGCGTCTCGAGGCGCTGCGCCGCCTGCTGCACAAGATCGTCGAAGGTGGAGGCCTTGAGCTTCTCGAGGATGCGGCCGACGGCGCGCAGCCACATGTCGCGCTCACCCTCGCTCGCCGCGCGCATGACGAGCGTCTGGTCGCCATTCTCGATGGTCAGGCAGCGCTCGATGTCGTCGCCCGAGTCGCCGCCCGCGCGCACCTTTGTGATCGTCGGGTCGAACTGCAGCGACTGGTAGGTGAGCTCCGCGTCGTCCTCGGTGTTGTGGTGCCACACGATTCGGTCGCGTTGCAGCAGCATACACCTGTGCCGCCAGCCGCCGCCCAGGTTCAGGTTGCGCTCGAAGACGAAGCCGATGCCGCTCACCGGCTTCTTCTCAAGAATGCCTTCCAAGATCGTCGGAGTCGCGCTGCGTGGATTCATGTCTTCGGCCTTCGCGTCGGCGTCCTCCCACGGATCTCGCAGTGTGCCCGCGAGCTCGAGCGCGAACGCCGCCGAGGCCTCGAGCAGCTCCGCCTGGTGTGCCCGATGCAGCGCCGCGATCTCTTCCTCCTCGGCCTGCAACCGGCGCGCGAGATCCGCGTCGGCCATCTCGTCAGCCACGGACATCTCGTCAGCCATCACGTTGGTAGGGCGGAGTTGCCGCGGTGTGATGAGTGTGAGCTTCCTTGAGCTTCGAATCGAAGTTCTCGCGTTTTCGTGGGCACGTCGCAAACGAGGTCTCTTGGTCAAAAACGAGGTCTCTTGCGTGTGTGCATGCAACCGTTGCTTGCGTCTTTTGAATAATTCGGCTCACGCGTGATCAATGCAGTTTCTACCCAAAGTCTGCGACGCGTGCGACTTGACTCAGCCCTGCGACAAGGCCACGCACTTTTGGGCATTTCGCTTGCCGCAGGCCCTCGGATACCTGCGCGAGCTTCCCTGTGAACCCTCTGCATCTTCGCTCCTGGGACGCGATAACGTGTACCTTCCTGTCACGCACGTCGGCGGGCCGCGGCGGGGTCCAACCGACAGCGGCGGCCTATGGTTCTACTATACTCCTGGGTGCAGTGACCTCCTATGGGCCATGGGCCGCACTTTGCTGACGCGCAACCGCGTACATGCGGCGGTTGTCGCCGAGCAGCGACTTGCAAGGGCGCAGGGCCGAGCGACGGCAATGAGCGACCGAGAAGCCGTCGGCCGTTTGGCACGCTTCATCGAGCGACGCTACCCAAATTGGGCACCGCTCGGGCGCGCGCGTAACGCCTACGTTGGCAAGAATGCCACGATTGAGCTGGTGCTCGCCGAAGCCGCCAGGGGGCTGTACGGGGCATGCCAAGCAGGCGCTCCCTTCGACTCGGACGGCTCGCTTCGGCCGTGCTCATGTACCGGCAACGTGGCGTCGCGCTTGGTGCGCTCGCGTCGCGCGCTCGCTCTCTCAAGCCTGGCCGGCGACAAGGCGTTCTCGCTGCACAGTGAGCCGCTGCTGGTCCAGCTACCGATTGACACGGTGACCTTTTACCAGCAGCCGCAGGGGGGAGGCTCACCTCTGTGGACGACCGAGATTTGGGACCTGCGAGGCAGCCCAGCACTCTCCCGCCACCTCGAGAACGCGACGGCCCACCCCGAGGTCGTTGCTCGGTCACGCTGGGCGTGGAGTGGGACGCACGGCGACGTGAGTCGAACAAGTGCGTGCGAGCCCACGCCATCTTGGCACACGTGCCTGAGCTGCCGGGGCTCACAGCTCGAACCGCACTGCAACGCGACCGTGCACTGGTACGCTCGCAGGGAGCGCGGGGGGCGTGGTTGAACGTTAGGATGAAAAAGGGTACAGAACCTTTGTTCGCAGTCAACATGGCCACAAGCCTCTCGAGGCTACCGAGCGGGCGAGCAGCTGCCCGCGGCGTACGCTTGGGCGTACGCTATCGGCATGCAGCTCGACGGTCCGGCGCTGTGCCGGGCGGCGCCGAGCGCGAGCCCCTTGGCGCGAGCGCCTTCTCGAACTAGCGCGTGCGCGCGCTCGTCTTCAATCTGCGCGACACGAAGACTCCGGAGCTGCGCCGACGTGTCTTCGATGGGGAGTGGTGAGCCCCGAGCGGCTCGGCACACATCAATGCCCGCGCCACGGCGATAGTACGTGATGGCCTCCTCAGCGGCCAAGCAGGAGATCGTCAGGAGATCGCGACGTTCCACGCCAAGAGCTTGGAAGGTGCGGTCCGGAGCGATGCGCGCGTGCTCGGGCACCTCACCGACCTGTACCTGTGCGATGAGTGCGGCTTCAAAGCGAGTGTCGGAGACACTTCACGGATGTCGGGCCCGGCACGGCGGCGCTCGTGGACGATATCCGTGGTCGTCGATCGCGCGAAGAGCTATGCGACGTGCTGCGAGTGCATCGCCCGCTGGGAGATTGAGATTGCTGGGAGATTGAGATCGGATCTGACTTCAACCTGAGTGTTGATTCTGCGTGTCTATTTGTTCGGCCAGCACTTGGTCTCAGCAATCGTTGGGTCAAACTGGATGCATGCGTTGGTGCCACAGCATTTTGACGTGCCTAGCGTGCAATCCGCGTAGGGCAGCGTGTCGCAGTAGCGATCGATCGTGGCACTCAGCTCGTATGTGATCGGATTTGAGCCCACTCGTGTGCAGATTGCGTTGGACAGTCGCGCACAGTCCCCGTCGACACTGCCATCGTACACGGCGCAAAAAGTGTTGTCACTGAGCCAGGTGTGGCACACCGACCCATCCTTGGTCGTCTTGATGCCCCCGCCAATAGAAAGATAGTCAGCGCCCGGGGCGAGATCGAAGCGCTGAGACACATTCTTCTTGATCACGTCGACATCGCCGCATTTGGGAGCCTCACCTACGCAGTGCCCGGGGTCGCCAAATGAAAACCTGAACAGATCGTCATCGTACATGTTCACGACTACCATGGGCTGCGAATTTGCCAGTGGGAAGGCCGCAAGGCAGACGAGGACCATAGTCGCGTTTTGTGCTCGGCGTTGCGGCGTTGCCGAGAAGTGTGAATAGGTCTGTTAACAGATTCGGATTTGTAAGGCCCGACACAAAACCTAACCCTGTTCTCCATCTTTTCCTCCACTCGGCTTCTGCGCAGCCGATGACGACGTCGCCCGCTGCAGATCCGTGTGCACGTCCCGTTGCAACTCCTCGAAGCGTTCCGCCTCGCTTCGCCCGGCGCCGCCCGCGCCGCCGGCCATCGCAAGGTCCATCCCGCCAACGTTGAGCTTGTAGTTCAACTGGTTGATCGCCTCCATCACCTGTGGCTGTGTCGGCTCGAGCTTCGCCGCCCAGCCGCTGACAGCGTTGCGGGCGAGCGAGACCTCGCCTGACTTGACGAGCGTGTCAATGGCGCCGAGTGCATGCTTGGCCAGCGTCTTGGGCTCGAGGGCAGTTATGGCATCGACGGCCGCCCAGCGCACGCCCGGATCCACGTCCGAGAGACAGTCGACAAGGCGATCCGCATATGCAGCGAGTGCGGCTCCGTCGACGAGGGCCATCGCCTGAACGATGTGAAGCCGCACTGTGGCGTCGTGATGCAGCAAGTGCTCAGCGATTCCGTCGGCGTGCGCCGTGATCGCCGGCGGCTCCAGGCGCCCGAGCATGCTTGCCGCCAGCTGGCGAACATGGTAGTCAGCATGATCCAGACTCGCGAGGATGGCAGGGACGTGCTCCGCGAGCTGCTCCGGCGGAAGGTCTATGAGTTGTGTGAGGCGCTGCCGGCGAAGGAGCTCCGCGTCGTGGCTGACCTTGCGTGGCGGGTGCCTCTGCAGCCACACCTCAAGGCCACCGTCGCGAGTTGAGTGGATCTTGTGGGAGGCGCTCATGAAGAAGATGACCGCACCGAGACTGACGCCGGACAGGAGGAGGAGCGCGCTAGCGAGGAGGTGTTGCATGTGGCGAGTGACCACAGCGCACGAATTCTGCGGTGGGTGCTTCTATAGCGCGGCTCGGCGAGCCGACGTCCCGGCGCCCCGATCACAAGTTTGGAAACTTCCATGCATGACGGCCTTCATAGAAGATGTCGTGAATGAAACTAACACAGGGTCACACGCACCCGCACGCCTCCACGCCTCTTTGTACGCTTGGTCGAACGTTTCAAACTTGAGCCGGAAAATGCCGCATAAGGAGACCATCGCGGCAGTCGCGGTGACAGCAGCTTGCACTGCGCTCGCTTTCTTTCTGAGCCGCCGGCGGCGGCCGCGACGCATCCCTCCAGCGTGGGTTACTGACTTATTGAGCGACGCCGATCGAAAGCTGTCCCTCGACGAATGGGAGAATGGCGCTGTTTGGCGCCAGGACAATGGGTGGGTGGGCACGGACTATGCGCATGGTGAGGAGGCCGCCGTGCATATTGCCGGGTATGCTCTGAGCACAACACCAGCTGGGTTTTCCAAGCTCACTGGAGCTGTGCACTTTGGTCCGGGTGCGGAGTCGCACAAGGGTCTATGCCACGGCGGCGCAATGTGCACGGTCATGGATGACGTCATTGGGTGGGTTGGCTTCTGCGTCAGCGGTCAATGCAAGCCTTGGAGCGGGTTCACGGTCCAGGTAAATACCGCATTGCAGGCGCCCATCACGGTCGGGTCGTGGCTCAAAGTCGATGCCGAGATCTACGAGGTTGAGCGGCGAAAAGTCAAGATTCGGGCAGCACTGACAGCGCCCGCCACGGCTGGTACGGTCGAAGTGGTGCATTGCACTGGTGAGGGCCTCTTCGTTCTCAAAAAGGAGGCGGTCTAGAGTGCTGGAGTCGCAGGCAATCTAGAGGTGGGCGCCGTCATGTGGTAGACCTCTTGATGGACCACATCGTTCCCGTGTGCCGGTGCGCACTTCTTGCGCACCAACCTCCAACGGGCCCGATGGCAACGCATATCCCCGGCACTGCAAGTTCCTTAAAGCTATGTGTATACACGTAGTACGGCATCGATGTAGTGCTCGTATACCGTTCCATTGGCATTTCTGGTTCCTTGAAAGTTAAGTTGTCAACGTCGCCTATCGCTATTCTTCCAGGATCGTGGGGTTACAAGGTCGCTACCCGAGTCCCGACCGACTACGGTACGCCCGGCGGAAGATGTGCTAAAGATGTGCTATGTGTGTGCCCGCAGAGCCCGGCCATGGATGCCGCCCTGCCCGCGGGTGCCCCGCCCCGGCCTGCGCCCCGGTGCACACGATATCGTGCAACGACCGCGACGCGCACACGGAAAACTGCTGTGGCACACCGCCAAGCCGTCAGCGCAGAACTGTCCCAAAGAAGGGCTCCTCCTGCGAGCGTGAGGCGGCAACGGCCCCTGCAATCGACTGGTTGGACGTCGCGTTGGGGCTGTCAGGGTACGCAGCGCCATCGGGATACAATCGAGCACGAGCTTCCACTCGCGTGTCGCGATAGCGCAGGGACGGCTCGTGGGTCGGACCGGTCGGACCGGTCGGATCCGCGTGCCTCGCGGTGCGCAGGGCCTCCGGCGCGAGCGTCTGCGGCTCGATGGGCTCCGCCCTGGGGAAAGGGTGTGGCGGGAGAGGCTGCGCTGTCGTTTCCTCCCAGGGCACCACCTCGCCAGTTGAGGAAAACCCAAGCACCGGTGGCGCGCCCGTGATGTCGTTGGTGCTGAGCAGGAGGCGTAAGTGGAGCAGCCCTGCGAGCCACGCTTCGAACCAATCCACGTAGCTCGTCTCGTTGATCAGCTGGCGGTTCGCCGAGGCATTCAAGCCACGCGTGCGATTGGCGGGCGGCGCGGAAAGCTCCGCCTCATCCGCAGGAGGGCCACCGCTGCTCCCCGGAGGAGGCGAGATCGACGGTGGCCTGGGCACAGCAGCAATGGACAAGCTCGCCAGGATGATCGTGTGTCGCGTGCAGTAGTACACGAGCGGGCCAGAGTAGCCGATTGGCACGGTGAAGGATAGCATGCCGCCAGTGCCAGTGAGGCCGCCGACGTTCCCTGTGGCGCCGAAGGTGGCAGGGAGTGCCTGCGATTGTGCGGGCCCGATGGAGAATGGATGGGTGCTTGAGATGCCGTCCGCGCGAAAGACGAAGCGCCCGCCGGGGCGCAGTGCGGCCAGCGGCGGCGAGAAGGAGTAATATGGGGAGGCGAAGCTGCCGCCTGAGACAGTGTAGGTGGTGGTGTTGATCCGTGGCGCGGGGGGGGGCGCAGCGATCGACATGCTTTGCACCATGAAGGTGTGCCGCTTGCAGTAGTACACGAGAGTGCCTGTATAGCCAATCGGCACGGTGAAGGACAGCATGCCGCCAGTGCCCACAAGGCCTCCGAGGGCGCCTGTGGCGCCGAAGGTGGTAGGGAGTGCCTGCGATTGTGCGGGCCCGATGGAGAATGGATGGGTGCTTGAGATGCCGTCCGCGCGAAAGACGAAGCGCCCGCCGGGGCGCAGTGCGGCCAGCGGCGGCGAGAAGGAGTAATATGGGGAGGCGAAGCTGCCGCCTGAGACAGTGTAGGTGGTGATGCCGGCGGGTGCATCCACGGTGAGCTCTTGTCCAGGAGCTGCGCCGTCCGGGACGGTGACCTCAAACTGCGTGCCGTCGGCCAACGGCACCAAGAATCGGGAGCCGGGCACGGCACCAGCGGGCACGATCACGGCCACCTGCTGCGCGGGTGCCGCGGGTGCCGCAGCTGGCGCGGCTGGCGGGATGCGCGGTGCACTTTGGTTGAGTTGGCTGCCCATCGCTGCCTCGAAGAAGGGGCGAGCATACTCGAGGAGGGTGGCACGCCACTCGACCCGCATGCGACGCGCATGCTCCTCAGTGAACCGATCTTGCAAGTCAAGCTCGGTCATGGTGTTCAACCATGCAAAGGGGCTGCGGCGCGGCGCGGCAATCGAGGGCAGCATGCGCGCTGGCTGCAGGCACACGTTATCGCTCGAGTAGCCGCCGCGACGCAGCTCACACTCCTCGGGGTCACCCTGTCGCGGCGCGCGCCAGAAGCCAGTCAGGCCCACGCCCCGTGGCCGATCGGAGGAGGTCTCGGACGGGTCGCCGCCGAGGTCGAGGAGCCGGGATAGCCGCCCCGCCCGGCCTAGGGCAAAGGCGCGCGCGCCCGTCTCGGCGCTCGGTCGGGGCGTGTACCCGGGCGCCGTGTCGGCATAGCGGAGCTCGAGGCTCGCTGTTTCGTCATCCCACACGTCATCGACGCACCGGGCCGCCGGCTCGGCCCACGTAGTGGCGTGCGGCTCGAAGGGGCAAGGCTGCGTGCGCAGGCATGGCACGCTCGCATTGAGGCGTACCCGCAGGCCGCGGAGCGCGTCCTGCGTGTACAGCTCGAGCACGAGCCCCTCGGGCAGGCTCACTGATGAGAGCGAGCGTGCCGGCAGCCGCATCTGCAGCAGGTCATAGGTATAGTAACGGCCCACCCCGAGAAGGATGCCGTGCGCCCCCGGCCGCCTATAGACAGAAATGCGCACCGCGCTGCCGCATAGGCGCCCCGGCTCCCCCGAGCAAGGAGTGTCGCACTCGTGGTCTTCGACGGCGCCGTACCGGCCAAAGGTGTCGGCGCACAGGCAGTGACTGCCCGCGCGAAGCCCAAAGAAGGTTGTTGGTGGCTGCTGCTCGGCGCACGCGGCGGCGCAGACGGCAGCCGAGAGCGTATGCGTGGTGCCCGGGAGGGCGAACGCGAACGGCATGTCGGCGGACGTCTCCGGTTCTGGGTCGCGGAAGCAGCCCTGGTATGCCAGCGGCTGGTGGAGCGTCGTCGAATAGTTGCAATCGGTCCAAAAGGTCGCACGCAGCGCAGAGGTGGCGACGCCGACCGAGGTCGAGTTGAGTCCGGGCCCGTGCCGATTCTCGGCGCACACGCGAAACACGAGGAGCATCTGAGGGCGCAGGTCGCGCAGTGTGAGCGTCGTGTTGGGCACACTCGCCGCCAGCTCGAACTCGGACTCGGGCTGGTCGGCCGCCCGTACGAAGACCCGGTAGCCGACGAGTGCCGATCCGCCGTCGCCGTGCCAGAGCCCGGTTTGCATGGGTAGGGGTGCTCGCCAGGAGAGCTCCACTGCCGTGGCGAAGACCATCCCGATGCGCAGGTCTGTCGGCGCGCCCGGTCCCGAGAGGTCGATGAGCACCTGATGAGGGAGGCAATCGGTGGTCATCAGAGGTCATCAGAGGGTCATTATCATGTTGAGAGGTCGATGAGCACCGGGCGCGAATACGCCGTGTGATGAGGGAGGCAATCAGTGGTCATCAGAGGTCATCAGAGGGTCATCAGTCGATGAGCACCGGGCGCGAATACGCCGTGATGTTGCCCAACGATGGAGGCGGCGGCGGCGGCGGCGGCTGCGGAGGGTCACGTAGGAGCTCTGGGAGCTCTTCCTGCCGCTGTGCATGCAAAGCCTCCCAGTATGTGGGCGGCGGCGGCGGCGGGAGCACGCCCGCGTAGATGGGCCGCACGCGAAATATGTACTTCTCACCCAGCAGGAGTGGCGCCACGACGGCGCTCGTGGCGCCCTCGTTGCCCGAGTCCGTCAGCACGACCTCATCCGCATGCCAGCTGTAGCGCTGCTCCGTGGGCGCGCGCCGCGCAAAGCCGTCGACATCGTAGAGCCCTCGGTCCTCCTCGCATACCTCGGTGCTGTTGACCACGCGCCGGCCGTCCGCCGTCCTGTACGTGTAGCTCTCGCTGCGGCAGAGCAGGGCGAAGCGCGGAAGGTCGAGAATCCGCCCACCGAGCCCCTCGGGCAGCGTCGCCGGCTGCGGGGCGCTCACCCACTCCTCCTCGTTCGTCTCCGAGACCTCTGCGCGCTGGCCGCTGTCGGCGGCGATGAGCAGCGCGCACAGGTGCTCGAGCGACAGGTACGCCGCCGCGAGCGCAAGGGGGAGCATCATCTCACTTGGATTCGTCGCCGGGTCGCGCCGCGCCTCCCAGGCCGTCGCGCTCGTCGAGTTGTCCGCCCAGGGATTGGTTCGGTTGTACACGGACCAGTCGCCCGAGAGCACGTCGCCGGCCAGGCGCCACGTGAAAGGGTGTGAGTCCCGGCCAATCTCCGCCACGGTGCCCTCCCACCGCCCCGCCGCGTCCACCCAGCGTCCCATAGCGAAGCCCTGCTGGTAACCGACGCCCGAAAACGCGGCCACTAACGAACCGCCTCTCGTGCAGACCGCGATGGACTCGTTGTAGTTGCTCAGGTAGTTTCCGCTCAGGTCGGGCGCGCTCATCTGTGCCAGGCGCGGCCGCGGCGGCAGCAGGTCGCACGCGGCGGCCGTGTACCCTCGAAAGACGGGTACCATGCGCGGAAAGGACGGCGCCATGTCTCTCAACGTCTCGGCCGAATAGTAGAAGGCGCCGCTGCGAACGCGCACTGAGCCGTCGCGGTGGCCGTAGAGGAGGAGCGGGCCCGAGTGCGCCGTGTCGTTACTGTGAATCATCACGCCCGCGTAGCCGCCCTGCGCCACGCTCCACCGACCGGTCGCGATCGCCGAGAAGCCACCGTCTTGCGAGTGCAGGTAGGCGGCCATGCGCCCTTCGCCGAGCACGCCGTCCTGCACCGTGCACACGTCGAGCGTCTCCCCATCCCACTCGTAGCGCCCGCTAAGGTCGGGCGCGTACCGGGCGACGAACGAGGGCTTCCAGCGAGCTGCATACACGCGATGGCCGGCCGGTCGGTAGAGGTGGCCTTCAACGGGCCGCGGCGGCCAGTTGAGGAGCACAAAGTCGTGGCCAGCGTTGAGCACGGTGGGCGCGTCCTCTCCGGTGACTGAAGCAGGCTGGCGAAGCGGCGGCGCGTCGAATGCCGGCTGTGGTGGGACCTGCGCACTGCCGGCCCAGAGAAGCCACTGCATTCGCACCAGGTTCCATGAAACTGACCTTTTTCAATGTGATCAATTCACACAAGTTAACATCTACCTGCGTAAATGGTGTATGTACGGGTGATTAAAGGGGTCGTCGGACGGCCGCTCCACCCTTTCCCAACCTGCTGCCGGGTCGCACTCCTCTTGTGTGAGCGGCACATCGGCAGCAGCTGTCAACGCGTTCCTGGAAGCGGCCATGCTCCTACGCTCTTGCTCGCTGAGAGGTATGTTCGGATTGACAAAGGGTGTGGCTCGCGCGGCCGTGGACGTCCCTTGCAGGTCAATGCCATTGAGACAGAGGATGGCGCGGAGTACATCTTTGTCGTTCGATTCGAGTGCCTCTTTGGCCTCCCTCCGCGGATAGCCCAGGTGCTCGAGGATCATCAACGGCCCGTAATGCCCTACCTCCTGTGCCTTCTTCCAATCCCGTTCCACTTGCCGGCGCTGCGTCTCGTTCTGGAAAGGGAGCGTTGCGATATCGATGGTACCGGAGGACGGAGGCGGCGGCGGCGGCGCTGGCGGCGGCGCTGGCGGCGGCGCTGGCGGCGGCCAGACCTGCTGTGGCGCTGGCCGTGGTGCCGAGGCTGGTCGCTGAGGCTGCCGCGCTGGCTGCACCGCACGACTAGTGGGCTGCACCCGCGGCAAGCCTTGCTGAGCGCGAGTGGCGGTACGATCTTCGGTCGCAGCCGCCTCGGAGGCCGCTTGGTACGCTGCCGTCGAGGCCGCCGCAGTGCACGCTGGTGTCCTCGCAGACGTCGTTGCCAGGGGGGGCGGGGCGGCATGCGGCTCGATGGACGACTGCTGTGAAATGGCCTCCAACTGAACCACTTGCACACCAGGGATCCGATAAGAGCGCGTAGCTCCAGCACTGACCAGCTCTGCCTGGCGCTGAGCACGAAGATAATCCAGATCTCCGTGGAGTCTTTGATCGCTGAGCGACCGCAGCCCGGCACCGCCGGCGGCCACCACGTCAGGTTGCGTGATGAGGCTCGCCCAGCGACCGTCCAGCTCAACAAGATCTGCCACTTCGATCGAGTCTCGTGCGGGGCCCGGAATATGTCTTGCAAAGACCTCGGCAAGATTGCGCCCCGCTTGAGGCGGAGCAAAGAGCACGCCATCACGGAGGCAGAGCAGATCGCTGACGAGTTGGATGAACTCACTGAAGTCAAACACGCCATCTCCGTTAGCATCGTACAGCGTCAACACGGACACGAGTTCCTCCATGCGCATGGGCGCAGGGGAGGCCGGTGCTGGCGGCGGCCACCCACCACGCCGCCCACCAAGCTGCGGGAGCCCTCGCAGCTCGTCGGCAAAGCCGAGTCGGTCGCTTTCGGCGCATCTCCACAGCTTGGTCTGGTCAGCAGTGGCTGACCCGGGCGGTGGTCCATCGGCTGCAGTGGTCGCGAGTAGGGGCAGCTTGGCAATGCAAGTCGGGCAGACGGCGCCGGGGCCCTGCGCACCGAAGCACGCGGGCAGCATGTACAGGTGCGCCCCATGCTCGCCCGACGCGCCGGCGGCCGCCGCCCTACTAGCCACGGGGCAGCGCGAGTGCGTGCAAATGGAGGCCTCGCACAGCCAGCAGCAACTTGCCATCGGCTGATTGCATGCAGGGCAGAGCGCCCGGGCGGGCGGCGGCGGGGGCGGCAGCGGAGGCACCAGTTCGGCCGCGTCCGGTGCGAGCAGCGTCGGGTCTGTCCACCGGTCTTCGTCGGGCAGCAGAAGGTCATAGTGCCCAGGCCGAAAGAGCACGCAAGCAGCGAGTACAGGCGCATGTCCGGTGCGAGGGGCCAATGGTAGGAGGAGCTTGTGCCAGTGCGGCCCACAGCGCTGGCTCCATGGGTAGCTCTCGGAGTTGAGGTACTCGACGCGCACGCCCAGACCGAGCGCCGTAGTGAGCGCTGTGATCTGCAGCTCATCGGCGAGCGCCTCGTCCCTCTCGACCTGCTGCGCGCAAAAGTCCTCGACGCACAATCCTTCGAAGTGCGGACTCCATTCATCGCGCACGTCCGGACGCTGAATGTACGCGGAGGCAATGAGGCGCAGCCAGTAGAGTGCGTCCGCCGTCTCCGCGTGCTGGCATGCCTTGTCGACGAACGCGGCCTCGCCGCCCGTCACATACGCGTGGCAGAGCCCGCGCGTGACCTCGACGAAGCGCCGGCCATACTCGACAACCTCCTGCCGCCGGGGGCCGATCAGGGTGCGCGCAGCGGCGGACGAGAGCTCTTCGATGCGCCAGGCCCACGCCGGCTGGTACAGATTGTTGAGCAACGGGTGCGGCGCCTCGGCAACACCCAGGAAGGGGATAGCACGCTCGAGCCATCCCATCCAAAACGAGCGGAAGAAGCAGTTTCCCTCGCCGCGGATCTTACGTACGTGCGCGTAGCGTCTTGAGAGAACGGCGATCTTGGCCTTGATGGAAGGATTGCTCTGCGCCTCGCCCAGCTCACGGAGCGGGCACTTTCTGTGGCAGTCCGGGGGCGGGAGCTGTGCGACTGCGAGGGCAGACTCCTCGAGGGCGCGCCGGAGCTGCTCGTCGTCCTCTTCCCATCGCTGGGGCTCGGATGGCACGCCAAAGAGCTCGCCAACGGCCCTAGGTAAGTCTCTCACAGACTGACCGAACGCGGAGAGGTCCATCGCGCGTGCTCGCTCTCGCGCTCGGATGCATCGTCGTGCGCTCGGAAGCTACACGCGAGTCTGCGAATGGTGTGAAGTTTTCCCATTGGCTGTGAAGTTTAATTCTAAAACTAAACCTGAAAGCTGCTGTAAGGGAAACAGCGTTTAGAGAGGGCGGCATAATGTCGAGTAATTTGGGGATTCCGCTCGGCATGTCGATCGGGCAACTTGCAAGACCGGCTGGACGGTAGTCAGCGTTTTTGAGCTAGTCCCTTACGTGAATGTGTGCGTCGTGCGTAATACAGAGCCTCCGAGGAGGGGCGCAGAGCAGACGCGAGAGTAGGCAGTAGCGTAGACGCAAGACGGATGAGAAAAATAGCCATGACAGTGATGAATCATACACAACGATGTAAACGTCAACGCTCTGCGGCTTCCCGAGATACCGCGCTCTACGTGCGGGCCACTTAGTTGCGGTAGCCACGCGACGCACGCTTGCCACGCGCCTTCTCGAACTTGCGGCCCTTGGCGCGCACGTACGGCCGGGCAGTGCCGTGCGGGGTGCCGGGGGCGCCGTACTTGGCGCTAAAGTGCTTGGCGGACTCGCGGTGCGACTTGCAGCCGCGCAGCAGCATGCAGTTCTCGCCGAGGGGCGCCTTGAGCGCGAGCTGATCGAAGGTGAGGCACGTGCCCCCCGCCTTCAGGAGCTTCGCCCGCGCAGTGTTGGTGAAGCGGAGCGCGCACACAGTCATCGCGGGGCAGTCGAAGGTGCGAACCTCGTCGGTGACGCTGCCCACAATGACGGCAATCTTCCCGCTGTCGCCAAGGTGCTTCGCAACCGTCTTGAGCGAGATGGGCGGGCGGTTGACACGCGAGGTGAAGAGGCGCTTGAGGATCACCTTGTTGGCGTCCGCGCCGGTGCGGCGTGCCAGGAAGCGGTAAAGCTTGACGAGCAGCCGGAGGTAGAGGTTCTCGGACACGGGCGCGTGGCGGCCACCCTTCTTCCGGTAGTTATTGTGGCGGATGTCGATACCCATCGCGACCGAGAGCAGAGAGCAGAGTACCACGCGCCCACGTGACAAGAAGATGGGCGTGTGGGGAAATGGGCGTCGTGTGGGAAAAAATGTGCGTTTCCCACAGGGTAAATCGGACCCGATTTTTACAATGTCCGCCCGCACGACACATCCGTGCGGAGGTGCAGCGAATGCCACGCATCTTCTCGAAAGCGCCGTTTTGGTGATTAGGACGAGGGCGCCCGCGTTGGTCGGAAAAGCTCGGCCGGCGCCTTCGTGGAGCGCACGGAAATCGAACCGAATAGGCCGACCATGGGCGATGCACCGAACGAGCGCGAGGAGGACCCCATGGCCGATCGCGAGGTGGACCACATAGCGCTCCGCGTGCAATTCACGCCCATACTCCTCGCAAGCCGGCTGCGCGGGCTGGAGGCCGAATTGCAGCGGCGCAACTCGTCTGGATTCCCGGAGATGGAAGAGATTGCCATCGCACCGTCCAACTCGAGCAGCCAGTCGTCGCCGCTGGCCGGCAGCCCGGTGATCAGTAACCACTCGCCGCCATCGGTCAACTTCCGCGAGCGCAGCCACCACAAGATGATGATGTTGGGCCGGCCGGCGATCACCGTCTCGCCCGACGCGGACCGGCGCGCGCTCAACCGCGCGGCCTTGTTCGAGACCGCGGCGGCCGAGGCGGAGGACTCGTACCCGGCCGCCGGCGCGGGCGGCGGCAGCAACAGCTTCACCCATCGATGCGGCGCCGGCGCGCGCGACCTCGCCGTCTCGGTGCCGCCGCGCCAGCTGTCACGGCCCATGGGAGGTCCGGTGATCGTGATCACGTCGCGCCCGCCTTCGTCGCAAGCTTCCTCACGCCCGTGCTCCGCCGCGTCGTCAGTCGGCTCGTCGCGTCCATCGTCAGCCAACGTGATGCGTGGCTGTCCGACGCCGGGTTCGCGCCCGGGCGCACAGTCGCAGCGTCGGATGATCCTGGAGTTCGATCACAAGCTGTCGACGGTGCTGCCCGGGCAGCTGCTGATCGGCGCGGAGCACTCGGCGCGCGACGAGGCCAAGCTCGCCTCCGAGGGCGTCACCGCCATCGTCAACTGCGCGGGCATGATCTGTGCCAACCACTTCCCACACCGCTTCCACTACCTGAAGCTCAACTTGCTCGACACAGCGCGCGAGGACATCTCAGCCGTCTTTTACGACGTGCTCGACTTCATCGACGACACGATCGAGCAGGAGCACGGCACCGTCTTCGTCCACTGCCAACACGGCGTCTCACGCTCCGCGACGCTCGTGATCGCCTACATCATGTGGAAGCGCGGGCTCGCGTACGACGACGCGCTCGAGCTGGTGCGTGCCGCGCGCCCGACGGTGAACCCGAACATTGGGTTCGCGTGCGCGCTGCTGCAGTGGGGCGCAAGCATCGAAGCGCCGCCGCAGACGACGCAGGCATGGGCGCTCGGTACGGCGCTCGGCTCGGGCGCCCTGCTCGGAGATTTGACCGGAGATTTGACCTGTGGAACCTCGGCTGCGGCCGCGGCGGCGGTCGCTTCAGGCTCGGCTGCGCCTGCGTCGGCTGGCGCTGAGGGTCCGCCGCGTACGATGCACTCGGTCGCGCTGCCCACGTGCCCGCACCTCCTCACCCTCGATGGCGGTGCATTCGAAAGTGAGGAAGCCCTGGCGCGGGAGCGTGAGCTCGTTCGCGAGCTCCTATGCGCAAAGGGCGGCGGTGGCCCTCTCGTCGTGCAGCGGGAGGGTGCGGCGGCGGTGTGGCTGCCCGCCGGCGCGCCCACGCCCGAGAGCGACCTGATGGCGCTCGAGCGCCACGTGGCGAGGCTACGCAAGTACCATCACCTGCCGAGCGACTCGGCTGTCCCGTACGAGAGGGAGGGAGGAGAGTCGGAGACCTTCTGGTCCCTGTTCGCGCCGCCGCCGCCGCCGCTGCAGCGACTGCCGAGCCGCGCCATGTCGACGGGTAGTGCGGGCGGTTCCTTTGAGCCCCCAGCCCTCTCGTCGCTCACAAAGTCCTTCACCGACCTCGATGTTGACTTGGGCGGCGGAGGCGGTTGGGGGGTGCAGGGGGCGATGCCTCCGATGACGGGCCGTGTCAAAGGTGCACGCCCTCCGCGTACCTTTGGACTGTTCGCAGGCGGTGCGGCGGGCGCCGAGGCGGGCGCCGAGGGCAGGCCGACGCTCGTCACGACGCTCGAGCGACTGGGCTCGGAGATTTCGGAGATTTCGGAGATTTCGGAGAGCTCGTGCAGCGAATCGGTCGACCATGGTGCCAGCTCGAGATCGAGATCGATCGAGATCGCGACCACGTGGGGCAGCTCGAGAGACGCAGGCGCTCACCTCGGCGCTCACGGGTGGCCGGCGCCTCTCCGGATGCCCAGTGACCGCTCAGACGTGCTGTCGCGCGAGAACTCCTCCTACGCGGTGCACGTCGACCAAATGGACGAATCCGGTCGAATGAGCTCCCTGGACGAGATGATGGCCGTCACGGCGCTCCAGACGGTAGCTGTGGAGCTGCTCGTCGTGCTGCAGGGGCCCAATGCGCATGTGGCCGCCGGGACCGCCGGGGGCGCCGAGGTGGGCGCCGAGGGCGGTGGCGCAGGAGGCGGCGCCGACGCTGACGCCGACGCTCCCGCGGCCGATGGTGCCGAGGTGCTCACCCCTGTCGAGTTGCTGCTGGCGTACCAGTCGACGATCACCACGCAACCTCGCTCGTCCGAGGAGGCGCACGAGATGATGGACGCCATCATGGGTCTGCTCGCTCAAATCGCACCTGCACTCGCGCCGATGCCCACCTTTGAATCACTCTCGCACGCGCTCGAAAGCTTCCTCGATGCGCTGCCCAGCCTACAAGGTTCACAGCTGCTGACGGCGGAGGATGCGCTGCTCGCCGAGATCAGCAAGGCGGCCGAGCGGGACCATGAGGAGCAGGAGGCGCTCGAAGACGATGGGGCCGGCCCACGGCGGATGTCGTCATGAGTCGCGCCCTGCAGCTTGTTCAGCATGCGACGTGTGGACGGAGTGTTCCGTTCGGGCGGTGTGTGTACACGCTACACCGCGGGTCCCAGCGGGGGCGAAGCCCGGACCCCGGCACACCGTTGAAAAATTGTGGCGAGTTAATAGACGGAGGTTTGCGTGCGCGCACGCGGCGCGGCATTTGTGGATTGTCCGTTGGGTTGTGCGGAGCGCGCGCAGGTCCTCGTCCGGCATCCGCCGTCGTCGGTTGCCGTTTGGCCGGCGCCTGGCCAGCCGGCTTACAGTATACAGATGACTCGAGATCTTCACGCTCTGGTCTCTCGTCCCTGCAGCTCGCTTCTAATTTACGAGCAGCGACATGGCTCAAACATCAGACATAGAGAAAGAAAAATGGTGTTGGTGCGCCCCTTGTGCGCCCCATGATGTGCTCACACGTCTCTCAGTTGACTCAGACCAACTCGATGGTCACCGCGAGCGAGAGCGTGAAGGGCGGCGGCAGCTTGGGCTTCTTGCCGCGCTTCGCCTTCGCGCCCTCGGGCGCGGGCGGCTGGATGATCTGCTGGCACACCTGCGTCATCTTAGTCTCGCCCTCCGCGAGGGGCGCCCAGTGCGACACCAGCCGCCCGATGAGCACCGGCGTCGTGGCGGGCGGCGCCTCGCCCTCGATAGGCTTGGCCTTCGGAGGCACCGAGAGGACCTCGAAGGGAATGCCCGTGATGAGGAGCTCATCACGCAGTGCCACGGTGCGCTCGAGCTCGAGCACCACAGCCGTGTCCTCAAAGTCGATGACGCTCTCAGTGCCACGCGGCACTGGTCGTGTGGAGCGCGTCTCGCCCGTCATGGAGAACGAGATGACCAAACACTCGAGGTCCTCCAGTTTTGGTGGCTCCGGCTCCGGAGGCGGCGCCCCCTTTTTGGCCTTCGGATCCACCGGCGGCGGTTCGGGCGGCGGCGGCGGCGGCAGGTCGCTCGGCGGCACCCCACCGAGCCGCTCGATGGTCACTCGGAACGCCGTCCGCTTTGATTTGGACAAGGCCAGCGCCGCCGCCTGCGCCGCCATCGCTGCTGCCTGCTCCTCTGCGCCCTCAGCGTCGGCGTCCGCCTCGGCTTCGACAGGGGCGGCGGCAGGGGCGGCGGCGGCAGCGGCGGCGGCGGCGGCGGCCATTGTGTCCTCGAGCACCGCGGCAGCATTCGGCGGCGGTGGCACTTCGTCCAGCAACGTGAGCGCGCTGCCAAAGCTTGTGGCCGCTACACGCAGCCGGTAGAGCCGGATGAGGCCGAGCGGATTCGACTTGAGCGTCAGCTGGCGCAGCCCCGGCAGAGCTCGCGCCTCGAAGGCACTGAGCAGGCTCTCGAGGCTGCATAGCTCGTTCGCGCCGAGGTCGAGCGAGGCGAGGCTTGCTGGCAAGCTACGCACGACCGCGGGAAGACTGCTATCGTCCACCCGGTTGCAGGCCAGGCCGACGTGCGCGAGCTCCTTGAGCCGGGTGAGGTCGGGCAGCCCCGAGAGGTCATTGGCAGCGAGGTTGAGCACGCGGAGCCGTCGGCACAGGTCGAGCTCAGCGGGCATCTCGCAGATGCGGTTGCCGACCACTGTGAGCTCACGCAGCGAGTCGCCGAGCTTCAGTACCTCTCCGGGTACCACCTGCAGCCTTTGCAGGGTGAGGTCTAACCGAAGATCAAGCAGCTTTCCTCCAGCCTTCATTGTCTTGAGGACGAGCTTCTCGGCGGCCGAGTATGACGTACAAGTTGGCATGTCAGCGAGGCTGCTGAACGCCTTCTGCTGCCGCGTGAAGCTCTGGCGCTTATCATCCTTCCACTCGTCTTCGGGCTCCTCCTCCTCAATGTAGTCCGGCTCACCCGCGACGGCCTCCTTGAGCCGCGCCTGCCGTTCGCGCTCGAGGGCTTCGACAGTCAAAGGGGCAGACATGCTCGAGGGCTTCGACAGTCAAGGGGCAGACATGAACTGAAGCGCCCGTTACGGCGCTGCGACGTGCAGCGACCCAACGTCAACCCTTCACGCGAGTTGAGGCCGAGCGCTCTGAAAAGATTAACTTCTCGTGAATCTCGCTTCCGCGCGAATGACAGTCCTAATGTTCATCATCGCCATCGCGTGCCTTCCATGCGCCGCAGCAGGAAACACGCTGCCGGGACCGTTGGACTTGTCGAACTCAATCACACCGACCCTCTCAATGAGCAAGACTCTTGCCAGCGGCCTTGCCATCGGCGGCACTTTCAATACGAACGGCGAACTCAATGTGCAGGCTACTTACAAGGACGATGCGTGTGCGCAGCCGCCTTGCGTGCTACCCCAGCCCCCCACCCCACCAGCACCACGCGCCTCAAATGACACGCGCCTCGCCTCCCAGCTCGTTTTGCATGCTGCGACTAACCGTCTCTTCATGCGATTGCAGACAGCGGCGGCCGCTTCAAGCTGACCAACTTGCGCACCCTCGAGTGGAGGAAGCTCGTGTTACTGCCCGGCATCCTCGACGCCGCGACCAAGTTGGAGATGCGCTCCGCCCTAGACCTGCGCACGTGGCGGCCGACGGTGGAGGCCAAGCTGGGGCTGCGGCGCAAATTCGCCTCGAGCGGCCTCAGCTTGATCCACCGGGTGGAGCTCGCGCGAGGCTGCAGCCTGGATGTGGGTGCGACGCTCACGCTGCCCGAGGAGCTCCGGCTCGCCACGACGGCTGGCGCGGGGCTGCGCGAGCTCGCCCAGGCGGCGCGCGTCGGGGTGGAGCTCGACACGCTCGAGGTGAGCGTGGACCTCGATGAGGCGTTGGAGGCGGTGGCCAAACGCGCCACCCCGAGCGACAAAGCTGCAAAGTAGCTTTCGCGAAGTGCACACGCACAAGGCACGGCACGCACGCCCGCTAAATTAGCGAAGGATGATTACTTTGTTTGCCGCCGAATTGACGTTGTTCTAAAAATGGAAATGCTGCAACTAATGCTGCGCTCTCTTCGCAGCAAGCAACGCTGTTCTCGGAGCGGATGGACCTCGAGTCGCCTGGACGCGAATTGGTGGACGTTGATGAATTAGAGTCCGAGCACTTCTCGCGCGCCAAGGTACCCACGGCCACCACGGCCTCAACCATCTTGTCGTGCGTCGCCACGCTCTTTACGGTACTGACATACCTCGAGGATTCAATCCGGTGCATAACCATGTGGAACGAGCAGCTTGCGTTCATTGCGAAGCACGTGGGCTTGCCAAGCTCAATCGCTGGCGCGATGCTGCTCTTCGTTGCCGGCGTCCAGCTCGTGAGCCCTATCATCATCATTCCGACCGCGGCCGTGCCACGCATGGCCGTGCCTGTGATGATCGTCACATGCGCCATCGCCTTCACCGTGATCCTGCAGCCCATCCTGTTCAACCAGCTCACGAATGTCGAGCTCTTAACGCTCAGCATGGCGCAGCTTGGCGCGTGCGGTATCGTCTTTGCGGAGGCACATTTTGTCGCCTACCCTCGCAAGAGCCCGTTCGCCACTCACCTGGCCTCAGCAGACCATTACAAGGCAGCTACGATCGTGCCCTGGATCCAGCTCCTCTCGCGGGTGATGCTCACGGTCGACCTGGCGCTCGTCTTTGGCTTGCGCCTGTCCGAGGTGAATCCCTCTTCTCTCTCCCTCACGCACACACACGCACACGCACGCACACGCACGCTCTCTCACTCCGCCTCCCATGGCTGCAGATGTTCTACTCTGATGACTCAGGGATCGTGGTTGGCATCGCCTCGACGACCTATATCCTCATCCTGCTCGCCGGCCTCATGGTGTGGCTCGGGTACAAGACACAGGCTTGTGCGTGCATCATCGCTCTCGCCGTGTTCACCGACGCCTTTGTTCGCTTCCCTTTTTGGGAGGGCGGGCGCAACGCCGACCACAAGCGCTTCCACTTTTTCCAGGCGATGACGCCCGTAGGCGGTCTGTTGCTCCTAGTCGCGCTTGGGCCCGGCCGCTTCAGCGTTGATGCTGCCAGCAAGAGCAAGTGAGACCAAATTGCACACATGCGTGATCATCTATGATATGAGATACGTCGCGCTGGAGGGCCGTGGAGTGTGACCTGTGTGCTCGGCTTTTCGTTAGTCTCATGTGCGCTCGCGATGGCGATTTCGTAGTTTTCCTCGCGCCGGGCCGGATTCTGTTCATCTGCAACGACTTTCACACCTCAGGTTCGTCAATAGACGTCGAAACTCGTGGGCGAAACGCCGCCCGCACAGGCGAATTCTCGGGACTGTGTGAACGTTAACACGACAGACGCGACTGGTGTGTGCCGTGGGGATCGCTACCAGCTCAAACGGGGTTCACGCAATAGGATCGCGCCGACATGATCAGGCCATGTTCGGCACCTCTGTCGCCAGGAAGACTCAATGGCGCGGCCCTCTCGCGCTTCAGATCATCTAGACCACCCCCCTGAACTACCCTGAAGCCGCCAGGTACGTGCCGATCCGCTCTGAGTAGCTCTGCCCCTGACA
>Ga0210241_100311_pt1 | contig 42303 bp, 23 predicted proteins | sample ChrtobMetP5a_8mM_FD_155488 | JGI IMG/M metagenome (GOLD analysis project Ga0210241, IMG submission 155488) | Chrysochromulina tobin associated microbial communities from unialgal haptophyte culture, Seattle, Washington, United States - P5a_8mM | ecosystem: Host-associated > Algae > Haptophytes >...
GGACGTCTTGACACCAGATCACGTGGAAACGAGCGTCGCGTCAGAAGTCATGGGACGGGCGTGGGGAAGGCGACGCTCGGCGCCGTGATCGAGCGCATCGCCGTGCTCGTCGACGGTGGGCACGGACGTCGCACCGCTCCGGTCGCCTACAAGCGCGTTGCCGTGCCGAGCGTGGGCACGTGCGTGGTATTGCAGACAAAGGTGACGCCGTCGGCGTCTCGAACAGAAAAATCGAAACCGATCCATCAAATAGGTTCCAAAAAAGGGCTCTGGTGAATGAAATGCATGCGACTTTGGGCGTCCGGCTCCGTGCACCAGCGTGTCCCCAGACGCTCATCTTCGGCCGACCGAAGGCCACACACCGGCCCAAGGCAACGCACGCGTGAGCGCGTGCACGTACTCCCCCACCCCTCATATCACATTGGGGCCGGGAGGTGGAGTGAGCGTGGGGGGTCCGCGACGAAACTGAACTGAACTGAACTGTTTTCCCCGGTGTCTTTTTACCAGAACATTTATGAATTATGAATACACCGGAGGGCCCCTCGCACGTGGCCAATGCAAAAACTCGTCGGATCGTCGATGATGCGTCGGGCTGCGAGTCGGACGCTCGCGCGCGGGATGGCAGAGTGGGTGCGCACGAAGCCGCACGTGAACGTTGGTACGATTGGCCACGTCGATCATGGCAAGACCACGTTGACCGCTGCAATCACCAAGGTCATGTCGGAAGCGCCTGGCTGCATGGCCCAGTTCCGCGGCTACGATTCGATCGACAAGGCTCCGGAGGAGAAGGCGCGTGGCATCACCATCAACTCCACGCACGTTGAGTACGAGACGACCAAACGCCACTATGCGCACGTCGACTGCCCAGGCCACGCCGACTACGTTAAGAACATGATCACCGGCGCCGCGACGATGGACGGCGCGATCCTGGTCGTCTCGGCGCCCGACGGGCCGATGCCGCAGACGCGCGAGCACGTGCTGCTGGCCAAGCAGGTGGGCCTGCCGCGGATTGTGGTGTTCCTGAACAAGTGCGACATGGTGCAGGACGAGGAGCTTCTCGAGCTCGTCGAGATGGAGGTGCGCGAGCTTCTCTCAAAGCACGACTTCCCAGGCGACGACATTCCGATCGTGCGCGGCTCGGCCCTGTGCGCGCTCGAGGGGCGGGAGGACAAGATGGGCAAGGATGCGATCATCGAGCTGATGAAGCAGGTGGATGAGTTCATCCCAACGCCCAAGCGCGACCTCGAGAAGGCGTTCATCATGCCGGTCGAGGGCACCTTCTCGATCCCGGGCCGCGGCACCGTCGTGACCGGCCGCGTCGAGTCGGGGCGCGTCAAGCCGGGAGATACGATCGAGATCGTCGGCCTGCGCAAGACGCAGTCGACGATCGTTACGGGCGTCGAGATGTTCCACAAGTCGCTCGAGTCGGGCGACGCCGGCGACAACGTTGGCTGCCTGCTGCGCGGACTTAAGCGCGACGACGTGCAGCGTGGCCAGGTGCTCGCCAAGCCGGGACTGCTGAAGCCGGCCACCAAGTTTGAGGCGTCCATATACGCGCTGACGAAGGAGGAGGGCGGGCGGCACACGCCATTCTTCACAAACTACCGGCCGCAATGCTTCTTCCGCACCGCCGACGTGACCGCCGCGATGACGCTGAGCGCGGATCGGCAAATGGTGATGCCAGGCGACAATGCCGAGGTGACGTGCGAGCTGGTGCACCCAATGGCGATCGAGGAGGGTATGCGTTTCGCCTTCCGGGAGGGTGGCAAGACGGTCGGCGCCGGCGTGGTCTCCAAGGTCCTGGTGTCCGCCGAGTGAGCGCGGGCTGGGGCCTCGTTTGCTTGGGGCGGCTCGACGCGGAGACCGGAGACCCCAGTGAGCTAGCTCGTAGTGCACGCAACGGTGACTGTGAGTGGCGTGAGAGCATATGCTTGGGCGCCTCCGGCCCTCGCTGGTGCCGGGTGTGTATGGCCTGGTCTCAATAATAGGAACGGGGTTTTATCTGTCGAGTAAACCGACACCTCCTCTCTGTCGCGTCGCCGGAAGCGGCATTGCCTGCATTGCCGCGAGCGTCAAACAGCGTGCTGTGGGGAAAGAGAGGTGTTTACTCGACAGGGGTTTTTAACACGGTACGGTAACGCCACGACGTGGAAAGTTACTGGATCCGGAACGAACACACGCAAGGGACGTGTAAGGTGAGTGAATTCTGAGCGAGTAACAGTGTGCGTCTGTCGTGTTCACATTCACGCAAGGCGTCCGTACACACACCCCTGAAACCGCGTGAAGGCCTGATCGGGGAGAGTGATGCGCGCACACGGGCAGCATTTCATACAGCAATGCATACGCAACCAGTCCGAGCCTGTGATTAGTGTGGCATCGCTGGAACGAGTGATCATTGGCAGACTTACTGGTGGCCTGGGAAACCAGCTCTTGGCCTCTCTATCGCTCGTGGTTCTCGCGTGCCTCACAGGACGCACGCTAATCTTCGAAGACGCACCTCATGGCCTCTTTTCTCAGGTCTTCAGCCTACCGTGGGACCTCAAAAGAGCGACATCAATCAGTCAGCTCAATCAGTCCTACGGCATGCGCGGAGTCGCGGTTCGTGCTGTGGATCTGAGTTCACAGGGTCCGTGGCAAAATCATGCACGGCTTGCGTGCGATCGTGATATTTCCACCTTCGATCGATTGCTAGTATCGGCAGACGGCTACTTTCTGAAAGCGCTTCTCGTAAACAGATGGCATCGGAACATCATGGCAGATGTGTGCCCAGTGATCGACCGCTGCTTTGAGATTTTATTTTCCACGTTGATGGCGCCGAGACCGCATGTACTACAGGAGCTCAAAGCATTGCTTGGTGAACATCCGTTGCCATGTGCCGTTGGTGTACACATGCGCTCTACCGAGACCCTGAGCCCATACTCGTGTCCTTGCTTACAACGGCCGTGCCCTCCTTGCACCACAAGTTATGTTCACACGATGGTCGAAGCGTACGCCAAGTGCACACGCTTTCTGCTGGACGTGGCCGCTGTTGAAGGTGCGCGAGTCACCACATGCAACGATCAGAAGCACGCGAATTATTTCGGGTGCAAACACGCCAGGGAAAACGTACAGATATTCGTGGCATCGGGCTCTCCGAGTCTGCTTCGCGACTTTGCATCGCTTCTGGATAACGACACCCGTCTCCTTTGGAATAAAGCTGTCGTCTTCCCGCCTGCACAGAGTATGCGAAGCTGGAGTTCGAGATCATTTAGGTACAGCCGCGCTTTGCTCACAGGTGCAGCGGTTGACCTGCTTGCTCTCGCAAGATGCAAGCGTCTAGTCGGGACGCCACGCTCCACATTCTCGTACGCCGCCCAAGCCATATTTTCTGCTCAACAAGCGCAAGTGCACATGGTCGCAGGTCCGAATGGAAGTCGCACTCCTTCGGAAAGTTGTAGGCTGTACAACCACACCCAGCCGGCGTACCACGCTTGGATGCGTTATCATGAAATGCCCGGAATGCTGTTGAAATCACATGAGGGGCTATATCGGGACTGCTTTCTGGAATTCCATGACTCTCCTCGATCCAACGATGTATTTGCTCTTGAGTATACCGTTCCCGGACGCGAACAGTAGTTTGACCCAAAGCGCAAATAGGGGAGTAGAGTCTTCTATTTTCACATCAGATACGTTTCGATACGTGAGCTCCCTATCCTACACTCACTCGCACCTGCTGTTTGGGGCGAGTTCGAACTCGAATGCTGGAGCGGAGGTAAGAGATGTCGCGTTGGACGCCTGAGTGTGGAGGTGCGTCCATGATGACCATGTTTTTGTTTCTTTTCTACTGGGTGCATGGTGCATGTGTAAGGCATCTGAAAATCTCAACACGAATTTCCGTGTTCCCTGCACCGCACTCTGCACACGCACTTAGCGGGCACAGTAACAGTTCCGTAGCACGGTAGTCGCGGGTGTCGCGTTAACGTTCACGCACTTCACACACCACGCCGTGCACCCGTGCTGAAGGCACACCACGCTGCCTCGTTGCCGCCGCCGCAAAAGCGCCCGCGCAGGCCAAACCCACCCTGTGCCTGTCTACGTGTCGAGCTTTCGACCCTGCATGCGGTTTCTAATCAGGGACGGTTGCCATGGGCGGCGCTGTCAAGCACAGATGTGGAGCCAGAGAAGGCGAGAGGCGAATACCTTGCCGTGTGCGCCCTGCCAACCCGTTAGCGGCGGGCGTTGCCACCCAAGTGATGGGCAAAGCGCCCCCCTCTGATCGGCCGTGGTGGTTGGCTGACCGGAGCCACTGCTTCATTTCCTGGTTCGTGGCGATGGATTGTTCCGAGTGCGTCTGTGCCACATGTGCAGCGGAGGCGACCCTCACCCCTTCATCTTGACTGCTTGCACGGGTACGCGACCAGCCGTGCGCTTTGGCACTCTGCTGCTGTGCTTCCTTGCGCGTCCTGCGCTTCTTGTGGCTCACCTGCAACCGCCTCCCCTTCCCTCCACCGCCCTCGCCCGGGTTCGAACGGTTGGCTACTTGTCTCGCCGCAGAGCGACCGCTCCGACCGGAATGTGACGTGGCGGCGATGAGGGTTGGGCAGCGTGAGAAGACAAGAGGAGCGCCGTCCACGAGCTGGCCTCGCCAGGTTGTCAGGCAGAGAGCCATGCGCGGGAAGTCACCCAGGCTGTCACGGTGAAGGCTGATCTCCGGTCCGCTTGGACCGAGAGCCAATTTATAAACTTGCGGACCTGTCGTGGGCTCGCTTAGGGGCTCGCTGGTGCCGACATGGGTGGTGACTTCTCCTTGACGCCTTCCTTCGTGCTCGCCGTACGCGCCGCCGCCCTCCACCTCATCAAGCCTGTGCGCCGCGTTGAGCAACGCTGGCTCCTCGGCCCCACATGCATGCACGATGTCCGCTGAGGAGGTCGTGTGCCTAAAGCCACTTGCCGCATTGAGGCCGAGGTGCGCCCAGCATGGCTTCGGAAGCACAGTGAGCGTGCTCGTACAGTTTGGCCAGAAGCCACAGCCACCATGGAAGGATGGCACGACGGTGCGCAGCGTGGCGAGCGGATGTGAGGTGCGGATCTGGCCCATGGTCGAGCCGTTGAGCATGAGGGGCACACTTTGGCGAATCGCATCACTTCCAGCTGCAGCACCCGCCGCACTGGCCATACCTCGGGTGACAGGCGACGCACCCGGCATCAGCACGACGGCAGCTTGAGCAGCTACGGCGGAGCGCGGCGAAGCGCGGCGCGATGAGGTCTTCTGGCATCGATGCAGGACCGCCAGAGGGGCGTACGGTTTCTTGTGAGCGCGCGTGCCGCCAAGAGCGAGGCACGCGCGAGGCACGGCCTGTAAGGCGAGGCGCAGACCTTTCTCCACGTGCCCTGCCTCCGTGTGAGCTCCGTCTGCATCGGCATGAGTAGGCGGGGTTTTGGTCGAGTAGGACATGTCGTCGTCTGTAAGCATCCGCCCGTCACGAGAACGCTTGCCCTTTGCACTCTGCTGCTTGGGCATCGAAGGGAATTCCCACGACTGCCATGCGGCGAGCCGATCCGAGCGCAAGTGCGAGCAGTTGCGCAGCTGCAGCGGGAGCCCCTCCCATGCGGCTGGTTGTGCGAGCTCGAGCTGCCTAGCCTGCGGGCTCGACTCGAGCATCGGCTTGAGCAGCTCCGCCGCGCTGCGCGTGGCGTCGAAGTGCGGAATCATGTACACGGAGCCCGCACAGCTCGCCGACGTGTGGACAATCTGATGGCCAACACGATCGCCTCCCCATGACGTGTTGGCTATCGAGGCAAGGCCGATGCGTTGAAGGTCGAGCCCGATGGCCGCCATAACCAGCCGAATCACATCCTGCCTCACTTTCATCGACTTGCCACGTACCGACTGGCGCAGCAGTGGCAGGTAGCTCTGCAGCCGCGCGCTCTCATTCCTTGGAAGCCACGGGTCCCGAGCAAGCCCTTCGGCCGCTGCGCGCGCGATGTTCCACACGCGTGCCTTCGTGCCCGTGTTGTGGTCCAGGTGATGCACCGCGTCACGCCACGGCGGCTCGATGGCTCGCAGCCGCAGCGTGCGCAGGAGCGGTCGGTAACGCGACGTATGCATCAGGATCCACTGGAGCGTCTGCTGCTCAAAGGCGTGCGAGAGGCCGTAGGGGCCTGGGTCGAGGCTCCACCACGCGCGCAGCACCTCACGGGCGGCCGCGCTGCTGTGCACCACGAAGAAGCCAGCGTTCGGCCCAAGCGAGTAGGGGGTATCCCACGCGAAGAAGAGTTGCGCGCCGGCTGGCGATGCGCTCTGAGGATAGTGTGATTGGTATGAGGCAGCGCTGTAGCGTCGAAGGAGCTCGGGAAGCGACGCCTCGGTGGCGTTGCGCATCATCACGTCTGAGTCGAGATACACGACGCTCCCAAACGCACTGAGCGAGAGCACATGCGCCACTGCCGCGAGCTTACAGTAGCTCGGGTGGCGCTGCCCCCAGCTCGGGTGCAAGCAGCCGCCGCCTGCAAGGCGCAAGAAGTAGAGGGCGTAGCCATGAGCGCACGCCCAGCGAATGTTCTGGTCTGCATGAGCAAGAGTGAGATCGCACGAGGGCAACGTGTGAGAACAAAGGAGGCGCTGAACGAACATATTTGACGCTGAACTCACAATATGCAAGAGAGAGGGCCGTCACGTCTCGCAGTGGCACCGACGCGTGGGCTAGTGGCTCCAGGTTCGGAGTGCGCGTGTCAAGCATCACGACCGCGATGTTCGACACTTTTGAGCCATCGCTGCGCATATCGCTATGCGTTGATCAAACGACCTGCAAGCATTCGTGCATTGTTGTTGCGAAGATGACAAAACGAGAAAAGTGAATGCATGCATCGTTGCGCAAGCATCTGCAAACTACGGGCGACCAATATAGCAACATCGAAACAACATGATAATTCCACTGTGTGTGTGATTCTGTAACCGCTTACGAGGAATCCTACGTCAAGAGGCCGCCGAATGGCCCGCATTTCTTTGACCCCGTGCTGTGTTTTGAGGGGGGTCTGCCAAAACACGAAAACACAAAACACAGGCCCGTTGTGCCAGCCCAAAACACAAAAACACAAAACACAGGCCCTTGCGGCCCGCCCAAAACACGAAAACACGGAAACACAAAGCTCCGGGCATGCTGATTGCGTCTGAATGCGTCTGATTGCGCCTGATTGCGTCTGATTGCGTCTGATTGCACCTGAGGTGCGGAACCTCCTGACAAAACTTTTCCTCAATTTCCTCAAAACCGAAATAGAAAGATTGAACGAAACGGCTTGAAAAGGATTTCTCGCGTCTACGCAATGGCGCATTTTTCTCTCGATATCGCGCACGAGTTCGCGAGCCCCGGTGCTCACGTAGCGGCTGACTCGGAAGAGGTCGCCCCGTACGAATCCGCCCCTGCATCCTCCCGCTCCCAGGCATGGATTTTCGCGCGTGCTCAAAGGCGGTAGGCGCGATGTGCGCACGCGGCGCTGGTCCATCAACCTCCTCTCTTGATCAACAAAGAGAGATTCCGCCATTACCGCGAGCACGCGGGCGCATCGCCACGCCTCCATTCACGCCGGTGATATCAGAAAGTCATCAGGTCAGAGCGCCCTCGCAATCGTGAATGTACACCAGTATTCACTGCGATTCTCGGCCCGAGTGATGGCGCACGCTTCGTGACGGCGCACGCTTCGTGGATGCTGAACTCGATATGGGCATGATGCGCTCTGTCCGTCGGGCGAAGAGGGGCAATCCGGATTTCATCGCTCTTCGTATGAGTGACGAAGATAGTCACGAAGACAACGAGGCCATCAACATCGAATCCATCATCCACGCTGAGGCGATGCGACGCTCGGCGGATGATGAGGATAGCTCAGATGACGATGAATCCGAAGCCGACTTTGACGTCGAGGATGATGATGACGAGGGTCCACATAATAGCGACAACAGCGATGGTGATGGTGATAAAGAAAGCGGTGTTGGCAAGAAACGTAGGGCGATCACGAGGGGCCCGGTACGTTGTCCGTTGAGTTCACCCTGCCTGCAGAGGCCCCAAAACACGAAAACACAAAACACAGCCCTCAGGCGAGCAAGGCCAAAACACAAAAACACAAAACACACGCCCTGCGGGTGAGGCTAAAACACAAAAACACAAAGCGCCAAAACACAGCACGGGGTCAAATTTCTATACGATACGCACGCTTGCTTTTTTGCTTTTGTTGAAAAGCTGCGGATGGGTATCACTGACCGTCTATGACCGTCTACATTTTATTGCGGATTCATTTTCTTATCTGCATGCATACCGCCATGCGCCAATCCGTTACTTGCAACGAAGTCTCGTGTTTCCAGATACGTATGCGAGGTCAACAGAAGCTCGCTCCTCGCGGGCAGACCGCCGCCGCTGGGTCGCACTCCTTGGGCGCCGAGACGCTGAACCACCCTTGGGTGACTGAGGGGAGCGCCTTGGGCGCAGGCAGGGACTCTTTCGCCAACCGGCCGTCTCCGCCCACGGGCAAGAGCAGCCTATGGGTGCGCTCGTGGGAGATGGTCGGCGAGGCCGTCTTCGACGAGCACGCCAAGGAGGTCACCCGTCCAAACGAGGAGAATCCGTGGATCCTCAAAAGGCAACATCTCCTCGATTTCAAGGGCTTCGTGCGAGCTTTCCGCGACACGCTCGATCATGCGGGCAACCTCGTGCCTCATCCTACTCTCGATGAGCTCGATTACCTCTTTGAGCACGCGGGCCAGCCCCCCAAAATGCCGCCGAGGGATCCGCTCACCAATCGCATGCGGCCGGTGGCTACCGCGAATCGAGACGTCGACCAATCGAACTTCGTGGCGACTGCGCGGGGTTGGGCGACCGCGCACGGGAGCGACCCGCAGGAGATCGTGCGCCTGATCACCAAACCGCCGCGCCGCCTCGACGGCTCGCTCGTTGGCTCAAGTTTCTCGCTGACGCCTCACGAGCGCCTGTGGGCCGATGCGGCGGCAGGGCCGTTGACGCCACGCTCGCCTCGGTTCCCCATTTTGGAGCCGCAAACGCCTCGGTTCCCTGCAGGGTCCGCAGAGGCACTCAGTCCACGAAGGCACCCAGAAACTGTACGTCTTGGAGATGCCGATGTACTGACGGGCGATCGGCTCGTGCTCGAGCTGATCACACACGACGATCCGTCGGGCAAGCGCGCCAACGCGTTCCGAAAGGAACTCGCGCGCAAGCGGCTGACCGAGATGGCCAAGGGCATCAACGATGAGGATCCCGTCGCCAAGGCGGACGCGTCGCGCCTGCGCGTGAGTCAGCTGCTCAACACCAGGTTCCACTCCGCAGGCAGCTTCACCGATGTCTCCCGTCGCCGACTCTCTGACTGGTTCATGGAGGCGGTCAGCGGCCACAAGCACGGCGCGCACGCCTCGACAGCCATCGAACCGCAGACTAGGGGTGACCGGCTGACCGCCGCCGAAAAGATCAGCGGGGCGGGGCGAGCCACCAAACGAGCCGGGAGGGCGAGTCGTGAGGACACGTCAGGCGCGCCACCTCTCCCTCCCAAGCTCTCCCCTCGGCGTGCGGGCCCCCTCTCATTGCAACAGGAGTGGTTTGCCGGCGGCGACGGCGGCGCGAAGGCGAAGATGGAGGAGCTGGACCTGCAGACGAAGTTGTTGCTGCGGCTGCCGCCGCCGTTGACGATGCCCAAGACCAAGACAGCTATGGAGGCGGAAGCCGCAGCTCGGGCTCAGGGCCATGTTAACACAGCCCGAATGAACCGTGCCGACTTCTCGAGGCTCGTGGCCAACGTGCTGGACGAGCCCAAAGCGACCAAAAAGCCCTTTGGCGCCGCGGCCCGTCGCGAGGCGGAGCGCGCCCGCGCGGCGACCGAGCAAGGTAATATCATCCTCGAGCTGCTCGCGGATCGCATGTGGGCAGACGCATGTGTTGGCCAGGTGCCCATCGAGGGACAAGAGGTCACTCTTTCCTTCCAGGACGTGTGCAAGTACTTTGCCGTGCTCACCTCGGACGACATCGAGGTGGGCGCTGGCACCCCCGGAGGCACCCGGACGCGGCCACTAGAACCGTTTCGTTCGGGTTTGATCGTCGAGTCCCTGAGTCATCCCCTCCTTAGACCTTCCTTCCTCGTGCCCGCCTGCCCTAGCCAGCAAAGCATCATCCTTGTCACCTCATTCATCCTCAACCTTATCCTCAACCGCCCGCCCCACACTGCCCAACCGCCTCCCCTCATCCCCCCTCATCCCCATCCCCGCCCGCCCAACCCCAATGCCTTCCTGGCAGACACGCGCTGCCTTCCTCTTCGACTTGTACGACTTCAATAACAGCGGCTCGATCACGATCTCCGAGCTCTCCGCGCTCATCAACGCGGCCACGCCCGGCTCTGTCGTTGAGCAAGACCTCCTGACTTGCATGCGCTCCATCCCAAAGCGGGACCCCAACATGTACTACGGCATCACCACTAACCGTCTCGTGCGCCGCGCTGAGGTAGTCTTCTCCGAATATGTCGAGGCGGTACGTGCCTCGAGCATCCAGGGCAACACGACTCTTGTCGACAGCATCTGCCAGCGGCTCGGGCTCCCGCCCACGCGCATGTGAGCCACGTCACGCAACTCCCTCCGCATCGCCTTGTGCCCCTCCGCCCGTACCCAAGGTGTGTGTACCCTCCCCCGGTGTCTTTTTACCGTACCCGTAGTTTCCCAACTTGGGTCGAATGAATTTGTGTTGATCTGAGGTTCGATTTGTAAATTTGGCCATGGACGAGGACGGCGGAGCCTGCACCAACGCTGATGCTGATTCTGCAAACGACTCCTCTGCAACATCTTCGTCATCGCAGCCGCCTGCAACCATCGCGCAAACCTCTGAGCTGCTCGGAAGCGAGTTACCTGATGACCCTTCCGCAGTGCAATCCTCGTCGGCAACCACGGGCTCGCCATCCTCGCCAAAGAAGGGCAAGCCGCGCAGCCCGCAGCTTAGCGAGAGCTCATCGCTCTCGCCCCAGCTGCGACGCATGCTCCGCAAGGCTTCGCCCTCTCCGCGCAAGACAAAGCAGGCGATCCCAGACGATCAGGAGCTTGAGCGACGGAGCCAGGTGCGTGGGCTGATGCATTTGTGGAACAAGTGCGACTTCCGCTACGAGGACCTCCTGCGGTTGCGCAAGCTGCGCCTGAGCAACCGCGCGCTCGATGACGATGACATCGGCGCGCTGTGCGCCGTACTCGACGATAAGATGAAGCAGGTGAGCGAGCTCGATCTAGTGGGTAACAGGCTCCGCGATGCTTCTCTCGTCGCATTGGGGAGCGCGCTGGAACGCGGAGCCGTCCCGCACCTCACGACGCTCCACGTCGACCGCAATCGGATGGGCGACGCTGGTCTCAAGGCGCTCGCCGCCGCCATCAATGGGGGCGCGCTGTCGCGGCTCACACAGCTCTTCCTCAACGGCAACAGCTTTTCCTCATCAGGTGTGGTCGCTCTTGCCGAGACGGCGACGCACGGCCACTTGGCCGAGCTCACGTGCCTCGGGCTCAGCGGCAACGAGGCCATCGGTGACGAGGGCATTGAGGCGATCGCGCAAGTGGCGACCAAGTGGATGCCCGATCGCGAGGACGTCCATGAGGACCGTAAGTGCTTCCCCCAGTTGAAGGAGCTCCATATGCGCGGCGTAGGCGTGGGCGATCGCGGGCTCAACGTACTGGCGAGCGCCATCGAGCCGAAGAGCGGCGGCCTGCCGTCGCTTCGCACCATCTTTGTCAGTACCGAGCACTTGCAGCACCCCGCGCTCAAGACGGCGTGCTGTGGGCGAGGGGGCAAAGGCGCTGGGCATGCAGTCCAGTTGGAGTTTTTCTGAGGTTTGTAGTCGGACAGTTGTTCACAGTGCGTCAGTTCACACTCCGTCCGAGGACCCTCGTGGGTCACGATGACGCAGCCATGGTCAGGGCTCCCTCCTGATGTCCTGCAGGCGGTGGACAAGCTGGCCGAGTTCAAAGTTCGCAAAGGCCCAGAAGGCACGGCTTTCGAGAGCATGGTCCGTGAAAAGGAGCGCGGAAACCCTCGCTTCGCCTTCTTGCACGACATGTCCTCGCCAGCCCATGCCTACTATCAGTTCCGGCTCGTTAGCCTAGGGGCAGCGCCAGCGGCGCCTTCGATGGGTCATCTCGCGCCACCTCCTCCGCTCCCGCCGCCCCAAGGCTGGGGCCCGCCGCCCCTGCCGCCCCCGCCGCCCCAAGGCTGGGGCCCGCCGCAGATGCCGCCACAGCCACCGCAAGCGCCAGCATTGTACTACCCGAGCCTCCACCAGGTTCCACTACCTGAGGTGCCTCCGCCGCCTCCGATGGCGCCGCCAATGGTCACCGCACCCGTCCTCCTTACGAATGGGGCAGCCGCGCCGCCGACGACTTCGGCCACTCTCTCCGCCTTCACGTGCCCCGTCGGGCTGCTCGCGACCATCTTACGTGAGCGTCATGGCGAGCGTGCCCACTTCAGTGGCCGCAGTGGTCGCGGCGACAGTCGACGGCCGCCCCCCTTCGTTCCTCTGCAGCCCAACGAGTTGCCACGTGCTCTGCCACCGCGGGATGCGCCGCAGGCACTTCCGACCCCCGCCGCGCCGCGCGCGCCTCCGCTAGCGAATTGCACTGCTGCACCTGCACATGCGCGCTTGCGGCGCACCGCCCCTGCCTGCTCCTCGTCTGCCCGCCTTGGCCTGCACCGCGGATTCACATTGCACCACCCGTGCGTTCGTTCTCTTCGACTGGGGCGGCCGTCGCTCTCGGCTGGGTCCCTCCCCCTCCCTCGAACGTCCAGGCACAGGTGCTTGCGGCAGTCGACCGTTACTACTCTGGCGAGCGGCCGCCTTCGCACCGGAGCCGCAGGCGCGAGAGCGGGCGCGAGCACGAGCAGCACGCGCGCGAGCCGCGCGGGCGAGCCTGTGAGTATGACGGTGCGGGCAGCGCGGGTAGCGAGCGCGATAGAGACCATAGAAGAGACCGAGCGGGCGAGCGAAGCGGTGGCGGCGGCGGTGGAGGTGGCGGCGGTGCGCGCGATGAGCCCTCCTCGAATCTACGACGTTCGAGCTCACCACGGCGCTCGCGCTCGCCGACGCGCGGTGACCGTGGGGGGGTGGAGACGGGCGGGTATGCGCGTCCTGCGGCGGCCGCACAGTTGGAGATGGGCGTGCGCGAGGACGGAAGGTGACTGGGAGCGCGCGTGGCCGCCTCATCTCCCTCTATCTCCCCCAATCTCCCATGATGCTCACCGATTGTCGCTTCTGGACAGAGCGATTGACGACCACGGGCAGCGGCACGTCGGCCTTGGTGCCGCGAGGGCCAGTGGCGAAGACGACGCTTTCGCTGCCTTCCGTAACCGCTCCGCCAACACGTACAAGGAGAAGCTTTTCATCAGTAAGACGCAGCTTTACTCGGGCTCATAATTGCATGCGGCGCACACGCTCACACTCAAGGAAGGGTGCAGCAACGCTGACGTCTTATAGTTTGCCCACTGCACCTCGGTGCTCTTCGAAGACTGGCAGAGAGAGCGAAACGAAATTGAGAGAGAGAGTGAGAGCGGTTGAGAGAGACAGGAGCGAGAAGTCGAGTGCGCACGGCTCAACCAAGATGTGACATCCTTGTTCACACGCACACCTGGGTTGAATACATCGAAAAAATGTGTTTGCCTGGGGTCACGTGCGCCAATTCACAGGACCACAAAAGTTTCCTCATCACCCATGCTCGCACAAGTTCACGTAACGCCACCGCCCACGCGCTCGCGCAAATGCCCATGAGCGGCAAGAAGCGCGCTCGAAGCGATGGTGTGGAGGATGAGCCCCTTGCCGATGTGGCCAGAAGCCTCGCGATTGTGACCAGTGCTTACGTCGCCATCGACGGCTACGACATTGCTCGCACCGCGAAGCGGCAACAAAGAGAAGCGGGCATCTACATTGATGGCATCCAGTACGGAGAGGTGAATCCGGAGGCGTTTGCAACTGCATTGAGCTGGTGCGCTCCCCGTGCTGGCGAGACGTTTGTGGACCTAGGCAGTGGCAGCGGCAAGGCCGTGCTCACCGCCGCTCTATTGCACCCACTGGCAAGTGCAACAGGCATCGAGATCCTGGAGCCACTGCATAAGGCTGCCATGCGGGCGCACGAGGCGGTGCTAGCCGCCGACGCGCGTGCGCTGCGAACTCCCGAGGTGAGGTTCGAGTGCGGCGACGCGTTGTCACACCCATGGACCGACTGCGATCTCGTGTTTGTGTCGCTCACCTGCTTCACCGACGAGATGGTGGAGAGGGTTGCTGCTGATGCGCAACGCCTTCGGTCGGGGTCGCGCCTGCTTTGCACCTCACGGGCACTCGAAACCGGCAGCGCCCTCCGACTCTTGAGGAGGGAGCCAATCAAGTATGGGCGAGGCATGCTGACATTCCTCGCGTACGAGCGGGTCTGAGCTGGGTCTGAGACGTAAATGCAGACGGCTGCTCAACCTCAAGGCGGCCGGGGCGCCAAATCAGACACCACGGGTTGTCAGATACCACATTTTACAATGGTTCTGGTACCCGGCCCGGGCAGACTGAACGACGAGACTGACGCGCACGCACGCGCGCGATTCATAAACAACAACTGGCTCAAAATGGCGCGGTGGTAGACGCGCACACAAACACATGATGTACTAACGCCTAACCGCCGACCGGCGAGACATCGGCCTACGCTACGCCCCCCCGGCCCCCGCGGACCGCCCGGAAGGGCACCGAGACGAGGGCATCCCGCGCCACGCCCCCCCCGCGTCGCGCGCGGCGCCGCGCGACACCAAATGTTGCACCAATATGGGTCTGCGCCCTCACGCAAAGCCGAAATCCTTCGCTCTGATCAGATTCGACATCGATAGGTCTGCATCCGGCCCTTTACGCGGCACTCCCTTGTGACCTGGTGTTAACCTTTGGGCTTTGCCTGCCTACTGACCATGCTACCAAGGTGATGTCACACCGAACGTTCCAAAGCTCACCGTTCGTATCATCAAACTGCGTCTGGAACGCCGCAACGGCGCTTGGAAGGCCGAGACGGCGCCTAACTTTGCGGCATAACTTTGCGAGGATCCTGTCTTGACATGTGGTAGGTCGCAGACAATGCCTCAATCGCCTTCGGCGACATCCAGCAGCTCGGGGTATGCCACGCCCTCGCGCCGCAATTCCGCCATTCTGCGCGACTTGCTGGACAGCAGAGCCGACAACACGCAGTATCACCCGCTGGCCCGCTCGCCTCAGCGGCAAGACGCCAGCGAGCCTTTGATACCATCACCACCAAAGGTGCCTCCGCCAGCCCCGCAGTTCCTGACCAAGAGCTCCAGTAAAAAAAGAGCGCCAAATACGCCGCTACACAACGATACCACAAGGCGCTACCAAGAGGCGTACGATGAGATGCACGACATCCTCAGCGCACTCCATGTGGCGCAGGTGGACTTGCCAGGTAACCCGTGGCGGCAAGTGAAGTGCTGGGACCACTTGGGATACTTTTGGAAGCACATGTTCCGCGCGATCTACGTGTGCATCGTACCCGCCTCGTCGCGCCAGTTCGGCAAGAGCAGCGATGAGCTCGACGACGGCACGGAGTACGAGACCGACAGTGAGGGTGCTCCGCACGAGAGGGAGTTGCGCTCGCGCTGCCTGGTCTTGCCCACGTCTTTCTGGAGGGAGTGGTGGGACCTCTTGCTACTAGCCCTCATCATGTACTCGGCATTCACGGTGCCGCTGCGCGTGTGCTTCAGCGCGGACGCCACCGGCTATTGGCTCGGTTTCGAGATCATCATCTCGATCATCTTCGTGCTCGACATAGTCGCGAACTTTAACACCGTCTTCTTCGACCCAATCAAGGGCAAGTGGGTGCTCTCCCGCCGGCGCATCGCGAAACGGTACTCGGAGTCGTGGCTCTGGCTGGACTTGCCTGGCTCGGTGCCCGTCGAGCTGATCGACGTCGCCTGGTACGGCGCTGCGGGCCATTCGGGTGCGCTCGGGCTGCTACGCATGCTTCGGCTGTTTCGGCTGCTTCGGCTGCTCCGGCTGCTCAAAATCGACGAGTACGTCGAGGTGCTCGAGAACGCCACGGACATGAACCTGCGCTTCACGCGGATCATCTTCATGGTCCTGAAGGTCCTGTTCCTGGCGCACGTGCTCGGGTGCTTTTGGTTCGGTATGCACATGATCAACAGCGGGGACCCGGAGGTGCCCACGTGGGCGCGGGTGTACGACGACGGGCGCGCCGTGCAGGATGACACGCCCTTGGAGGTCCAGTACATCTACTCCATCTACTGGGCGGTCACCACGCTCACCACTGTCGGCTACGGCGACGTGGTACCGGTCAACGACAGCGAGCGGACTTTCGGCGTCGGCTCCATGCTCGTGTCTGCTCTCGTCTTCGGATACATGATGTCGAACATGAGCTCGCTCGTCGCGGCGATGGACCGCACGCAGGCCATCGTCGAGGAGAAGGTGCGGCTGCACCCCGGGCAGCGCGCTGCGTCGTGCCCCGACTCCCCGTGTCCCGCCCCGCGGCCCCCGGCCCCGTGCCCCCCGCTGCTTTCGCGAGCCTCTCACCGTCTCGTCCCGCTCGCCCCTACCCCACGCCTCCTTCCCCACGCCTCCTTCCCCACGCCTCCTTCCCCACGCCTCCTTCCCCACGCCTCCTTCCCCACGTTGTCCTCGGGCTCCCCTTCCAGTTCGATCAAGTGAAGGAGTACGTTACATGGCGCTCCCTCCCCAGGGGCCTTGCCGTCCGCTTCAAGAAGCACTACAAGTTCTACTACCAGAAGAAGTCGGCATTCGACGAGCTCGCCTTGCTCGATGGGCTCTCGCCCTCGCTGCGCAACGAGGTGACCTCCTTCGTGCTGCGCATGACCCTCGGAAACCTGCCACTGTTCAAGGACCTCACTCCCGAATTCCAAATGGATGTTTTCCCACTGATTCGGAACGTCTCGTACGTCAAAGGGGAGGTTGTCTTCAAGCGCGGCGAGCCCTCCCGCGCCCTCTTCTTCCTCCTGTCCGGTGAGGTCCTGGTCTACACGTCCGCGTGCGTCGTGCCCATCGCCAAGTACACACCCACCGCTGAGATCACGCTCATGCGTGACAGCTCTAACGTGGAGGTGATGCGGACGGTTTTCAACGGCTGCCTCGGCGAGTCGGTGCTCACGGGGCGGCGTCGATCCGTGACGATGGTGGCCTCAGGGCCGACCGAGATGCTTCTCCTGACGAAGCAGGGCATTCTCGATCTCTTCGACAAGAATTATAAGTCTGCGCGCTCGCTGGTGGAGATGGTCAAAGTCACCATGGACAAGAAGGATCGCCTGTCCATGGTCATGATGCGCTTCATGATCAGCATGCAGCACAGGGGATCCACCAGCTGGGCCGCCCTCATCGTACAGAAACGTTGGAGGAAGTTCCTCAAGATCTCGTTGTTTCAGGGCGGCTCGATCATGGCGCGGTGCGCTGCGGGGTCAACGGTTCCATCTTCGTACGTCTCATCTCCATGGACACAAGTAAGGAGACAAGACGAGAGCGAGACGAGAGAAACGACTACCGCAGAAGAAAACGGCAAAGTCGGCCCCTTCGAGTCGCCCATAGAGTCGCCCATTTGGGGAGACATCCGCAAGGCCAGGTCGCCAGTTGCCGACAGCCGAGAGAAGATGCCGACGATGCCGACGGCGGCCACGCTTGCCGCAATCCAACAGGCTGAAGCACGCGTGAGTGCACTGCTAGCCGAGCTCAAGGCAGGGCTCGCCGCGGGCCCCGGCAATGCCGCGTCGCAGCCAGAGGACTCGCCTACCTCCCCGAGGAGGATCTTGATCTCGCCACCCTCCCCGAGCAGGAGCTCGAGCACGAAGCCTCTGTGAGGGTGTGCGGGGGCGCGGCCTGCTCGCGTGCGTAATCGCATTCAATATGTCGTTGTCAAGGGGGCTCACCTCATACATGCTCATATCGCTGTGTATCGCTCTCCTGGGGACGCATCCTGCGACCTGGCTGACCGCAGCCGGGGCAGCGCCCCCCGGTCCCACCGCGGGTCAGTTACCGTCCGGTCAGATCGATACGTCGCATCGTAATTCAATCGTGTCGTAATTGAATCAGGTCTTGGTTTCTTTCTAACGAGCCTCAATTTACCCCGGTCGCCGGGACATACTCGGTCGTCGGGTCGTTAGTCTTAGTGGGCCTCGTTCACGGTCCTCGTTCTTCACGGTCCCGTGCTCTCCCCGCTCTGCATCATTTGCTGCGGCGCCTGCGCGCGCGCAACGGGCGTTGCGCCGCGCCACACCTTGCTGTGCTTGAGGCGCGCCTGGTGCGCCTGCCGCGCGTGGCTCGCGGTGTCCACCGCCACCGTGAGGGTGTCAGGCGCCTCGACGCCCCGAAGCAAGTCCGCAGTCGCCTCACGCAGCGTCTCGCCGCCAAAGCGCTGCACGCCCTTGAGCAGCTTGAGACCGCCGCCCTGCGCAATCGCCTCGTGCGCCGCCGGGTTGTTGAGCGCCAGCTGGTCGAGCGCCGCGATGGCGCGCAGCTTGGCTGCGTCACTGCCGTAGCTGCTCAGGGTGATCAGCGGGTTGACTGCGCCGTTGGCCAGAAGCAGAGCTGCGGCGGAGCGAGGGTCAAGGCGCGCGTGGGACGTGAGTGTGACGCGCGCGCATCGCCGCGGGCAATCACGTGAGCGCGCCTCGGCCGCGCGCGTCGCGCTCTAGCCGCGTACTCTGGCACACGGGATTCTCAGCTAGCACGGCAACGCAAGCCGCCGCCGCCACCTGCAGCCTTTGGTCACCCGACACGAGGTGCCGAACCACGGGTGGCACGGCGCCAGCATTGCAAGCAGCGAGCGCGTGCCCATTGTCGAGCTCGGTGCTCGGGTCGTCGGTCGCGATCGCTTCGAGCGCAGCAAGCGCGTAGTAGCGTGCGGCCGTCGTCTCCGATGTGTCCGGACCGGCGAGGAGCAGCACGAGCTGGTCGATCACACCCGCCTTCACGCATGCGTTGCGGAAGGTGAGTGGATGGAAGGGCTGCGAGATGGTCGTCTCGACCGCCATCTGTGCGATGCCGCCGGCTGCCTGCTCCTTGGCGCTCAAGCTGCCATGCTTGAGCATCGCAATCGCGTCCTGAATCATGTCGGCGAGAGACTGCTGCGCGCGGGCCTCATGATCGTCTGCGGCGGAGAGCTGCTGCTGTTGCTCCTCCGGGCGCGTGCGTGAAACGGCTGCGGCGAGCGGGAGAAGCGCCGCGCAGAGCAGCACGAACCTGAATGTTTGCATTCGGAGGGCGAAGGGAGACTTCACACTCACACTCGATAAAACATAGCAGGGTCCACATATTTTGGAATCTGTCAAGTCAAGTCAAGTCTAGAGGTGAGCGCAAGTGACAAACTTTTCTGGAGAGGTGAGCTTAGGTGCAGCGCAGGACGGCACAGGAGCGTCCGAGGATTGGTCCGAGGTCGCGTCCACTTTGTGTCTTTCGGCGCTGGCACACATACTCAGCCGCTTAGTGACTGCCTTATTAGTTATTCAAACATTGTTAAGAAACGTAACTCGGTCCGTAACTTTGTACTTTCGAGCATGCACCTTTACAGCACGAGTCACGAGACACCTCCGTCGCAGCTCGCACTCCACATGAGAGCACCAACTTTGAGCACGCTTGGCTGCGGCTGATGCGTATGGGCAGGACCGGCCTCTCCGCTCCGGCGATCCTCCGGCCTCTCGCCCTCAGCTCGCCGGAGCGGCATTGAGCATACGCATGCATACGCGATACGCCCACAGCTCGCACAGCCAGCTCACATCTCGTCGTATGCTCCATGCCGATGAGTGGCCTCTCTCATTTCTCAGACTCGGGCTCCTCGACGGTCGACTCGGCGGCAGCAGGGCCGCCCAGCGCGCCCAGCGCGGCGGCCAAGCCGCCGGGCCCTCCCACCTCGGCAAAGGCCTTTTGAATCTGCTCCATGAAGCCCTCCTGTTGCAGCATGTCCTCTGTCTGCTTCTTGAGCGACTCGAACATTGGATCCTTGATGATCTGCTCCATGTACGCCTTCATGGATTCCTGGAAGGCCGGGTCCTCCATCATCGCCTTGACCTGCTGCTGCACTGCTGGATCCTGCAGCTCCCGCAGCGCATCCTGCAGCATCTTCGGATCCTGCAGCGTGGACGCGAGGTCCTGTAGCCCTGGCCCACCGGCACCCACACTGGCGCCGGGCATGCCAAGAAAGGGATTGTCCTCGACTACCGAGGATTCGGTGGGCTCAAGGTCCTCCTCATCCAGGTCATCGTCGGCGGTCGCATCCTCGCCGTCGGCCTCCTCGCCGTCGGCCTCCTCGCCGCCACGAAGGCGACGCCACGACTGCTGCACGATGGGCACGCTAAGGCGCTCGATGGTGCATGTGCTGCTGCTGAGGCGCGACGCGCTCGCCTCGGCTAGAGTGGCCAGGAGGCCACACGCCACGAGGAGGGTTATGAGAAGCTGCTGCATTTCTGAAGTCCGGTCGCGACGCGACGCGTGTATCGCGGCGGCCGGTCGGGAGCAAAGTCGCAGCGCAGAGATCACGATCTCATCACGGCAGAAGGTTTCCGCTCAGTTCACACTCCCTGCCGCCTCTCTGCCCATAGAAAAGAACCGACTCTCTGTGAGGGGCTGGAGATGAAGTCACTTACAAAGAGCAAATGCATTCAACAGTCGCCCCGCGCCGGATCGGATCTATTCCACTCTTGCTAATTCCATAATTCCACCAGTTCGGATGCAATGTTCGGATGACGATGAAAATGGATCGTACATCCGACGCGCGCGTCGCGCCGGTGAGCAGTGTGTGCTGTCTCGTGCGATGTTTCCGAGATCGGATGTGACGCTCGGCGGGAGATGCCGCATGCACGGCTCCGCTCATCACCACACCACACCTTTGCCCTTCGAGAAGAGTCGTCCGTGGAGCCTACAACCTGTGATCGTACTGCGTACTTGCGCGCATTCAATCGGAATCAGCGCCGGTCCAATTGATTCACCGCTCGCCAATATCGCACGTCCAAGTGCAGAGCGACCTGCTGGCGCGTGGTCAGGTCGCGGGTCCATCCTCCGACGACGTCGGCGTGGTCGAGCCCGATGCGCGTCTGCATCATCTGCGAGAAGGTCGAGAAAATGTTCAGCACGAGGTGCTCCGCGCGCGCGCACACAAGCTGGTCGAGCAGCACGTCAAGCAACCCTGAGGGTAAGGCCTTGAGCGACTCGCGCATAGGGGCGTCGAAGGCGCCTGAGGCTTTGAGCGAGGCGAGCGAGCTCACGTTGAACGGCCGGAGGCGTGGATGGTCCAGCGCGGTCGCGTCTTCGACGGCGGCGTAGATGACGAGTGGTCGAGGCCGAGTCGCCCCGTCCTTCACCTCGCCGCTCGCTTGATGCACTCGCGCGAGGAGCGCGTTCAGGTTCGCCTCGAGCGCCTCGGGGGTCTGGTGGCATGAGTAGCCCTTTTGGAAGTGTGATTTGACCCACGCGCGCCCGGAGGCCAGCTTGCTCTCCTCCTCATAGCGCTTGCAGTCCGGCACGATGTCGCCGAGCCGAATGTGCACGCACGCCAGCAACGTGGCCACTCCTCCAACCCCCTGACCCGTGCCGCCGGTGGTGCCAGCGCGTGTGGCGCCAGGCTGCTGCTGCTGCTGCTGCGACCCACTGGTGACCGCGCCACCGCTGCTCCGGGACGCCGTCTCCCGCAGTACACCCGTGAGCCGCTCGGCCGCGTGCAGCAGACTGCGAGACGGCCGGTAGAGCGTGGGCATGATGACGGAGTCGACACGCCGCTGTCCCGGGCTGGGCCACCGCACGCCCTTGCCCACGTCGGCCGCGGCGAAGAGGGATCGGAAGGCGAGCACCGCATGGTGGCCACACCCTCGGAAGCTCGACTGAATGTCGGCCGGACGGAAGGGATCTTTGAGCGTCGGGTCGTTGAGAGGCACGTTGAGCGCTGGCTGCTCACGGTGCCACGTCACACCTACGAGGCTCCAATACTCGTCGGTCATCCGATAGGCCCACCGCGCCTTGATCGTCAAGACAAGCAGACGCCGAGGGCGCAGCCGCAGCTGCAAGAATCGGGTCATCTCGATCACGCGCAACGGTGCGAGATTGGTCATCGCGCTCTGCTCGAGCGTAAATGCGGCATCATGCGTCGCCATCTCTTGCGGCGACGATGCACACAAAGTCGCATTGGAACAGCCCGAGTGGCTGAGCAGATGTGGCAACACGAGCGTGCGGTTGAGGACCAGCGCCCAGATGACGGCGTTGCGCAGCGTGATCTGCTGGTTACCCAAGCCAAACTGTGGCGCATAGAGCAGGAAGCGTTCGCCGTCGACAGCCGTGCGCCAGGTGCCGGTGCCGTCCGAGTGGTCGGGTTCCTTTGAGAGTAGCTCGTCGATTATGCAATGTCCATGCGCGGCCTCGGCTTGCGGCGTTAGTGTCCCTAGTGTTGCGGGTGCGTCGGCAGCGTCCGCGTCGACGGTCAGAAGAGATGCAACTAACACCACAAAGAAGCTGCTGGCAAGGAGCGCAGACAAGAAAACGACGCGGCACTTGATTCGCACGGACTCGGCCGGTCTGTCGGGATGCTGCTCGTCTACGTCGTCGGTCGCCGATCCACCGTCCGAAGCGGATGTGGCCGCGCTCGAACGAGCTCGCACAGACGACAACATCGTGATCGATGAACGCGAGTTCCGCAGACACGTCAAAAAAGGAAAAGATGTTCCTGACGGAGTCGTTACATGCCTTCGGTTGGTGTGCAGTTGTCCCGTGTGTGTCCCGTGTGTGTCCCGGCTCCCCCCGGGGCCTTCTTACCGGTACTGTACCGGTACAGTACACCAACCCGGTATGTACCGGTAATCCCCCCGGTGTCTTTTTACCGGTACAGCCGCGGCCGTTGCGCATGCCCGCCTCCGCCTCTCACGTCTCGAGCTTATCGGGGGCTCCGGCCGCACTGCCGGCCGCTACGCGTCTGCCGCACGCGCCTTCATTTCGCCGACCGCTTTCGAGCAGGCGCGGGGAGGCGCTCTGGGAGCGGGTGGAGGCAGGGTCGGGTTCGCTGGGGGCGGCCTCTTCTGAGTCGGCCGCGGGGAGCGGTCGGCTCCGGGCCTGCGGCTGTTGAGTCGGCCGCGGCTTCGGTCGTCGCGCTGACGTGCTGGGTGTGTGTTGTTGGAACTGGGTTTGGATGGTTGTGAGGTTCGCCTGTGTGGTCTGTGTGCCTTTGTGCGTCCGCGTGTCCCGTGTGTCCCGTGTGTGTCCCGGCTCCCCCCGGTGTCTTTTTACCGGTACATGTAATTCGCCGAACTTTTCACGCGTCGCGTCACACGTGAGCGCGCGGCGATGGCGGACCACATGTATACCAGGCTACCTGTTGCGACCCCGCGACAATGCCCACCCGAACATCGCACGCGGATCAAGTCCTGCTCGCGCATGGACCAAAATGCGCCACAGTGCGAGCAGTCGAGGACGCGCAGCGTGATATATGGTTCACACAATTCAAACAACGGAACCCCAGCCCGGGTCAACTGCTGGTTTGTTCGTGGCAAGTGCGTCGCGCTATGGGTTCTGGAAGCGCGCCGCGAGGTTGATCACTTGCTTGCCGACCTCGATAAGCGCGGATGCCTGGGGTTGCGCATTGGACTTCCAAGCACACTGCGCAGCACTCAGTCATACTTGAATGATGGAATCGTGCGTTGCGGATCCATAGATGGATGGAAGCCCATCCTCGGCTGCGCACACATGGCACGGCACAGCCCTTGCCATCCAGCTCCAGACGCTATGTCGTCACCATGTAACCATATGACGCTCGTCAATGGCCATGGCCAGTGCTACACGCGCGAGCCCAATGAGACCCAACCGCAGCCTAATGAGACCCAACCGCCGCCAAAGTGGGATAAGACGGTGCTCACGAAGGCTCTCGTTTGCGGTCGCATTAAACCATGCAATGGCGTCACACAATATATCGTCAAGTCGTTCTTGGAACGCTGGCAAATAGGTCAAGTCCCCGGTCAAGTTGGCCACCGGGTTGGGTGCCCCAACAGGACGCAGAAGCTGTTGGTGGTGCTGGATAAGGCGTGCAACGGCTGCGGCGACACGGCCTCGGCCGCATCCAACCCGTGGCACCGAATGACTCGCATGTTCACTGTCTGGAAGGCACTCAAGGCTATGGCCTGCGCGAAGTACGACGGACGCTGCAGCGACGCGCCACTTCCGGAGGCCGACCTGCTCTTCACCAAAAATATCGAGATCTTTCCGAATGCGTCGCGCACGGGCTTTGGAAACCTCGTCGGAGGGAGCATAGTGGCTAACTCGCCCTACAGCATCTCGCGCATCCAGTGGTGCTCGTACGACAAGCTGCTGCTGCTGCCATATGCTGCTGCCGTATTCTTCGACCCATATTCTTCCAGAAACCCGGATCAGCTGTGGTCGCTCTCCTACGGTCGCGACATGTCCTGCGCCGCCTCGGAGGCCGCCCAGGTCTGGCAAACGTTCGTCCGCGACATGCTCTCGCGAATGAATTTGAGGGTGATGCTGTGGCCTACCTACTTCAACGTGGCAAAACATCATCGCACGGTGACCGTCTGCTTGCTGCTGCGCACAGATCCGAGTAAGCGGACGGGCCTATCGTCCTCGTGGAGGAAGAGCGAGCGCATGATGCCTCGATACGAGGCACCGGGCTGCGTCGACGAGATGCACCAAACTTTGGGGGGCGTGTGCCATGGGCATGCTCCGCTTCAAGCGCGCAACGTCTTGTTCAAGCATGGTAGCTCATTGCGCGAGCAAGTGAGCCAGATGGAAGGCTGCAGAGTCGCCATAGGTATCCACGGCGCGCAGTTGATGAACGTCATGTGGATGCCCCCGGGCAGCTCCGTGGTGGAGTTCCATCGCCTGGAACCCAAAGATGTGCCTGAGATGGCCTTCTACTACCGAAACGTCGCGAGTCTCTCTGGCCATACGTATTTTAGCCGCCAGGTCTGCGACACCGTGCTCAGGGTGGGCAACGACAAGGTGTACGAGTACCCGCACTGCGCGGGCTTCGCGAAGCCTGACGGAGTGCACTTGCAAATGGATGAAGTGCGCCAGGTCGCCATTGCGGCCGTTGCCGCTGTGGGGCACGCCGGAGGTAATTACGACGACAGGCCGATCGCGCAGTGTAAGTTGGAGTCCGAATCAGCCAGCAAGAATAGAAGCAGAGCAACAGGAACAGAAGCGGGGCGTCAGCGGCAGAAGAATAGCAGTATTGCAGCCACAGAGGATCAGCAGCGTGCAGATACCGTCCGTACTTATTGACCGTTTCTGACCTGTGCGCCCGTAGGAATCGAATTCGCCCGCGAAGACCTAGATCGTCGTTGACGTGTCGGCTTTGCGCGGTTTGAATTCACCGAATTGCGTACAGGCGGGCCCAGAACAAGCTGTGCTGTACGCCCATGTGTACGCCCTACTGTACGCGGGCGTCGTGGCCGCGGGTACATGTAATACACATGTACCGCGCCCGCCGGGCTGGTCGGTCGCGCTCCCGGACGAACGGAACCCGGGCGCGAACGCGGGAAGCGGAAGGTCGGTCGCGGGCGCGTACAAACGCTACAATGCCCGCATCCCAGGCCATGGCGTGGAGCCGGCTGTTCCCGTACACTTGTGACTGGACAAAGACCTGGACAAAACTAGGATTGGAACTCGACTACGAAGGGTAACGGTAAGAGCAAAGACGGGTCCAGCGAACGGTGGGCGAACCGAGGCGCCCCCCGCGCCGCGGACTGTGCAAGCCGGAAGCGGTAACCGATAAAATTAAGAATTTTAACGGTTAAAGCGTTCCGTCTCGAGGTTCGGAGTGACAGCATGCTATTTGCCAGACTTTCATAAGTGGCCCTCTCTGTTGTCTGTTGGTGCTATGTTGGTGCCAAGTCGCATTGCGTTTCGTTAAAGTAGCGACCACCGTGCATCGCCAACGCTTGGAGTTTTGGCCATGCGACCATCGACGTATTGGAATAATACAAGACGCTTGCAGGACACCTGCGGATCAAGGCGACGAAGCTTTTAAGTCCTTGAGTCCCGATGAGCTTGAACGGTGCGTGGACGCCAAATGGCGTGAAGAGTACACTTCCAGTTTGAGTGTTGTTCGAAACCTTCGGGTAGGAAGTCTCCACACTGAACATCGCCGCGTCTTCCTTTAGCGCATGCTGTCGGAGCGCGAGCTTTCCTTTTGTTGTCATAGCCTCCAAGAAGACATGAAGCCCTCCATCGATAGCGAATGGTGCTGGTCCTTTGTGCAGACGTGCAAATTTCTCGAACTCGGCACTCAAATTCTGCATGACGTCACGCCGCCAGAGGCTCAGACCGCTGTTTCCCACATCCATACCATGATTCCACTTCCATGGCGCACCCCAAAACACGGAAGACGGCTCCGATCGAATGAAGTGTTCGAGTGGCCACGTTGGGTTAGCACACAGGACGCTGTCCACCTCGAATAGCAGAAGCCACCGGCGATTGAAGATGCTCCAAAACTCCTCGCTCGCCAGAAAGATGTTGTACGCAAGCTTGGCTCGATCTCGAAAGGCACGTTGGGCTGTGCCTCGCGCAGTAGTATGGTCTTGTGGGGCCTGGACCGACAGAAGCCGTTTCGGCAGCGGATGGAGCAGGAGATGCCGCAAATCGATTGAGCGTCGTAAAGCTGGATGTGCGCCAGCAGCCGCCTGATCCATCCAGGTGGTGTTCACCGTGAAAAGATGCAATGTCCATGAAGCAGGCAGGTGGGCACGCACGTTGAGGAGGGTGAGCGCCAGTGATTGCCATTGACGAGGCTCGATGAGCACAGCGTCTCCAAGGTCAGAAGCCGGCAGACGCGCCCGAGCGCTGCTACACACATGTACTTCTGCAAGGTTGCTGCCAACATCAGCGAGGGTTGTGGCAATCTCTCGTGTAGCTGTAGATAAGGCAAGGCTCCACGCCTCTTTAGATGCTTGAGCCCACATGAGATGGCTGAGGAATGCGAGGAGTCCTGGAACGCGCTGTGAAGCCTCAGAATGAGGCATCAATTTGGATTTAGGAGACCGATATGCTGTTCCAGTGGTTGAGCAAAGCGCGCCACCTGAGCGGCCGGGGCACACTAACCGCAACCACGCGGATGGGCGCGTAAGGACGTGATTTGGTCAGCACGGCGGTCCGTACTCGCGGCGCCGATCGGGAAGGACCTCCCTGACGCCCGGGTCTAAAATCTCGTGAAGTCCAGCCCCTTGTGAAGTCACACAGTTACCGGTACGCTCTGGGGTTCTAGAAGAGGCGCCTCCGTAACGAAAACCAATTCGCCGAAAACATTGTTAAAAACAGACAAGGTTTCTGTGAACTGAAGCGAAACTTAACAAGAAGGCCCGAAACTTAGAGAGAGGTTCCATTTCTCGCTCCGCCGCGGGAGCTTGGATTTCAGTGTCGCGCATGTCGAACCGGACACAAACTGGCATTCCGGTACTGACAAAGGAGGAGAAGGCGGCTCCCGAGGAGGTGGAGGCGACCAAGGAGGCCGCCCAGAGGCTGAAGTCGTGCAACGATGTCATCAGCGAAGCCCTCGAGAGCTCCATGCAAGGTGTCACGGCAGTGCTCGCGGAGGCCTTGGGCATGAGTGCCGGCGCTCGATCTCCTGCTGAGATAATCACGCCCGCGCTCGAGAAGAAGGTGTTTGCGGTCTTTGAACAGCTCGCACGCAGGGCTGCCTATGCAACGTCATCCTTGCACGATGCGCATGAGGCCTCAACGCGCAAGAAACTGAAGGCGCAGACGTCAGCGATGGAGTTGAAGTTGAACGTGCAGCGCAAGGCGAGCCAGAAGCAGCTGGAGAATCACCACGTCGAGCTTCAGGCGAACTATGATAAGAAGTTGGCCGATACCATCAAAGAGCTCGTCCAGGGCGACGGGGCGGCAATGGCGGCGATGAACCGCGCCGACGAGCTCGCGGAGAAATGTGGAAAGCTGCAGAACGAAGTGACGCGCCTCAGGGAGCTCACGGGCGTTGCGCAAGCCAAAGTGCAGTCGCTTGAAGAGGCAGTGGCCGAGGCCAAGAATCGTGAGTGGACGCTTGAAGCGGCTCTCCTTGCATGCAAGTGCTCACCACGGCGCCTCTCCCTCTCCCCACCCTCTCCCCCTAGGTGAGTGGACCCTCGAGGCGCGTGGGGCCGAGGCCGAGGCGCGGATCACGGAGCTCAGCGAGGAGTTGGCTCGCACCGACGCGCCCGCGCTGAGGAGGAAGCTCGACGAGAGCGAGAAGCGGTGCGAGAAGCTCGAGAGCGACTTCGAGACGACCAAAATGCATCTCGCAGCGGCGCACGCGCGCATCACGCGCGAGCAGGAGATGGCGATGGCTGAGTGTAATCTACTCAACGAGGGGCTGACTGCCACGCGGGAGGCGCAGGCGCAGGCGGAGGCGGAGGTGGCATTCCTCCGAGAGGAGATGGAGCGCGTGCGCGCAGACGAGCGCAGCACGGCGCAGGAGAAAGAGCGCCTCGCGCACGAGAAGGTCGAGGTGATGCAGGGGACTATGACGATGATGGGCAAGGATCTTCACGCAGCGCAGGAGGCGCTTCGCCAGGCGCGCGCAGACATCCAAGGCTATCAGAACACGATTCGTGAGGTCGCGAATCGACAACAGTCGGCCGTGAATGAGGAGATGGAGGAGCTCAAAGACAACCTTGAAGCGGCCCAGGCGCGCACCTCGACGCTGCAGGCGCTGCTACAGGAGGAGAAGACCATCATGCTCGGCAAGGTCGAGCAGCTGGGCCAACGTACAAAGGAGGTGCTCGCCCTCGAAAAGCGGTTACAACAAGTTACGGCAGAGCGGGACAAGAGGGAGTTGCTCGTGACGCAGCTGCAGGCGGAGCTTGATGCGGGGTTCGAGAGGAATGGTGTGGAGTTGCGCGATCGGATCACACGGCTGGAGCACGAGCTGGACGCTTCCAAGGCCGTCGCCGGCCAGACGATCGCCGAGTTGAGCACCCGCATCGAGGCACTCTCGGCAGAGATCGAGCCCGCGAAGGCGCTCGCGGCGTCGGGTGCGGACCTGGTGGAGCAGTTACGCCAGGCGCGCTCGGACCTCGAGGGCGCTCGTCGCGGCGACAAGACTTGGGAGGTCGTCGGTCGGCTACAGCGCGATATGGAAGGCGCCAAGGCGATCGCGCGCGGGCTGCTCTCGGAGGACGAGGCCGGTGTCGTGAGGCCGGCGGGCATGTGCGCGCACCTGGAGGCGGTCGTTCTCAAGTTTCGTCAGGCGACCGATCTGCTCGAGCGCACGCGCATCGCACTCCGCCAGGCAACTGAGGCTCTCGAGCATGCGGAGCGCGCCAACCGCGCCGAGCGCGCCCTGCTGAGCACGTCGGCCATCATGGGGCTCAAGCAGCTTTCAGTGCACTTGACTTACACTCTCTCGGGCTTACGCATCGGCGAGGAGCGACCCACAGGGGAGCCGTCGGCGAGTGTGCTCGCCATCAAGCAGCTGAGCTTCTCGCAGAGCGTGCCCGTCCTCCCGAGCGCCGCCCCGAGCGTGCCCTCGCGCCGTCGAGTGTGGGCCGTGTCGGGCGAGCCGATCCCAAGGTTGTTGATGCCCCAGCCGCCCGGAGCGCGCAACTTGCTTCAGGGGCGCTCGGCCGTACAGTACGTTGAAAAGGCGGAGGCGAAGGTGGAGGCGACCATCGACCGCTCCGGCTTGATCGAATACCCTGGGCTGATGGCCACGGTCGAGCAGGCGGCCGCGGCCGACGAGGAGAAGGCGGCAGCCAAGGGCGGCGGCTCGCCCCGTACCGTTGGGCTCTCACGCAACCGCGATTCCGTGGAAGTCCACAGCTTTCCTGGTTCCCCACAGGGATCACCCACGGGATCCAAGACTCGCTTCTTGGATTCGCCTACGGGACCCAATAAGAAGATCATCAGCCCGCGGAGTAAGCCGTCGCCGACGAGCCCGCGCGGCTCTGTCGCTGTGGGCACTGCCGCGCTCGCTGGCTCGGTCGCGATGAGCGGTGTCGTAATCAATGGGCCGGTGGCAGGCGCGGCGGGGCTCGTCAAAGGACCCACCCTTGGTGGCGGCGTGACCATCGGCGCCGCAACCGGCGTCGTCCCTCTCGGCAACGCCACTGGCCGCAGCCCGTCGCCCATCGGCGCGCGCACGCGCCAGGAGGTCGTCGACGAGGTGGCGGCGGCGCATAGGGAGGTGCGTCAGGCCTTGCGTGCGGCGAAGGCGGTCGAGGCGGCCATGATGCAGGTGCTGCCCGAGCCGTTGCCCGACGTGCACGCGACGCGCCGTATGCCGAGCAAGCCGCTCGGCGGCGGAAGCCCGATCAAGCCGACCGGGATCTCCCTCTCGCCCCCGTCCTCACTGCCCCCGCCCCCGAGCAAGCAGCCGAAGCGCCAGATGCAGCCGAGCACTGCCACTGGATTGCCCGCCCTCCCGCCCGCAGCTTGCATCAGCCTTGCAATCCAGGGAGATCCTAAGGAGCTTGCCGTTACGGGTTAGTTCGCATTCAATTCCCAAACAGGTGTAGGGTTGGGCCTTATTTAAACATGAAAAATAGTACAGACCAGCCTTCGGTCAAGTTCGCCTCTGAGGCTCTTCAAAGCGTATCTCAACGACCAGGACCAACGGCCCGGTCTCAGTGGTTCAGAACCACGTTCTCAACGTCGTGCACTACGATCGAAGACGCCTTCGACGGGGACTCGGCGGCGGCGGCGGCGGCGGCAGCGGGGGGCGCGGTGCCGGTGGTGGCTGTGGGGGCGGCAGCCTGCCTCGCTTTTGAGGACTGTCCGTGCTTATCGTCCCCACGGCCGGCGAGGCCGCGCACACGCCCGCGCTTCGCCGCAATTTGCTCATCGACCCGTGCCGACTCGCGTCGGATGGCCTCATACAGCCTCGTGGCTTTAGTCATGTCGCCGCCGAGGCAGGTATGCGCCAGCCGGCTCGCGGGCCAGCGCTGCAGCAGCTCGCGTCCGTCACACGCGTCCGGCAGCAGTACGACCGCGCAGGCAAGCTCGTCCTCGAGCGCGCCGAGCCACTCCCGCACCTTGTCTGGCTTCCACTTGACGAACGGCAGGTAGACCTCCATCTCAGCAGCGGTGCGCGTGCACTCGACGCGCGCTTGCCGGCTCACCTCCTCCTCGGCTCCACGCATCTGGCACACCTGGTTGAGGGTCCGAATCGTATGCTCAACGTCCGTCGCGCTCGGCGAGCAGCACGCGAGTACCGCCGTCCGGTGCGCTGGGTTCACGAAGCAGTCCTTGAGAAGCAGGGTGAGCTGGTGCCGGCGGTAGGGCATGTGCAGGCTGCGCGCGCAGCTCGCCTCCTTGGCCAACGCAAAATTCATGAGGGCTGCTGGCTTCGCTGGGTTGAACGCGAGGCCGTTGTACGTGCTCTCGCCGTCAGCACCCAGCGCCTTCGCGTGCGCCGCGGCCGCTTGCGCCGCCTTGAGCGCTGCCGAGTACCCTTTGGGCACGGCGCGCGTCCACACGACCTCATCCTGGTCCTGCTCCACGAAAGTCTCGAGCTCAACATCCTGATTGATCGTGGCGCGGAAGCACTCCTTGAGCGTCTGAAGGCTCGTGTTGATATCAGCGCTCTCGCGGGTGGCACGTGCGTCGTGCTGCGTCGTCTCATAATTGCGCTCCGAGCCCGCCAGATCGACCAGCGTGAGCAGACCGGTGACGGGCTCGACGGCGCCGGCGACGCTGGCTTCGGCGCTCCTGAGCGCGCCGTTCGCCGCGGGGTTCGGCGCCACAAGGCGTAGCCGGCTCACGCAATGGGAACGTGAGGATTGCGCGTTGCGCTCTGTCGCTGCGACGGAGCGCAACGCATGCGCTGCCGCAACCGCCTGCAGCAGCGCGGCACGGCTCCGGCACACGAGCCGCGTGCCACCGAGGACGTGGACCTGCTCGTCGGCATCCGTCACCAGGCGTACCTGCTTGCGCGCATTCAGCAGGTCGTACGCCTTCTTCTCGCGAAGCTCGAAGATCTCGAGACTCACTTCGAGCGTCGGCTGGCCTTCGGCCGAGGCGTCGGCCTCCACCTGGCCCTCAAACAGACGGTGCGCGAGGTAACGCTGCATCGCGTTCGTCGTATGCGTCTTGCCCGTCCCCGTCTGACCAAAACTGATGAGCGATGCATGGCCTCCCTTGCGTGCTAGCTCATACAGCGGATCGACGATCTGCGAGAGCATGCGCGCCTCGTCGGTGGTGGCGCCGTAGACGCCGTCGAGCGCGTACTCGCGGTGCACAGTATACGTGCTCATGTCACGAGCTGCCTTGCCGTCGTGCACCACGCACCGGCCGCTGACCTCATCAATCGTAAGTGCATCGTACTCACCCTCTGCCCGCTCAGAGTCCCAGAGCGGACGCTTGCGAACAAAGATCTCGAACTGTGCGGCTGGCGGAGGGCGCAGTGGCTGAACCATCGAGATCAATTCGCGCGCTGCATCAGCATTGCCAATGTAGAATCGTACCACCCGACGCGCCATCTCGTTTGGAAGCCGAGAGAGCATTGAGTGCAGCTTCTCGTCGCGGTTGAGCCGATCAATCTCACACACGCCGTTGAACTTTGCAATTGCCTCCTCGAAGCGCATCGCGAATTCGCGGCGCGCCGATCGGATCGATAGGTTGGCCATTCGATCGTATGTCGATGAGTCGCGACGCACGCACGCACGCAGACGCACGCACGCAACGCACGCACGCACGCACGCACGCAGAGTCGGCGAACAAAGGAGAGGAGCGAGCCCGCGTTTTGAATCGCGAGATGGTTCACGTTCACTTCTCAGTTTCGTCGCGGCCCCCCCGCGCCCATCACATCTCTTGACTGTATTAATCTTCCTCCGCAGTTCCTCCTTACGCGAGCTCTGGATGGTGCTGCAGATGCAGCGCGCGACAGTTCGGACATGTTGCGGGATCATCGATGCTGATGCTCGGGGACTCCGAGTCCGCGGGACTGGCACTTGGGACGTCGGGCGCTCGTTCAGCACTAACTCGGCACACTGTACACAAGTACTGTTCTCGACCGTGATGTTGTGATGTGTATACTCGCGCGCTCACTCAGCCGGGGGGTTCACTCAACGTTACGGCGCGTTGGTCAGTGGTGCGGGCGGGGTGCACATCGACCACGTCGTGTGTGCATGTGCGTGCATGACCCACAGCTCTCAGCTGACAGCTCGGCATGCACAGCTGCAGCTGCGCAGGCCGCAGCTGGAGCTGCGCACACACCCGACACACGCACATGACAAACCCGCCCTCCAACCATGAATGACAACACACACGGCTGGCGGCCACGGACCCACCTCCGCGAGAATGTACTTCGGTCGGGTACTTGGCTAGCTGCTCCGTAGGACCGTAGCTGCCTCTTCGCCCCTAAGTAGTTCAGCCTTCGATACATGTTCTGCTCTCTTTTTTGCAACGGTGCATCGCCGCTAATCGTCCTTGCCTCGATTAGCGCCGTCCGGCGGTGACGGCGGGTTCGACGGGTACGGTGCGCCGAACATGGCGATGTGCGGATTATTGGGGTAGGCTGGGTACGCGGCAGGCATAGCCACGGGCTGCGCGACGGCAGCACCGTAGACGGGCTGCGCAACGGCAGCGCCGTAGACGGGCTGCGCGGTGGCAGCGCCGTAGACGGGCTGCGCGGCGGCAGCGCCGTACACGGGCTGCGCGGCGGCAGCGCCGTACACGGGCTGCGCTTGGCCATGCGTGGGTGATGGCGCCGCAGGGATGGCGACTTGGAGCTGCATGCCCGGCGACATGCCCGCCGGGACCATGATGCGTACGCGCCGGCCATCAGGAGCTTGGACTTCGACCGACTGGCCCGGAGCGACACCCTGAGGGATGACGATCATCATGTAAGCTTGGGCCGCGGGCATAGGCTGGCTGTTGTACGCCTGGCCTGCAGGCGGGGAGTGCATCTGCTGTGGCGGCGGGTCGTGCATCTCAGCCAAACCACCGGTCCCAAAATGAGTCATCTCTACAGATTGTGGGCGCGTTTGAAGGGGCGCCTTGTAGTTGGCTTGATTTCCGGGCCGCCATATGCAGAGGATGAGGATTGCGACCACCAAGCAGGGCCAGCCGATGAAGGCGAAGATGGCGCCGATCGGTATTTCCATCGTCTGATCGGTGTAGAAGGTCAAGAATGCGTTCGATGCGGATCCGGTGCTCGAGGTGCTCGGGGTCCGTTGAACGTACTGGGTCAGGTTGTACAGCCGGAGCTGCAACGGCCATCTGGGGAGCTCGGCGGGTAGCACGAGCGGGGGCTCGATGTAGATCTCGTACCGGTCAAGGTCGGCCGGCAGGCTCTCAGTCCTCGCAGCTCCGCACGATGCGCGTGTGGTGCAGCTCGCGCATGCGTAGCAAGTGCGAATGGGGCACGTGTAACAGCCGTACCCATCATGCCGCACGACGAAAAAGGCGGCGCCGCCGGTCAAGGCGCGCGGAGCGCGGGAGTACGAGTACCGTGGACCGAAGCCATAGAAGAAGAAGTAGCCCCGGTAGTAGTACGGCCCCGGTGAGCCGCCGTATCTGCGCCCCGTCGCGCTCGAGTACACGGCGACGCGCGTACTCGTCGTCCGGGAGCCGTACGTGGATGTTGTGACACTTGCCGAGGAACTGCCCCAGCGGCTCGAGCCGGTGGACCCTGAACGACCGGCGGAGCTGGTACCCGAGGACGTGCCTCCCTTGAGCAGCCGCCGCCCCATGGGCGCGTGCGTCGTGGCCATCGACACCTCTTCCTCCTCAGCCTGGTCGTCGGTCCATCTCTGAGACTGCAGGCCGGCGAAGAGCAGCTTGCGGCCAGGTGGCTGCACCTCGCCATCGAGCAGCCGCCGGCCGACGCCCGCGAAGAGATCGGGCGCCTGACTGAGGTTCGTACCGTCGACCGTCCACGGGTATGCGTCATCGGGCCCGAGCCACAGATTGGTGATGTCCAACACCGTGTTGCCGTTCAGGTCGACTATGTCAAAGGCTAGCATGCCGTACGAGCCCGCCGGAAGCATCACCACGGGCGAGTAGGGCAGCCCGGCGCCGTAGCCCTCGCCGTCCGTTGGCTCGAGCGTGATGTTCACAGTTGTGAGAGGTTCCTCCAGGGCGAGTGGGCATGCATTTCCGATCGGCGTCGCAGGCGTCACCGCGATCATCGTGTAAGCATCCCACACTTGGCTTCCGCCGGATGCGGTTGTGAACTGGAACGAGCGGTTCACGTTGCGGCAAGTCCCCACCTGGTAAAAGAGGCCGATCTCACCGTCAATGTCAGACTCTTCAGGGATCTCGTTGTCGAAGACCCAGGACAGGATGACCAAGACGATGGACGGGAGTAAGAGAAATAAACCAAAACAGAAACACCGATTTGAAGGCATCGCGGGGTTCAGTGCCGGGAAGAAGCTGGAGCGGCGGTGTTCTTGGACCGCGCGTGCTGCAACCTGACTCAACTCCTCGTGAATGGATGACGGTCGCAATCAACGAGTTTTCCGAGGCTTCAATGCATCAACAAAGAGTCAATGACCGACCCAGCACCCGCCACCCCGGTCCCCCGGCCTATTCGATTCGATTCCGTTGGACGGTTGACGTAACGCGGACATGAGACGAGAGTTGAACCATCTCGGACGGCATGGCGCCGGCACACAGACACACGGGCTCACGGGGCCGCGCGCACCGCGAGAGATAAGCCACAGCCCGGACGGGATGTGACCGGGACGGACGACAAGTTTTGAACAACTCTGAGGGTTCTACGAGCGCGCGCGAGAGAACGAGTACAGGCGCGCCGGCTGCGGTGACGTCAGTGCGGGCGCGTAAGTGTTCCCCACGCACCAGGCAACCTTCGAGGAAGAGCAATCACACCTCAGCCACCCCGACGTGTTCAGTGCGGACGCGCCTGGCGCGGACCGCGGAGCCGCTCACGAGTCATATGCGGGGCAGATGAGGTCATCGGTCATTGGGTTGCCCGGGGTGGGCACGAACATGTTGCAGATCCAGGCGACACCGAGGGCGACCATACCCTCAATGAGCGCAGCGCCCCAATTCTTGTCCACCTTGATCTCGTGGTCGAGGCTGTCCCCGGGCAGCAAGAGGCGGTCGACGACGACGCGTGAGACCATCAGCGCGAGTGCACCCACGATGGAAATCGGAAGGAAGATGATCAGCGAAATGTAGTAACTGAGCGGGTAGGACATGACGAGGGCAAGCGCGATGAGGGTGGTGCCCCCCGAGAAGCCCGCGGCCATGTTACCCTCGGCCAGCTCGGCATGGTCGTCAAAGGAAGTGATCAAGCGGTACGTGTACGCGAAGGCGAGCAGGATGCCCTGGCACACGAGCCAGAAGACCGAGATGACGCCCAGACCACGTCCGTAGTCGGCCTGGGTGGTGTCATTGCCTGAGCCGAGCAGGTTCGCGCGAAGGATGAGGCCGCATGCAATGAAGGAGCCGCCTTCGAAGACGGCAATGGCAACATTATTCTCGAGCAGCTTCGCGGTGTTGCTCACGCCATGCATCAGTATCCAATCGTTGACCAAGGAGGCCAGGTAGACCAGCAGGCAACCGAAGGCGGTCCAGGCGACAATGTTGGCGAAGTGGAAGGGCAAGTCCGGGTTGGGGCAATATGCGGCGCCGACCACGCAGAGCCCCTGCGCGAAGGCGTACGCGGCGAGCGAGACCGCGACGGCATCGTTCTTCGGGTCGACGAGTGTCGCATCGAGTGAGAAGTTCGCGCCGTCCTTCCGGAGGCGGAAGCGCAGGTAGTAGACGCCCTTGGCGACGATGATGACGATGAACAGCAGGACCAGGTCGATCAACGATTGGACATTGAAGACTTGTGGCGCCGCGATCCTGCCCAGCTTCTGTCCAATCGTACCTTTATCACCCGGATCGATGCACGCGGAGTATTCGTGGCCCGCCTCCAAATCACAGTTGGCCCGATAGAGTGACTGCAGCAGTAGCGCCGTGACGAACTTGAGCGAACCAAGCAGGGTGGCGGCGCCAATCGAATTGTACTTGAGGATCGAGGTCATGATCGAGCTGCGCAGGACCACGTGCTCTATGTATAAGAAGAGGAGCGGCATGATGATCATCAGACACACGGTGACGTAGATGATCCACGCCACGATCGAGTAGCCGACGATGATCGGAGAGGCGATGATGATGGACATGGAGACCATGTCCCCGCCGACAGCAAGGCCAGCCGCCACGTTGCCTTTCGCCGCCTGCAGGAGCAGTGACGTGGTGCCAGACACGACCTTGAGCTCGTCACTTGGGCTCGCGTCCGATGCGAGGACGAGCTTCGAGGACCCCTCCACAAACGGGATGGAGGTCACGCAGTCGACCATGAGACAGTACGCCATGAGGATGATCTGCCCGATGACCCAGTAGAGGACCGTGAGGGCGAGGCCTGCACAAGCGGAGAGACAAGGGTGGGCAGGTGAGGTATGTGATGTTTACGCGCCGGGGGGAGGGGGGGGCTGGGCGGCGCGATTAGGCATCGAGCAAGTGGGCGCGCGTACCTTCCCCAACGTTCCCATCCCCGCTGCCGCTCGCCGCCGCCGAGAGGATGATGGCCGAACCGATCACCGCCCCCCCCTGCGCACACGCGACGGCGACGTTCCCTTTTTCGACGATCTCGCGATCGTCGTTGTCGACCGCGCGCAAAATTATTTTGTCGTTCAGGAGACGTGCGAGGGTGATGAGAACGTAGCCAACGCCCTGGTACGCGAAAAATGATCCAAAGTAGAGACCATCCTTGACGCCGGCGCCCGTGTCGGTCAGTGAACCGCGCGTGATCCACAAGAGGGCGAACAGGAAGCACGCAAAGTCCACGGCGAGCGCCTTGTTGTCCTTTTTAGTGAGCATGGCGGCGAGCGAAAACGTGAAGTCGCCCAAGCGCACCCGAATGTACAGCTGGTACACGAACCGGCCAATGACAAGCCAGATTAGCACGCACGCGAGCATGACGAGGTACTGCCACTTGAAGGGAGTGCACGCGTAGATGCCGAAGACTGTGTTGTGGGCGTACTCGCTCATGACGAGCTGCTTGTCCAGGGTCATGGACCCGTAGTCCTCCGGATAGGCGCAGGCCTGCTGCATGACAAATCCACTGTGGACTGGCTGGACGTGGTGTGAAATGACTGTTAATTTTCACAGCCCTCCGAGACACTCCCCACCCAAAATTCGCAAGTGAAAAGTGCAGAATCCTAGAAGACTACAACCAACATCGAAAAGAGACTTGCCCGGTCGCGCGCGTGAGCGGAGGGAGGTGCAACTGATACGGCGTTCAGGTACGGCCAGGCGACACGCTACGGCTGCGCTGCCGCCGGCCGCTGGCGGCGAGGCCGTTTCGCGCGGCGGCGCCCTGGGTGGCGGGCTCGACAGGGCTTGTTGTGCAGGGGCTCGCGCCGGCACCATCGCCGTCTAGATCGGCATCTGGCAGCCACTCGGCGCTGAGGTGCACAACCCCCTTGAAGGGCGGCGGGAGCCTCACCTCGTAAGTACACTGAAGGGCGTCGTGCAGCTCGATGAAGGGCAGTTGGACCTCGCCGAGTGGGTCGTCCGCCTTGGCCTTCATCCAACAATCCCAGTCCATCACCTTGAGCTTCATGCCGCGCTGCTGCTGCGGGTTACCACACAGATCGCGCCGGTAGCCACGGAACTCGATGCACTCATTCCAAATCGGGTTGAGAGTCTTGTACTTGGTCGAGGACCTCTGGGCTTCCTGGCGCGGACATTCGAAGCTCACGTAGACATCTCGATTGCCGTCGAGATCTGACGGCTTCAGATTCTCCGCACGCTCGAGCAGGATACGCAAGGTGCCTGACTGGCGCTCAGCGCTGCCGTCGAGCGCCATCGGCAGCTGCACGGGCGGCGCGTCGTCGGGGATCCACTCGGCCATGAGGTATACTGCACCCTTATAAGGCAGCTCTGCCTTAAATGTGTGCGACGTGCTGATGCGCTGGCGTGTCCTGAGAGGCTCGAGTGAGACGGTGACGTCGGCGAGGTGGCCGTCCTGCGACGCCTCATCATAGTCAAAGAGACGTAGCAGCAGCCCGCTGGTGATGAACTGATGCCGCAGCCCTGGGAACTCAAAAGATTCGTTCCAGATCGGATTGAGATCGGCATGAATCGTCGACGACTTCTGCTCTTGCTTCGGGCCTGAGAACGGGGGGCACTTGGAGTGAGAAGCGTGGGCAGCAGGCCGTAGTGCAAGGCGGCGGCGGCGGCGGCGGCGGCGGCGGCGGCGGCGGCAGCAGCAGCGCACGGCGTCGGCGTTGGCGTCGGCGTTGGCGTCGGCGTCGGCGTTGGCGTCGGCGTCGGGGCCGCCGGCGACAGTAGCGCACGGCGGCGGGAGCCGCGGCGCTGGCAAGTGCGGCAGCAGCAGCGCACCTAGGGCGCCAGCCTTGAGGATGACGTACGGGTCGCTCTTGCCCAGAAGCAGCGCTCTTGCGTCATTCAGTCCTTCGGCCCGCTGCAGCAAGACGCGCAGCTTGCCACGCTCGCTCAGGTCGACTGGTTTCGTCGGCCGGGGCTCTGCCGGCTTTGGCGGAGGAGGGTGCTGTCTCTCGAGCGCCGTCTTTGGCACCGACTTGGGCGTGTGCGACGCGCGCGGCTTCCCTTCCTCCAGGTCAGCGAGCCGGCCGTAACCCTTAGCCTGGCTGGTGCAGCACATGGCGTAGAGGATGATGAACGTGCCGGTACCGGTGAGCAGAACGTACGTCACCAGGGCGGTAGGATGCTCAAACAGCGTGAGTCCAGCGCGCGCCGAGCTGCGCACCAAGTCATTACTCGGAGGCAGTTGCTCCGTGGCACTGTCAGGTGTGAGCTTCACGTGCTCGTCCTCCTCGACGGGTTCCGTGCTGGGCGCGCAAGGCTCCGCAGTCCGGCTACTGAGCTCGTGATACTCCTTACGCACGTGCTCGTAGAGCGCCTCCAGCTCCGAGTAACGCGCCTGCCATGAGGCGAGCAGCTCCTCAAACTCGGCCGCGCTCATCCCGGAGGCCGCCGAGTCATCCGGCGGCCTGTGGGGCTCTGCGCACGGTGCTGGGCTTCGCACCGCGAACGGTTCTCGCTCTTGGACCACGACTAAGGCCTCGGGCACCGTCTTGGGCGGCAGTACGAGCGCCGTCTCGGGCGCTGGTGGACTTGCCACGTGGCACATGCGCTCAAGCTCCGAGTAGCGGCTGCGTTCACGACCCAGAAGCGCCTCGCACGTGGGTGGCGGCGGCGTGGACGGCGGCGGCGGCGGCGGTGAGGGCAGCGGCGGCGACGGCGAGGGGGGCGGCGGCGGCGAGGGTGGTGGCGGCGGCGGCGGCGGCGGCGGCGGCGACGAAGGCGGCGGCGGCGGCGGCGGCGAGGGCGGTGGCGGTGGCGGCGTCGTCGGCGGCGGCGAGAAAGGCGGCGGCGGCGGCGGCAAGGGCGGCGGCGGCAGCGGCGGCGGCGGCGGCGGCGAGCTCGGTGGTGGCGGCGGCGGCGGCGGTGGCGGCGGCGGCGAGGGCTGCGGCGGCGGCGAAGGCGGTGGCAAGAGCACGAAGCGGGCGACGGTGGATCCGGTGGACCCTCCGCCCGTGATGCCCTCGATGCATCGGTCGTCGACAATGTGCACTGCTTGCTCGACGGTCGTCTGTGCAAGGATGTAGAAGAGGCCAGTAGAGGTGCCACTGGGCCGCCCCTTCGCGCGAAGGTGGATCGTCCCCAGGCACATGCGATCCACGTGCTCTTCGATCATCAGGTCGCTCCTCATGATAAGCGTGCCTCCTGTAGCGCTCTGCACAAAGTAGATGCCCTCGACGACATCGTCAGCGGTGAAGTGCGAGAACTCGAGCACTCCTTCGAACTGCGCCTCGCAGCGGCTCGAAGTGCACGCAACGAACACTTCGATGCCTGTGTTGGTCGGCAGCATGGCCTTTACCTTCCTGGAGGAGGTTGACCCTCTCTCAAACCTTTCTGAGTTGTTGTCGATGCAGATCTGCACGGTGACATCGTCACCGACGTGGATGGCGTTCGGGTCGCACGTCGAGTATCCCGGGCACACCGTAGGTAGCAGCGCCGCACTCGCGGTGCATACGTCGAGCTCGGCAGCTGCCCTAAGCAAGGGTAGCCACAGAGTAGCGAGCAGATTCGCGAGCATGCGCGCCATGGCACAAGAGAAGTTTGGTCGTTCACGCGCACACACGTCGCCATGATGATGAAACCACAGCGGCGCGCGGCGCACAGGGCGTAACCGGAGGCTGGGTTTGCGGGGGTCGTTATCAGCTTTTCACGAGGGAGGGGTTTTCACGATCACGAGCGAGCGAGTTGCGAGTTCGTTCGCGATTCGGCCCTTGCGATTCGGTTAAATCCGAGTATCCGACTCGTTAGATGTGCACTTACATTTCGCGCGGGGGGGGGGGGTCCGAATTCCCTCAGCGACGCGGTCGCGGAGCCGGCAGCGCCAGCGACGCGGTCGCGGAGCGAGCTGCGAGGGGGCCGGCCCGCGTTTCGCCTTAGGCGTCCGCGAAGAAACTGACTGAACTGACTGACTGTCGCCTTAGGCGTTAGGGCGGGCATAGCCGGATAGCGGGCACGTGCTTGAGCCCTGGCCTCGACAACTCGACAGGAAACTCGACAGTTACTCGACAGCTAGTCAAAGCTCCTCGACAGTTACTCGACAGAGCTACTCGTGACTCCATGTGCCTGTGCGTCAAGGTGTCAAGCTCGACAGCTTGACAGCTCGACAGACCTCGACAGACCTCAACAGGCCTCGACACGAGGTTTCCTCTAAGACTGGGTAAAGCCAGGTTAGAGCCCCACTCCTTCAAGGTGAAGGTTGATGGACCCACTGGTCAACTACACAACTTGGTGGCTGGATGATCTTGGATGTACTTCTGGTGGAGCACCTTTCGGTCCACGTTCGTGCTCTTTCGTGCTCTTTTTGACCTAATTCTCCTCAGAATTGCATTAAGATTGCATTTTCTGGTCTTGAAACCAGTGGCTAGGTAGGGGTTTAGGGTGGGTATTACAAAAATAACAGTAAAGAAACCTGTGGCTATGTAGGGGTTATGGGTTAGGGGTTAGGGTGTGACGTCCTCGTGACGTCTCCGAGTTCTTTATCCGTTTGGCGTTTGACCTAGTTTGGTTGGTGGTTTATATGTGTGGGTCCTCTAGGCCTACTGCTGTGAGAGTCAGAGTGCTTCATGCAAAATAGCAAAGCTTGTACATGCCAGGCTCGAGCTTGACAGCACACTCGACAGATATAACTCGACAGCCTCGACAGAGAATAACTCGACAGAAACTCGACAAAGCTCGACAGCTTCTCGACAGCTCGACAGACCTCGACGCACAGGCACATGGAGTCAGCCTCGACAAGCCTCGACAGGC
>Ga0210241_100312_pt1 | contig 42276 bp, 21 predicted proteins | sample ChrtobMetP5a_8mM_FD_155488 | JGI IMG/M metagenome (GOLD analysis project Ga0210241, IMG submission 155488) | Chrysochromulina tobin associated microbial communities from unialgal haptophyte culture, Seattle, Washington, United States - P5a_8mM | ecosystem: Host-associated > Algae > Haptophytes >...
GGCTGTAAGCACTCTTGGTGCGTGCAGCCCGTCAAGGTGGCATCGTTGTCCTGATGTCTCGATATGTCCGGCGGCTGTATATGTATATGTATATGTGCACTTGTGCGTGCAGCCCGTCAAGGTGGCGCCCCGTTGTCCTGATGCCACATGTACCATGTGATTACCTTATGGGTATATTTCTTGGTATATTTCTCTTCAAAGCTGTCGTGTGTCAGGGGGGTCTTCTCGAGGACTTCTATTGTGACTTGGTTCACGTCAGATCTCGCTCGTTCTATACGAGTTCATGCGCCGGCGGCCGCGCCCGCGGAGGAGCGCGCGGACGGCCTGGGGCGGACCTCCGTTCGACCTCTCGAGCGAGGAGCCGACACCTCGCGATACGCTGACAGTAAAAAAGCGGAACTTAGCAATACCATAAAGAGTGAATACGGATTACGGTTCTGCCCGCGCGCCCCACCTACCGTTCTCTCCTCCTTCTCTCCTCCTTCTCTGACTCCTCCGTCAACCCCTTCAGGATCGCCCGCCGCGGCCGTAGTACGATAGGTTCGGGCGGGTAGCAGAAACGGTCGCCGTCCGTGCCACGACCCAGCTCACGACGCTGACTGCCGTGCCAGCCACTCCATCGCACTGAAGCACGTCTGCATCGACGGAGGCAGGAACTCGCCTTGCGCAAGCGCCGCGCGCAACTCGGCCAGCGGCATGCGTTCACAAGACTCAAAGTACTCCTCGACGTCACGCTCGCCCTGACCGGAATCGGGCTCTGGGTCGATGCACACAAAAGGCGTGAAGCGGTTGCGGCACCACTTGCTCTCGAGGATCCCAGGATGAGCCTCGGGCAGCAGCGCGTGCCACGTACCGCCTGCAAGCCGCGCCTCTTCCGCCAGCTCCGCCTGCGCCGCCCCGAGCAAGCTCGAGTGTTTCGTCGGATCATAGCCGCCTGTGGGGAGAACAAGTGTTGTGGCCGCATGCGGTGGCGCCGCCTGTGCGAACTCGCGCAGTACAGTCACGCTCGCGCTCGCCGAGTGGTACGCGAAGACGACCACGAAGCAGTACTGGTTCTTCGGATGGCCAACGATGTCGAAGCTCGCCTCGCGCCCGTCGGGGTAGCCCACCACTCGTTCCTCCACCTGAAGAAACCGCCGGTATGCTACGCGTTCGGAGCGGACCGTGAAGCCGCGCATCGGGTCGCTCGTTGTAGGTTCAGCCGGCGGGGGAAGCGGCGGAGTCGGCGTCGTCGGCGGCGCCTCCGCGGCCGGCGTCGCCACCACCCCGGCTGAGTCCCCCGATGTTGCACCGGATGGCTCAAGAGCGCCCGACATGGCGCCCAGTGCTGCCGCCGATGCCGCCGCGACCTCACCCTCGGCGCCTTGCGGTGCCGGTGCCGGTGCCGCCGCTCTCGCCGCCCCCCCCCCCCCCCCCCCCCCCGCCGCCACCGCCGCCTCCGCCGCCCCCTCAGCCCCCGCCGCCGCCTCAGCTCCCTCGGCTGGTCGGGCGCCGCTCTGCTCGTTTGCAATGCACTTGGCAGGAGACTCCGCAGCGAGGGGCTTCATCTTCTTCCACTCTTTGAGCGTCTTGTCGAGGCGCTTGAGGAAAAGGTCGAGGTCTTCCTCGGTCGCGCCCAGCGCGCATGCCGCTGTGAAGTACGCTACTGGGTATGCGTCGCAGTGCGAGCCGTAGTTCGTGAAGGCGATGCCCGCGACGCTCTTCTTCTTGGCGTCCGGCGCGCAGATACGAGCTCCAGAGATGAGCCGCACCCAGAGCTGCGCGCCCATCGCGGTGACGCTCCGCCCGCCGCCGCCACTCGTGAGCGTGACCGCCATCGAGATCGAGTTGTTCGGCGTCACGAGCAGCCGCTCGCCGTGCGAGGCCGCGAGAGCCCCGAGGCGTTCACGAAAGATTGGCAGCAGCCGCTGCCGCCGCTCGAGCAGCGATGCCCAGCCATCCGCGCCCAAATGCAGCAACGTGATGAACAGGTCGAGGATAGGAGCGATTGAGGCTCGCCCCGGGTACGTGGCGCTCACCTTGGCGATCAGCGCCGCTCCGAACTCAGCCGAGCACGACGCTAAGATCGCCCCACCCACGGGCACTAGAAAGTTCTTATCAGTCGACTGTATGAAGGCGTCGAGCCGCCCGTGCTTCGAAGCGGCGGCGATGGCCTTCATGCACTGCGTGCACTGCACACCGTACGCATTGTTCGCAATGTGCGGCACGCCCATCTCTGCGCAGAGCCGACCCAGATCGAGCAGCTTGTCGATGCCTCGCGGCGCGAAGCATGAAGTAGTTGAGAGCACACAGAGAACGTGTTCGGCTCCCACCTCCTCGATGCGCGCGCGCACGCCCGGCACGTTCGTGCGCAGCTCGTCGCCTTCGAGCAAGCTCTCGACAACGAGCGGCGTGCACCCCGCAGCCGCTACCGCTTTGAGGCACGACTTCTGGTCGATGCGTGGCCACACGACGTACTTGGCTGCTGGACGCATCGCGCGCAGCGCGAGCATCGTGAGCGTGACCGTCATGCCCGTTGCTACGGGCAGCACGAGGCAGTTGACGTTGACGCTGAGCGCGCCCGCTCGCTTGATCGCGTCTGCCGCCAGAAAGTTGGTCAGCTTGTACAGCAGGGACGAGCCCGCCGCCTTGGGCTGTTCCTCGGCGATGTCTCCTGAGCGGCCGATGCCGTGGCCGAAGCCAAAGTGACGGCTGCGCACGAGCGGGCAGGCGATGCGTGCCTCGCGCTCGCCCACGCCGGCGTTACCGATGAACGCATTCGAATCCATGAGCGCGAGCTCCTCGAGAAGCAATCGCAGCGTGCCCTCGTCCCAGCCATTATCGGGCAGCCGGCGCTGCGCGAGCAACGACTTGAACTTGGTCTCGCGCGCGCGTCGCGCCTGCTGCGCCTGGGCCACGTACGAGGGCGAGACCAGCTGCGTTGCGAGCGCGAAGACCTCGTCGTTCATGGACCCACGCACGCAAACATTGCTGACCTTTTCGTTTCCCCACAGAGCGAGCTGTGGCCCTGTGCGGCGCCCCTTGATGAGGGATGTAATTGCTGTACCCACTCTCCGATCCTCTCGCAGCGGCAACCATTGAGCGGCAACACGAGCATGCCATCACCTTGCTGCTTGCTCCGCGGCAGGCGCAGAACGCCGAGACCCTGCCAACGGCCACGTCGGCGAGCGGCACTGCCACAACCTCTAATACGACATCCCCATTCATATTCCCCCACCGCAATTCAGGCTTGAATCTAGGCATCAGGCGGGTCCCCGCCACCATTCTTTCGTATGTGTGACATTCCGTATCGTGGTAAGGCGAAAAAGGCGTAAGGGTAAGCGTGCACCGGCGACCGGGGCAGCTACTGTTCATTCACATTCTTCGGTTCAGTTACCGATCAGACTCTCTCTTGTCTCTACACTCTAGCAGAGGATGGAAATGCGGGCATTCGATTTGAAATGGGAGTTGGGACGCTTTATATAGGGAATAGGCTCGTTATGAGTATGAGTGGCATGTCACACAACACGTGAACTCGCGATCTGTTTGCACACGTCCTTTCCCGCCCCGACCCCCGTTCGCGCGTTACTCATGAGGTGGACATGCGCTGCGCGCGCGACAACAGGCAACACGTCACACTCCATGATGATCGATGGCTGCCTGCCATCAATCGGCACGCACCAGTATACTATACGCGCACGTGCCATCCCCCTGCGCCCGGCCTGCGCGCGCTGAGCGAGGCCGCCCTGCGCCCGTCCCCATCCTTAGCGTTCCAGCGTGGACTCAGCGCCGTCGCGCCTCTGCCATCGGCCTCAGACCTCGATGCCGAAGATGCGCTTCATCTCCTCCTTCCGTCCAATCTCGCCGAGACGGTTGGCCTCAGCGAGGCGCTCCGCGTTCTTGGTGTGGTCGTAGAAGAGCTTGGACGAGTGCTCCTTGGCAATCTCCTGGATCAGATTCGCCGAGATCGGCACGCCCTGGATCTTGCCGTGCGCCACACCAAAGTCCTTCTCGATGGCGATCTCGAGCGCCTTGCCGAGCGCGACGCAGTGTCGCTCCTGCGGCGGCCCCGGCTGCGGTAACCGCCCCTGCCCCATGACCAGGTCGCCGAAGCACTGGTACGCGTTCGACTTCATGATGCAGTAGCTCACGTACATGGCGAGCACCACCTCAGGCGGTGCGGGCAGCTCGCGCCCGTACTTGGCCTGGTAGGCCTCGAGCAGCAGCTTGTACATGGGCGAGGTGCCTCGCTCCTCCTCGGGCGACGTCACGTCGCCGTCGAGGTACGGGTCGAGGTGGCGCGCGATGTGCGTCGCGATGAAGTCGTACAGCTCCTCGGGCAGTTGCACCTTCTCGGTCTCGAGGCAGAGGGAGAGGAGCCACGGCTGCGGCCCCTTTTTGGACACGGACGAGACGAAGTTCTGGACGATCGAGACCTCCTCCCAGATGCGCCCAACCAACTCATCCGCGCTCGTGAGTTGGCGCAGCCGATCGCACCGCATGCTGACCGCCGTCTCACAGAGCTTGCTGAGCAGGTGCTTGCTCATCTGCGACGCCGTCGAGGGCGGTACCGAGGCACGAAGCCCGACCATAAACTGCTGCTGCACGTTCTCGACCGCGGCGCCGAGCGTGCTCATCACGGAGGCCGCCTTCGCCTCGGCCGCCGCCTTGTCAGGCGCCCCCGCCCCGCTCGTCGCCTTGGCGTGCAGCGAGCGCACGGAGGCGGACACGCCATCCTTGACGATGGTGCGCAGGTGCGCCACGAGCGGCGGCATGTTCTGGTCGATGACGCGCTCATTTGAGGTGCGGACGGCCTCGACCCACGCGGGCGAGTGCACCATCGCCTCCTGGAACGCCGCGCCGCTGCTCGCGCTCGCCTTGAGCGCCGCAAGCTTGCGCGTCCATAAGGCGCGTTCCGAGGGGGGCACCACCTCATCGGACACGTGGCTCACCTCTGCCGCGGCGGCCTCGGTGGCCGCGACGGCTGCGAGCGCGGCGCATTGCGACGGGGTGCGCCTGAGCGGCAGCGCTGTCTTGGGCGGCTCTTCGTTACCCGTCATCGGCAGAGGGTCCTTGCCATCCTGAAGGCTGATCTTGAGCAGCGTGCACGCGACAGCCTCCGTGACGGCGTGGTCCACCTTGCGCGCGAGTGCCTGCAGCCGGGGTCCAAGGTTGCCTAGGTCCTCCTCGCCGGACGCGACGGGAGGCGGCGGCGCGGGCGACGCCTGCAGCCCCGAGGGCGGCGGGGGCGGGGCGATCGGCGGCTTGCGATGCCCCGGCTGCGGCGTGCCCATGCGCGCTCCCGCGCCGGGCCCGTCGCGCGACTGCACTTGCCAGTAGTCGGCGATCGAGGCGATCCGCAGGCACATGCGCGCGCGCCGCCAGTAGGCGGAGCCGCGCGAGCGGTTCGCGTTGGACTCGTCGAGCCCGACGAGCAGCGGCGAGAGCGGCGAGAGCATGCCTCCCCGCGCTGCTGAGCTCCGCGTGAGAGGCGTTCGAGGCACCTCGTCCAAATTGGGCAACCTCGCGTCCGACGCAGCGCCGGCACCGTACGCCGTCCCCTGCTGCCGGAGAGTGGCGACCTCGCGCTCGAGCTGCTCGTTGCGCTGGCGCAGCGTGGCCGCCTCGGCGCGCGCCTGCCGCAGCGACGCGCGCAACTCTTCGAGGTTCGCGTCGCCCTGCGCGCGCCCCTTGATCAGCATCTCCTGTTGGGACAGCGACGCCTCGAGCATGCGCGAGCTCTGCACGGCGGCGGCCTCGAGCTCGGGCAGATCGCGCTTCAGCACGCTCAGATCCCACCCGAGGCGCACCGTCTCGCGCTGCGCCGCCGCCAGCTGCTGCTGCGCCGCCGAGCTCGCCGCGGTGCTCGGAGCGCTCGGAGCGTTCTCGCGCCACGGGGTCAAAGGAGTTTGCGACGGACTGGCCGCGTAGGACCCCTCGGCGCCGAGCGCGCTATGCACCTTCAAGTGCGCCTGCCGAACCCTGTGCAGCGCAAGAGTATGGCAAGTTGGACTCACACGATGTTGGGGGCGGCCCGGATTTGGGGGATCGGGCGTGAGCGCACCTGGAGGCCGCGCGAGCCGCCTCCTGCTCAATCTCTTGCAGGTGCTGCGCGAAGGACTTTGCCTGTGCATGAATCGGTCCCGCGTCGCGTCAGTGAGGACGGGGATGGCAGCCAGCTGGTGCGAGCACCCTGTAGTGACGAACGGGTAGCTTTACCTTCGTCGCCATTGCAGAAGCGCCGTGGTGGCGAATTTTGGGACTAGGACTAAAGCGTCCGCTAGCTCCTGGTGCCCGCCCACCCAAGCAAGACAGAGGCGGCCTTTCGTGGGCGGTGCACGGTGGCGGGAGTTATCACCATACAATCAGTGTGTTCAACACGGCGCGTTGAGCACACACACTATTATCGTTCGTATCGGACCCGGCTATAATCATATCAAAAACCTACGAGCGGGTTCGAGCGTCCGTTCCGATCCACGCAGAGTCTTCAACCTCGACTTCTTCGACCAACGTCGAGCGTTACTGTCCTGCGAGCGACGAGCGGAGCGCCCGGACTCAACTTATTTCGCGACATCATGCTTGGGGCCACGCTCGATCGAGCTCGGGGAGACCTCCTTTGATGGACCCTGGGCTGCGGGGACCTCCCTGTAATGCACGAGCATGTCGCCGCCCTGCTTCCAGAAAAAGGCTCGCGCGGTCCCTAGGCTCATGTCGGGCCGGAGCACATTGTCGGCGCAGCTGAGCTCGAAGCCATTCGGGTGCGCCGCTCGGCCGAGCTTCTCGTCGACGTATTGGAGGACCTTGGCAAGCTTGAGCGCGCGCGGCGCCGAGAGGCGGCACTCGTTGCTTCGTAGCTCGGGCAGCTTCCCCCCCCTGCTACATGCATCCGACGGATGGGGCTCGAGGACAAAGGAGATCTTGAGGCTCTCGCGGGGCTCATATCGGCCGAACAGCGCCGTATCGAGCAGCCAGCGAGGCATGCCTTCGGGCGGTTCGCTTGGAAGAGCGTCCGCTGCACAACGCAGCACGACCACGCCGTCGTCGATCACGCACACAGTGTGCAAGGGCAGGTCCGCGAACGCGAATGTGGGCAGCGCCGTGGTGGGCAGCGTCTCCTCCTCGCGCTGTGGCGGCGGCGCCTCCGTACCGACGGGCGGCACGGGCGGTGTGGCGGCGCTGAGGGCAGCGAGGGCGCCGAGTCGCCACGTGTGGAAGAGCGAAGCAAGTAACCTTTCGCCCAAGTTAATGCGGAGCTCGGACTCAGGTGGCGTGAGTCGAAGGTCGGCCGCATACGCCTCGGCGTTGAAGCACAAGCTCGGCTCCAGCGTGACTTCGAGCGCGCCCGATCGCGACGAGAGAGTGAACCACGAGGGCACAGCGATCTTCTCTTGCTCGAGCTCCTCTAGGAGCGCCTCGTACCGGTTGGGCGCCCCCCGCGGCGACGGAGGCTCGCGGCGTACACAGGAAGCGCTCGGGATGTCCCAGAGCGCCACCTCGCCGTCGTCACTCTCGGTGAGGGCCTGGACCTTGGACGGTAGCGTCGCGTGGCTGCGCGCGGCGGGAGCACGAGAGGCACTCAGAGGCACTCGGAGGCCATCAGAGGCCATCAGAGGCCATAAGAGGCACTCAGAGGCACTCAGAGGCACTCAGAAGCACTCAGAGGCCATCAGAGGCCATCAGAGGCACTCAGAGGCCATCAGTGGGAACACGAGAGGAGGTCAGCAGCGCCGATGAGGGTGCAGGTCGATCTCGAACGAGGTGCGATCTCGATTCGAATCTCGTGGTGCGAGGGAGGCATGCATGCATGCATGCATCCGACGCGATGCGCACCGTTTGATGCCCGCGGAGCCACGTATGCTCATCACAGGATCTCGCAGCAGAGGTACTTCCGCGGCCGACGAGTGGACGGCGCCGGCGCGTGTGTCGGCGCGTGTGTCGGCCGTGCTGGCGGCTCCGAAGCCGGCGGCGGGCACATCGAGCTTCCGTAGGTCCCAGCTGTGCAGCGTGGACGCTGTTGACGAAACCCAGAGTCGCTCGTGGGCGGGCTGGACATGGAGGCTGAGGATAGGATGCGCCGACGCGCGGCAGAGCAACGCCGACGTGCCCGAGCTCAAATGGCTGATGCGCACCTCGCCCCGGGCGTCGCCCGAGAGCACATGGCTCGCGTGCACACAGAGGGATACGACGGAGGCAGAGTGGTGCGCGAGCACCTGCTCGCACCGCTGCTCGCCAAGGTGCCACACGCGCACCGTCGCGTCGGACGAGCAAGAGAGCGCACGCCGGCCGTCCTCGCACAAAATGACGGATCGAATGATGTCCGTGTGGCCCTGCAGGCGCAGGCTGCTTCGCAGGTCACGCGGGTCCCATAGGCGCACGTCCGTATCGACCGAGCCGGTAGCGAGCAGCGTGCCCTCCGCGTTGCAGTCGAGCGCGTAGATCGAGTGCTGATGCACCGCGCCCACCTCGCTCTGCGCGGGTAGGACCGATGCAGCGATCGGCGACGCGCGCTGCGGGTCCCAAAGCATCAGCCGGCAGTCGAAGCCGGCGCTAGCTAGCAGGCCGCGCTGTGGTGCAAACGCGATGGCCTTGGCGTAGTCGCCGTGGTGCCCGAGCGTGTCCGCGCGGACCTGTGTTGTCCCGGGGCTGTGGCTGCTCACCGACCACACCTTCACCGTGCGGTCTGAGGAGCACGACGCGAGCACACCAGGCTGAATTATGGCGATGCCGTTGACCCATTCCGTGTGCTCGTCGAGCGTTTGCTTGAGCACCGGCTGGGAGCTCGCGCCGGCCGACCAGCACCGCACGGTGCCGTCGCGGCCGGCAGTGTACAATTGGTCGCTCTCGGGACATGATCTGACCACATTTACGCCAAAGCGGTGTCCCGGGCTGCTGCTCCGTAGCGTCAGGGTTACGCTTCCCCGCTCCGCCATATCGCGGAAAAAGATGCGGGGTGTGAAGGTCAATGTATGAATAAATCAGGCAGTGTCGTCGCGGTCCTCCCCCACACCGTATGAATCGCGCTGATAGTCCGTGTGTGCGGGGCGGCGCGGAAGCGCGGAACGGGTGCGGCCTCGCGAATCGTCGACACGCCTGACGCCAGCTCCGGCCAGGTATCACGTATAGTGCTGCTCATTGCTGTGTGGTGACGCTGACAGCTTCTCGATAACACACGTACAGAAGTTTGTGAAGTGGATGGAGTGGGGGCAGTGGGGCGAGTGGCTTTCGGTGGTTTATATTCATGTTAATATTATGCTTCTCCTCAGAGCACTCCTTCCACGGCGACCGAGAGCTCGAGCTGTGAGCGTGAGAGGACGCCCACTTCTAGCCGAGCGTGAACGATCCTTGATTCTGGCGGGCGCGGATGCGTGCCGCATCGTCGCACCGGTTGGCAGCTGCGTCACCATGGTAGACCGCCTGCTTGGTCGGGGCATGTCCCTGGCGAGAGGGGATCCGGTTGCTTACATCCTCTTGCGCCCAGCAGGGCGCCGTGCGGCGCGATGGGTTGGATGACGGCGCGCGGTACGAGACGTTCTCGTCGGCAGGCGCGCCGAAGGAAGACGCGTCGAACTCGTAGCCGAGGGCGTTACAGATCGTCACCTGGACTGCGATAAACCATGCGACGACCTGCTCGGCGTTGGTGGTGCGGAGGGTGAGGTCAGCGTAGTGCTCGAAGAAGCCACTGCGGGTGCTGATGATCGTATCCTTGAGGTTGAGCGCCTTGGTCTTGAGAATATTCCAGTTCAGCCTCTCGAGCTCGTCGTACTTGAAGATCGGCACCTGGACACCGTTCAGTGTGACCGAAGTCGGGAAGGAGGAGTGCCGCTGGGCCTCGTAGTGCGCTTGCAGACGGCGGGCCTCAATTCCCTCGCGGCTACCATTGTCCGTTGCAAAAGCAGAGGTCGTGTAAGACGGCGGGGAGTAGTCGGTGAAGGCTGACGACATGGTCCGGCGTTTGATAGGCAAGGAAATAAGAATTGGGACAAAGAAGGAAAGGCGAGCTCGTCTTCAAAATCGACTTCATAATTACCTCTAGCCAGCCCCAGCAGCTGTGCGCCGTGGGTAGTACGCACCTGCGCCGCCGCCCCCGACGCTGCCGCTGCCGCTCTCCTCCCCCTCCCGCGAGCATCATCATCATCCCGTCGCGACCCGCACGTACATGTACATGCCACCTTTTGGTGTGCCCCTCAGATGGTGAGGCTGCCCACGAGGCTCTCGACCCCTTGTGACGCGGGCGCAGCAATGACGCCGTACGTGCCGCGAGTCACAACCCACATCTGCTGCGCCACATCCCAGTTGGACACGTCGCGGTCGGTCAGGGTGTAAGAGATCAGAGTGCTCGGCTTGCACGTCTTCTGAAAGTATCTCAGCACCTTGGAAGGAACTTGGAGGTCGCTGTCTGCGCCTGGATATGAGAGATAGATTTGGGGCGTGTCGCAGCCGGCGTAGGGCGAATCAGGCCTCCGGATTACAGTGAACGAGATGGTCCGCCCTTCGATCTGGAGATCGGAGTACTTGAATGTGCCGTACGTCAGTCCAAAGCCAAACGGGAACGCTGGCATCACCTTGTGCTTGTCATACCAACGGTAGCCGTTGATGAGCCCTTCGGAGTAGTTCGCTTCTAGATGGCCCGGGAACTGAGCGCTCTTGATTCCTGGCCATTGGTGCTCGGTCATGCCCTGGCCGGTGCAGGAGCCAAACATGGCTGCTGTGAGCGGTCATCACTGGTCAATCGTGGCCAATCCAGGGTCATCAGTGGCCATCGCACCTGATCGTTGCCGGTGAGAGGCATGGTCACGGGCAGCTTGGCCTGTGGCACCGTGTTTCCAAAGATGAGATCGGCGATTGCGTTGCCGTACTGTTCGCCGGGGAGGAAGGCGCATAGAATGGAGGGCACGCTGTCGCGCCACTCGGTTAAGATAGGTCCAGGCACCGCCATGACGACAACAGTCTTGGGCTGGAAGGCGGCGACGGCGGTGATGAGCTCCTCTTGCGGGTAGCCACACCCGCCGTGCGAATCTGTAACATTGGACAGGTAAAGGCTTTTGCGGTCCGACCCTTCTGACGCCTTGGCGGAAGTGAAGACGATGGCGACGTCGGCGGCGGCGGCCACGGCCGCCGCCCCATGGGTGTCTGGCTTGCCATCCTTGCAGCCAGTGGCATACGTGACCTGATAGCCGAGCGCTTGGAAGGCCATGAGAGGCGTCACCTTTACATTGGAGTCATCCACATGGCCCGAGCCTCCGCCCGCTGTGTACGGAGTCTCGGCATCCGCGCCGATCAGCGCAATCGTCTTCGTGTCTGCCTTGCTCAGAGGCAGCAGCGGCTTGCTTCCCGGGGATGATCCATCAACGACACCATTCTTGAGGAGGACTGTGCTATAGGCAGACACCGTGCGTGCGAGTGTCTTGTGCTCCGGCGTCGACACGTTTCGATCAATGCACCGTTCGCCGTTGCATGGGAAGCGTTTGGATGGGTCGAGAGCATACCACGGAGAGAGGATGCGCACGCAAGTCTCGTCAAACTGCTCCATCGTCAGAGAGCCATCGTCGAGGGAAGCCTTCAACTTGGCCTCATTGAAAAACTTGGAGCCCGGCATCTCGATGTCGAGTCCGGCGTTGACGGCCTCGGATGTCGAGTGCGTCGCACCCCAGTCCGAGACGATGAACCCGGTGAAGTTCCAGAAGCCCTTGAGCATCTTGCGCAGAGTGAAGGGTTGCTCGCACGCCCAGACGCCGTTGATACGATTGTAAGCACACATGTAGCCAGCAACCTTGTGTTTGGCAGCCGCCTCAAACGGCGGCCCGTACAACTCCATGATGGTTTTCTCATCCACGAGCTCGTTGACTCCGGAGCGATCCGTTTCCTGATTGTTCAAGATGTAGTGCTTGGCGATCGCCATCGCATTCTGCTGCATGCCATCAATGGTTGGACCAACAAGGAGGCTGCCAAGGACCGGATCTTCGCCCGAGATGTACTCGAAGGTCCGTCCGTTGTAGGGCACGCGCATCACGTTGATGCCAGGTCCCTCGAGAATGTTGGTGCCCTTGCCCCACCATTCCTCGCCCATGGCCACCCCCCACTCGTACGCAAGCACCGGGTCAAAGGTCGCGGCGATGTTCAACGTAGAGGGCCATTGCGTGGAATTGCCAGCGGGCGAGCCGTCTCCAAAGCCCTGGGGCCCGTTGTCCCACCTAAACGTCTTCCTACCACAAAAGTACCCGCAACCTGAATTCCTCGAATAGCCGTCGATCTCGCCAAATCCGTGCATGAGCTCCACCTTCATCGAGAAGTTGAGCGAGGCGCAGGCTGCCTTGGCAGTGGGCGGAATGTCGCGTTGTACATGAGGCCCCGCTGCCAGCGAGAGCGACATGCTCATGCTCATCATCATCAAGACAGCCCTAATTTTCGGTTCATTGCAAATTTCACAGATGAAAAGTCAGCAGAGGGTCAGACTACAATGTAAGGGGGGGTGTGGGCGGGTGTGTTAGCCCCCCGTAACGGCGGGTGTGATACCGAGCACCGCTGCCGGCGGCCCCCGGGCGGCTCCGGCCACCGCGGTCCGGTCCGGTCATTATTCGAGACGTGTGGCTCTTGTTGTGGCTGACAGCCCGTTTCCATGATATCCATGAAGCGATGTATGTCCGCATGACGTGAAAAGGCTAAAAGGCAAGCAAACCTATTCTTCAACACCGGACTCGGATCGCAAACAGACGCCCGCGCCGCTTCAGTGAGCACTTTGAAACCATCATCAAGGACGCGGAGTACATGTAACCGCCTCCACGGCAACCAAATCAGCCAAGAATGGAAGCGAGTGTCGCGTGCGCTCTGTAGGCAGGCTGACGCGGTGGAGCACCGCGCATCGCGCTGGACATGCCGTTGCAGTCAACTCGGAGCTGAGCCAGCTCGTCCCAAGCGTGAGCAGGAGCGGATTTGCATGCCAGGGCAGGATCACAGTCGCCCATTGGTCCTCGCGGAGCGCGGTGACAGCATCCACGTCGCCCATGGTCGGAAGGCCATATCGTAAGATGGCCGCGGACGTCCACTCTGCCGCTCGCTGCGGGTCGAGCACCTGCAACCCGGGACTGTCGGACCACAGCAACGTCATCAGGGTGCTGTCGCAGTGTGCACCGAGGCGCAGCGGGACGTTTGCATCCACGATCCGCGAGGACTCCGCTAGCGAAGGATACACGCGAAGGCACAGGCGGCCTTCGAGGTCGAGTCCTCGCGTGGCGAGTGTCTGGTCAATCGACTCGTCATCCAGTGCTACGCGAAGAGCTCGAAGGCATACGTCGCGCAGGCACGCCCGCAATTCGGCCGCCGCAGTGGCACAGGCGCCCTCAATCTGGCAAGCCTGCTCCTTGACCTCTCCAAGGCCGCCAGCGGCTGCAATTTGTCCACGCATTGCCTCTGCCAGCGCGGAACAAGCAGATTCGCAGCCGTGGTTGACCAACCCGACCATTGGCGTGAGCGTATTCATCAGTGCGGCTCTCACGGTACCGCGCAACTCGGCGTCGGGTTTGGACAGATCGAGTATCGGAGGGTGAACATGATTGGCTGAATCAGTGCGGTCCAAAGAGGGTGCGTACATCGATTCGATCCTGTACACACAGCCTTGTGTGGTGGGGTGACTCCGAGTGCGACTCCATTTCTTGTGGAAACACACAGGGGAACTTGTGGAAACACAGTATACACTTTTCGGTCGGGCCTGTCTTGACAGTGGTGCACCTGTTAACATGGCCGTCAATGAAGATCATGTAGGCGTATTTCGATTGAGTTCCTTGAGTTGAATGTATATGATGTACAATGTATGGAAGGCCCTGACATGACCTGCCTGATTCCGTCAGCCTTGGCTCGTCATTAGAAAAGCGCCGCACCGGTGGAGGCGTGGAGCACGATGCGGTGCGGCGTCGACGACCTAGGAAATTAGAAGTGACGGGGTTTATGCACGAGTTAACTTTGGGTTGGATGAGTCTGTGACCCAAGACGCGAAGAGCGTCGACGGCGACGCACCACGCGATGGGCGCGAAGGCCAGCTCTGGACAGGCACATAGCAGAGTCGCAGCTCACGATCCCGCCGCAGACCTTGGTGCTTCGTACCGTATCTGGCTGGATTTGCACGTTCGCCATGCACAACGATTCCTGATCGTCGTCGCCTACGCGCTGGTGTTGCTGGAGGCACGCATGGGGGGGCCCTTGGCGCGGGCTCCTGTCTGTGGGACATGCTTGATTATTGGGAGCACCTTTGTGACCAAGGCCATGATCGCAGGAGCCTCTTACTCAGAACGGGAATTCGGTGCCCGAGTGTGGTGCGGGCTCGCCTTGCTGTATGCCTCCGTACCGGTGATCGATCACGCCAGTTCCTACTTCGCGAAGTTGGATGTGCGCACGGACCGGCTGCTTACCACGGCTGGCCTGCGGGTGTCGTTGTCCTTTTTCGCCGGAGTTTCGCACGCCATGCAGCCACTGCCCACTCAAATCGTATTGCTCGTGTCGATGCTGTACGGCGCCATTCTCGCCCTTCGGTTCGCCCTTCTATGTTGGACGACGAGCGAGAGCTTCGACACCTTGCTGCACAGTTGCCTCCCCGAGGCCATCGTGGGCTTGGGCACCGTGACGATTGCGATCCTAGCCGAGCGGCGTGTGGTCTGGCCACTGTGGGCCGTCCGAGAGCAGCAGGCGAGGCGGCTTCGATGGCAGCAGGAGCAGCTCAATTCGCTCGGCACGGCGCCATCGGCAACCACTGCGTGGCGCTCCTCCCCATGCTTCGACCCGCCTCCGCTGCCGCCGCCGAGCTCCTCCCCATTCGCCTCTCGCGGCTGGGTCTCAGCTGCCGACGAGCGTTACAGACGGGCCCTCAATGCGTTGCTTTACATGCTGGCCGGTCAGCATGCGTTGCCTGCTGAGATGCGTCCCTCTCCCTCTCCGAGCCGCAAGCCCGATGGATGGGTCCGTGGCATGCAGGCAGGCGTGCTGCTGCTGATCTGCGGCATGACCCTGTGGCTCTTTGATGAGTTCATCGCGCCTCACCGGGTGCTGCCCGACTGGCTTTCATTCCTTGGCTCACGCGGTCCGACGGCATGGATCTTTTCGAGTGTGGCCATAGCGGGCTTCCCCGTCTCGGGACTCGCCGTGAGTCCACACCCACCCGCTGCCGTGCACACCCTCGTGCACATGTGGATGTGGGCGAGCCTGCTGCTTGCGCTCCTCTTCACCGCCCTAACGCTCCTCGCGGGGCTCTGCCTGGCCCTCGGCGCCGACGCTCCCTACAATCCAGCCCAAGCGCCTCTCTTCGCCACACTCGCGTGCGTGGGCTTCGCCTTCTGTCGCTCCATGCGGCACGGCGCGCGGACGCTCCACGCTGCCCCCGCGCAACTGCTCGAGTTCGCTTGGCGCTCCGGGCACAAGGCAGGATTGCTTCTGGCCTTCATCTTCTGCGTCCACCTGTGCATACGCTGGCTGGCAGATGGCTCGTACGCCGCCCACATCTCGCCCGCGGTGGTGGTACTCCCTCTCGCTCCTCTCCTGTACGTGCTCGGCACCACGTCTAACCGGCGCGAGTCGCTCTTGCGCTATCTCGCCGTGCTCGACGCGCCGAACGACCTCGACTCGCAATTTGACACGTGGCTGCATATGAAGCTGAGCCGATTCGACACGTCGGTGCTCTCGTTGCTCACCCTCTACTGGGCACTCCAGAGCTGGCTGAGCCACTACCATCCGATCGAGCTGATGGCGACCGTCTGCCTGAGCGTCCTGCTGTGCTTCCGATGGGCACAGCCGAGCAAGCGCGACGGTGAGGCATGGAGCCTTTGTCTCGTGCTGTGGCAGGCCGCCGAGGCAGGCTCGATCGCCCTTGGCTCGGCCGGCTGGGTCCACCCCATCGCCTCGCCGCGGCTGGCCCACCGCGAAGCGGCCTTCACTGCCAGCATGCTCATCGGCCTGATGCACGGCACGCAGCCCATCAGTACCCGGCTCCGCCGTTGGACATGTGCCCTCATCGAGTGCCTCTATCTCCTCTGGTTGGCCCCAGCCGTCTTCGGCAGCTTCCAATCGAGCGTGAGGGCGTCGGAGGAGGCCTCCCACCACCCGCATCCACGCCCGCGTCATCCCCCGCATCACCACCCGCATCACCACCCGTGCTGGCTGCCGAGCGGCGAGCTCAATGAGGCGTACCTGCTCTTGGTAGGCGGCTGCTGCATCTCCTTCGCCTTAGGGACGGGAGTCGTACAGCTCTTCGTGCACAGCACCCTCAAACCATTGTGGACTTCCCGGCGCGTGGCGGAGACGGACCATCAACGGCTGGCCGCAGACAAGGCACGACTGCATGCTGAAAAGGATCGCCTCTACTTCGACTGGCTCCTGGCGCAGCGCGAGGTGCTGCGACTGCGCTGCTCCTCCAAACCTGACGAAGCCCACAGGGACGAGTCAGACTCATTCACGTACGGCACCTGCTCGGAACTCGACGCGTGCGGCTCAGATTGTGAGGAGACGGGGCCCAACCAGCCACCCCGCCTTCCAGGTGCTGCTGCTGGGCGATGAAAGAGTGACACTGGAGTGACTCTGGTGGCTGCCACCGACGTCGAGGTGGCCGCCTCCAACGCACACAGTCCATAGAGAGCAAACTGGGATGGAAAAAGGGAGAGTGGTTGCCTTGTCGAGGCTGGTAGCAACGCAAATCCGCGCCGCGCCGCGCTGCAAGCGCGCCGCCTGACATGTACCCCGGATCCCCGCTTGGCCATCGGGACAAGGCATGTTGGTTCAACTGTTCGAACATTCAACATCGTCCCACGTCCGGGCCGGTCCGCGGGTTGTACTGCAAGTACTGCCGATGACCCCGCCCGAGGTGCGGGGCGGCGCGCCGTCGCGGGCGGACCTGACCCGGTGTCCCGGGCACCTGGGGTGCCGGTCGCCCGGTCCGCGGCGGGAGACGGGGGTACGCGACACGACGCGGGCCGGCGGGGCGCCGCGTTCGGGCGCGGCGCGCGGCCGTGTCTGTGCGCGCCGGTGACCGCGACCCCGGCCCCGCCGCGCGCTGTGGCGGGGCGCGCGGGCAGCAGGCGACCACCGCGTAAGTAAGTAAGTATCTAAGCAGGCGACCCACCGCGGCACCGGAGCACGACGGTCAAAAGCGCGGTGTTAAAACATTCGATTTGGCGATTATTTGGACTTAATTTGGAAAGCCAGTGGCCAGCACAGGTCCGCGCTCGACGCGAGCCCGGGGGGGGGACGGAAGCACCGGGTCTCAAGTCACAAAACTGGCGACTCGCCTTCCAGAAGTGGCACTCCGCGCGCCGCGCGCGCTTCGTACATGCACATGCACGTGTCGCAGGACTCGCTCTCACTACTCTCAACTCTGCGCTGGATCGGCGCTGGGGCAGGCGCCGCCGACAGCGGCCGCGGCACAGCCACAGGGGCCGGTTCGAGCCGAGCTGCGCGCTGGCGGCGCGTGAGCTTTGATTGAGGTCCGCGCACACCCACGCGCGGCGTCTCTCGGCTTCTCTCGTCCCAGCCGACCGCATTCTCCGCCGCGTGCCAGTACCACGCGTGCCGGGTGGCGATAGGGTGGCGACAGGGCGACGAGCCGACGCCGTGCGTCCATGCGCCGTAACTGTTGTTCGTCGTCACCTATACTTCACTCGCACAGCCTCCGGTGCACGCAGGCATGCCCCTTCGCCCTCGGATCGGTCGAGCGACCGCCCGGAGGGCTGCGCCCGCGACGGCGCCCCTCACATCGGCGGCGCTTGTACGGCGCCCGCGACTGGAAGGTCGTCCTCCATTGGCGCCGCTTCAGCCGTCGCCGCTTGAATTACAGCCAGTGCTGCGCTCGCCGGCGCCGCGGGATCTGCGGCAGCGTCGGCAGCCTGGTCCATCGCCTGGTCCACGATGGCGGCGCCGCCGGCGTTGGGTGGTTGCGCGGCGTTGTTGACCAGGAAGATGGGCATCGCGTTATGGCCGAGGAGCTCTGGATGGGCCATGAGCAGGTCAGTGCGGATCCAGAGCATCACACCGTCCGTGTATCCGTCGGGCAAGCCAGCAGCTCCCTGCGCCTCGGCGACCGTCGCGGTGGCGGCCGCTATGATCTCCTGCGCGGCGATCACCGGATCGATGGTCGAGCCGGGAACCGGCCCCGTGGCCATCGTCGTCGACGGGCCTGGCTTGTCGTCCCTGACCGCATCCCACAGCGCCGCCGCACTGTCTACCGTCGCGCCCTTGTCGATGCTCGCGGCAACAGCGGCCTGCGCCCTCGCGACGGTAACGCGCGCCTCATCCTCGGCCACCTTGGCGGCGGACTCGGAGCCGGCCGCGATACTCATGAGGAGCTCCGCAGGCTCGGGCTGCGCTTCGTGCTCTGACTGGGCGACCGCGTGCGCACGAGCCTCGGCGACAGTCGGCTTAGAACCATTCTTCATGCGTTGTCGCTTGTTCTGGAACCACACCTGGATTTGTCGCGGCTTCACGCGCAGGCGCGTCGCTAGCTGTTGTCGCAACTCCCGGCCGGGGCAGCGCTCCAGCGCATACACTCGCTCGAGGAGCAGCACGTCATCGGGCTCAAGGACCCACCGACCTGATGAGTCCTCGCGCATATCTGTCGCCATCCCTGCAGACCCTGGCGAGGGATACGGTGATCCCGTGGGCACTGCTGTCGCCATCGCGAAGGTTTCCGCAGCAGCTGCAGCGGTCGTCGCTACCATCGCTGTTGTTGTGGGCAAGGCGTACCCGACCGTCATTGAGGGGATAGCAGGTGCGCTGGGCGTGGTGGCGGGTGCTTCGGGTAAATGCACAGCTACAGAGCCGGGTGGCGGCTGTGGAATCAGTATTCGGTGTGCTTCCATGGGTGCGCCGTCGGGGCCAATGCGTTACGTCGACTGCCGCGCTGTAGCTCAAGCGCCGCCATCGTACGGAGCGCACAGTTTCCCACAGGACCAGCGTGTTCATTCACAGCACACCAAGCGTGTTCACGTTAAATGCACACGTTCACGTTACACGTTCACGTTATTTGGCCATCTCGGCAAGACGCACAACCACAGGTCCCGTGGAGACACAACGTGGAGGGCGCGGTGAATCACCTTCACGTTCCGGACGCGTACTAATGTACCCGATCTGGCAGCCGGGGCTGGCGTGGAGACGCGATGGCGATCGACGGATTTTGCCGGTATGTTCGCCCCGCCTCCGTGTCGTGTGATGGGGGTTATGGACTCCGCTACTGGATCATTGTACTGGCCGATCTCAGCAGCCTTTTTATCCGAATTTACAATTTTGTCACACTAATGATTTTCTGTATATGCCCAGTGAGGGAACTGCAGGAACCAACAGGAACCGCGGAACGGATCGGTATGCGACCGGACAGGGCACCGGGCACTGGGCACAGCCACGCGGGCCCCTAGACTAATCGCTGATCGCCTCTCAGCTGATCACGCAGCAGCAGCCGCCACCACGTAATAGGTCGCTGTCGCTTTCAACGCGGATCACGATGCAGGAGGTGTCGTCCTTAGGTATTCTGTCCCCGTCGTTGCTGTAGGCGTGTCGTTGAATCAGCGATGATTGGATGACCAGCCTCGCGGAATCCGCAGGCTGGCAAACCATCGAAGAGCGTATGATGCCGTCCACGGCCGACGGCAAGAGAGCATCCCACACGCCGTCGGAGGCAACGACGACCGCAAACGACTCGGCCGCAGGCAGCTTGTACGTGCGAGCAAAAGGCTTCGGGTCGATGAAGTGACCGACATCGCGATCCCCGATGGCTCGGGCCTGGGCGACGCCGCCAGGCCACAAGCGCACGGGGCCCGAAGGCCGGCCGTGGCGGTCCATCGCGCGCGCGACTTTGCCCCCCATCGCGCACACCCGCGCGCGCTCGGATTCGGACGACTCGAGTCGGTGGTCCTCGCAGAGGCCCATTGCAGCTGAACGGCGGGGGATGAGGCGAGCCACACTGTCGCCGCAGTGCAACACGGTCAGCTCGGCGCGAGTAGCGTTGAGCACGATCACACTGAGCGTGCTGCCAGCAGTCGTTCCCATCATCGCGAGAACCTCTTCGTGCGCCTTCAAGAATGCGTGAGTGCCCGCAGCTCGCACATGCAACCCGTCGGGGACTTTCAGCCCCTTGAGGAGCTCGTCGACGACCATCGCCTTGCAATGCGCCGACGCTTCCTTGCCACCGTGCCCGTCGGCAATCATCGCGATGACCAGCCGCTCCCCGTTAAGCATCACGTCGCGGGTGGTTGATTGGTCCTCACCCTTGAGAACGATCTCCGCATCTCCAACGAGAACTTCGAACAGTTCGCTCCCAGGCTGCAAACCAGGTATTGGCTTGATGTCATTTTGAGCGACGCTTGACGAAGCTGCCATCTCCGCACACTCGCTTTGTGGTGCCACAAATGTGGCCTCCAAGCCCCCCGGGGATATGAAGAAATTCCAAGGGCCAGACCTGCGAGTCGAGTCTAGAGCGGAATCTAAAAAAACTCGAAATCTAAAAAAAACGCGGAAAAATGAGCGAGAAGAGCAAGTTGTAACTTTACGGTTTCTGGATTCAATTGTACATGGTTCAAGTCAAGTCAAGTCAAGACTTGACTTTGCGGTTCATCAAAGTAGGATTTGCCAGTTGCGAGTTGGTTTAGAGTTGGCGAGCTGTTGTGGCGGGCGCGCGCGCGCGCGCGGCGCCGCGCGCGCGCTCTCTGGCCGAGTGTTGGCCGAGACACAGACAGTGTTGGACTAGAGCCGCCAAACCCTCGGCGAGAAAACATGTTCTCCGTCAACACTGAACACCGACTCATGAGAGACACTAATTGTGCCGTCGTGCGTGCAGCGCTTGCAGCGTGGTCTAACGTGGTCTGCGAGGAACCCACCGAGGTGCATCTCCACACCTGGGGCGCTGTACAGGACGGACCGCACCCCCTACTAGCCCATGAATATGCTACAACGGAGCTATTTCATGCTCCGCCTATGATTACCCGCTCTCAAGATAGACCCGTGGGGCTAACGTGGGGCCTGCCTCGTGGGCTCCTCGCACCCGCCGCCCCCCCCCCCAGTTATTCTCGGAGCGTCGCTCTGCCCTCGCCCAGGTTATTGGAGATGTGGTAAGCTGCCCCGCCGTTATGTACGTTGCGCCAACTTGAGTTATGTCCAAGCCATCTTTCTCAATGTAGCTTCTTGAATCACGCCGAGAAATTTTTGTACCACCCCAAGGGAGCGCTCTTTTGCGGGAGTGCTCCCTCCACCGAGACAGAGATCGGTGCGCGTGCAGGCCCGTGGGTGCTTGAGTCCATATGAGGGTCTGTGCCGTGTCGGCTCCATTCCATTCGGGAATCGTGCCTGCTACGCGAGGGTGGGGCCAATCCCTAGGCCTCCGAGGTCGGGACGGGTTTGGCAGGATCCAGTTTGGGGGGGACCCCTCCGCCCTCGTAAGGCTGCAGGCCGTGCTTCGAGCCGTCGAAGCTTATCTGGTTCGGCGCGTCTGTGAATGTGGCAGTTTGAGGACCGGCGTAGTTGGTATGATCGGCGCGTAGGACGCCGAAGCTCCGGAGAGTCCAGAAGACTGAGAAGGAGGTGGTGAAGGTCCACATGGTGATGGAGAGGATGTAGATGATGTTCGCGCCCAGGGCCCGCCCGCCGCCATAGAGCCCGCCCCCCCCTGCCACACCATGGACGACGTTCGAGTATTGGGGCTCCGAGAAGAGACCTGCCGCAAGGACGCCCCACGCTCCGCATGCGCCGTGCACCGCGAAGGCGTCGAGGGGGTCGTCGACGCAGAGCACCTCGGTCACGAACTTTGCCGAGTAGCGGTACACAAGTGAGCCGATGAACCCGTGGATGACGGCGGCCCAGATGGGGATGGTGGCGCAGCCCGCGGTGACCGAGACGAGACCGGCGAGGGTGCCGTTGCACATCGCGCCTACGCTCCATATCTTGCCCGTGCCCAGGTAGCGCTCCATCGTGACCGCAGACAGGCCGCCGATGGATCCCGAGAGCGTGGTACGAATGAAGATGGGCGCCGCGGTGGCGGCGCCGGCGCCGGTGATCATGACCGTGGAGCCTGCGTTGAAGCCGTACCAGCCCATCCACAGGATGAAAGTGCCCAGGGCCTGCAGCACCGTGCTGTGGCCGGGCATTTCGATAGGAGGGGGGAGCGGCGGCCCCCCACAGGTAGGAAGGCGGAACTTGTTGTATGGCGGGGTGAATCGCCCCGGGCGCGGGCCGATGACGGCGGCCCCCACCAGACCGGCGATGCCGCCCGTCATGTGCACCGCACCCGATCCCGCAAAATCGAGGGCACCGCCATTAAAGGCGTTCGGGTTTAGGGTCGAGAGCCAGCCGTACTCAGACCACACCCAGTGCGCGCACACCGGGTAAATGAGGAGCGTCATCACCGAGGAGTAGACGATGTAAGCGATGAGCTGCGCGCGCTCGGCAACGGCGCCCGACACGATCGTCGCGGCCACGGATGCGAAGGTGAACTGCCACCACCAGAACGCCCAATGTCTTCCGTACGAGCCCGGCGCGACCGTACCAGTGCCGTTGAAGTCGAAGGCCGCATCATCCTCACGAATATATGCGATCGTGAAGAAGAGAGTGTTGTCGGCGCTCGCAGTGCCGATGAAAGGGTTGGTGCCCTCGAAGGCAATAGCGTAGCCGATCGCCCACCAAAGCAGGCAGCCGATCGCAGTGTCCATCAAGTTCTTCAGCAGAATATTCTGCGTTGCGCGCGCAGACACCGAGCCGGCCTCAAGCATGCCGAAGCCGCACTGCATGAAGAAGACCAGGATGCCGTTTGAAAGCATCCACCATGTGTCAGCTGCTTGGCCGGCCAAGTTCTGAGCTGCCTGCAGTGTTTCGACGGCGGATTGAAGCGCCGCCACTTGCGCCTGCAGCAACGCCACATCGGCCTGACTAGCCATCAGGCTGACGCTCTTCGGATTTGTCAAGGGGCAAGCGCTGACAAAATGGAGCGACCGAAAAAAACCTGACTCGACACCCCAAACAATCCCATTTTTAGCCGAGGCCTGAGACCCCCCCTCGGCTTCAGGTATGTTTGAAAATGGAGCGAGAGTGTGACGAAACCAATAATTCAGATAATGATTGGGGTATTTTCGACATTACAGATGTTCACAACAGCGAAGTTCTCGCAACGGTTGATGTTACCGCCAATTGGTAGGTAGCTTGTTCAGTTACAAATCACTCTATTACTCAACAGCCGAGCTCAACACGGGAGGCGTCTTTGTACGATGCTCAGCAAGGGAAGCTCAGTATCTAGACGATGCTTGAGGCTCGAGCCTGCATTGGCGAGTCGACTCAATGGACGTTGACGGCCGAGACGAGCAGCACCTCGTCATCATCGTCACTCTGCAGCTCCGCATCGGCGTCGTTGTGGGTGTCGATGGCGGAGTCGCCGCGTGGCGGCCGCGCGCCCACAAATGCCACGTGCGAATGCCGAGGATGCATCAGGGTATGCGTGGCAGTGCTCGCAGTGCTCGCAGCGGCGGCGCCGCGGCACGGGCGCACGCGCCGCCGCGGCTTCCGAGCCTCAAAGTCACCATCGTCGTACTGCACGTCCACGTCACCGTTGGTACACAGCCGTGTAATGGTACCTGGCCACCAGGCTTCATCGTCCGAAATGCCATAGTGTGCCTCGACGCGCGAACCGACGACGAGTTCGCGCTCGCCGCCGCGCCGCCGCCGCTCGCCACCGCCGGCTGCCGCGCTGCCCGTGCCGTCGCCCTCGTCGTCGTCGCCCTCGTCGGCATCCTCCCGCTGCTGTGCCTGGTCCAACTCCTGCTCCTCCTCATCATCCTCGTCGACCCCCGGCGTTCGTGGGCAATGGCGCAAGTGCGTCTTGAGCCTCTTGAACGCCTGATGGCACCACGGGCACTGGGCGGTCGCCCACTTCTCCTCCTGCACTCGCGTCTCCCGATCCTCGTGCTGCTGCGGCTCCTGCTCCTCCTCGTCGTCCTCGTTACCATCCCCCTCCTCTGCATCTGGGCGCATCTTGCACCACTTTCGCATGTGGACCTTGATGCCCGCGAGGCTCTTCGACTGCTTCTGGCACCACCGGCACGTCAGCTGGTCGCCCTGCTCCTCCTCTTCATCCTCCTCCTCCTCCTCCACCTCCTCCAGCTCCTCCTCCTCTGCCGGACGCTGCTTGCACGCGCCCATGTGTCTCGCGAGCGCGCCATGGTTGCCGAACGTGCGGGTGCAGTACCCACACGACAGCCTGGGGGCCGCCGGCTCCTCCCCGCCAGCCTCCTCCTCAGCCTCCTCCTCCGCCGCCGCTCGCGCCTCTTCGTGCTCCTCGCCCTGCTCCTGCCCAACACGGCCCTCCGACCTCCCCTTGCACGCGTGCAGGTGCCGCTTCATCCCCTTGGCGCTCTCGAAACAGCGGTAGCACAAGGGGCACTCGGCACCGGTTTGGCCTTGAGAGGGATCTCGCTGAATTTGCTGAAGTTGCTGTTGCTGCTCGCCCTCGTCCTCCTGCCTCCCCTCCGCCCCCGCCTCCGCCCTGGCCTTCACCTCGGCCTTGGCACCCAGCGCTTTCGCCTTGTCCGAGACCGCTGGCTTCTTCTGCCGTCGGCTGCCGCAAGCGGCGCACTTGGACTGCGCGTTCTGGTTGTGCATGGTGCACTTGAGGCACTCCCACATATGGGCGGGCACCCCGACCTCCATCGCGTCTGCTTGGTGTGAATTCACACCATGCGGCTCCACCGCTCCTTCCGCCTCGTCCGCCTTGTCAGCCTTGACTGCCTTGTCAGGGCCGTTAGGGCCGTTCGCCTTGACGGCCGTGCGCCGCTGTCCCGCGAGGCCGAGTTGCGACACCAAGTCCATGCTTGCGTCCTTGCCGTAGTCGAGCAGCCCCGAGAGCTCGCCCTTGCGCCCGTTGCGCGCCTTCTTGGCCAGAGGCGCTCGTGACAGCGCGCCGCCCTCGCCCTCACCCTCAGCCTCACCCTCGGCCTCACCCTCGGCTTCTGCCGAATGTGAGCGCTTAGCCGAGCCGACAGGCGCCGTGACGGGCGCGGCGAGAGGCGCGGCGGGAGGCGCGGCGAACGGCGTCTGCGCGCCCTCCTGCGTCGGGTTGCTGGGCATGGTCTTGCCGCCCACGACTGCGCCGTTAGCGGTGGAGCGCCCAGCATCGACGCGGCCACACGTGTGCGGCCTTTGCTTGCCACTGCACGCGAGGCACGCGCCGCTGTTTGCTGAGCGGCCGAGCGCGCGCATCGTCAAGGAATCCTCGGCTCGCCGTGCTGCTGCCATACGTGCCCCTCCCGCCGACGAGGGCGCCGAGATGGGCGCCCCTCCCGCCGACCAGGGCGCGGGCGTCGCGTCGGCGGCTGTCACCACGGGCGCGGCGGCGGGCGTGTCATTAGGCCACACCACGCCACCCTCTGACTCGGCAACGCGTGGTGCACTGCTAGCGCGCCCCGCGTCAGCTCGGCCCGCGATCCCAGCCCGAGATGGGTCCGAGATTGCGATCTCAGTCCGAGATGGGTCCGAGATTGCGATCCCAGCCGCCTCGCGCCCACTTGCCTGGCGGTCGACGCCCTCGAGGCACTCCGCACGGGAGTCCTCGTTGGCGTTGGGGTGACGTTGCTGAGGCGGGTCGCGAGGCCTGCCGCCGCCGCCACCGCCTTGCTCAGGCAGCGGCATCGGCTTGAAGTCAGATGGCGGCGGCGCGGACCGCGGGTGCGACTCGTCAGGCGCCACCGCCGGGCCAACCGCCGACCCTCGGCCGTACGCATGCATTCCAACCGCCGACCCTCCGCCGTACGCATGCATTCCAACCGCGGTTGAGGGGCGCGACGGAGGTGGCAAAAGCGGCATGCTGGACGGGGGAGCAGTAGGCGCGAAGGCCTCAACGGCCAACGAGCCAACGGCCGACGAGCCATGCGCACTGGGGCGCTCGAAGCGATCTCGCACGGTGCGAGATTCGATTCGCGTCTCCCGATGAGCGTGAACGCCGTCTCGGGCGGGGACGCCGTCTCGGGCGGTGGCGCCGTCTCGGGCGGGACCAGCCCAGTCTCTCCCACCGTCTCTCCCACCGTCTCTGCCCCCGTCTCTCCCACCGTCCCTGCCGCCGTCTCTGCCGCCGTCCCTGCCGCCGTCCCTGCCGCCGTCTCTGCCGCCGTCCCTGCCGCCGTCCCTGCCGCCGTCTCTGCCGCCGTCCCTGCCGCCGTCCCTGCCGCCGTCGCGCCCGCTGCCGCCGCGTGCCCAAGACGAGCCATAGCCGAGGCCTCCAAAATCGTCGACGCCTTCGTGACGGAAGCGCGGGTCGGCCCGATCGCGGCCGCCATCGCGACCTCCATCGCGGCCGCCATCGCGACCTCCATCGCGACCGCCATCGCGACCTCCATCGCGACCGCCATCGCGGCTGCCATCGCGACCACCATCGCGGCCACTGTCACGGCCGAGCTCGTCTCGATCTCGATCTCGATCTCGATCTCGATCTCGCTCACGGAAGCCGCCGTAGCCCCCATAACCCCAGTAGCCGCCGTTGTCGCGGCCGTGATCACGGCCGTCGTCGCGGCCGCCCTCGCGGCCACCGTCGCGTCCATTGTCAGGTCGGCTCTGCCAAATACGGCGAACGCCGTCGCGAGCACCGTCGCCGCGATCGCCGCCGCCTCCGCGATCGCCGCCGCCTCGATCGCCGCCGCCTCGATCGCCGCCGCCTCCGCGATCGCCGCCGCCTCGATCGCCGCCGCCTCGATCGCCGCCGCCTCGATCGCCGCCGCCTCCACGATCGCCGCCTCCACGATCGCCGCCGCCTCGATCGCCGCCGAATCCGCGATCACCGCCGCCGCGATCGCCGCCTCCTGCGTGCCGTGGCGGGAAGGAACCGAGAGAGGCGGATCCAGCGCTCATCACGGCGCTTGGCGGGAAGGAACCGAGAGAGGCGGATCCAGCGCTCATCACGGCGCTTGGCGGGAAGGAACCGAGAGAGGCGGATCCAGTGCTCATCGCGGTGCTGATGGATCGCCACGCCGGCATCGGCGCGTGAGGGGGCGGCGGTGCACCGCCGCCGTGCGGGTCGCCACCGTGCGGGTGCATCGACGGCGGCAGAGGAAGTGGGTGACCTGACATCGACGGCGGCGGCGCCCATGTCGTCGCCCGGTGAGGTTGCACCGCCGGCGGCAGGGCACCCGGCGGCATGGGCGTCGGCGCGTTTGCCGGTCGCACCGCCATGCCGCGCTGGCCATGGATGCTCCTAGCGGCGCGCACAGCGGAGGCAACGTCCGTGAAGCGCAGCACCGCCATGCCTGGCCGCGGCACCTCGAGCTGCGCTATGTGACCCACCCAGTTCTCAAACAAGCCGCGCACATATGGCTGGTCGCGCTTCGTGTCGATGCCCTCGACCACGATCTCGGTGGCGGTGATCTCGGGTAGCGGGTAGCTCGCCGGCGGCAGCCTACCCGGCGGCGCGCCCGCCGCCGGCGTCGCTGCCGAGGCGGAGAGCGTAGGGCACCAGCCGGACGAGGGCCTCGCTGGCAGCGCACCAGTGCCGACGTAACTGCCGTGCCGCTCGACGGTTTCAGCCGTTGAGGCCGGCGGGTGCACCGGTGCGCCGTACTGCCCTTGAGACGGCCTGGGCGCCATCGCGAGTGGCGCGCCGCCCGGTCCGCCGCTCGCCCCGCCGGCGCCCCCGGCGGCGGCGCCCCCGGCAGCGGCGGCGGCGGCGGCGGCGGCGGCGGCTGCGGCTGCGGCGGCCGCGGCAGCGACGGCGGACTGGTCGGCTGCGGCCCCGTCGCGACCGGCGCAGCTGCGCCAGATGTGTCGCATCTCCGACGTGATGCCCTCGGCGGCCCAGTCGAGCTCGTGTGACCTCGTCTGTTGGTCGAGCGGCAGGCAGCGCAGCAGCAGCTCGCGCACCAACTTGTAGTTGGGTGCGTCGGCAAAGCCGAGGCCGTGCAAGTGGCGAACGAGCTCGAAGAAAGCTCCCGGCAGCTCGACGCCGGCGGTGATGCCCAAGCGGCCCTCACTCGCGAGCATCTCGTCCACATGCGCCCTCTTGAGCCTCAGCACCTCGTCGTGGTCGCGGGTCGCATTCCACGGCAGCGCGCCGCCGTGCAGCTCCAGCAGCATGTACACGAGCGACCAGAGGTCGTCGCGCCGCGAGAGCTCCTCGTGCTGGTGGGAGTGCACCGAGGCGTAGCGGCACGTGCCGCGGAACTCGGCCGTTGAGCGCGCGGGGCGCGTCGTGCCATCCTGGGTCCTCCAGCGGCGCGCGAGCCCGAAATCGAGCAGGTAGCACATTTGATTGTCAGTGAGCCCGATGCAGCAGTTAGATGGCTTGATGTCGCGGTGGATGTAGCCTCGGTCGTGCATAAACATGAGCGCGTCGGCTATCTGGACGCAGAGCAGCACCGTCGTGCGCAGCGTGAAGCACTTGCTCGCCGTGAGCCGCCGCATTTCGGACAAGTTCTCGCCGAGCAGCTGCATCACGATGTACGAGCACGATGCTTCCTGGCCACGCGCGACAAAGCGCGGCACGGCCTTGCATGCCTGCAGCGTTTCGAGTACCTCCTCCTCGTGTTCGAGCATCGAACGCTTCTGGCCGTCGCCGCGCGCCACCTTGACGGCCACGTGCGGGTGGCGGCCGTCGGTGCCTTTGTCCTGATGCAGGTCTGAGGCCTCATAGATCTCGGAGAATGTGCCCCTGCCCACGCGCCGGCGGATCCGCCAGCGCTGGCCGAGCACCTGGCCGATGGTGCACTCGCCAGGGCCAATCGTGTCTTCTTCCTCGTCCATTGTTTTCGCACCTCGCTTCGCTGCGCTCGACGCGGACGTGCGCAGGGTTCGCACCGCGGCTCCTCGATCGCGCCAGTTGTTTACCGGTCCGAAAACACCGGATCAAAGAGCAAAAGAGAGTTCGGCTCGTAAGGCCCTCTTCTATGGTTCCGGTTCAAGACCAATCTTGCCTTGCCTATCGCGGATTTGCCTTTCGTTCGTTTAGCGGGCCTTCTGCGGCAACTTGTGGTTGTGTGCGTCACCGCTGGTCCTCCTCGCATTGAAATATGGCCGATGCTTGGGTTACGGCACCCGGCGTTCGGCCCGTAAGACGCGACTATGAAGCAATTGTGCGGGAGGCACAGCAGAGCACCGAGCACGCGGGCGACGCCTCCCACGACATCGGTCTCGAGGGCACGTCGCTGCGACACACAGACGTCCAGGATGCCGTGGGCGGCGGCTCATCCCTTGGCGCGGCCCAGCTCGGCTCGGCGGCCCTGACGGCCGCGCTCACGCTGTACCCGTGCGTATTCATCAGCGGCGTGGGCGACGCTTCCAAGGAGGCGCTCACTGCGCTGCTCTCAACGGTCGGCAGCTGCACTGTCAGCCTCGTGCTCGAGGATGGCGAGGCGACCGGCGAGGCGAGCGCCACCTTTGCGAGCGCGCAGGTGGCGGAGGCGGCCATCCGCACCTTCGACGGCTCGCGATTTGATGACGGCGTGCTGCATCTGAGCGTTGCGAGACGCGCCGCCCAAGGCTCATTGACGAAGCGCGGCAAGGGGAAAGGCGCCAGAGGTGACCGAGTCGCCTTCTCCGAGGCACAGCGCGACTTGATCTCGGACATGAGGCTGCAGCAGGCGCGTGACGAGAAGACGGCCTTTGCGCAAGCTCGCGCCAAGGCCGTTAGCGGCAGCGCCACCTCGGCTGCGAGCCACGCCGCCGCGGAGCGCACAGCCGCTGCCCGATTGGCGATACAGGAAGAGGCGGCCGCCAAACGGCGCAAGCTGCAGCCCAAGCTGCCGGGCGCCCTCGTCGTGAGCACCAAAACGGCACCAGCTGCGCCACCGACGGCGGCTACAGCCGCTACAGCCGCTGCACCCGAACCTGAAGAGCCGCAGGCTGCGGCGGGCCCCGCTCAACGTGTACCTGCTGCCTGCGGCGCCCTCGCTCAAGTTGCAGCCGCGCCCGGGAGCCTGCTCGGGCTGGGCGCGTACGAGAGTGACGAGAACAGCGATGTAGACCACGAGGCCGCTTGAAGAACATATGAAGGCAATTGGTATACACTTTTCCCCACACCATAAATTGTCGATTCCACATCTGTGTCACCTCGCCTATCTCAATCGTCGTCGTCTCAACATCACTATGCTCGCCGCCGCCTCCGTTGCTGCTCTTGGGTTCACGGCCACCACGCCGGCGGCCGCCATGTCGCGCTCGTGCGTGCGCACTGAGTCCGCCGTTATGCTGGAGCAGCCCTCCACCCGGTACGCACCCGCCGATTCCTACCGTGTCCCCTGTCGACGCGTATCTAGTTTGTGAGGTTCGCTCGGATCGGATGAGTTGGCTTACGTGGCATTCCTTTCTGCTGCCGCAGGCGGGAGCTCTTTGCGCGTGCGGGCGCTGCGGTCGTCGGCTTCTCGGCGGCGCAGGCGGCGTCGGCCAAGGCTGGCCAGTTCTCGAAGATTGATATCTTCAGCCTCGCGGGGCAGGAGGCCATCTCCAGCCCGTACCAGCCGGGCGGCCCCGCCTCTGGCCCCGATGCGACCTTCGGCTACAAGAAGTCGCAGGGCGCGATCTTGGCCAAGGGCTACGAGGTTCGCGACTGCGCCGCCTGCTACACGAGCCACGCGTATCGCCGGCAGATGTTCGCCACGGCTTCTCCTTGCTTTCCCATTGAACTGCCCCCCCCCCCTCGCTGGCGACCTGCCCCCCCCTGGCTGGCGCAATCCGCGTGGATCCGCTGCTCACGTGCGCGCGCTCGATCTGCCTCGTGCGGCAGGCGGACGTGACGCGTGAGAAGGCCGCCTTCGACGTGTCGGTCAAAATCATCACCACCCAGGGCCCCAACATCGAGAGCAAGACGTGGTGGCTCGTCCGCGACAACCTGCGCGGACAGGCCTACAACATGAAGGCCAACATGCTCGCGATCAACAAGGCGCTCGGCGACAAGGGCAAGAAGGATGCCGACGCCGCCTACAAGAAGTTCTGGTCCGAGATCGACCAGCTGGACCTCGCCTGCAAGAAGAAGGAGCTCGCCCTCGCGCAGAAGGAGTACGGTGATGTGCTCGATGCGCTCAAGGCGTACCAGGCGCTCGTCGCGTAAGCTGACCACGCGCGATGGGCGGGTCGAGGGCGCCATGCGGCTGAGGACAAATTGGCCCGGTAAGCAGCCGCCCCACTGCTTGCCGACGCTCCTGTGAGCTAGGGGCAATGGGCCGACGGCGTTGGCCCCTGCCTGCATAGCATGTGGTGCCGCGGCACCTCTCGGAGATAGCTGCAGGGTTGCATGGCGTGGGTCGCGCCCACTGGCGACGCTAGACATGTCCCAAGTGTGGAATTGTGTGCCGGAGAATTTGCCCAGGATGAATCAAAAACAAAATCAAACCCGAAACCGCGAATAAGAAACGCGGCTCGTGGACGGAGCGTTCTCCAACGTCCTCACTCCTCACTCCCGACCGCCGGACCATCCCGGGGCGGCGCGCAAGTTGCGCGTGCGAGTCTCTGATGACGCGCGACGGACGCGAAATTAGAGTAAGAGTTGACGGAGTCGTCGCCGATCCCGCCGGAACGCGAAACCGAAAGCCGCCCCAAAGCCGTGCGTCCGACAGTGACACGCGAATTCCCGTGACATACACGAATACACGGGTCTCAGATGCGCTTCCGATTTTACATGTTTCACCATACTTGCGGCATGCATTCGGTTTTTTTGGCGTATTTTTTCATATGAGCCAAATTTCATACTTGGCTCGTTCGTCATCAATGACGACTGCACTACTGATCGCAATAGCAGCGCTAGCGAACAACAGCTCAGCTGGCTTCCGCAGTATTGAAGTGTACATCGGCACGAAACAGTACGAAAGTGCTCGGGTTGGCACGCACGAGACAGTGGTGACCAAGGCAGGGACCAAGGGCAAGGTGGTCGATACCAAGGGCTCTTGGCACTCTCAGTCTGGCCAGGACAAGACGATCGCAAAGCTGCATGGGCTGAAGCGCGGCGGGTTCTTCATCGACCTGGCCTCGAATGAGCCTCTACACCTCTCCAACACGCGCACCCTGGAGCGGGACCTGGGCTGGAATGGTGTTTGCATCGATGCAAGTGCAGAGCTGCTCCTGAAATCCATCAAGTATCGTACGTGCCGCTGCGTGCAGGCGGTCGTGACTGACCAGTCTGGGGACACGGTCTCCTTCACCACGCCCATAAGTACAGGGTTGAGCAACAGTGCATCAGACATGAAGGCTTCGGGCTTCGGCTCCATTGTGGGGTTGGGCCAAGTGGTTTCCACAACACACGGCAAGCTTGGATCCATTCGAGCTGGATGGAGGGAGCAGCATCTCGTGACCGTCGCCCTCCACGACCTGCTGCGCTACGTAAACGCGCCGAGCGTCATCGACTATCTCTCGCTCGATGTCGAAGGTGCAGAAGAGGGTGTCCTTGGACCTCACTTTCCATTTGCACAATTTACCTTCCTGTCCCTGACGGTTGAGCGTCCGAGCAGCACACTGCGCGAGCGGCTGCGAGCGCACTCGTACCTATTCGTGGGCGAGCACGGCTGTTACGGCGATCAGCTCTGGGTGCATGCCTCGTTTGCGAGCCAAGCGGAGCGCGTGCTGCAGCTTCCACAGCCACTCAGCCCAACGCGCGACGCTGGAAGGGAGCTATGGTTTGCCAACTGCTCGGTCAGAGGGTCACCAGCGGAGCACGCGTTGCACGCTCATATGACGTCGATCCACAGCTGAGGTGGTACCGTAGTTGATGTATCGCATGTGCACATGCCACCGTAATGCCGCCGAGGCGCGAGGGATGCGCCGGTGCGCATCTCTGTACTCGGAGACGACTCCGAGTGTCTCCGTCGACCGGTGTGGCGTGTGCCGGTGTGCGGCGAGGCGTGGTGGCGTGCGCCGGAGCGTGCCTGGCTGCCACCCTGCCACACGCCTGTGGGCTGTGGCGTGCCCCACAGCGTGCGAAGTAGACTCGACACGACACACGCGAATGAGAACAGCCTAGAGCCTTCGTGCCCCGAACGCTGTTTTGTTACTGTTTAAAAGTACCGGGCTATCGACACTACACACTTGCGACTCGGCGCGCGGGTTCGGGTACCGTCGGGATATATCCGTTTAGGATCCGGCGGTACGTTGATGCAAAACCACCAAGCTAACCTCAACAGCGTGCGCGTGAGCGCTGCGGCGGAATGTACTACAACTGCTGACGCTGCTGGTGCTGACATTGCAGGTGCTCATGCCTGAAGTGTGCTGGTCGCTGCGCACAAGCCGAATGTCCAACTTGAGCAGCAGGTCTCTTCCGGACGTTGTCGACGAAGCCGCACGCGACTGCAGCGGCGGCTGCGGCGGCCTCTGCGGCGGCTGCGGCAGCTGTGGCCTCACCGCCGGCTGTAGCGCACGGTTGTTGGTGACGAGAGCGCGCAGGAGTACCTCGGTGGTTCTCTGTGGCTCACCAACCTCCTCAAGCAAGAGCGCGACCGCTTCCAAGGTGCAAATACGCATCGCGAGTGGGTCGTCAATGGTAGACACGGACGCGCTGATCGTGGCACTCGACGCCGTAGAGTAGCGCTTCTGCGCTCGATGGTAGAGGGAGAGCGAGCGTGGGTGCAGGGCGACGTGCGCAATGCGCACGCCGTCCGCAGCGAGCGCAGCCGTTAGCGTACGGAACATGAGCCGCGCGTGCGTGTACACTCCGTCAAGAACCACGACTCGCAAGAGCCGCCGCGAGCTCACAGAGGCACCAGGATCATCATAGGCCTCCTCCGCACGAGCGCCGCTCTCGGCCGCATCGGCCGCACCGGCCGCCGCCCTCGATGCCCTCCACTCCTCGACGGTGCAAGCGCCCTTGCCCGGCCAGAGGATGAGCGTGTTCTCCGGATTCACCGCCAGCTCCTCGCGTAGTTGTTCAAGAGCGTTCCGCTGCCCAAATACATAATTCTTGACCTGGTCTGGTGGGAGCAGCGCGAGCAGCAGCTTAGCATCGTCACCTGCACTCAGGAACTCCCGATAGTGCATGAGCACCAATATTTTGACGGGTAGAGTGAGCGTGAGCGGCTCGAGCTGAGAGCAGATGCATGACGTGCGCCGGTCATGCCAGCAACGAGGGCAGCGGTTCGGGTTGCCGTCGCACTTGCGGTGGAGGCTGTCGGATGCAACCGCTTCAAAGAGAGCAGTGCCCTTCAGGCCGTTTGCTCGGTGCCGCTCGAGATCGACTCGGGCCGAATCCCATGCGTGCTGCGCTCGTTCGCTCTGCATACCGACCGGAGCAGTGCAGAGTCTAGTTGGGTGAGTCAGTGGGACGTTTGTCGTTCGTGACTACCCTTATCCTGTCTGCCATGTCCTGGGTCGGATAGAGAAAGGAGGCGGAGGAGCACGAAAATGACAAGTCAGGTCAGTCAAGTCAAGTCAATAGGCTTCCGGAGCACATTCGATAGGCTCCGTGGGCAATCCTCGTAATCGCTTGGGTCCACAAGCTCCCGTCCTTCAAGCCCAAAGGGTGGTGGGCCAACTTCATGTGCATAATTAGTTCGTGTGAGCTTGTGAATTCCGCAACAGGAGAACCCCGATGGAATTAGTCCGAGCACCGACATCAGCCGCGTCGCCCGCCGGCGCAGGCCGTATGCTAGCCTTTCAAGGTGTAATGGACTTGCTGCGGAACGCAGAGGGCTTACGGCCAGGCTCGGCGGAAGCGATCAAGGCGATTTCTGAGGACGCGTTCTTGGAGGGCTGTCGCCTCCTCCGTGATTGTCACCTCAACGAAATCGAAAAGGTGCGCAAGGCCATTGTTGCGAACAAGGAACTGCTCAAGTTTGAGGACTACGACCGGCGCACGGCTATGCACATCGCTGCATCCGAGGGCCACCTGATCCTGACGATGGTTCTGCTCGACCTCGGAGCGAATCCAAATCGCACCGATCGGTGGGGTGGTTCCCCTCTTGACGACGCCAAGTTTCATCGCTTCCCCGAAGTTGCCGCGCTGCTCTTAAAGCACGGTGCCCGCATCGGGTCCGCGGACCATGGCATGACGCTCATCTCGGCAGCAGCAAAGGGTCAGTCGCAGTCGGTAAAGGACCTGCTGACGGGAGGCACCAATCCCAACTGTATCGACTACGACTCTCGCTCCCCCCTCCACCTCGCGTGCGCCGAGGGTTATGTGACCATTGTGGAGGCGCTCCTCAAGGCTGGCGCCAAACCCGACTGCAAGGATCGATGGGGCTGCACCCCGCTGACGGAGGCGATGGTGAGGAAGCACACCGCCGTGATCGACATGCTGATCAAGGCAGGTGCTGTCGACTACGGTAACGCAGAGCATTCGAATCGCACTCTGCACTCGGACACCGACCGTGAGCCCTCCAACATTACGGTGGTCGACTGGGCGGACGTCAAGCTTCTCGAGAAGATCGGTGCCGGCTCGTTTGGAGTCATCTACAAGTGCCGCTGGCGAGGGATGCTCGTGGCGGCCAAGATTATCAAGTCGGAGATCGAGCTTGATCTCGGGCAGATGCTCGACGGCAACGGCAGCAGCAGGGCTGCAGAGCTGCGCAAGGCGGCCCTCGAGGACTTTCGGCACGAGATCGGCTTCCTCGCGCGGCTCCACCACCCTCACATCTGCCTGCTGCTCGGCTACTCGCTCTCCGAGGCAGGCAGGGAATGCATGATCTCAGAGCTCATGAAGTGCTCTCTGCTCGACGTGCTTCGCTCCTCTTCGCAGTCCGGCGTCCCCTTCTCCTTGCAGCACACGCTCCGGTACGCGATGCAGTTCGCGCTCGGCATGAACTTTCTGCACACGTCCAAGCCGCCCGTGCTCCACCGCGACCTCAAGCCCGCCAACCTGCTCCTCGACTTTTCAGACAATCTCAAGATTTCGGATTTTGGACTCGCCAAGTTCCGCCCGGCCAAGGCCGCGAACGATGCCGATGAGGACCAGGCGTACGCGATGACGGGCGAGACGGGCTCCTTCCGCTTCATGGCTCCAGAAGTGTTCCGCCACGAACAGTATGGACGGCCCGTCGACGTGTACTCCTTCGCGATGATCCTCTATTATATGCTCGAGGGGGCGCCACCTTGGGCGGACCTGGACGGCGTCACCGCCGTCCGCGCCGCCGCCCTCCAACACGACCGGCCACCGATGCCGCGCCACTGGGAGATCCAGTTGAGGCATCTGCTGAGCGCGTCGTGGGCCGAGGAGCCCCACTCTCGCCCGTCGTTTGCCGCGGTGCTCGAGATCCTCGAAAACGTGTACGTGATTGCGAATGATTGCCCTATTGGCTCGCATTCCTCTGATTGCGAATGATTGCGAATGATTGCCCTATTGGCTCGCATTCCTCTCGATGGCCACTCAGATGGCCTCCCCGATTGCCTCCTTCATCAGGCACAAGGACGTCTTCAAGATGACTTACGAAGAGGCCGTCCGCCGGGGTGACGATGGTGCGGGGCGACGAAGGTGCACCTTGATGTGAAACAGAGCCTCAACCAATGTCGACTGAACGCTCCCCGCGCACCGTAGGGTGTGTGGCGGACTGGCGGTGCACGTGGACGCGCACGCGTGGATCCGGTGGACGGACACATGCAGTCAACATGTGATAGCAGGTGCGGGGATGGTAGGGACGGAGTACCCCACGCAGTGATGTGTGGGTGCTGGGTGCGTGTGTCAGTATGTGTCAGCGCCACTGAGTTCAAAATCAGGTGGTGGGGTCTGGGGATAGTGTGTGAATCCAGAAAGAATACCATACCGTCCCCCACCGACGTCCAGATGCCCCCCGACCCCGGTCGCGCACGCGTGTCGTGTTAGTCCGCGGCCGCGGCTCTAATGTCCGGCGGCTCGCGAGCGGAGCCTCATTCTTGGCCTCATTTCAGAACGAGCTGACCGCCGGGCAGCCGGCCAAGTTTATGGGCGCAGACCCTTGGGAGAATGTTGACCGTACGTGAATACGGAACGCCCTGGGCCCGACTGCTCTTTCACAGCCAATGGTGATCCAATTGTGGTGATCAAACTCGACACCCAAGACACCGTTGCGGGCTTGCGGCGTACCATACGGATGTGCAGTTCCCACTTGCATTTTCATTGCCAATGATTTTCACAGCCAATGTTTATAATCGACACCCAGGACACCGGACCGGCGTAGACATTCGTGTGCAAGCACAAGCAAGCAAGCAAACTAGTTCGTCGAAACAACACAAGTATCTAAACAAGCGCAACCGAATACCTTACTTGCTTGCTTGCTTGCATACGTGTGCGGGTACAACCCTAGCTCGGGGACCCGTGGACTGCCCCCTTACTTGTATCCCCCCCCGTGTCGCCCGCGCCGCACCACCGTGGGAAAAATGAAAAGCCTGCTGTTGCTCATCATGATTTCGGCTTTCGTCGCGCGCGCTCGCTCGCTCGCGCTAGCTCTGCCTTCGCCGCGACCGCTGGGCTCACCATCGACGATCTACTTCGATGACTATGTTGTGCTCGTGGACCCAGCGATGCAGCCTAAAGCGTCTTCGCAGGCAGAGGTCTGGACAGTCCTGGGCGAACAGGCGCAGGCGTGTGGTTCCGTGTGTTTCCAGTTAAGTGATGAAGCGGCCCGGGTCATTTCATTCGAGATCGATGCGGGTGATGATGACGAGGAGGTCACCCGCTTCGTGCTGGCGGCGCTTGGTGCACGGCTGGAGCGACTAGGAGCCAGCATCATATTGCCAATCGAGGTCGCACCGATGGTCGAGCTTGCTACCGAGGCGCTCCTGCTCGAGGAGGGTGATGCAATCATGTGCTGTGATACCGACGGGCGACCGCTGCTGCCGCTGCCAGCGGCGTACGTGCAGCAGCACAACCTCGTACATATCGGTGCTCATGGCACGGTGTTTGGCGCTGAGGCACTTTCTCAGCGAAGGCTTCGACGCCGGCTGTAACCTTATCAAATTCTGCCCTGCAGGTGTACACAGTGTATAACGAAACAGGCATCACGCCTCGCAGCGGACGTCGGTGCGCCTCAGGCCTTTCTCCTCTCACCGCGCGCATCCGGCGCGATGAGTTTCCACCTCAGCCAGAGTCCCAGAGACCGTCCCGCACTAAGCGTGTCGGGCCATGCCTCTCGGACACGGGACAGCGCAGCACACCTCTCCGCGCTAGCCATCAAGCCCCCATCGTCGTACGTGCTACGGCCGCCCACGACGCCACGCTGAGCTCGTCGTCGACATGCCGCAGCGACTATTCGTCCTTTCCCACAGGGCGCTGACTCCCCATCAGGCTTTCAACGCGCTCGCTTGCGCCCGCTGCTCGCGCCGAGCAGAGCTCCAAGGCCTGGCTCGCTCCCATCCGGCGAGCCCGCGCGCGAGGCATTGACGGAAGACTGGGCCGAGGCTGTCGTGGCGCCACGGCGGGAGACGCGACGCGTCGGGCCCGCGGACGCCGGCGCGTTGGCCGCGAAGAGACCCGCTTCGATCGCGGACTGGATCTCGCGCTCGGCCTTGGAGAGGACTGGTTCTGTGGCTTCGAAAGCAGCGGAGGACGGCACGCTGCCGCCGCCACGTGCACTGCTGCCGCCGCGTACGCTGCTGCCGCCGACGCTTGCCACCGCCACCGCCGGTGCCGTTGGAGGCACGGGCACGGGCGAGACTTGGGGCGCGGGTGCTTCCATTATCGGTCCCATGGGCGTGGCGGTGGCAGCGGCCGGCGCCTTTCGACGCCGCGACGATGGCTGCGCCTCGTCAGGCGGGTCGTTGGAGGCGGAGGCGGCAGAGGACGCTTCGGTCTGGGTGTATCCGGTGGATTGTGCCTTCTTGCCCGCGGCCTGGGCCTGCGTGAGCTGCTCGCGCAACCTGTCGAGCATCTCGTGCGCACTGTCGAGCTGCTCCGTCAGCCGTCGGACCTCCTTCGCGTGCGTGGCCTCCGCGGCGGTGCGCTGCTGCTGGGCGGCCTCGTCGGCCGCCGAAACGGTTGCCTTTGCTTCCTGCTCGATCGCTTTTGCTTCCTGCTCGATCGCAGCGCGCGCTGCGCGCGCCTGCTCGTACTCGCGCCGCGCGGCCGCGAGTTCGGCGGCGAGTTCATGCTTCGCGTCCTCGGCCGACCGCAGCCGAGCCTGGGCGGCCTCGAGCTCGACCTTACATGTCTCGAGCTCGACCTTACATGTCTCGAGCTGCTCGGTGAGCTCGATCTTACAAGCCTCGAGCTGGTGCTGGTGTTCTTCCTGTATCTCGCTCTGCTTGCGGCGCACCTCGTCTAGCTCCGCCTGCAGCCTCTTGGCGAGCTGCTCGGCAGTGCTCTCGCGTACATGGAAGGCGCGGTCACGCAGGAGGTCGACCGATCGTTGGCGTTTCTGTTCGTCCGGGTCGGCGGGCGCGTACGGTGCCGTGTGCAATGAGGGTATGGCGGCGGGGACCAGCGGCGTGGGCGCGACCAGCGGCGTGGGCGCGTACGAGGCGTTGCCGGCGCTGCCCCAGCCGAAGAGCATCCGCTAGCCGCGCGCCGCCGATAGGGACCACTCGCGATGTTTATCACCGTTCACTATGAATACCCTCACTGCGCAAAAGCAAACTGTGTCATGTTAAATGTAATGTGTAGGGCACTCCTCATTCGCCACTTTTCCAGAAGACTTTCTGGTGAACGTACAGATTTTGTCTACGTCGCGTGTTTGAGGTGAGCGACGGCATGTGCTCGCCCTTGTTCGTCGCCGCGGCGGTTCTGGGCGCGGCGTCGGCGGCTGCGCGAGGGCGGCTGAGCGTGCCGGCGGCTGGGCCAGGCGGTCGCCGACACGCCCACCTCGTTGGGCGGTCGCCCGCAGGAACCACGGGCCCTCCCTGAGCAACGTGCCAAGAAGTTGCTCGCTGCGTGCCTGCAATGCGCAAGGCGCCTTCGAAGGGGACGCGGATCGCTCCGGCTTACCCACGCCCGCCTCCCGTGCGCGCGCGCAGTTTTACACACTACCAACAAGCGCCATGGCGACTGAGAAGGACCACATGTCCGTTGTCATCTGCGGCCACGTCGACTCTGGTGAGCTGCACTTCCCTGCGCTGGGCCTGTGGGGGGGATTGCCCGCGGTGCCAAGTCGCGCCTGATGCACGGCCAATCAACGTTGCCACTTTGCCGGCATACGAAATTGCGCGCGCACCCACGCGCTGCTCCGTGAGCGTGCCTCATCTCCATTCGTCCCCCCCGTCCCAGGCAAGTCGACGACCACCGGCCGCCTCCTTTTCGAGCTCGGCGGTATCGACGCTCGTGAGATGGAGAAGCTCAAGGCCGAGGCTGAGCGCCTTGGCAAGTCGTCCTTCGCCTTCGCCTTCTACATGGACCGCCAGAAGGAGGAGCGCGAGCGTGGTGTGACCATCTCGTGCACCACCAAGGAGTTCTTCACCGACAAGTGGCACTACACCATCATCGATGCCCCGGGCCACCGCGACTTCATCAAGAACATGATCTCCGGCGCCGCGCAGGCCGATGTCGCCCTGCTCATGGTCCCCGCCGACGGTAACTTCACCACCGCCATCCAGAAGGGCAACCACAAGGCCGGTGAGGTGCAGGGCCAGTCGCGCCAGCACGCGCGCCTGATCAACCTTCTCGGCGTCAAGCAGCTCATCATCGGTGTGAACAAGATGGACACCGACACCGCCGGCCCGTACGGCAAGGCGCGCTACGACGAGGTCGGCGGCGAGATGAAGAACATGCTCATCAAGGTCGGCTGGAAGAAGGAGTTCGTCGAGGGCAGCGTGCCCGTCCTCCCGCTCTCGGGCTGGGTTGGCGACAACCTGATCAAGAAGACGGAGAACATGGCGTGGTGGGACGGCATGGAGGTCGAGATCGACAAGAAGAAGCTCAAGGTCGTCACCCTCTACGACTGCCTCAACGACATGTGCTCCCCCCCCGGCCGCAACGAGACTGCCAACATGCGCATGCCCGTCTCGGGCATCTACAAGATCAAGGGTGTCGGTGATGTGATCGCCGGCCGCATCGAGCAGGGCCTGGTCAAGCCCAACGAGGAGGTCATCTACATGCCCACCCACACCCCCGCCAACGCGTGCGGTGGCAAGGTCTTCACCATCGAGATGCACCACACCCGCCACGAGGTCGCCAAGCCCGGCGACAACGTCGGCCTCAACGTCAAGGGTCTTGACAAGATGAACATGCCCCGCGTCGGCGACGTGATGATCTACAAGAAGGACACCACCCTCGACCGCTGCGGCTCGTTCACCGCGCAGATCCAGACGCTCGACATCCCCGGCGAGATCAAGCTGGGCTACTCGCCGATTGGCTTCGTGCGCTGCGGCCGCTCGGCCTGCCGCGCGGTCGCCTTCGACTTCAAGGTCGGCAAGGAGACCGGTGGCAAGAAGATGGAGAACCCGCACTCGCTCAAGTCGAACGAGATGGCGCAGGTCGTCTTTGTTCCGCAGCAGCCCCTCGTCCTCGACTCGTTCAAGAACTGCGAGGGCCTCTCGCGCATCGCCTTCCTCGACGGCAACACCGCTGTCATGCTTGGCAAGGTGACCTCGCTGATCTACAAGAAGGACATGCCCCCCGAGGAGACCGGCAAGAAGAAGAAGTAAGTGTGCCTTAGCATGTCGTCATCGCGCTGTACCTAGGGCGAGAGCGACGTCGCGCACATTGAGCCGCTTTTCCCAGCCCTCATCACGTGGCAGTCGTTGGCTAGCACAGCAACGGGCAGATGAGAAGGCTGGGGAGAGGTGGGTTGGGGAGCACGAACCACCCACGAGGCCGCGCCTCATGGCGGTGAGCCTCGCGCCAGCGCATCAGGGAGGGGGGTTAACGGGTAGCAGGAGAGCGCGCGCGCGTCGACCTCGAGCGAGGACGCGGCGCGCTCATATGGTGCCTCAGACAGAGCGGTCGTCGATGCACACCGGTGTCACCAGTGTAAGTAAAGCCGGAAATTGTATGCCAATTTATCATTTCGCGCGAGACGTGCATTTGCGATCTTGAACTAGTACGGCTCAACCACCCGGGGCGGGGATAGCGCTTAGGCGCCTTTTGGGATTTGGCCTTTGTTCGGCCGGTCGTACTCGTAGCCGGAAGCCGGGGCGCGCAGACGGCCGAGACCATCCGCCAATGCGGCATGCCGCGGTGCTGGGCGGTGGCGGGGACCACCCCGCATCGGACCTCCGCCGCGGTCAACCGGGGCGGGAGCGACGCTGACCGGACCGTGCGGGCGGGGTGTACGCTGCCGCCCGGGTCGTGCTCGTGGTAGCTCGGTCAGACGGCCTGGGGAGCGAAAATTGACCATCGCCAAAATGATCAATTCTGATGATGTCTCTATGGAATAAGGGTGCCCTAGTGATGGGGATCAGGGGCCTATGCTCGGTTCTCACCCATTCGCAAGCGTTCCGGCGCAGTGCTCGGTCAAAGTTACGCTCCGAAAGGGCCCTTCGAGCGCCCGAAGGAGCGCG